>RCMY010001293.1_pt1 | contig 23901 bp, 13 predicted proteins | sample 2041341 | NCBI WGS metagenome assembly RCMY01 (sample SAMN09708234, study PRJNA481090) | Marine sediment metagenome, whole genome shotgun sequencing project.
TCACTGGAGCACCAGAACGCTGGCGAAGGAGCTTGGCACTAATCCGATGTTCGTCTCCAGAGTCTGGCGAGACTGTGGTTTCAAGCCTCTCCTGATCAAACAGTTCAAGGTCAGCAATGACCCGAACTTCAAAGAAAAGCTTGAAGATGTTGTTGGGCTATATCTCGATCCGCCAGAGAATGCAGTGGTTTTCTGTGTCGATGAAAAGAGCTCGATACAGGCGTTGGATCGAACGCAGCCGGGTTTGCCGATGAAGAAAGGTAGAGCAGGAACCATGACACACGACTACAAGCGAAACGGCACCAGCACGCTATTCGCAGCCTTGGATGTTGCCACCGGCGAGATCATTGGGGAATGCAAGCAAAAGCATCGTCACCAGGAGTTTCTACAGTTTCTCAAGACAGTGGAGCGACAGACACCCGAAGAGCTGGATCTGCATGTCATTGTCGACAACTACTCTACGCACAAGCATAAGAAAGTGAAGAACTGGTTAAAGAGAAACAAGCGCGTAACGCTTCACTTCATACCGACAAGTTCTTCATGGTTGAATTTGGTCGATCGCTTCTTTGGCCACATCACAGAGAAAGCGATCCGGCGTGGAGTATTCACGTCCGTAGCGGAACTGGAGGAGAAGCTCATGCAGTACATCACTAATCACAATGAGGATCCACCGCCATTTGTATGGACCAAGAGTGCCGAGGAAATACTCGAGAAAGTCGGCCGCGCAAGGGCCGCACTTACTTGAATGCTTTGCTTGTTACATTACACTAGCATGACAGCTGCCACTCGATCCTGTAGCGAGGAATTCAAATTCTATTTCCAATCTCGTTGCCACCAATGCCTGCCGGAGCGCCTGCCAAGTTTATCAAGATAGTCTGCAATTTGTTCAATTTCCGTTCGCGTGAATTCGCGATGTACCGACAAAGGATGCAGTCGGACAATGGAATCCTGAGGCTTTTCAGCGTCCTTGTCATGAATGTCTACGCCGACCATCCCCCCCCTGGCATCGTCCCCGTGGCAATGGGCACAATTCTCGACGTACAACCTCTGCCCTGTGCTGACATACGTAACGTCATACACCTGGATGGTGACCGTATCCGGCAGCAAACTGTCATACTGCACGTCATTGACGATGAGTTGCACCACGTATGCGCCCGTGGCATCGGCAATAAAAGTGGGATTAACCAACGTGGGTCCAGAGAGTGTCGCCAGGCTGCTCGTGGGGCGTGAGGTAAATGACCAGAGGTAGGTCAGGATGTCATCACTATTGGGATCGCTGGACGCTGCGCCACTGAGTGTAACCAAGTCGTCCTTCACGGCAATCTGATCCGGGCCGGCGTCAGCCATCGGTGGCATGTTGACGGGCTCGTTACTGGCCGGGATCGATACGGTGACCGGGAGACTGTCTGACGCGCCATCGTTGACGATGAGCTGCACTACGTATGTTCCAGCTGTATCGGCAATAAAACCGGGATTAACTGACATGTCTGCGTAGAGTGTCGCCGAGCTGCCTGTAGGACGCGATATGAATGACCATCGGTAGCGGAGTCCATCACCGTCAACATTATATGATCCACTGCCATCAAGCGTAACAGTGGCACCCACGAACACCGATTGGTCGAGGCCTGCATTCGCCTCCGGCCTTGTATTGACCGGGATCGAGCTGACTGAAATCATCACCGTATCGGCCACGCTGTCATCCGATCCGTCATTGACGATGAGTTGGGCGACATAGTCACCCGCCATATCGGCCACAAATGTCGTGACGACTTCGGTTGCGCCTGCGAGAACAGCCACACTCTCTGTCGGGATGGATAGCGACCAGTGGTAAGACAACGCATCAGCGTCTGCATCAGATGAGCCACTTCCGTCAAGTGTGATTATTAGATTTACAAATGCCGATTGATTCTGACCCGCGTCCGCGATGGGTGGTGTGTTCAAAACGACATTTCTGGCGACAATGTCGGCACTGTCCGGTGTACTGTCCATGACGCCGTCGTTGACGACAAGAACTGCCGTGTACGTTCCCTCCACATCAGGTGTGAAGGTGGGAGATATTTCCTGCTCACCCGAAAGCGAGGCAGTGCTGTCCAATGGTGAGGTTAATGTCCAGTGGTAAGTGAGTAAATTGCCATCAATGTCGGTTGAATCACTACCATCGAGTAAGACATGGTCTCCCACGAATACGGTTTGATCGGTTCCCGCAGCAGCCACGGGGGCATTATTCACAATCAGGTTCTCGACAGTAATGACGACACTGTCCGCCGCGCTGTCGGCAGTACCGTCGTTGACTGTGAGGACGACAGTGTACGTACTGGCCATATCAGGTATGAAGCTCGGAGCTGCTGCTGTGGCATCAGAAAGCGTCGTACCGCTGTTGACTGGTGCAGTCAGTACCCAGCGGAAAGTCAGTGCGTCGCCATCCGCATCGATAGAGTCACTGCCATCGAGGGCAACGGTATCAGCCAATAATACGAACTGGTCCATACCGGCGTTCGCCACCGGTGCCGTATTGGGCACCACCACTTCAGAAACGATGACCTGCAAGTCATCCGCGGTACTGTCTACTTTGCCATCGTTAACGATGAGCCGGACAGTATAGGGACCTGCCACGTTAGCTACGAATGTCGAGTTGACCGTTGCAGAGTTCGACAGCATCGCCGCACTGCCTGTCGGCCTAGACCATGTCCAGCTGTACGTTAGCGGATCATTGTCAAAATCGTATGAGTCACTGCCACTGATCATGACAGTACTGCCCTGAGCCACGTTCTGATCAGGACCGGCTACGGCAACAGGCGCAATGTTAGTCTGACCAATCGGCACAATTACCGGCGTGAATGCCCACAGCTTCCCTTCCTCACCACCAAGGGGATCTCTGTAGCTCACAAGCACGTTGCCGTCACTATCAGCCTGAATGGGAGAGCCATCGACAAACTCACCGGTGAACATGTGAGCACTGTTATAAGTCAAAACCACAGAATTGATTCGAGGTGGTGCAGCGCCACCTTGGTATTCCATCTGCAATCTGTTTTCGGCAGCTCCGCCCGCAGCATCGAATATTGTTATTTGCGTGATATCTGTGCCAACCGCGCAACTCGATGAACACCAGCTCGTCAATGAAATCCCTGGAATGTTGATATCAACTTGACCATAGTCACCAGGCAGAGTGGTGAAATCCCATAGGTAGGTAATCGTACGGTCGTCCGTATCCACTGTAGTGGTAATGTCCACGTCATTGGGCATACTGGCGGTCATGCTGCTGACAACCGCATGTGCATGACTCGTCGAAACAAGCAGTAACACACTTAAAACAAACATTTTCAGAGATACGAGGATATTATTCTTGTCTAGATGCATTTTCTCTAGTATTCCGATTTATATTTTGCTCCCACCCCCGTCATCCAGCGAGCGAAGCTTGATCAGGTAATTCCCTGCAACCTGGATGGAAACGATCGGCCGTGAAGGTAAAATTTTTTTACCGCAAAACCTGCCTAGTACACCGAAAGTCTAGCACTCAGCATAGTGAACGCGGCTGAGCAAGAACCCTCGATATAATATGAGAAAACCCGCAGGCAGATTCAGAAAAGCCCGCTGTCACCTTTAGCTACTGCCGAACTGTGACGCAGTCCTTAAACTTTATCCAGACTCCAGTATTTGCGCATGCGCGGGAGAGCAGCTGAATCGTTCAGCAACTCTTTTACTTGAATTGGAAGGATTCAGATTTAATCAAGGAAATCAATACTGATCAGCGCCATGCTGCAGAATCGCGCTTCTGCTCAATGCTGAATACTCTTCTATCAATTCTCTGGCGGTAGGAAAACCTTCAAGGCGAATCCAGGACGCGTCTGATGACACACGCATGAAGGTCAGTGGTATGTGGCCCATTTTGTCACGCCGGTAAGCATTGAACGACCTGAGGACGTCAACCGTATCAGCCAAATCCCCGGTAAGGAAGGTCCATCCGGCATGAGCATTGAATCTGAGTGCGTATTCCCGCATTTTTCGTGGCGAGTCGTGCTCTGGATCAATGGATATCGAGACCATGGTGATGTTATCTGCAGCGGAGCCCAATTTGTTGTGCACATCAGCAAAGCTGGCACTCAGTACCGGGCAGATGGTTGTGCAGGTGGTGTAGATGAAATTCAGTAACACCGGCTGTTTGCCTTCAAGCAGATCGGGTAGGAACACTTTCTTTCCGTCCTGATTAGTCAGCGTGACGCGCGGCAGTTGGTGGATCTGCCGTACACGAGAATAGTGCTTGTTCTGCAGCATTTTTTCGTGTGAAGAGTGATCCGGATCTGTTGCCGCCATCGGCTGAAGCATATGCTTGTCGTCAGATCCTGAAACGCGCGTTACCAACCCAACGCTGGTTATGATCATAAGCAGTACGGTCAAGTATCCAGTATTCACAGTTTTCTATTCCCATAATTCATTGAACATTTCATCTCAACCCTGCCTGCCTCGCAGTAGCGTGACGAAACATAGGTAGACAATATCAAACCGGCGTCAGTCAACGATCCAGTCGCTCACTCTGGACAGTTGCGAAATCTCGCTGTCGCTGAGCTGTGTGATGTAACAGCCCTTGGACGCATAACGCTGACCTGGACCAAAGCTCAGCCGGGGATACACGGCTATCGCCGTATCCTGGTCTGACATCATGTCAAAGCCCTCCAGGAAGTAATTACGGTGAAATTCCCCGCGCATATGTGCAATCGCCGCCGGCAACATCGAGCCCAGAAGAAACATCCGGGATTGAATAGCAAGATTGCCTGGCGGAATTCCACGTAACTTGAGCCAATGTTTTAATGCCATCAACCTGTATTTGTTCTCATCTGGGAGACTCACCGGGTGAGACAGATAGAAATTTCGTCGCATGCTGTGCGGCACGATGGCAAGATCGCCATCGAGCAGGCTGCTTGAAGCAAACAACATGTCGATTGAATTTGCCTGGAACGGTTCGCTGTGCAAAATCTCGGCTACATCCTCGCCAGCAAGCCAGAGCAGCACGACATATGATGCTTTGCTATCGAGTGCCTGCTGCCATGACACAGCGTCGTTCGCGACTACTGATAAATTTTCCAGAGCGCTTTCCTCACCACCGTTGTCCGTCCAGGCATCCTGAAATCCACGCGCCAGTGTCTCGCCCTCACGGCCTTCGCGGTACACCTGAACGATACGGGTGTGCGCATCGATCCTCCCGGAGCGCTGTAGAAACCCGGCCGCTGTTTCGCCCTCCTGATAAAGCCCTTTGGAAAAATACAGGGTGTACCAGTCTGAATCGGATATCTCGGGTAGATTCGTGATCGGGAAGATGTTGGGTATCCCGTTGTCCTCACTGAAGTCATGAATCGGTGACCAGCTGCCCGATGCTATCCCGCCAAGCAGCGCAAAAACAGGCTGACGTAAGTAGTAAGCCTCAAGCTGCTCACGCCACGTGTCAGGCTTGCCTTTCAGCTGCCAGACATCGAGTGCGAGTTTGCGGTAGGCACCGAACGCTTCACTCTTGTAGAACGGGCTTTGCCTGGCTCGACGCTTATGCGGTCGGGTTTGCGTATTGTGCGCATCGATATGCGCCTGCAATACGGCGAGCATCGCATCCCGATCTTCATCGGCGACATCATCACTCACCACGGTGGCGAATCGCAGTGTCGTATCATCGACTCCCGGATCATTGATGATGGACAGGCTCTCAAGGTAGTGAATCAGCGTGGCCATTTCGTTGTCAGCAAGTGTGTAGCGCGGCATCACCGGGCTCAGTTTGCGCCCGTCCGCAGCGACTCCCGTGCGAATTGCTCTTGCCAGGGTTTCTGATGTATAGGCCGGGCGGGCATCGGCTGCCTGAAACTGTGCCGGCAGGGAGCGACGCGCAACTGCACCCGTTCCGGCACTTGTGCTCTCGGGGTTCCAGGCACCTGTACGCCGTCGCGGTTCAAATAACGCATTGCCAGCGATTGGCCACGTAACAATCGCACCCTCTACCGAACCCATCCCGCTGCGCCGGTGGCAGGCAACACAGGTGAACATGCGCCCGTCCACGCCAATATCCCCCGCAATGATGGCCTGTACCGGCGTGCCATTACTCAGCACACCCTCTCGATACAGACGCTCACCTACATCCGTCGCCCTGGCATCGGAAAAATCCTCACTGATCGCAAACTGCTGGCAGACACCAAGCGGTATCCATCCGATCACTAAAAACCCGCAAAACAGTCGATGCCACTTCATCTCCACCCTCTGTATAAACCGCCAGTTTTCATGGCCGCTACTTCACGCGACACATTCTGTTCTTGCTGCAACCAGAATCCAGACAATCAACGAGCCCGTCGCCATCATTGTCGAGACTGTCGGAACAGCTGTTACCCTTGCCCTCCGGACTCAGCACGGGATCACCACCACCACCATCACCGCCGGAGACAGGACAGGATTTGCCCTTGGTGCGATCCGCACCATCACAGTTCTGGTCAATACCATCTCGCTTGATGTCACAGGCATCAGGATTGATACCGGCGTCACTGTCATTACAGTCCAACGGCGTTCCGCAATTGAGCGCGGCAAAGAAATAGTCACTATCACCATCAGTGCATGGCGGCGGCGGAGCATTAGTGAGATACTCGGAGGCGGCAACGACATCAAACAGGCCGTAACCCCACTCGTTGTCCACACCGACCTGCCCATAGTCGGTGGCAGACTCCTGCAATGACTGTTCAAGATCTGTGACACTTGCATCTGGATACGCTTGGCGAAGCAAGGCGATGGCCCCCGTCACATGCGGAGCGGCGAATGAAGTACCGGACACCGACTTGTAGGAGTCTGGTAACTGCCCGCCTGAGGTCAAGTCCGCCGCCCGCACACTGACACCCGGTGCCACGATGTGCGGGTATTGGGATTGGTTGCACGAAGATGGCCCGCGGCTGCTGTTCGACGCAACACTCATTGCACTATCAACGGCACCAACGGCAAAACTTTTGGGGTTATTGGCCGGGCTCTCACTGGTAGAGCCTTCCGGTCCCTGATTGCCTGCCGAGAACACCACGGACATGCCAGAAGCCTTGAGTACTTCGATATCGGTTTCGAATTCCTGATAGCACTGATTCAGCAGATTTGCATAGCCCCAGGAATTGTTTACAGCCTGTGGTGCATCATCCGTCGAGACGTTGTCATCGGGGTCAAGCAGCCACTGGAATCCCTGGTGAATAACGCTTTGCAGGGCTTCCCCATTGTCATTGAACAGCTTGACGGCAATCCACTGCGCACCCGGTGCCATACCAATGTGGGTTCCGCCGGCGTCACCTCCGACAACCAGACTCATGGTGTGGGTGCCATGTCCGGTGCTGTCGAACGGTGTGCCATGTTCTCCGTGAGGATCAAACCAGCTGTTGGCACCGCCGCGCCAGCTGGACGCCAGATCCGGATGATTGACGTCCACACCACTGTCCATAGCTGCCACAACCACACCAGTTCCAGTATAGCCCTGAGACCATAGCTCGGGGGCACGAACCAGGTCCAGGTTCCATTCGGATACAGCGGCACTGCTGGCCTCCGAAGTTGAGCCTGCGACAATGGCATCGAAGGTGATGCTCTCCACTTCAGGCAGGCTGAGCAGTTCTGGAATGACATCTGCCGATGCCGTTGCCGCCAGCGCATTGATTGCCCACAATTGCACCAGGCGCGTAGCCTGGGCTCGTCGCAGCACCGCGTTGACCCGCCCTTGACTGGCATTCGCCGTGTCTTTCAGTGCCTGCAGCAACGCCGCTCGCTCAAGACCCTTGCCCTGCCCTTGCGCATTGACTACCCCCACATCCACACGCTCAGTGAACCGTACGATGAATGACACCTCTTGCCCGGCATCAATCGCTTGTTGCAATACGGGGGCAATCTGCACTTCCTGCGCGAGTAGACTCTGCCCCGCGGAAAATGCCAGCACCAGCGAAAACATCGAGATAATGAAGGGTTTGCAAGTTTTCATGACATCACTCCACGATTATGTGTTCATGCCGATAGTCACCGATTACAACAGTCACCTTGTCGCCGGCCATGACGGTACGGCCCGGGTTGGCAAAGAACATGAAGTAACTCTTGTTCGCCTTGACGAACTTCGGTGCCTGACGCAATGGTCCGATCTTTTCCGATACGGGAACCTGAAGCTTCTGGCCCGATTTTTCCTGAATGAGGTAGGGCTTGATGTTTCGATCCATGAGGGTCGCCGCCTTGTCCGGATCCAGAATCAGATAGCGGAAATCGAGCATGTAGTCAGCTGCGGTGCGGCGCACGCCGATGATACGAATACCCCAGGCCGCATCCGGATTTTCCGAAGTTGAAGAGGCAACACTCGCCACATCGGTACTCACCGCCAGTGCTGGTGTCCCGGGCGTTAGAACCAATCCCAGTACCAGCAGCGACGGTACTGACAGTAATTGCATCATGCGCATACTGACGCGGCTGAGCTTAAGCTTGTTTTTCAGTTGTTCCATGATTCTGTCCATTATCAATTGCGAACTGGGTTGCGATCGAGTGCCACCCCGTCAGAGATGGCACCCTGTGCGTTACTTGAGGATATTCACCCGCACCGTTGCCGCATTGGAAATAGCGCCCAGGTTGTCTTTGATGGTGTAGCCGAAAGCATCCGACCCACGCTTGCCAGCCCTTGGTGTATAGGTCACCGTACCGTCACCATTGTTCAATGCCGTGCCGCTTTTCGAGTTGCTGGTGATGATTACCGTTGTCGCATCCACCGTGCCGTCGGAGTCGGTATCATTGGCGGCTACATTGATAGTGACGGAGTTGGTGCTGTTGCCGGTATTACGTTGCACCGAGTTGTTGTTATCGTCATTGGCGACGGGTGGTTGATTGACCGCAGCGCTGACGGTGACGGTGACGTCCGAGGTGGACGTGCCTCCATCGCCATCGTCTATGACATAGCTAAAGATCTCTACGCCTGAGATTCCTGCCGCAGGGCTGTAGGTAACGGAACTACCGTCCATGCTTGCAGTTGCAGCGCCGCTATTGTCGGGTGTGCCGACAGCAGTAACGGTCAGCGTCATGTTGTCCACATCGGTGTCATTCGCCAGTACGTCCAGAGTATTGTCAACGCTATCCTGGTCAATGGCGAAGGCATCTGCCACGGCTACCGGAGCATCATTGACGGGTTCCACCGATACGCTAACGGTTGCGGCGTTGGACACATTACCGTCGGTATCCCGAACGGTGTAGGTAAAGCTGTCCGAACCAAAGAAATCCGCATCGGGGCTGTAGTTCACTTCTCCGGATGCAGTTGCGACAGCCAGACCATGCAAGGCCGCAGTGCCGATCTCGACCGTCGCAACATCGATGGCCGTCGTCGTCATGGTATCGTTATCCAGCACGGCAATGCTGGTGCTTGCCGTATCCTCATCAATGGTCGCTCCGGTGGTCGTTGCCGGATCGTCCATAGCCATCGGTCCAGGTGCGGCGGCACCCACTACCAGATTGCTTGACATCCCGACTCGCAATCGTCGGTCATAGATCGCATAGGTGCCATCTGCCCCCGGCGTGAAAATCGCATCGCGGGTCTTGCCCGCCGCCATCAGCACAGCGTACTGCTTGCGTTCAAATGGATAGACATTGCCATCTTCCGCAACCAGTGTCAGGTGCTGACCCTGTAATACAATAGCGTGGTTATCCAGTCCTGCGTTGAGCAGGCGCACCAACGTACGCTCACCGGCAGAACCGGCCAGCAGTGATAGTTCACCGGTGGCGTCACCATTGACGAGGAAGTAGTTCGGGGCATAGTTGACAGTGCTTGTATAGTCGCCGGTACCATAGGTTCCAGCGGCCACGGCCGCATGCAGTCCGGAATCGATTTCGCTGTATAACAAGGTGACTTCCTGGTCGTAGGCGATTCCGGGATAGGCCAATCCGGCTCCTGCATCGTTGAAGACGCCACCGTAGAGACCCATCTGCACCTGCACAGCCGGGTGTGTACCACTCGAATACAGATAGGTGCCTGTGTTCAAACTGGCCCATGTGTACGAACTGGTGCTGCCAGGGGCTGTTTCATGAGTAAACGAACGCACTCGCGTACGACCAGCGCCGTCGACGAATGTGACAGGGCCGGTCTGCGGTGCTGGCAGTGCCTGACCGGCAATCACGACCGACACGGCATCGCTCAAGGTATTGCGTAGCATGATCGTGAGATTGCCGGTGGTCACCGGGAGCGGTGGACCCGGCACCGTGGCAACACAGGCTCCTGTCCCCAATGGATCCAGACCGTAGCCCCACATCGTCACGTCCGTGCTGTCCGGCATGGTTTTTGTCGTTATGCCGGTGCATAGATTAAAGGTCTCCGAACTGGCCTGGCCGGCGAAGATCAGCAGGCCAGTGAGTACAAAAGTTTGTGCCATGTATTTCATTGTTATTTCTCCGTCGGCCTGCGATTACTGTATCGGAACACTTGGATGCTCGACGATCATCATCGTCATCATGCCGCCCGGCGCAATGTCGTTGTTGACGAGTTCCTTCTCTGTATGGGAATGCCACATGAAAAACAGACCGCCGTCCAGATTCAGCCCCCCCTCACCCGGTGGCAGATCTCCAAACTGGCCAAGAAATGGGCTGCCGCTATAGAAGCCACCGAAGGTCATGTCCTGCAGTGCAGGCAGTACGACGGGAAATGGTTCGCCATGATCCGCTGCGAATTCATTCGGTTCCTCTGCATCGCCTGCAGCATGGCCATAGATGTCCCAGCCCAGATTCTCCCCGGTCCAGCTCCACAATGCATCATAGGTTGAACCCGGTACGGTCTGGATGGTGAAATCAACCCGTGCCAGATCGGGCCCGGCGCCGGCGGCACTCTCTAGCATGCGGCCATCACGGCCCACGAGCATAATGTGATTGCCGTGTGTGTGGAAGGGATGCAGATCGCGCCCGGCATTGACGACACGCGCCAGTACCGTCTCGCCCGGATGTATTCGGGACAGCGCATTGTAGGGCTGGTTAGGCAACCAGTCGACATCGGCATCCGCCATGGTGTCCGGGCCATTCCTGCCGTTGATAAACCACAACCTGGGGCTATAGGCACTGTTGTCGATGGCATCGAACAGATTCAGTTCAGCCAGATAATGAACCTCAGGGTCCATTTCAGTCAGCAGGAACAGGTATTCCTGATCGAAGGCAGTATCCGCATGGCCGTATGCCTGATTGGCTGCTGCGGGCCGGACGACTATGGCGCCCACCAGGCCCATCTCGATCTGCAGTTCCGGCCGAGTGCCGCTGTTATACAAGTATGTCCCTGCATTGGCGGCGGTGAACGTATAGGTCACCGTGTCTGTTATATCATCCTGTGCATCTGTCACACCGTCACTTTCCCGGGTCAGTACGCCCTGCGTTCCACCACTGGCACTCACCCCCACCTGACCGGGAAACACCATCGACACCGGCATGTCTGCCACACCGAGTTCGTGGGTCAGGTTGACGGTAACGAAATCGCCCTGATTGATGATCAGCGTTGGCCCTGGATACTGCATTGGCCCATCATCGACGCCATAACCCCAAACCAGCAGGCTGTCGCCATCGGGTGTGGTGATGTGTGTCTGTTTCGCCGTTAAGTCGAACGTGGTGCCGGTGATACCCTCGACAGTTGCCTGACTGCTGGTAGACAGCATCGGCAGCAACCCCAGAAAAGCTGCCGCGCAGGCGTGTCTGGCTGTTATTTTCATTATCATGTTCATGTCGCTATCCCTCCTTATCCAGGCAATCACAAGATTTCGATCTCGGTCATCATGCCGCCAAAATCCTCGTCGTTATTACTGAGATAATTCAGGTTGGTGGTGTAGAGGTAATAGATCCCCGGTGTCACGAACTCAGTATTAATAATGGCATCCACCGACTCGCCTCCGCCGAGCGTGACCGATGCGGTGTCGTAGTACAGGTCCTTGCCACCGGCCAGGCCACCGCCGCGCAGGATGCGCGCTCCGGTACCCACCACCTTCATGGGTGGCAGCCCAAGCGCTGTCAGCGTGTAGTAGTTGGTGACATTGAGATTGGAGATGCGCAGCAAAATCTTCTGACCCGCGGTGGCCGTGATGCGAGAACTGACTGGCTGTGATGTGCCGAGTTTGCCGGTTAAATAACTTACTTCTTTGTCCGGGTTGGCGCCACTTTCTACTGTGTGCGGAAAATCAAAGGTTCGATCATCAGCCGTGTCCGGATAACCCCGCCCGTTCAGCATCGCATAGGTGTCCTTCATCTCGGCGAAGGGCAGCGGTTGTGTGTTCATGCTGGCATCGTGAAATTCCGGATCCCAGGAACCAATCTGGATGGGCGCTTCGACGTCATAGCCGGTAGTACCGTCTGTGTCGTTGTACACAAACGTGTCATAGCCACCTATGGACGTACCGTTCTGTAATGGCCTGACATACAGGTTACCCAACATGCCCATCTGCATATGCTCGGTTGCCTCCACATGGCAGTGGTACATATAGGTACCGGGTTCCTTGATGTTGTAGTAGTAGGTCATGCTGGCCCCCATGTTGATGGAGACTGTCGAATCCGGTATACCGTCGAAGATGTCTGACGCGTTGGGAAAACCGTGGAAGTGAAGACTGTGCGGATCAGCCAGATCCGGGCGCGTGATCATGCCGTAGTTGGACAGCGTCAGATAGAACTCGTCATCCTGATCCAGTGTGATCGTCGGCGCCGGGAAGTTGGAAGCCAGAATTCCCGCGTTGAGAGCATTGTCCTGCGGAACGCCGGTCAGATCGACAAACCCGAACATGTACTGCAGCCGGCCATCAGCCATGGTGACGTAGCCATCTCCAGCTCCCAGATGCATGCACTTGACATCCCGAAAGGCTTGCGCGTTCGAGTCCTTGATTGCATCACCGTCATTATCGCCGGGACATTGCACAAACGCCGCAGCATTTGCTATTCCCGGTAACCCGACTGACAACAGCAAGAGAGTGGCAGCGAGTGGCAGGCCTGGATGAGTTTTCATTACTTGCATAGCGTTCATTGATCCAACCTCCTGTGTGCGTGGTAAGTGGCGAATGAGATGACAGCCGAAGCTGCCATCGCACAGCGTTCGGCCTGTAGGATTACCCGGCTTCATCAGCGCCAATGTCCACATCGTTGTTCAGCCGGCTATCACCGTCGATGTCCGTGGCCGGTGCCATTACGTTAGTACCCGCATCAATCGCCGCCGCACCCGTAAACAGATGGTAGTCACCCGTGGGGGCCAAGGGTCCAAAACGCACCTGGATGAAGTTGCCGCCCTCGTCAAACGCGGGCTGGGTGGCGATGGTGGTTGTGAGTTCCACTTGCTGGATGGTCTCGCCATTGCCGGTATTGACGTACGGGTCCTCGAACAGATCGCCCGGTTCGATCATTTCGCCATCGATATTGGCATTGGGATAGCTCGATGCATCGGTCAGCAGGCAGTACTGCGGGTTGAGCAAGCCAGCACCCCCGTCAACAGCCAGATCTTGATAAAACAAAGGCGCTTCCAGAAGGCCGAAAACAGCGGGTTCCTGTGTGCGATCGATCTCGAAGTAGAACGAGCGGTTGCGCCAGATAATATTGTTGATCAACGCAGGCTTGGCGTAGCTACCGTAAGCGGCTTTCCGGTTGTTCGGAATTTGACCTTCCAATGCCGTACTGTGTGCAAACGAGACCAGGCCAGCCGGTTGCGGGCTGGATACATTGGCATTACCCGGGACATTGAATGCATCGCCCGCCGTAGCCGTCGAATCGTTATGAGCAATGGTGTTGTTGATGATGTCAACCACGACGGTGTCCCGCAGCGAGATCCCGCCGCCCGCCATGCCTGCCATGTTGTTAACTATGATGTTGTTTACGATCTCGAGTTTGCCCCAGCCATTCGGATTGCCACCCTGAAGATCGCCATGGACAGCCACGGCGGCAATGCCACCGCCATCACCGGCACCGGCCTGATTGCCTTGCACCAGGTTGGACCGTATTTGTACCGAACCGGATCCATCGCTTAAGCCACCCGTGAATCCGGGGGCACCGCCGACAAAGATGCCCCCACCACTGGGTCGCCCAAGTTGGGTGAACGTCTGATTGAAGATAACAGTGTTGTTGGCGATCAACGGAGCATGTGCTGCGTTGCCGTTTCCGGCACTGCCACTGAAACCGTAGTGACCAATACCACCCCCATCACTCAGGCTGAAATTTCCACATATCTTGTTGCGGGTGACCGCGTAGCCATCACTACCGTGGTACAGGCTGATTCCACCACCGGCGCCACCGTTGCCGGCGTTCTGGGTGATGACGTTGTGATGGATCTGAATGTTGTCGTTGAAACCATCCTGGTATGACAGGTTGTTGCCCTGCTCCAGAGCCAGTTCCGGATGCCCGACGCGAATTCCGCCGCTGTAGATGCCGTTGTTTCCAAACACCCGGTTGTTACTCATGACTAGATTGGTGGCATAACCATTGACCACGATTCCGCCCGCATGATCTGCACCTGTGATGCTGAAGCCATCGATACGCGATTTGTTTTTGGCGAAAGAGCGACCGGCTGTACCACCGGCACCATCCACTCCGAGCACAATGATGGCGGGGCCTTCCTCAGTCTGCAGCAGTGCGGGATCGCCAAGTGCCGCGAGAATAACCTCCTGGGCAGGCAGTAGCGAAAACGCCCCGCTGGCTTGTAAGGACTGGACATCGAGACGCCATTGGGCCAGTTTCGTGGCCGGTGACTTGATGGCGCTAATGGTGGTCAACGCACCCGAGCCTTGCAGGCGTACCGGCTTGTGCATGATGACCAGTTCTTCAAAATCACCCGGTGGTACCAGCACCAGGCCACCAGGGGCCGCCAGATCGATGGCTTGCTGGATGGATCCTCCCGGGCTAACCTGAATGGCACCGCCACCCACGGTCACCGTGATACCGGCGACCGTGGAAACCCCGTTGTCACGCGTGATCTGCAATTGGCCAGTCTGGGTACCGGCAGCTACCAGGCCGGTGATGGATCCGGCCGACCATTGAATGGATGCATTGGTCAGGGATACACCACCGATGGTGACAACACCCGGATTGTTGCCGAAGCCTATATCGCGCCCTGAAGGATCGACTGCCGCGGTGATCGTTATCGATTGCGTGCCGTCCGCTACATACGGGTTGTTGGCAGTACCGGCCCCTTGAGTGGTGCTGACGTATGGCCCACTCATCGAACCGAGTACCGAGGCGATCACCGGCGTACCATCCTCTTCTCGACAGTCCAGCGGTTCCTGAGCTGGACCGGTAAAGGCCGCAATGGGTACCACAGGCGTGTCGAGAAAGGTCGTTACGCCCGGCATGTACTGGAAGGTGTAACAGAACTGGCTGTACTGTGGATTGTAGTTTGGATCAGTCATGAAGCCACCGCTGGGATTCGGGATGGGGCCTGGATCGTTCATGCAGGTCGTGACCATGTTCGGCGACATGCCGCTGGAACTGGCGACATTGGTGGTATAGGTTGAGGGCAGCGCGGTGTTGAATGTGCCCCAGCGATCCGAGTACGTACGCCCGAATTCACGCCCGGTCCAGTCACGGATCGACACCGGCAGATAAGGCGGCGAGTACTTCTCTCCAAACGTCGGTGCGTTCGGATCAAACTCGTTTGCCGTATCGTCCAGAATGAAGCCTGTCACTTTGGCGGCAACCGGCACGTGAGTGAACATGAAAAAATCGGCCGCCGCATTTTGACGATCATTCAAGCGCACTTTCTTGCGATCACAGAGTGGAGTATCACTTCCCGCCATGAAGGGCGCGACTGGAGTCACGCCATCTTCGTCAAACAAGGGAAAAAGTGAGAATTCATTGGCCACTGTGTGCGGATTGCCGACACACTCCGGCGGCAAGAGATTCGGATCCGGAGTGAATTCCTCGCCAAAGTCGACGTTACGATCTTCTTCGCGAAGCGTCTTGTAAGCTGCATGTTCACCGGTACCAACAATGTAGTTGCCCGCAAGCAGGCCGTCGAAAGCGTAGCCACCATCGAACACGGCCGGACGTACCTGGTTGAAGACTCGCAGACCGTCGTAACAATCGACGGGCACATTGCCGTTCACCAGGAAGGACTCTCCTTCACAGTCTTCCGGAAGATTATCGTCCCAGCTGTCGGTGGTCGTGATGTCGATGGCATCGCCGGCATTGAAGTCCAGGTTACCGCTTGTATCGCGTATAAATTCGCAGTCGGTAGGGGCGTTCGTGTCCTTCACATACTTGAAGTCTTCCGGTCCAGCCCCGCCGCTGGTTGCAAAACCGACTGGGTAGTTATCGACATCTGCCACCGTCTGGCAGCCATCGCCATTCAGATCATCGATCATGCCATTAAGATCTGAATCTGCGTACAGCGCGACCTGGATGCGCGGTATGCCCGGCTCCCATAACTCAGGGGCAGCATAGGCAGGATCGTTCTCGGCGCGGGTGACGGCGTAATAGACGATACCGGAAATTCCCCCATTCTCACCTGCATCGTAAGGCTTCTTGCCCCACTGGATGATGTTGGTCTGACCCAGAAACGTCTGCACGCCTTGCGTGAGTACCGGCCCGGTCTCAGTGCGATAGCTCTCACCACCATTGTTGATGGTCTGTGGTTGTGGATTCAACACACCATCGAAGGACCACGGATCACTCGATTCGATAGCCCCGCCATCGTCCACGATCACGGTGACACCGGTCGCCTTGTTGCGACCAAACCCAACTTCGGCAACCAGCCAACTGAAGAAAGGAAATACTTCGTCGTAGGGGGCGGCGCCACTCAGATCAGTGGGGAATGCCTGATAGATCGTGCCATCGCGCCAGCGCAATGCGGTTCCTTCTTCGAACAGCGGTTCCTCGCCACCATCCAGGAAACCATCTTCGTCAAGGTCGTTGAATACGTGTTGTTCGATACGACCAAACCAGGCAAATACGGGGACGTCCAGCAGATCGCAGCTACCACCGTTGCAGTTCCCGTTTTCCACGGTGATGGCTTGTGCACCGAAAATGTAGTCCAGATGCTTGTCCCAGATGGCCAACTGGTAGCTACCATCAGGCACATTCGGAATCGAGAACGTGCTGTCGTCGTTACAAGGTGCGGCATAGAGGCCCTGGCCCCGACCAACTGCCAGGTTATTGAGACCGACCCAGCAGCCGGGAACCGGTGCACCGGTGTAGAAGGCAAAGTCAGGTGGCCGCGAATTGTGAATGCTGCGAACCTGGCCAGTAATGGTGGCACCACCACTGAGATCTGAATGCGCGAATTGTTCCACAAAACCCATAAACACATGCGGACCCGGTGGTCCGAACTCGGTAAAATACGGCGGCTCGTTGGCCTGGACCCAGGCATCAATGATTTTCTTGCCCTCAAGAGTCGTGGTCTGAATCCAGGACGTGGGGCTGCCGCTCGCGTCGGTCGTCGGAGGCACAGCCTGAATGCCGTATTTGGCCGGTACCAGGTTCTTGATCAATGCGATGCCATTTGCATCCGTCCTGACCGTGCCATCACCCGTGGTGAGCAGGTTGCCTGAGCCATCATAAGTAGAGCCCAATGGATTGCCAAAGGCATCCGTGGTTATCTGTTGGCCGGAGATGCCGTAACGGCCGCCGGCGTCTTCAAGCAGAACATTGAATCCGCCCAAACCCAGTTCCTCCGGTGTGTCCGGTTCGCCATTGATTGGAAAATTGTCGTTGAAAACGAAGATGCGGATCTGTGCCGTTGGAATGGGTTGCTCATTGACATACACAGTGACGCTTCCCGCGCTGGCGGCAACCTGTGCACCGCCCATGCTGAAACCTGCATCGGGCAACACCGATACGTAATAGCGTTTGTTGTTATTTAGATCGTTCGGCAGTGGATCACTTGAATGGCCTTCCGCGATCACCGGCAGATAACTCTTGTGGAAGTTTACCGATGGGCAGTCGGCTTCCTGACCGGCCTGGCAAGTCTGCCCTGGCACGACGTTGAACGTGACATCTTCTTCAATCAGCCAACGGTAGCCGGTCAATAGCTCAGACGTCGTGCCATCACTGTTTACCGCCATCACGTTCAGGCTCAAGGCCTGTGTCGAACCGGCAGCAAGAACCCCAATCAGCACTGTAACCAGTTGCAAGCAACGCCTGACAGAAAATTGCTTGTAGCCCGGTATCCGTAATTCGGTATATTCATTCATCGGTGAGATCCCTCTAATGGCATTGACTATGACGTCTGCTTAGAAATCTAACAGTGTGTGCGCGAAATAGCAGGTCGTTCAGCCCCCCATATTGCGACGCTAAAACCCGCAAAGACAGGTAGGGTTTTCCAGCCTTGTTGGCAGGCTGACCACTACTATCAGCGGATTACCATGCGATGGCTATTTTGGGATAAGCGCAGTAGCACTCGAGAGAACATGCTCAAGTTAGTACCAGTCTGGCCTACTGACAGTCTGCCTCAGCTGTCCGTAGCAATGGTCCTTCTCAAGTGTTTTCGCTGGCAGTCTGTACCCGTTCGACACAGCTCAGGATATCTTCCATGCAGCGGACACTTCCTTTCGAAATAAAACCGTTTGCCCCATTCCTCATGGCACGCTTACGATATTCATACAGGTTGTGACTGGTAAGTACTACGATGACAATATCATCGTATATCTCTCTTATTTTTCTGGCTATTTCCAGACCTGTTTCGCCAAACAGGTGGATATCCATGAAGATGATATCCGGATGTAGTTTACCAACCTTGGCAAGTGCATCCTGCCCATTACTCGCTTCGATGACGGCAATTGACGGGAAACGTGAGCGCAACAATCCCGAGAGCATTTCCCTGAAACAAGTGCTATCCTCGACAAGCAAAACGGTTATCATTCTTTTTCATCCCGAGGCCAATATAAGTGGGTACCTCGCAGTTTACCCACTAGTAGACTGCATCAAAGTGCCGACCAGTAACAAGTAGGGAAACCCCCCAAATGCATTCAATAAACTCCTGATGGCCGCATGTGACAGGGAATCCTGACAGTGCACAGTCAGCAGGCAATTCAGAACAAATTCGCTACGCATGCAAGAAGCAGCAGAAGGCATTGCACACCATTTTCTCGGAACAACTGGCTGGAGTGACGCTGGACTTCGATGGTCCCGTGCACAGAAACCGCGACTGGATCTATTCTTGCTAAGGGCTGCGGGTGCGACTCCTCCGGCCTACTCACTCCAGGGCTAAGTTCGAAGAATCTGGCCGACAAGCAGGATCTGCAACTGGCCGAACTTCCTCAAAACGATCTGTGACCAGTTACAAGCTACCCGCTCATTGAGCAATTCCAGCAAACCTGGACCTATGCTACTCCGCCTGTGTTGGAAAGTTCCGGGACTCAGGGTGCAAGAGAGACCGCGTTCCAAAACTGACGCGACCAAAAAGGTCGCCATGCGAATATGCATGTGCCGAACACGGAGCAAAAATTGAATCGAAAATGGTGGAAATATTCAGAACGATTTTGTGGAAGTCTTCAACCACCAGCCAAAGCTGACCAGGAATGAAATTTCCGGATGCAAGTCGTTCCACATTAAAGAAACAGCGCTATAACTCACAATTCGAATGCCGACAGAATCCATGATCTTCGTAGATTCTATTGATCAGTCGCATTATCTCATGCTTTGAATTCGTTGAGCAGCGTATGATGGTCTGCAGAAAAGCGAGGCTTTAATAGTGAGTAATAACCCGTCTTCTAATCATGTATTAAATCAGTCGCAATTGACACCTTGTCCAAAGATAATTCAGCTGCTGCAACATTCAGTGGACATCGTATCCAGCTCTTTTTCAATAGATCATGTTCTGGTTCTTGAACTTGATTCGGAAACTTCAGATCAGTACTCATTTGCCAGCATGGGCTGGAATCGACAGGACTCGCTACGACTTGCCAAACAGATGATCAATTGGGCACTGAAAACCACATCAGATGAGATAAACATCCTTGTAGACAACATTGATTCCCAGGGCGAAATTTACACACTATCTTCCACTTTTCTCACCCAAATAAATCTCGTTTTTGGCGTGTTCATTACAGTGCCATGTCGGGAAGGTAGTTTGTTGATGCTTGCTGGCCGGTCCGGTACTGAACTGGTGCCTGGGCATCCAGAGGCCATTATCCTCCATTCGTTGATGAAAATTCTGGGCCTGGCATTGGTGAGTACTCACGCTGAACAGTTAATTCAGCGTGATTTGAAACAGCTCATAGACGTTCAGGATCAACGAGAGATCTCAATTGCTGTGCGACCGCATTTGATGTGTCTGCTTGACGATGATGGCCACGTCCTGCAGATCAATAACGCCTTTGAACAATGGGACTTGGGTGATGACAGTTCGATTCGGGGAAAACATGTGCACCGAATATTGCATCCCGACTGCGTAGAAGCGAACTGCAATTTACTCAACGATTGGAATGCGCAATGGCTGCAACTTGCCGATACGGAGGTTGTGGCTTGCGATTTTCAGGATCAAGTGCTTGAGTTTGATCTATATTGCTTCCTGATCAAATGCAGACAATACCCCGATCGCCGAAACACCGAAGCATACGCGCTGTTGATTATGGAAGACGTCAGTGTTCAAAAAAGTGCAGAACTATTATTGGATAACTACAATGATAAGTTGCAGGAAATGCACGCCCAACCATTGGATACCTCGCTGCCCGGATACTGTGTGGTCAGGAACGATCTACCCATTTATTGCAACAATCGATTCGCAGAAATATTTGACTTTCGCAGTGACGAAATCTGCAAGCAGGACATGCATCAGCTGATTCGTTGCGAGCGACCAGAGGCAACCTCAGGTCTGAACGGCGTAATCCATGAGAAGTATTGGATGTCCGATGAGCAGATTGTCAAAGTCGTGTCACGCAAGGGAAAGTCTCTTTGGTTGCTCAGGAGCATGACCACTGTAGACTGCCTCGATGAACTCACGACGTTAATAAAAGTCGTTGAAGTACAACCTCAAAAGGATGCGTGGCAAACTCAGCGAGCGTCGAAAGGCGAGTTTCAGCTTTTGTCGAAGATACTGATTAAAAGTCAGGAGGAAGAAAGAAAAAGAATTTCCAGGGAACTACACGATAGTGTTGGGCAGAAAATCAGTGCAATCAAGCTCAGTGTGGAAATAGCCTTGCAAGAGTGTGAACCTATGATGCCGGATTCAAGCATCAACTACCTGACTAGCGCTATCGAAGTACTGAGCGCCACCATGGATGATGTTCGCAGGATCTCCATGAATCTTCGACCATCGATACTTGACGACATTGGACTGATAGCCACCATTGGATGGTTTTGTCGAGAATTCAGGCCACTGATTCCAGAGGTTGAATTGACCGTCCATATCAATGTTATTGAAAGTGACATACCCGAGCTTCTTAAAATAGTCGTATTCAGGATTCTGCAAGAAGCCCTGAACAACATTGGTAAACACGCATTTGCCAGCAAAGTACGTGTCGAACTGTCAAAGGAGGGTGATCTACTTACCTTTCACGTAGAAGATGACGGTTGTGGATTCGTGACAGAAGCCATTTCAGTAGACCAGGGATTTGGCCTGGGCAATATGCGACAGCGAGCAAAACACTCCGGCGGAATACTTGTTGTCGAACCGCGAATCAATGGAGGTACGGTCATACATGCCACCTGGCGGTGTAGCTTGCTGTAACTTCAATTCATACTGCTTAGACTGTTCTCAATCGCGTACCTGGTCAGTTCCGAAACACCGTGTATATCAAGTTTTCTCATGACATTTGCACGGTGCTTCTCTACTGTTTTCAGCGCTAGCGACATGCACTCGGCAATTTCACGGCTTTTCTTGCCTTCGGCGATAAGCTTGGCGACCACTCGCTCACGCGGAGTTAGTTGATACCAGGAATGTGCAGAGGATGCCGATGAGGAATGTCCCAGAAAACCATTAATTACCTTGTCGCAAATTCCCGGGCTCAAATATAATTTGTCCATCTTGACATTCGCGATCGCTGTTAACAATTCCTGGTGGGTATCATCTTTCAGCACATACCCATTTGCCCCTGCATCCAGAGTTGCCCGGACGTATTCTTCGGATTTGTGGACAGTCAGTGCAATGAATTTTATTGCAGGATTCTCTTGCTTGATGGCCCGCATGGCTTCGGTGCCATTGATATTCGGCAAGGTGAGGTCTAACAGAACTAGTTGGGGTTTTAGTGTCCTGGACTGACTGATCGCAGCCTGACCATCCGCAGCTTCGCCTATAACTTCTAGTTCAGGCTCATCAGACAATAGGGAACGCAGCCCATCTCTCAATATCGCATGATCTTCCACTAGCAGAATCGTCAGTATATCCATTCGTGCGTATATTCCATTACTGGTAAACAGGAGACTGTAACCAAGCGAATACGACTAGGTGAAAATAGAAAACCCCTTTTAACATCTATTATTCATGATATTACCGACGTGTAACAGTAATAGCAAGCAATTATTTTCAACCTGTGATCCTTGCCATGAACTGACAAACTTATGTCATTACTTACTGATGCTCGCGATGCCAGCACCATGACGATACCTGACCTGGTGGCTTGTCTGATAACAGCAGGAGCCAAGACACGCGAACCAATTCATGATCATTTTCAGCCTACCTCTATCGCGACGTGAACCAGGAACTCACCTGTACACTCCTAACACTTTTCATAGTGATGGGAGAACCATCACCCTCGACCGTTTGCAATGTACCGTCCACATAGGTCCAATGGTTCGTTTTCAGTGCGAGCATTGCCACGCATTCTGTACATCGGCGACTATCGCTCTGAAACCGGTAATATATATCGCTTGCTGGCAGAAGTTCGTCCGACACCAAGGCTTATCGTGGTAATTACGAATTTATCCCTACGACATTTACTGAAACGCTCAATTCGCGGACGGTAGATCAGCTCATGCTCTACCAGGAACTGCTCAGCCATGACAAGTCGCGACCTTCAAGCAAGGATGAACTGGTAGCGAATGTACGCTCTCGTTTCCAGGGACCAAAGTTGCGGGCTATCTAGGAGAGTTTTGACGACATCGGCCTGTCAGTGCTCGCCGAAGCAGTACATGATCCAATGGGCAAATTCCGTTGGAACCGTTTCTCAGCAAAGTACGGCGAATCGCCTTCCTTTGAATCGGGAGACCGTAGTCTTCGCAACTTCTAATCGAAGCCGACCCTACTTTCCTTGTTCTTTTACAAAAAGCAGATTCCCGCCACTTGCGTGCGGAACTGAAGTCATTCGTTCCAGAGCCCGCGAGGCCGCACTCGAAGGTTGGGAGTCTCTTCGTCTCACCACAGAAGATGCAGCAGCCGAGCGAATTGCCGCGTCCTTAAGTGAGTTGCCTCGAATCGTGTCATTATCTCGACGGAAGCCCTGAGCAGAGCATCAACATATACTCGGTCGATCACCAGGCTAGACAGCGCTGTCAATCAATTCCCGATAATGCCGCCGGCACTTCGACACATAGCGATCATTTCCGCCAATCTGCACCTGCTCTCCGGCAGCTACGACCGTACCTGACTCATCCAGTCGAACGATCATCGTTGCCTTTTTACCGCAGGTGCAGACCGTCTTTAGTTCCTGCAGCTTGTCTGCAATTGCCAGCAGACGAGATGACCCCGGAAACATTTCGCCCTGAAAATCCGTGCGGATGCCGAAACACAGCACGGGTATATCCAGCTCATCTACCACTCGGGCAAGTTCATCAACTTGCTGGCGAGACAGAAATTGCGCCTCATCAACCAGCACACAAGCCAGGGAGGTAAGTTGATGTTGCTGCGACACAGGGTCAAAAAATACGGTATCGCTATCGAACTGCAGAGCGCTTTCCTGCAGTCCAATGCGCGAGCGAATAACTCCCTTGCCGTAGCGATCATCGATTGCAGCGGTATACAGAGCCACCTGCATGCCCTGCTCCCGGTAGTTGTGTGCCGACTGCAGAAGTGATGTCGATTTG
>RCMY010002601.1_pt1 | contig 23885 bp, 20 predicted proteins | sample 2041341 | NCBI WGS metagenome assembly RCMY01 (sample SAMN09708234, study PRJNA481090) | Marine sediment metagenome, whole genome shotgun sequencing project.
GGCGGATTGGCGGCCACTGCGTCACCGGCGTCTGCAGCTTCGTACTCGGGTCCCCTGGTCGCACCCCAAATCGAACAAGACGTTGCGACGGTGATGAACCAGATGCGGGTCGATCAGGGTCTCGCCCCACTCAACCTGATCGTCACCACCGACGGCTCGGCCCACCCCCAGCTCGAAGCCTGGCGCAACTGCATCCTGTCGCTGAACATGACCACGCTGCTCGGATCACCCTCGGGTCTCACTCACGACGACAACCGTGTCTGTGGCGCCAAGCAGACCGCCATCGTGCCCGGCGAACAGATCATCGCTGCGTCATGGCGGTCCGGCGGTAGCCGGGGAGCGAACCCGGTGACGACCGCAACCGGATGGCTCTCCTCCGCACCGCACGCCAAGTGGCTGATGTCGCCGAACGCCGAGTCGATGATGGTGTACGCCGCCTGCTTCGAGGCGAACAACTCGAGCTACCTGATCATTGGCGCCACCCTGCTCGACGGCAATGGCAACTGGTCGACCCCCAATGTTTCGGCCGCCGGTCCGTCGACCGGCAGCGACGCCTACAACCAGGCATACTTCCACGCCTGCCCCAAGCCCGGTTCCACCAGGATCATCCAGCCCTCTGCCGCTCGCCCCGGTACCAGCGGTGCACCGCTGCCGGGTACGGTCGCCGCCGCCCGATCGCTGCCGGAGGTGCTCGCCGCGTCGGATTACTCGGCAAGAGACGCCGAGACACTGCGGTTGTATCGAGCGTTCCTCGATCGTGATCCCGATGCTGTCGGTGCAACCTACTGGATCCAGGAGGGCCGTCTCGGGGCCACCCCCGACGATCTGGCATGGGGCTTCGCCAAATCACAGGAATTCACCAGTCGCTACGGACAAGTCGATGATGGCGGCTTCCTGGCGCTCATGTTCCAGAACATGTTGGGCCGATCGCCCGATACCGCCGGGTATCAGTACTGGCTTGGTCAGATGCGAGTCCAGCACCTCGGCCAGCACCAGGTCGTTCGCTGGGTGACGGCGAACTCCGAATTCACCAACCGCTATCCTTTCACGCCGACTCGGTGAACGACCTTGCCACCGATGATCGTGGCCTGACACCGGCCAGCGCCGTGCTCGACCAGTGAGCGCTCGACCGGTGTCTGCTCGACCGGTGAGCGCTCGACCGCTGTCTGCTCGACCGGTGCCTGCTCCGGTGACGGCCGGTCGACGCTGAGATCCGCCACTGCGACGTCAAACACGGCCAGATCGGCTCGTTTGCCCGGCTCGAGCGTTCCGAGTTGGTCGTCGAGTCCCAAGGCGATCGCACCACCGATCGTTGCCGCCGCGAGCAATCGCCGATCAAGATCCTCGTCGGTGTAGCCCCCGTCGACCGCGAGCCTACGGAGCATCGCAACATCGTCGAGCAGATCGAGCGACGGTGATGATCCGAGCGAATCGGTACCAACGGCGAACGGCACCTCCTCGCGTAGAAAGTCGGCGACAGGTGGCGGGTCGATACCAACGACGATGTTCGACCGGGGGCACAGAGCCACCACGGTGCCGGTGCGAGCCATGATGGCCCGACCCGCCTTGCCCAGGTAGACGCCGTGGGCGATGTGGCAATCGGGTCCGGTCAGGCCGAGACGCTCCACCAGTTCGGCCGCCGACATTCCGGCTCCACCCCGTTCGAGAATGCCGAGCGGTCGACTGGCAACGATCCGCAGACGATCGGCCAAGGAGCCGGTACCGGAACGGTAGTACTCGTCCTCGCCGTCGGACTCGGCGACGTGCACGTGGAGGCGTACCCCGAGCTCACGAGCCAACCGACCCATCCCCTCCAACACCGGTTCCTCGATGCTGTAGGGCGCGTGAGGCGAGATGCCGACACTGGTGACGTCGGTGGTCGGGCCGGCAATGACCGCTGAGCGAAGGCGGTCTCCTTCTCTCGCCTGCCAGTCGTCTTCGTCGGTTCCGATCAACTCGAGATAGGCGACGCCAGGAACGGCGCGATCAAACAGCACATCACGGGCCTCGTAGTCGGTGACGATGTCGGAAACACATGTGATGCCGGCGGCCAACATCTGGTCGAGCCCGCGGTTGGCAACCGCCCGCCAGTCCTCGCCTCGGCGGGCTTCGTATTCTTCGACGAACGCGATCGACCAGGCGGTGTAGTCGGCGTGGTGGGCCCGACCGACCGATTCGAACGAGGTGTATTGCAGATGGGTGTGGGCGTTCACCAAGCCCGGAAGAAGCACGCCCGACCACTGGACGTGCTCCGCTCCGGGGAACCGGCCGACGAGCTCATCAATGGGGCCGACGGCAACGATTCGGTCACCCTGCACCGCAACCGAGCCGTTCGTGATGGCCGGCTCGCTGATCGGCAACACGACATCGGCGGAATGCAGTGTGACCGGCTCTACAGCGACCGAATCCACGGCGACCGAATCCACCGCGACCGAATCCACGGCGATCACCTCGCTCACCATTGCTGGGCAGCGGCCACCTGGGCATCGGTGGGAAGGTCGATCCGGAGTCCGGCTGCCTGCAACTGGCTGGCGGCAACCTCGTCGTCAATCGCCTTTGGCAGTAGGTGCACCCCGGGCGCCAGGTCTGCTGCGGCGAGGTGGTCGAGGGCTCGGAGTTGGAGGGCGAGCGAGAGATCCATCACCTCGATCGGATTGCCCTCACCGGCCGACGTGTTCGCGCAGTAGCCCTGGCTGACGACGAATACGGTGGGTCCGTCTGGCACGGTCAGCTCACGAATGTTGGCCCTCACCTCGGCACCCCATTCGAGGTTGGATGCCTCGCCGGCAAGGGTGGTCGACGGATCGAACTCGGGTGGCCCGGCGCCGCCGACAGCAATGACGGCACCGTCGGGCATGGCAGCGACATGGTCGGCGACGAGCGAATGCCCGATTCCGCTGGCGGTGATGGCGAAATCGGCGCCGTCGAGCGCTTCGAGGAGCGGGGCGACGGCGTGGCCGTCGTGATGGGCTACCAGCGCCTCGACCGGGTCGATCTCGGTGACGGTCACCAGGGCTCCGAGGCCACGGGCGGCGGCGGCGATGCCCCGACCGACCTTGCCGTAACCGACGACCACCACGATCTTGCCCTGCATCTGCATGTTGGTGGCGTCGAGAACGGCCATGACCACCGACTGGCCGGTCCCGTACACGTTGTCGAACAGCAGTTTGGTGCGAGCATCGTTGACCGCAACGCACGGCACCCGCAGCAGGCCTTCGGCCTCCATGTTGCGCAGGGGCCGGACCCCGCTGGTCGTTTCCTCGGCGACACCTTCGAGGTCGGCGAGCACGTCGTTGCGCTCAGCGTGGATGCGGCGAACAACAGACGCGCCGTCGTCGGCCAGAAGTTGAGGGCGGGTGTCGATGAACGCGTCGGTCAGCGTAAGCGATCGTTCTGGGGTTGCTCCGGGCTCGGCGAAGACCGGGATCCCGGCCTCGACGAGAGCGGCAACGACGGGTGCTTTGGTCGAGTTCGACGATCCGAGTACGGCGACCTCGGCACCGAGCGAGGCGATCGCCTCGACCAAACACGCCGTCTTGGGTTCGAGGGTGAGGGCAACGCCAACTCGCTTCCCAGTGAGTCGACCGCCATGGCGTACGTGATCGGTGGCCGCAGCCAGTGCCGGCATGAAACTACGGGCAAAGTCGATCATTCCTCGACCGATTGCGGCGTCGGAGGGTGCCCCGTTCGAGGGTGCACTGCTGGAGGCTGAGTCGTTCATTTGTTCCCCCATGAGTGGAAGGTGTCGGCGTCGAGGATTTCGCTGAGCGTGTCGGTCTGGTCCTCGTCGAGCTGGTCGATGACGATCCCGCGACTGGCGAGTTTGGCGATGGCGATTGCCCGGTCGAGCTCGGCCGGGAACTGGTGCACCCCGGGCTCGAGGTCGTTCGAGGCCAGGTGGTGGCAACCCAACGCCTGCACCGAGAACGACAGATCCATGATCTCGACCGGGTGGCCGAGACCCCCGGCGATGTTCACCAACGCCCCTTCGGAGAGGACGTAGACGGGCTTGTTGCCGAGGTCGTATCGGGTCACTCCTGGTCGGACCTCGGTGACGGTATCGGCCTCGGCGACGAGGGCGGGAACGTCGACCTCGTGATCGTGATGGCCGGCGTTGGCCAGAACGACATGGGGCTTCATCGCATCGAAATGCCGCTTCGTGACGGCGCGGATGCCACCGGTTGCGGTGATGACGATGTCGGCGGTCGAGAGTGCCGTGTTGAGATCGGCGACATCGTGGCCATCGGTGTGGGCTTCGAGGGCGCGGATCGGATCGACCTCGACCGCGGTGACCCGGGCGCCGAGGGCGTGGGCGTAGGTGGCGATGCCGCGCCCCACCCAGCCGTAGCCGATGACGACCAACCGCTTGCCAGGCATCCGAAGGTTCGTGAGGGCCAGAATCGCTTGGATCGTCGACTGCCCGGTGCCGTAACGATTGTCGAACATGTGCTTGAGCGCGGCATCGTTGGCGGCGACCACCGGCATCGGCAACCGACCGAGGCGTTCGAGTTCGCGCAGGCGAACGACCCCCGTCGTGGTCTCCTCCGACACGCCCTTCAACTGGGCGTAGAGCGCGGGCTTGTCTCGCGCCATGCGGATCGTGAGTTCCCCACCGTCATCAATGATGTACTCGGGGTTCGAGTCGGCGACTCGAAGCAAGTCGGCTTCCCAGACCTCGGTGGTCGAACCCCGGCTCGAGTGGACCTCGATGCCCCGCTCGACCAGGGCGGCGGCAACGTCGTCTCGGGTCGACCACGGGTTCGAGCCGGCGGCAACGACCGTCGCACCGGCATCGGCCAGCACCGTCGCGAGGAAGGCGGTCTTCGCCTCGAGGTGGACGACGACCGCCACCCGCTTGCCTCGGAGCGAGCCGTCGGCGACACGATCACGGACGAAACCGTCGAGGACGGGTGATCGTCGCCGGGCCCATTCGATGGCCTGATGGCCGGTCGGGGCGAGTGAGAGATCAGCGATGCGAGAACGACTCGCTGGGGTGCTGTCGCTGTCGTTGGCAGCAGGATTTTCGGTGCTCATAATCTTCCGGCCTCGATGATGCGTTGGAGGAACTGGGCGGTGCGTTCTTCTTTGGGATGACTGAACAGTTCGTCCGGCGGTGCTTCTTCCACGATGCGGCCAGCATCGAGGAAACACACCCGATCGGCAACGTCTCTCGCGAAACCCATTTCGTGGGTCACGATGACCAGTGTCATGCCCTGTGTCTTGAGGCCCTTGATCACCGCCAGCACGCCACCGATCAGTTCCGGGTCGAGGGCCGCGGTGACCTCATCGAGCAGGAGTACCTCGGGGTTGGTGGCCATGGCCCGCACGATGGCCACGCGTTGCTGCTGCCCCCCGGAGAGCTGATCAGGGTACGAGCCGGCGAAGTCGGCCATGGCGAACAGGTCGAGGAGCTCGTGGGCCTGGTCTTGAGCGTCGGCCTTGCTGATTCCGTGGACTCGGCGGGGAGCGAGGGTCACGTTGTCGAGCACGGTCATGGTGGGAAACAGGTTGTATGACTGGAAGACGATGCCAACCCGCTTGCGGAACTCGGCCTCGGTGAGGTTGCCGGACTCGATGTCGATGCCGTCGAGGAGTACCCGACCATGGTCAAAGGGAGTCAAACGGCCGATGCAGCGCAGCAGGGTCGACTTGCCAGACCCGGAGGACCCGATCAGACACACGACCTCATGGACGGCAACCGACAGGTCGACCGAGCGCAGCACCAGCGTGTCGCCGTAGTACTTGGTGAGAGCTTCGACTTCGATCTTTGGCTGGTCGGCCATCACTCTCCTCCCTGCTTCAGAGGAAACGCGGATAGGTGAGCCGCTCGCTTCGCTGTCTCCCGCCGTATCACTGTCTCTCGCAGTCTCACTGGGTCCTCTGCAATCGTCGGTCCTGGTCCCAGCGGGCATATCGGTCCGCGACGCGGGCCAACGGAATGCTCGTGGCAAGGAACAGGGCAGCGGCAACGACGAGCGATGAGTAGTTGAACGTTCGGGCGGTGTAGATCTGGGCTTCGCGCACCGCGTCGCGAACGCCGATCACACTGAGGAGCACCACGTCTTTCTGCAGCGCGACTGCCAGGTTCAGCAAGGCGGGGGAGACGTTGCGCACTGCCTGTGGGATGATCGCATAGCGCAGGGTCTGCCACTGGTTGAGACCCAACGCCCTGGCCGCCGCTCGCTGGCCGTCATGCACCGCCTCGATTCCCGAACGGTAGATCTCGGCGGTGTAGGCCGAGTAGCTGGCGACGAGGGCGACGGTGCCCCAGAACTCGGCGCTCTTGGGAAGGCCCGGCAGTTGCAGCGCAGGTACCCCGAAACCGAGCAGCAAGATCAGCAGGAGCCCCGGGATGCCGCGTAGCACGTCGATGTACAGCACGGCAGCGAAACGGAACGGGGCGGCGATCGGGCCGGTGAACGACCGCAGGACAGCAATGAAGAGCGCAACGATCAGGATGAGGATCTGGGAGATGACCCAGAGCCGCATGTTGGTCCAGAAGCCGTGGAGGACATCAGGGAACGCTTCCTGCATCTTCTCCCATGAGAAGTACTGATTCCTGACCTGGGGCCACTGCTCGGAGTTGCCAATCCACCACACCAGCAGGGAAAGCACAACGCCGGTGCTGATCGCACTGATCAGCACCGGCGTGTATCGCTCGCGAGCGCTCAGCTTCTTCGGCGCCGGTGGTGGCGTCGAGTCGTCGAGCGTCGTCATGACAGTTTGTGAACTGGGTGGTTGCTAGCTGGCGGCGATCTCGGGGATCGTGCCTTCACCCTGGAGCCATTCGACCGCGAGAGCGTCGAGCGTGCCATCGGCAGTGAGTGCCTCGATGGCCACGTTCACGCAGGGCCGGAGTTCGCTGCCCTCGGTGAAGAGGAGACCCATCTGGTCGCCGTCCGCCTGGTTCGGATCGGTGGGAAGAACCCCGGCGATCACTGAACCTTCAACTTCGACGGCCGAAAGGTATAGCGCCGTTGGCAGGGCGACGACCGTTGCATCGATCTGGCCTGCGAGCATGGCGGAGACGACATCGACCTGGGTGTCATAGACGGCGACGTCTTTGATACCCATGGTGTTCTCGATGTAGTTGAGGTCGGTGGTGCCGATCGTGGCGCCCCATTTGGCGTTCTTCAGCTCCTCGAAGTTGGTGGCGGAGGCAGCGGGGGATCCCTCCATGGTGAGGACCGACTTGGTTCCGGAGTAGTAGGGCTCGGAGAAGTCAACGACCTCATCGCGATCAGCGGTGATCGAATACTGCTGCATGTTGAAGTCGTAGGGCTTCTCACCCGGCGCAATGGCTGCATCGAAGTCACTGCGAGTCCAAATGACGTCGGCGTCGGCAAAGCCCATCTTCTCGGCGATGGCGTAGGCGACCGCACCCTCGAAGCCCTTTTTGTTGGCGGGGTCGTCGTCGACCATCCACGGCTCATAGGCCGGTTCGCCGGTGGCGATGGTCAGCTTGCCCGCCTCGGTCAGCGGCAAGTTCGCGATCGAGCAGTCGAGATCTCCGGAGGCAGCCTCACCCTCAGAACCCGCAGTGGTTCCCTCCGAGGCCGAGGCATCGGTCTCGGAATCGGAACCGCATGCTGCGGATACCAGCGCGAAGGCAAAGAGCAGAGCAAGTAGTTGTGTCAGTCGGGATCGCATGAACCCTCCAGGTCGAAGTGAACGTTGGAACCCCGCCTGTCTACCATCGCTGCCGCCGGGATCACCCGGAGTTGGTCGTGCGGCGCGTTACGACTCGGTGAACCCATCATGTCGGCGGGTGGGCCATGAGGGCCTCGTCATAGCGGTGGACCTCCACGAAACCGAGTTGCTCATAGATGTGGCGGGCCGACTCGTTGTCGGCCTTCACGTTGAGCCCGATACTCCCGATGCCCATGTCGGCCAGGGACCGAACGACGGCGGCGGTGACGACGGTGCCGAGGCCCCTACCTCGACGTTCGGGGTGGACAAGGACGCAGCCAACGGCGGCGACGTCGATCTCCGCGCTACAAACATGGATGCCCGCCATGGCGATGAGCGCGTCGCCGTCAAACACGCCGTGAAACGGGCCATCGTCGAGGAGGGTCGGCGAGAAGAAGGATGCCGGGTCCGGACTCGTTCTTTGGAGCGCGTCAATGGCCCCCAGATCGGTGCGATCAAGGGGTCGACCAACAAAATCGTCGAACTGGAAGGCGATTTCACGACTCGGCGAAAGATTCTGCAGAATCATTTTGGCGTGCTCACCGGCGTGAAATTCGACCACGCGACCGCGCGATGCGAGGTACTCGGGGAACCCGACGACACCGGTGGCGAAGTACCGGTCGGGGAGCAGATGGTCGATCTCGCCCCACAGCTCGAGCGCGTCGGATGGGTCACCGGCGTTGATGCCGTAGACGATCAAATCGGGTGGGTCACCGGACAGGTCGATCTCGCCAATGGTCGCCGAACCCCGCTGCCACCAGCGAGAACGCGACCAATAGGCGTCAGCCAGATCGCCGAGTCCGTAGACGTGAACTGATCGATGCTGTTCGAAACGTTCCCGCAGTGCACGACGGGACGCTCGTTCGATGAGAGGGGGCGACGCCATCGTCGCACCCTAACGATGAGGCTGGGTTCAGCCCATGCCTGACATGGTGGCGACGATTGGGCCGAACCCAAGACCGAGGGAGATGGCAGCGGTGGCGACAGTGATAGTGGCGAGCTTGACCTTGTTCATGGTGCAATGTCCTTGTTGTTGGGCGACGATTCACATAGAGAGAGGAGGCACCGTGACGTTTGATTCAAAGAATCAGGAAATTCTTTCGTCGGGTGTCGATCTTCTGGATCCGCCAAGGTCCAGCCGGGAGCAGGTTGGTCGTCGGCGGCGCATCGATCCTGCCGAATCAGTCGCTCTGGCGACAAATGCCGAACTCGTTGCGTTGGCTGATCAGGGCGATCGCCTCGCCTGGGAGGCGTTGGTCGACCGCTACGCCGGCCTGGTCGAAGCGGTTGGCGTTCGCCATCGCCTCGATCGTCACGACATCAACGATGTCTCCCAGATCACCTGGCTCCGCCTCACCCAACATCTTGGCAATTTGCATGACCCCGAGCGGGTCGGTCTTTGGCTCCACACTGCCGCCCGTCGAGAATGTCTCGCGGTGATCAAGCGGTCGGGGCGGACCATCCCCGTCGACCTGGGCGACGAGCTCGATGACGATGCCGAGCAACCCGACGAACTGGTGGGCCGAGCCGAGAGAGCACACCATCTTCGATCCGCACTGTCGCGGCTACCCGACGGGTGTCGTACATTGCTGGAACTGATGTTGATCCAGGACCCACCAGCGCCCTACACCGAGATCAGCGAACGGTGCGACATCGCCGTTGGCACCATCGGGCCGCGTCGCAAGCGATGCCTGGCTCACCTGCGACGCCTGTACGACGAGATATTCCCCGACACCGAGGGATCGATATGAGAGACACCGACGATCAACTCTTTGCTCAGCTTCGCGGGCTCATGCGCGATCAGCCAGACGACGGGACCGTGGATCGAGCGAAGAAGCTCTGGGACCTTCGGTCGATCGGCGAGGAGCTCGCTTCACTCGTCTTCGATTCGTTCGAGCAACTGCCAGCTGGTGTGCGTCGTGCTGCCAGTCTGGAACGAGACCTCACCTTCGAGTTCGATGGACTCGAGCTCGAGCTTCGCATCGATGGCCCCGACCTTTTTGGGCAGACGATGGGTGAGACCGTGCTGTCGGGCACGCTGGTGACCACCGATGGCGAGGAACCGCTTGTTGTCGATGACCTTGGCAGCTTCGTAGTGGATCGGCCGGCCGATGATGTGCTGCGAGTGGCGTTGGTGACCGACACTGGCCGACGCCTTTCGACCGAGTGGATACGGCTGTAGCCACGGAACCCTCGACGGCGCAGACGAGACTTGGTCGCGCGGAAGAACTGCTGGCGTATGTTGAGCTCGTCAACGCCGCTGGGATAGAGCCGTCCGTGGAGTACGAGCTAGCCTCGCTCCTGATCTCCGCGAAGAGCGATCGGGAAGCCTGTGCGGCGAGTTGTGGGCTCGGACTTGTGGATCGAAAGATGGGTCGCTTCGCCGAGGCGACCCGTCGTTTCGACGATGCGATCGCCAGAGACTCTGAGTCGGACATTGCTTCACGGTGCCGCATCTATCTTGCAGGACTATTAGCGCGGGAGGGCAAGTTCGGAGAAGCCAGGGAACAGCTCGTTGCTGCCAGGAGAAACCTTGCGGCGGCAGATCGACCCCTGTTTGAGCTGCAACTGGGATTCCTTTGCGAATTCTCCGAACGGAGCCTCGATGCACTCAACCACTACACAACAGCCACGCGGCTTGCGCAGGAGACGTCAAACCAACGCATTTGGTCGCTCGCAGTCAACAATCGCGCCAACGTGCTCAATTCGCTTGGACGACTTGGTGACGCCGAAATCGAGTTGCGACGCCTTCTGGCGATGGGAGATATCGGATCCACCGCAGTCCTGGCCCAACATAATCTTGGCGATGTCTTGGGTCGGCGTGGTTCGATTCGGGAAGGTATCGAACGAATCGATGTGGCGGCCTCATTTGTCGACCAACTGGCTACCGAGCACCATCGATCCGGATTGAGTGAGACGGCGATCGTTCTCGAAGCTCGACTCTTCCGCGATGCGATGGAGCGCGGAACGCAGTGGCTCGCCCAAGCAATCGAGTTTGGGCACCCGCTGGAGATCCCAGAGTTCGAGGTGCTGATTGGGCGGGCTGCCATAGGTCTGTCTGCGATTGGCGATGCACTTGATTGCTTCTCTCGAGCCCACGAGAAGTTCGCTGAACAGGATCGGCGGACGAGCGAAGCGCAATGTGCGATGGTGGTGGGGCTGCTCGAACGGCATGAGATTCCTGACATCGGGCCGGACGAGCCCGGGGCCGACGCTGTCTACGAAGCCCTCATCGCGCTTGGCGATCATGACTCGTCGCTCGCCCGCACGATCTGGGAAGCAGCGACCCGGGCACTCACATCGGAACGCACCCAGCTACGAATCCTCGGCCACTACGCCCAGGCCCGTCTCCATCTGGCGAACGGCGATGCCAGCGCGGCCAAAGCCGAAGCGACAAGGCTGATCGACCAGCTGGCCGAGCACACCGCCGACATCAACGCCGTCGAACTGCGGGCCGCTCTGGTCTATGGACTGGTCGACATCGAGGGACTCGCCGTCCGGATCGCCCGCGCCGGTGAGGCTCACGACATGGCCTGTCTGATCGATCAAGCGAACACCGTGGTCTACTCGGTTGCACCGCTATCGACGGCCGACACCGAGTTCGTTGCCAAGCTCGACGAGCTGCGAGCGTCACTGAACGAAACCGACCCCGCCCGTATCGACAGAACAGAGGTCGAGCTGCTCGAAGGCCGTCTCCGTTCGTTGCATCGCCGGATGGAACGAACGGTTGCCCCGTCAACATTTGCGGGCGGTATCGATCAGCTCCGTGATCCGGGTTGCCACCAGACCGTGGTGATGTTCGCCGAGCTCGATGAGCATCTCTGGCGGCTCGTCCTACCCAGTGCTGCGAACCTTGGCGACGGAGCCTCGCTGGTCGACCTCGGGTCACGTAAAACTCTCACTCGCGCCATCCGCGAGGTTCGCCACTCCTCCGATCGTTTGGCTCGACGACCGTCGCCCATTCCCGAGGTGTTGGTCGCAAAGCTCGACCGAACTGCCGCCGCGCTTGACGATCTCCTGCTCGCCAACACCGGCATCCAGCCGAATGCCGATGTCATCCTCTTCCCCGGACGCTTCCTCACGTCGGTGCCCTGGCGGGCCCTGCCCAGAGCAAAGCAGTGGCAGGTCGCCATCAACGCCGGCACGCCACTGGTGTGTCGCCGAGACGGCGATACCTTGGCGGCCCCGGTCCACGTACAGAACAAGCGAGCGCTCATCGTCGCCGGCCCCGATCTGGGCGACGGCATCGCCAACGAAGTTGCAGCGGTGGCGGCAATGTACGACGACCCGATCGTCCTCACCGGCGCGGCAGCAACGGTGTCGGCCGTGCTGGCAGCGTTCGAGGTCGTCGATATCGCCCACATTGCCGGACATGGGTCGCTGCATGCCAAGGACCCATTGTTGGCCATGATCACGCTGGCCGACGGGCCGCTGACGGTCTATGACATCGAGATGTCGAATGCAACACCGCCAACCGTTGTGCTCGCTTCGTGTCTGGTGGGGTCGGGTGCAAGCACCGGGAGCGATGTGAGCTACGGCTTCGCTTCGGCACTGGCGTCACGGGGGACGACGCAGCTGATCATCTCGCCGGTCGAACTCGATGATGCAAAGACAGCAATCGTGATGCCGCAGATTCACCGTTCGCTGGCCGCCGGCACGTCCGCACGTGAAGCCCTCGATCAACTTCACGTCGACCGCCTCGACCTGGAACGCGTGCTCGACAGCCTTCTCGCCGTCGAAGCCGCCGCTGTCTCCTGACGAGCGGTTAGAAGTGCGACCGGATGCTCCACAGCAGTGGGAATGAGGGCTGGAAGAGGGTCGATTTCAGGTAGGTCGCGCCATCGGATCCGCCGGTGCCCGGTTTGGTGCCGATCGTTCGCATCACCATCATGACGTGTCGATACCGCCATTCCTGTAGCCCCTCGTCAACATCGACGAGAGCTTCGAACAGGCTTGAAAGGCCCGGATCGTTGCGGTATCGATCGATCAGCGTCTCATCGATCACAGCGTCGTCGGTTCGGTGACCTTGTCGCTCGAGAAGGGTAACCACACGATCCCACAGGCTCGGTTCGTCGAGCCGGCGCTCGAGGCGTTCGAGCGAGGTTCCTGAGAAGTTGCCGAGGTGCGCCCGGTCGCCCAATCCCAGGATCGTCTCGAGTTCCCGGAACTGTCCGGACTGGAATCCGCTCGCATTGGCCAGGAATGTGCGGAACGAGGCGAACTCCAGCGGCGTCATGGTTTCGAGCACATCGAGCTGTGCGACCAACGTCTTGAAGATCGTCCGGACTCGCCGAAGGCCATGGAGTGAGCGCACCAGGTCGTCGGCGTCGATGAGCACAGCGATCCTGTCGAGCTCATGCAGCAGCTGTTTGAACCACAGTTCGTAGACCTGGTGGATGACGATGAACAGGGTTTCATCGTGCTCGGGCGGATCGGACTGCAACTGCTGAAGGTCGAGCAGTTCGTCGATCTTCAGATACGACCCGTAGGTCATGGCAGGCAATTCGGTCGCTGCGTCGTTGTTCACCGGTCCAGTCTGGTCCACGGCGGTCAAGGCCGCAGTGGCTATCGAGCTGACCGTGCGGGCAGGAACTCAGCGACCCGCCGGGCCATTGGGGATCCGCCCGGCGGGTACTGAATTGTTGAAGTGATGCCGGAGTCGCTGAAGCTCCGACATGGCTTCATCGGCAACAATCGGTCGGACCTCGAGCGATTTTCGAGAATTTCTTCGAACCCCGCTTGCCAGGTCACTACGGTCTCGCAAATGTCCGGCCATCAAGCATCAGACGGGGCAGTCGATGACGTATTCAGCCCGCTCGCCGGGACCATGGTGTACGCGTTCGAATCGACCCAGTCAGTCGACAGCCAAGATGGTGAGGAGATCGTCGCCGAAGCGTTGGAGGACGACGCTGCGTTGTGGGAGCTTGTCGAACACGCTCGCCTTGAGATCGGTTGGCCGATCGGCAATCCAGTGAGCAAGCAACTCATCGGAAGCCACCTTCTCGGGCTCCTTGCCGAGATCGGCGGCGACACGAGCTCGCCACTCGATGACCGCGCTCGCTGTCTTCCCGGCCTTCCCCATCAGACAGTAGAGGTGCAGGCCCAGCTTCTGCTCGCCCGAGTTCAGACGCTCGGCGCAGCTCGCACACGTCGGCGAGGTTGATCGTTTCGTTGTCGTCGAGCCTGAGCGCCCGCCAGTTCGCGACGATCCGCGTGCGCCGGTGCCGCCGCGACCGCCTTTCGGCCGACCGCCCGGAGCCGCGCCACCGCCCGGCCGGCCATTCCCTGATCGGCTACTGCTGGACGCTCCACTCCCTGCGCGGCCACTGCGGACGTGGGCAGGCAGGATCGCGTCCACGAACGAAGAGCGCTCCTGGTTCATCGTCCAACCCTTGGCCGTGGTCTTCGATGCGGCGTGGGTGATCGTCAGCCGTTGGCGAGCCCGGGTGATGGCCACGTAGAACAGGCGCCGTTCTTCCTCGATCGCTTCACCGCCGGCGGTGACTGCCTTGTGGTAGGGGAGCATCCCCTCGGCGGCGCCGTAGAGCACCACGTGATCCCATTCGAGGCCCTTCGCCTTGTGGATGGTGGCCAGGGTGACGGCATCGGTTGTCGGCTCGGCATCGTTGGTTGCCGACTCCAGGAAGGCTCGGCGCAGATCAGCGGCGTTGATCGGTGCGCCGGCCGATGCCATGTGCGCAGAGGCGAAGGCCTCGCCCTGCTCGACCAGCGTCGACTGGTACTCCCACTTTTCGTGCGCCGCCCCCTCACCCTCGGGCTCGCGGTCGGGATCCCAGCCCTGCTTCTTGGCCGTGGCCACCAGGAGTTCGAGGCCATTTCGATCCGCGTCGACCCTAGCCGCCTGGCCGAACGGCCGCAGAATACCGAGCACCGCGTCGGTCTCGTAGAACAGGTTGTTGCCGAGCACTCGGAAGGGGATCGCTCGCCGCCGCAGCAATCCTTCCAAGGCAGCAGACTGGAAGTTCAACCGGAACAGCACTGCCATCTCCGACCACGAGATGCCGTCTCGTTTGGCTGCCTGCAAAGCATCGAGCACCTTGAGCGGTTCGACGTCGGTGGATGGTGCTTCGACCAGGCGAGGGAGTGGCCCGCTTCCCTGTTGGGCGACGAGAGCCTCGGGCTTGCCGACGCTGCCAGACGTCAAGTTGGCTGCGGCGACGATCTGTTCGGTGGAGCGATAGTTCCGGTTGAGATAGCGGACTTCGGAACCCGGCCAATGTTTCGTAAAGTCCCGCAAAAACGACGGTTCGGAACCCTTGAACGAGAAGATCGTCTGCCGGGGGTCACCGACGGCGCAGAGCTGTCCGGCTCGACCCAACAGAGCGGCCAGGAAGGCTTGCTGAGACGGGTCGATGTCTTGGTACTCATCGACGACGATGCTGCGCCACTCGTCGTGGACGGCGTCTGCGATCGATGGGTCGTCTTCGATCAGGCCGGTTGCAAGCGACAGATAATCGCCAAAGTCGACCAGGTGCTGGCTGTCTTTGTGATCGATCCACTTCTCCCATGCCTTCGCAACCTGGGTCCCCGGGCGGCCAGTTGGGAGGAGATCGAGCCGTGCGATCGAACTCGGCGTTTCGAGTCGGGCCTGCGCCAGTTCGATCTCGGACTTCACATCGGAGACGATCGTCATCTGATCGGGATCGATCCGCTTGCCGCCATAGATGATCCGCTTCAACGGTGCCCATGTGTCGGTCACCAGCTGGCGTTGCGCTGAGTCGGGATCGAATCGCTTGACCAACCCGAGGGCGGCCGAGTGGAACGTCTTGCACGTGCTCTCACCAACACCGAGCTTGACCAGACGACCCCGCAGTTCCCCGGCGGCTTTGCGAGAATGGGTGACGGCGAGGATGCGATTCGCTGGCATGTCGCCGGTTGCGTTCAGATGGGCAATACGGTGGGCGACGGTTCGGGTCTTGCCGCACCCGGCGCCGGCAATCACACAAAGCGAATCGCCTCGCCACCGAACAACCTCGGCCTGTTCGGGGTCGAGTCCGTCGAGAATTCGATCGACATCCAGCGTCTTCACCCTTCGAAGACTGACGGTGAAACGCGCAGAATGCAACCATGACTCCGGACAGATGTTCGATTTCGAGCGCTGGCTACGAAACCGAAACGACCCGACCGGCGGCCGATTCGAGCTCGTCGAGGGCAGATGCGGTCTGCTCGGGTGCCCGATCGGCGCTGAACTCGGCCGCCTCGATGGCCGTTCGAGCAGCAGTGACGGCACCGTGATCAACCCCGTGCATGACGAGGGCATCGAGCCGCTCTCGCAGGGTGGCGGTCTCGGGCCATTCGATGCCGAGCGACTGTCCGATCCGGTTCAACCGTTCGACGTCGGACGGGAGCCGTACCCGCGCGTTGCGACGAGCGACGACCCACGTGATCAGAGCGCCAACCGCAACCAAGGTGGCGAGTAGCGCCAGCGGACGCCAGGGAACGCCGTTGGTTGGCAGTGCGTCGGGGTCTTGCTCGCCGGCGAGGGGTACCGCTGCGGTCGGGTCGAAGCTCTGCCAGCCGACGCCGGCGAAATACACCTCGGTCCAGGCGTGGGCGTCGCTGCCCCGCGACAGGCTGCTGTCGTACTCACCGGGCACGAAACCGACGGCGATCCGGGCTGGAACGCCGAGCGAACGCAACATCACGGTCATCGAGCTGGCGATCTGCTCGCAGTATCCCTCGTTGATGTCGAACAGCAACCGGTCGACCGGGTCGACACCAGCGGGAGCGGCAGGCACATCGAGTCGATAGGAGATGTTGTCGCCGAACCACGCCTCGAGCGCCATGACCTTGTCGTAGGTGGTGGGTGCATCGGCGGTGATCGCCCGAGCGAGCGCTGCGGTCTGGTCCGAGATGTCGTTCTCGTTGGCGTAGCGACTGAGAACGCCGGCCGGCACCGACCCGCCGGATTGGTCGGCCGAGCGAAGCTGCTCGCTGGTGACCGGGAAGATGGCGCTCTCAACCGTCCACTGAGCTCCGGCGGCAAGTGGTTGGTGCGGCCGGATCGAGTTGTCGTTCATGTTCCAGGTGCCGGAGAATCCGTCGAAATGCAAGACCTCCATGCGGTCGGCGGCCAGGAAAATGTCGAGCCCGGCTCGTTCGACGGTGAACGTCTGGATGAGACGCTCGGCCCCGATCGGTGTGGTACCGGGCTGCAACTCGAGGGTGCCTGCGGTCGTATTGAAATCTTGGGTCCGCCCGTCGTCGGTCCAGTAACGGCCGTCGTAGTCGCCGTAGGTCAGGCCCCGCCAGTACATCGCCCGGTCGGAACGCACCCGAAGGACGACCTCGTCGTCGAGTGACGGCGTGTCGCCCGCATCGAGTCGGCCCGACAACCCGGGGTGACTCTGGAGTTGCGTGCCACCGAGCCGACCAGCACTCCATTGCAGCGATGGTGGGCGTATCGATGTCTCAGGGAGTGCATCATTGACGATGCTTGCGCCGGCGATCGCAGTGACCATCACGGCGATCAACAGCGGGAGGATCGTCAGCGGTTGCGCTATCGGTGGCGCCGTCTTGCTCATCGGTGTCAGAGCGATCGGATCAGGCGCGAACTCCGCGAGGAGCCGGGTGATGAGCATCGTTGCGAAGCCCAGGAAGACCCACTGCGTTTCGAAATCGATGGGGCTCGAATTCGTCGATGCAATGCTGACCGCTTCCATGATCGCCGGTCCAAGCAAGGAAACGGAGACTGCGGCCGAACCGAGCGCACGACCGCGCACCATCCAGCCTGCGAGCGTGAGGCCGGCGGCGAGCACCAGCACAGTGGCGAGCTGATGGTTTGCCGATCGTTGCAGCGCCGACCCGACGAGGGCCAAGCCGAGCATGAGGAGTACCCAGCGTGGTGCCGGAGCGTTGCGAGGCTGAGGCACCGCGAACATACCGACGGCGAGACACACTGCAGCGACAAGCCACTGGTTGGTGGTCGGGCCGATGGCAGCCATCGCCATCAGGATCGTCGCGATGCGCAGCGCAAGGATCAGCGGCCGTTGTTCGGCCTGCATCTCTCGACTCACGCGAGCTTTCCGATGAGCGCACCCACATTGATCGAGGCGCCGTCGACCGACGGCTCCGGATCCGGTCCGGGGATGGCCCGAGCGAGTGCCCGATGGAGGTCGCCCGGTCCTGCGAGTTCGCGGTGTGTCAGCACCGGGTTTGGTCGATCCGACGGTGGCAGGTAGGGAATCGTGAATCGACCGGGCGGCTCTGGCGCCATCGGTGGGGCGACGTGTTCGTGAGTCACCAGCGTGACCGCAACACCCGAGCGCCACGCCTGCTCGACGGCGAAGCGGGCCACGGCCAAGGTGGCGTCGAGTTCGGCCTGGCGCCGGCCTGTGGCCACGACCGTGAGCGGGGGCGGCTCGAATGGCATGGCCGCCCGCTCGCGAACCATCACCTCGTTGGTGCGGGCGACGCTCGGCCAGTGCACGTCGGCCGGGCGGTCGCCGGGGCGGTACGGGCGGACGCCGATGAGGTCGGGCTCGTTGGCGGTCGTGATCGATCGGAGGTACGCCGTCACTTCAGGGTGTGGCGTTGTTGGCGGGAGGACGAGCATCGGTCGATCGGGTGTCAGGGTCGACTCGGTGACGAAACCGATGAGGCCGAGAAAGGCGCCGGCGGCCAACGTGAGGGTGACCTCGGTCTTCTCTCCTCGGCTGCTCCCGGTCGACCACAGTGAGCCGTCGGTGCATGCTCGGCCCCCCGCCTTGCCTGACGCGAGACCACCGGTGAAGTGAGCGATGACCGGCCCACCGATCGGCCAGCCGACCGCTACGGGAATCTCGATGCTCGTCCCGAGATCGATGGTGGTTGGCAGTTGTGCCGAGATTCGAATCGACCGGGTGAGCACGTAGCTGAGTAGGCCATCGCCGATGACGAGAAACACGAACGCGAGCATCAGGAAGCGCAACCCTTTGTGCCCGTTCATCGAGAGCAGGTACAGCACCGGGGTGATGGCGATGAGGACCCACGCCTCGGACATGAACATGACGCGCCGCCGACTGACGATGCCCGCGGTCGAGAGCGCGGCGTGGTCGGGCGGCCCGGCGTTCTGAGGCCCAGCGGTCAGCGACACGATCGCCGTCAGCGGTTGACGATGGGAGCCGCTGCCCGGTCGGCTGCGGCGCTCACTCGATCGGTCAACGACGCCAGCGTTACCCCCGGTTCGAGCAGGCGGTGGGCGAGGCACGCCGGGGCGAGCGTCTTGATGTCGTCGGGCACCACGAAGTTGCGGCCCTCGAGCACGGCGAGACCCTGGGCCATGCAGACGAGCGAACGAGAGGCGCGCACACTCACATAGCCGGCGTCACGCACGTCATCGCAGATGTCGAGCAGGTAATCCATGATCGGGTCGGCAACATGCACGGCGGCAACCGCCCGTCGAACCGCCGCCCACGATTCGGCAGGGAGCGCTGGGGTGAGATGGCTCGCCCGTTCCGGACCGGTCGCCTGGCGCAGCAGTTGGCGTTCGGTCGATCGGTCGACAGTGCCAAGTGACAGGGCAACCTCGAAGCGATCGAGCTGACCCGTGGCGAGCTCGAACGTGCCAGACGAGCCTGACGGATTCATCGTTGCTATCACGAGATAGGGATCGGGAAGGGGCCGGACGGTGCCCTCGATCGAGATCTGACGTTCGGCCATCACCTGGAGCAAGGCCGACTGGGAGCGGGGCGAGATTCGATTGATTTCGTCGATCAGGATGACGTTGCCGAGCAGGGGACCGGGGCGGTAGCGCCAATCACCCGACTTCTGATCGAGCACGACCGACCCGGTGAGATCGGTGGGGAGGAGGTCGGGGCTGCCCTGCACCCGACGAAACTCGCCGCCGATGACTCGGGCCGCGGCCGAGGCGAGCGTGGTCTTGCCGACGCCGGGAACGTCGTGGAGCAGCACGTGGCTGCCAGTCATGATGGCGGCAGTCATGATCCGCACCTGCCGCGGTTTGCCGATCAGGATCGAGCCGAGTTGCCGTTCGACCTGATGCCCAACCTCGGTGAGCGACGGGTTCGAGTGGGCGGTAGCGGCCGACTCCGGTGCTGCGCCCATTGCGGCCATCGAGGCAGTTTGGGGCATCGGCGGAGCGCTCGGGTCGAGGGTCGGTCGCGTCGAAAGGGCCATGGCCATCTTCTTCGACCAGCCGGGAAGCCTCCTTGAGAACTCCCTGTCCAGCTCAGAGAACCCCAGACCCAAGCGGCCAACAAGAGTTGATGTATGACGATAGGCGTCGTCGTGTATCCCCTACCGGGGTTCGCTACGTTGCGTGGCATGGCAACGAGAGATGGCCGAGCTGATCTCGTTCTTCGATGCGACGGGCTGACGCGAACCTTCGGGGATCGCACGGCGGTGGATGACGTCTCATTCGAGATTGCTCGAGGCGAGACCTACGGGCTGCTCGGACCCAATGGGTCCGGCAAGACCACCACGATCTCGATGATCGTCGGCATCCTGGTACCAGACCGGGGTTCGGTCGAACTCGCCGGTCGGCCCCTGACGCCGAGTTCGGTCGAAGCCAAACGAGCGGTTGGCTTGGTACCCCAGGAGATCGCGCTCTATCACGATCTCACCGCAGCCGAGAATTTGCGGTTCTTCGGCCGGTTGCAAGGTCTGAAGGGCAAGCAGCTGCAGGCTCGGATCGAATCGGTCCTCGAGGTCGTCGGCCTGGCTGAACGAGCCGGCGATCGGATCGATGAGTTCAGCGGTGGCATGAAGCGGCGGATCAACATTGCTGCCGGAATGCTGCACGAGCCCCAGCTGATCGTTCTCGACGAACCGACCGTCGGTGTCGACCCGCAGAGCCGCAACCAGATTCTCGACAGCATCGAGGTGCTTGGTGGCGAGGGTGTCGCCGTTCTCTACACCACCCACTACATGGAGGAGGCTGAGCGACTGTGCGATCGCATCGGCATCCTCGATGGTGGGGTACTGATCGCCGAGGGGACCCAACCCGAGCTCGTGAGCCGGGTCGGGGAGTCCGACCTGATCATCATCGACACTCCCGCGACCGAAGGCGACACAGCCGACGAATTGATCGCCCGAGTGAGGGGTGTGGCCGGTGTTGTCACTGTCGAGATCACGGCGCGAGGTCTCGAGGTGTCCACGGCCGATGGTCGGGTCACGCTCGGTCCGCTGGTGGCGGTGTTCGCCGCCAGTGATGCGGAGATCGTTGGACTCCACCTTCGGGAGCCCAACCTCGAAGCCGTCTTCCTCGATCTGACCGGGCGGGGACTACGCGACACATGAGCATCTTCACGATTGCCCGCGCCGATCTGCTCCGCAGCTTGCGCTCTCGTTCGGCAATCATCACTGCGTTCGTTGGGCCACTCGCGATGGCCACCGTCTTCGGGTTGATGTTCGGGTCGAGCTCGTCGGCCTCCTTCTCGGTCGGGGTCGTCGACGACTCGTCATCGCCGATTGCTGCGCAGGTTGCCGCATCGCTCCTCAGCGGCAGTGACAAGACCGTCAACTTCGTCGCCCTCGCCGATGCAGGAGCGGCAGAGGCCGGTGTCGACGACGGCGACGTCGGTGCCGCCATCGTCTTCATCGCCGACGACGGTCCGACTGGCTTCGGACTACGAGTCATCGAGAGCCCGGCACGCGCACTGTCGGGGCAGGTGGCGCAGTCGGTTGCCGCAAGCGTTGCGACCTCGATCGAGACCGGTGGTCGACCGCCTACCGAGTTCGAGGATCTCGAGCTCGGGGGTCGAGAACTCTCGGCCCCTGCCTATTTCGGGGCGTCGATGGCGATCTTGCTGTTGTTCTTCTCGACAGGAATGGCGGCCCAGTCGGTCCTCGAAGACAGGCAAAGCCGCACGCTCGACCGCATTCTCTCCGGCCCGACCACGATCTGGTCGGTGTTGATCGGGAAAGTGCTCGCGGTCGCTGTGCTCGCGATTCTCGGATTCGTGACGGTGTGGATCGTCACCTCGTTGTTCTTCGATGCGGAGTGGGGCAGCCCGCTCGGGGTGTTCCTCCTCATCGTGTGCACCGTGGTGGCGCTGGCCGGTGTTGCCACGTTCGTCGGCGGATTCGCGACGACACCACAACAGGCGACCACACTCACCGCCGTTGTGACCTTCGGGTTGAGCCTGCTCGGTGGCAACTTCACCGGCCCGGCAAATGCCCCGACTGCGTTGCGGGTGCTGCGCCGATTCACCCCGAACGGCCGTGCGCTCGAGGCCTTCACCGAGTTGAGTGTCGATGCATCGTCGGTCCGATCGATAGCGGTGACCCTGGTCGTACTGATCGGTTTCGGCTTGTGCTTCGGATCGATCGGGCTCGTTCGCCTTCGACGAACGGTCGGCCAGTGATGTGGTCGGCGATTCGTGCCTTCGTTGGTGCCCAGCTCAAACAGCAGAGCCGCGATCCGACGTCGCTGTTCTTCATGCTGATCCTTCCGCTGGCGATCATCGTGATCATCGGGACGACCTTCGGTGGCGTCCAGACCCTCGAGATTGCCGTTGTCGGCCCCGATGACGCCACCACCGCTGCGATCGTCGCCCAGCTGAACGAGCAGGACACGATCGAGGCTGGATCGCGCTCCGACCTCGACTCGGTGCGAGGTGACATTCGCCGGTTCGATCTCGCAGGTGCGGTCGTGCGCAGTGACGACGGGACCTATGGCTTCCTCGCCAACGACGCCGACCCCGCCGGCTTTGCCGCCCGTGTTGCCGCCCAGCGAGTCGTCGATCGGGTCGAGGCGGATGTTGACACGACATCCGCAACAGTCGCAGTGATTGTGACGTCTGTTGGCGACGACCGCCTGGCCGGTCAGGGTTCGTTCGCGCTCACCGCCGCCCAGAACCTGGTGCTATTCGTTTTCATCACGTCGCTCAGCGCAGCTGCCTTGCTGGTACGGGCACGCCAGTCCGGCGTGCTGCGTCGAAGTCTGGCAGCCCCGGTCAGCGCATCGGCGGTCGGTGTTGGCATCAGTGTCGGCTGGCTGGCGCTGGCCATGGTGCAAACGGCGATCATCATCGGCATCGGCGCCGTTGCCTTCGGAGTCCACTGGGGTAACCCGTTCGCCGCCGGACTTCTCTCCGTCACCTTCGGGTTGGTCGGTACCGCTGCCGGTTTGCTCCTCGGCACGATGTTCTCGTCGGAGCAGACCGTCAGCTCGGCCAGTCCCCCGCTCGCGCTGGTGTTGGCGGCGATTGGTGGCTGCATGGTGCCGAGTGAGATCTTCCCACCGTTCCTGCAGACGGCAGCCAAGTTCACACCCCACTATTGGGCGCTCGAAGGATGGAAAGAGCTGATGTTCGACGGGGCATCGATCAGCGACATCGCCCCGAACCTCGGGATCCTGCTTGGCTTTGCCGCTGCCTTGCTGATGATGGGAGCAACCGCGCTGCGCCGAGTGATGACCGCTGGCTGAACACTCGGTATACCCGCTTGTTCCGAAGCAACGGTCCTGGTCGGGTCGCCGACACTCGCCGAATTGGTGTCGGCAGAAGCCCAGTTCGGGCCGCTATCCTCGACCCTGGAGAGATGGCAGAGCGGACGATTGCGTCGGTCTTGAAAACCGTTGTGGCTTCACGGTCACCGGGGGTTCGAATCCCCCTCTCTCCGCCCTGCTAAAGTGCCACAACGAGCCGACGGGCTCAGCGCAAGGGGGCAGCGGGATGACCGCTCGAATCGAAGCAATGCCACTGTGGTGCCACTGGCGAAGGCTCGCCTGGGTGTCTGGTGGCATCCAGTGGCACGCAGGTGTCGGTCGCTCGGATCACGCGTGTCGGGCAGCCCTCGACCGGTTCGAGGATCGGGGGCTGTCGCTATGAGGCAGCGCGTCCAGGTGTTCTCGTTGAAGAGTCCGCTGGCCGGTACGGCGAAGGACAAGCGGCGGTGGCGACTGAAGTGGCGTGTCGACGGTCGTGACTTCAGCCGATCCTTCAAGTCGAAGGCCGAGGGCGATCGACTCCGCTCGCAGTTGTTGGTGGCGATCAACGAGGGCTCTCGCTTCGACCCGGCGAACGGTCTGCCGGTCGAGTGGATTCGCTCTGATGCCACGTGGTGGACCTGGAGCCGGGAGTGGTTGGGTCTGAAGTGGCCGAGGTGGGCGGGTAAGACCCGCGGCACGGCCGTCGAGACGCTCGTGGCCTTTACTCCTCACCTGGTTCGTCCCGGTGCGCCGGAACCGCCGGACACGCTCGCTGAGTGGTTGCGGGCCTCGGGCTATCGAC
>RCMY010001295.1_pt1 | contig 23884 bp, 20 predicted proteins | sample 2041341 | NCBI WGS metagenome assembly RCMY01 (sample SAMN09708234, study PRJNA481090) | Marine sediment metagenome, whole genome shotgun sequencing project.
CAGCGCCGAGCTGTCAGACATGTCATATGGCCGATGGCAACCATGCCAATGAAACAGCGTGGGGATTTCTCGGGGTTCGCCTGCCTCTGCCGGACGATCCACAGGCTGCAGCCGACCGCGTTACCATCCTCAAGGCACTGGGGGTTCTGGACCCGGTTACCGGCAAGCCCACGCCAATTCTTGATGCAGTCAAGGCAGTACGCATGGCTAAACTCGATCAGGAGTCGTGGCAGAAAGAACGAGACAAAATGTTGAAGACCTGTAGCCAGTGTCACTCGGCAAAATATGTCAAGGAACAGCTTGACATGGGTGATGCAATCATGATCAAGGCGGATCGCCTCATGGCGGATGCGATTGAAACTGTCGCTGCCCTCTATACCGACGGCCTGATCGAAAAACCGGCAGGATACCCGGCCAACTATCCTTTCCTCCTCACCTTTATGCACACCAATGGTGAAAACTGGGACAAGGATCTCGATAAACTTTCCTATATCGATCAGGTGCTGGTCCAGATGTATATGAAACACCGGATGCGCACGTACCAGGCATTTTTTCATGTCAATCCAGACTATGCCTACTGGTATGGCTGGAACGAGATGACCAAAGACCTGGGTGAGATTAAAGAACTGGCAAAAACCATGCGCAGCAAGAAGTAACAGCCTTTGCTGCAAGGTGGTAAAACAAAAGACGGGATCGTACACACGATCCCGTCTTTTGTTTTTATCCTTCCCCGGTAGCCTTACCGTATGCATTTTTTCAGAAGAACCCTCTTGACAAAATAATAAATCATTTTACATTGAAGATAGTAATCGATTACTATCTTCAATGGAGGTTTTATGAGCGTCAGTAGTAAGTATCTTTCGGCCGATGAGCGTCGTGAGGTAACAATTGCAGCTGTGGTCGGGCTGGCCGCAGAACAGAATCCGACTGATATCACGACAGCTGCTATTGCCGCCCGGATGGGTCTGACCCAGGGCGCCCTGTTTCGACATTTCCCCAACAAGGCGGCGATACTCCTGGCAGTGATGACCTGGGTGTCCACAAAGCTGATCGCCAGACTGGACAAGGCGAGACAGGGAGCAACATCGCCTCTTGCTGCACTTGAAGCAATGTTTATGGCCCATATAGAGTTTGTCGTCAAGCACCCGGGAGTTCCTCGTCTGCTGTTTGGTGAGCTCCAGCGTGCCGAAAAAACATCCTCTAAAGACATGGTCCAGGAACTCATCAAGCAATATAGCGAACAACTGCACCGGCTGATTGAAGAAGGCAAGGCGATCAACGAACTCGATCCCGACCTCGACCCTGAAGGGGCCGCCATCTTATTCATAGGCACGGTCCAGGGGCTGGTAATGCAGTCACTTTTAGCCGGTAACGTGAGTCACATTCGTGAATATGCACCACGGGTTTTTACCATCTATTGTCGTGGAATCAGGAGATCACAATGAAATATTTACCCGTTCAGGGTCGTACCCTGGCTCTGCTGGTGGTGCTGTTGCCCCTTCTGGCTCTTTTTGTTTATGTGGCACTTCGCTCAGGACCACTCGCCCCGGTGCCCGTAACAGTTGCTACTGTAGCGGACCGCTCTATCTCCCCTGCCCTCTTTGGTATAGGCACCGTCGAGTCCAGGTACACGTACAAAATTGGTCCGACCTTTGCCGGGCGTATCAAGGAATTAACAGTGCAGGTAGGCGATAGCGTTGAAGCAGGGCAGATTCTCGGTGCAATGGATCCGGTTGATCTCAACGAAAAAATACGAGCGCAGGATGGAGCGATCCAACGTTCCGAGGCACAGTTGACAGAGTCCCGGGCACGTCAGGTTTTTGCCAAATCCCAGGCACAACGCTATGAAAAATTACTGGCAGCACGATCAACCAGTGTGGAGATTCTTGCCACCAAAAAACAGGAGCATCTGATCGCTGAGGCGGGCCTAAAAGCTGCCCGTGAGGAAGCTGTTCGAGTTCGAGCAGAAGGTGCAGCATTACAGGCACAACTGCGAAACTTGAACCTTGTCGCCCCCGTAGCCGGTCTGGTAACTGCGCGCAACGCAGACCCGGGAACCACAGTTGTTGCCGGCCAGGCGGTCGTGGAGCTGATTGATCCGGAGAATCTTTGGGTGAATGTGCGTTTCGATCAAATCCATGCGCGCGGCTTGGCCGCCAGCCTGCCTGCACACATTGTCCTGCGCAGCCAACCTGACGAATTGCCAGGTCGCGTACTGCGGGTGGAGCCGTTGGCTGACGCCGTGACCGAAGAAATGCTCGCCAAGGTGCAATTTGATTTAATCCCCAAACCGTTGCCGCCTATCGGCGAACTGGCCGAGGTCACTGTTGCCCTGTCGGCACTGCCTCCGGGACCTGCTATCCCCAATGCAGCCATCCAGCGCATGGATGGCAAAATGGGCGTCTGGCGGATCATGAATGACCAACCGCACTTCACTCTGATCACTCTGGGTGCTGCCGACCTGGACGGTCATGTCCAGGTGAAGGACGGCCTCACAGTCGGTGACGAGATTATAGTCTATAGCGCTAAGGCATTAACTGCGCACAGCAGTGTCAACGTTGTCAAACATATTTCCGGAGTAGCACCATGATAAGTCTGGCGGGTCGTGACATCATGCATGCCTGGGGTAAGTTCGTCTTTACCGGTATGGGCCTGGGTCTGCTGATCGGGGTGACGTTGTCCATGGCGGGCATCTATCGCGGCATGGTAGATGACGGCAAGGCATTGCTTGATAACAGCGGGGCAGATCTCTGGGTAGTACAAAAGGATACCCTCGGCCCTTATGCCGAACCGTCGAGCGTCTATGACGATGCCTGGCGGGCTATCCGCAGCATGCCGGGGGTCGCACAAACGGCCAACGTCACCTACCTCACCATGCAGGTGCGCCAGGGGGAGCGCGATGTACGCACGCTGGTCACCGGCGTCACTGCCGGCGCGCCGGGGACCCCCGGCTGGCCGCCATATCTTGTCGCCGGACGACAGATCACCCGTGGCCACTATGAGGCAGTGGCAGATATCGCCACCCACTTCAAGCTCGGCGATAAACTCAAGATTCGCCGCAATCATTACACGGTGGTCGGCCTGACCCGGCGAATGGTCTCTTCCAGTGGCGATCCAATGATATTCATTCCGCTGAAAGATGCCCAGGAAGCCCAATTTTTAAAAGACAACGACGCCATCCGGCAACAGCGCCGCCGCACCGCTGAGAATCCAGCTTTTAATAGACCGCAGGTCCCGGGCTTGCTCGATTCCGTCATTGCTTCGCAAAGTGTCAATTCTTATGTCAACGCGGTTCTGGTGCAGCTTGAAGCGGGTTACAACGCGGACGACGTGGCAGATTCGATCCGCCGCTGGAAGCGCCTGACAGTCTACACGCGGGACCAGATGGAGGAAATCCTCATCGGCAAGTTAATCGCCACCTCGGCCAAACAAATCGGTATGTTTCTGGTTATCCTTTCCGCTGTCAGTGCAGCCATTGTTGCTTTTATCATCTACACCCTGACACTGGGAAAGATCCGTGAAATCGCTGTATTAAAACTGATCGGCACCAAAAATCGCACCATTGCCGGCCTGATCATGCAGCAGGCCATTGCCCTTGGAATTATAGGCTTTGTCGTGGGTAAGATCTCCGCCACCTTGCTGATGGCGCCGATCTTTCCTAAACATGTGCTGCTTCAGCCGCTCGACTCGGTACTGGGATTTGCGGCAGTAGTATTGATATGCATACTCGCGAGCCTTATCGCCATTCGTGCTGCCCTCAAGGTCGATCCGGCCGAGGCCATTGGAGGTTGATATGGCTGGCAAAGGTATTCATATCGAAGGATTAAAAAAACGCTATGGCAAGGGAGATACTGCAGTCGATGCCTTAAAAGATGTAGACATGCAGGTAGCCCCGGGCGAGGTGGTCGGCCTGGTAGGCCCTTCCGGGTCCGGGAAAAGCACCTTGCTCAAGTGTTTGGGGGCGGTGATCGAGCCAACCGCCGGAAAGATGATTCTCGGCGACGAGACAATTTATGATAACGGCTGGAAGGTGCGTGATTTGCGCGCCCTGCGCCGCGATAAAATCGGTTTTGTCTTCCAGGCGCCTTACCTCATTCCCTTTCTTGATGTAACTGATAATGTTGCGTTATTGCCCATGCTGGCTGGTGTAAAAAACAGTGAAGCGCGGAAGCGGGCAATAGAGCTGCTCAGATCGCTTGATGTGGAGTCGCGCGCAAAGGCCATGCCATCACAGCTTTCCGGTGGCGAGCAGCAGCGGGTGGCCATTGCCAGGGGACTGGTCAATCGACCACCGGTGATTCTTGCCGATGAACCCACTGCGCCACTCGACAGCGAACGGGCCCTGGCGGTGATTCGACTGCTGAACGACATGGCGCGCAAATTTGAAACTGCAATTATTGTCGTCACGCATGACGAAAAGATCATTCCGACCTTTAAGCGAATCTATCATATCCGCGACGGGGTGACCTACGAGGAAGCCGGTGAAGGGCGAGACTTTGCATGAAAATCTCTACATACCGTGAGACACCGATGAAGCACGCAGATATTTATACTCTTATTGCCGTAGTCGTCGTGATTGGCCTGCTGACAGGATGCACGGTCGGTCCTGATTTCACCAGCCCGGCACAACCCAATGTGGCATCCTACACCTCAACGCCGTTACCGGCAAAGACTGCCAGTGCGCAAACATTCCTGGGGGAGGCACAGCGTTTCACCGAGGGTAACCCGATCAACCGGCAATGGTGGCATGAACTTGGTTCAGTAAGGCTCAATGGACTGGTGTTAGACGCACTGCAGGCCAGTCCCACCCTGGCGCGGGCACAAGCAACTCTGCGCCAGACACAGGAGCTTTACGCCGCACGGGCCGGCTCAAGCCTTTATCCTCAGGTTGATGCCAACCTCGGCGCGCAGCGACAACGATTCAGCCCCAGCTCCTCGGGTCTGACCAGCGACGCCCGGGAATTCAGTCTTTACAACACTGGTGTGGGCATAAATTACACCCTTGATCTGGCCGGCGGCAATCGGCGCACCCTGGAAGCACTGGCCGCTCGCATCGATTATCAGCGCTATCAGCTCGCGGGTGCCCGGTCGACCCTGGTGGCAGGTATCGTCACCACTGCCGTCACCCAGGCCAGTATTTACGGACAAATAGAGGCTACCAAGGACATCCTCCACATGCAGGAGGAGCAGCTGGAACTGACCAAAGAAAGAGTGCGTCTCGGCCAGGCGGCTGCCGATGAAATGGACGCCCTGCAAACTCCAGTGGAACAGACTCGCGCCACCATCCCACTCTTGTATACACAACTGCAGCAAAACGAACATCTTCTTGCCGTACTCGCCGGACGGGCACCGGGCACGGGAGGTTTGCCGACTTTTACCTTGGCAGATTTCACCCTGCCGACGGATCTACCGCTCATCATCCCCTCTGAGCTGGTGCGCAGCCGCCCGGACATTCAGGCCGCCGAAGCCTTGCTGCACGTGGCTAATGCCGAATACGGCGTGGCAATCGCCAAGCTCTATCCGCAAGTCAATCTCAGTGCCGACCTTGGATTACTGGCCCTCACTACTGACACCTTGTTTAGCGGCAGTTCAACGGTTTGGAGTCTGGTCGGGCAAATGACCCAACCTTTGTTCAGGCCCGGCTTACCGGCAGAAAAACGTGCGGCTTTAGCCGGATTCGATGCAGCGGCGGCGAATTACCAGGATGTCGTCCTCGAATCTCTGCGCAATGTGGCCGATGTACTCAGGGCCCTGGAAAACGACGCCCAGAGGCTGGCGGCACTGACTGCCGCCGAAGGTGCCGCCCAAAGATCATTTGACTCCGTGCAACGTCGGTACGAACTGGGTGCCGCCAGTTATGTTCAGCTGCTCATCGCCCAACAGCAGTTGCAGCAGACCCGGATCAACCTGATCGAGGCCCAGGCACGACGCCTTGTCGACAGCGCAGCATTGTATCAGGCAATGGGGGGAGATATTTTATAGAATTTTGTATTTCTCCCGGAGCATCACTGACAGGTGGTTGACCATCGAAAAGGCATTTTCGACAGTTTTCCCCTTGTCGGGATTGACCAGGCAGCATGTCGCCGGGGACAGCATACTTTGGGCGATTATTTGTTCCATATCCACCCCTTTTTTGCCTAAGTGCTGCCAGATACCTTCCAGTTTCATAATGAGAAAACCGAGGCTTTCCTTGGCAAATATTTCATAACCGGTCGGTACAATACCCCAGACCAGCACCCCGCCACGGTTAAGAAATTTCTTGATCGAGCCGGCGCAGGCGGCAAATATTTCTGCGTTGGTATAGATATCCAGCGACAAAACATCCATATCCAGATTAAGGAGGAAATCCCAATCAGGATTGCCGCAAAGATGAATGCCCCGGGGGCCGTCAATCATGGCGAAGAAATTATCCAGATCGGTTTTAGCTTTCTGTTCCCCGTAACCGGACATCGCTGAAAATATAAATTGCAGTCCCGGTTCGTCTATGAACATGAAGGCATTGGCATTGCGCTCTTTTAATCTGCTGAGTTGGATATTTATTCTCTTGGCCATAAATTCCATCAAAAAGGGCCTGATGGTATCGTCAAAGAGGATAGGTCGTTCGTCCTGATCAAGAACATTGAAACCAAAACTAATGGGACCTTCCAACTGGCCACGAATAGCCGGCCGGTCGGCAAGATCTCTTTTTAAAAAGTCGTGATAGACGACGGAATATTGTTCGCTGATATCAAAGTAGGCCGGATCGTCGAACCGGCCCATGGCTTCTTCAAACTCATCAATAAATTTGGTCATCGAAAAATCCAGCGTCTTTTTTTCTACGTCCAGCACGATGCCTGGAAAATGCTCGGCTGCCTGGACATACATATCTTCGTAATAACTGAAGTTTGGCAGTTGCGGCCAGAAGGGAACATCCAGCGAGAGTGCGAGATCAAGCGCCTGCTGTACATCTGTCTGCGGCATTACGGCCATTGCCGTCGTCAAGAGATTTCCGGGGATAGGCATGAGCTGTTCTCCAGTTACTTATAAAGTGATCATTAACATACGGGGATAACTGCACGAAATGATGGAGAGTCAGATAATCTGCAATTATATGACACAAGTCAATTACCTGGTACAAAATATTGTTATAATTGCAGAGCACGGTACTATTAAAACCGGCATAAGCGAAAGAGGATAATCGGCAGTATCCTGGATACGACTCTATCCGGGCATCATAACAGGAGGAAAAATATATGAAAGAAACATCTGGTGGAGAATTTATTCCTGTGGATATTTCCGAGCAGGATGTAGTCGAGGCGATGAAACGTATCGCAGGCTATATCGACATCACCCCGGGCGACTTCAAGGAAGTGTATCAGACCGCCTATTCTCTGGCTATCAGCAGGCTCCTCGACAGCTTGACCGCCGGCAAAATCATGAGCAAACCGGTGTTGTTCGTGGAGCAGGAAATGTCCCTTGTCGACGCCGCCTACCTGCTTGCCGAAAAACAAATATCAGGTGGCCCGGTTGTCGACCGGGATGGACGGGTGGTCGGCGTTGTTTCCGAAAAAGATTTCTTAAAAGAGATGGGCTTTGGGGCAACCCCGTCCTTTATGCAGATAGCCACCCATTGCCTGAACAGCAAGGGTTGTATGATCGGCAATTTACGCAATAGGACTGTAGGCGATATCATGACCAGGCCGCCGATAACTGCCGGTTTGGAAATGACCATTGGCACCATTTCCACACTCTTTGCCAAGCGGCAGATCAACCGTCTGCCGATTATTGATGCTGATGGACGACCGGTCGGCATCGTCACCCGTACCGATCTGGCGCATTCTTATCACGACTTACGTGGGAGGGCGAACTCATGAACTACCTGCAGAAAATGAAGGGCGGTGGGCAGAGTCCGCCACGAGTTGGCCCGACAGAAGTCTTCTGGTCCTGGATCGGCAGTTTTAGCGGCCTGGCTGTCGTTTCTCTGATCCACTATACTATACTCGATCAGACCGGCTTGATGCTGATAATCGGCTCGTTCGGTGCCTCGGCAGTGCTCATCTACGGCGCTATTCGCAGCCCTCTGGCCCAGCCGAGAAATCTGCTCGGAGGCCATGTCCTTTCGGCTCTTATCGGGGTGACAGCCTTCAAGTTGCTGGGAGGTCAACCCTGGCTGGCAGCAGCCATTGCCGTTTCCACCTCGATTGCTGTAATGCACCTCACCGGAACCCTGCATCCTCCTGGTGGTGCTACCGCACTGATCGCGGTCATCGGCGGTGAAAGCGTCCACAATCTCGGCTACTTCTATGTACTGATGCCGACCGCCTTGGGGGCGATTGTCATGCTCATTATTGCCCTGCTCATTAACAATATACCAAAGAACCGGAAGTACCCGGAATTCTGGTTTTAGAAATGTCGTGAGAGAGTATTGGTACGTTTAATGGCCAATGGCAAAACAGATTCGATGCTGGTGAACGCTTACGTCTTTGTTAATGGCGGAATTGTCTCACGGGGACCTTCATTCAGCAGATCTTCCATATACGCCCGGCCAATCTCGGCCACACTCCAGGCCTGGGCAATGCAACCGCGTGGCGTGTGGGGAGCGTCACCATCGAAGATCTCTGATATCTGGCCGATGCCAGCCTCGGACAGATGATTTCTGACAGCTTGCAGCAATTTCAATCCTTGTTTCTGACCGGTCTTCCCCCGCACCCGCACCAGAGCGGTAAGATAAGGGCCAAGGAGCCAGGCCCACACCGTACCCTGATGGTAGGCTGAGTCACGCAAAAAAGGATTGCCCTGATATGTGGGATGATAATCCGGATCCTGGGGAGAAAGACTTCGTAAACCAACAGGAGTCAGCAAATGATTTTCTATGGTTTGCAGCACCTGCCTTGCTCGATTGCGACCCAGTAAAGGAAAGGGCAAACTGAGAGCCAGAATCTGATTCGGGCGGATAGCACCATCCCTGTGTTCACCGTCGACCACGTCGAAAAGATACCCGCCTTCCGGATTCCAAAATATTTGCGAAAAGCGCTTCATGACCTTTTCAGCCAGTGTCTGGTATATCTTGGAGGTCTTTTTTTTGCGACCGACGGTCTGCAGCAACCGGGCATAGATGGCCAGGGCGTTGTACCAGAGGGCATTAATTTCCACGGCCTTGCCGCTCCGCGGAGTAACCACCCAGTCACCAATCTTGGCATCCATCCAGGTAAGCTGAACATCTGGTTCTCCTGCCGCCAGCAGACCATCACTCTCCATGTGGATACCGAAGCGCGTGCCGCGCTGGTGCCAGTCCAGTATGTCGGCCATTGCCGGCAGAAGCGTTTCTTTTAAGAAAACCTTATCCTGGCTGTAAAGGGAGTATTTATAGGCCGCCACAAAAAACCATAAGGTTGCATCCACCGTGTTGTACTCCGGCTGTTCGCCGACATCGGGAAAACGATTGGGCAGCATGCCTTGATCAATATTGTCGGCGAAGGCCTGGAGGATCTTTTTCGCATCGTCATATCGCCTGGTGACCAGGGTCAACCCTGGCAGAGCAATCATGGTATCGCGGCCCCAATCGGTGAACCAATGATAACCGGCGATGATAGTTTTTAGATCAGCGCCGCGCCGGACCACAAACTGGTCGGCGGCTAGGCTCAATACCTGGGTCAGATCATCCGCTATCGGCAGTACAGTGAGGAGATTTTTTCGGCGTGCGTTTTCTCCTGCCAACAGGTTATCTGCATTTCGACCGATCGGATTTTCTGTTGAAACTATGAGAGTCAATTGGGCACCGGCTGTAAGCGATACGGTAAAGATTCCCGGGGTAAAAAGATCTTCGTGAAAGTCCAGGCCTCTCTCTTTTTCGAGCAAATACTCAAAACTGTAGTACCAATCGGCTCCCGCCTCAAAGCTTGCCCCCGGCACAAGCATATACAAGGTCGGCACCTGCGCATAGGGCTGGTATGACCAGACATTGTCTCTAAGCTGTGCATCCCGGTTAATGTTGGCGTTAGCTTGTGTCAGGTTGTGATAATCGCGACCGGCCACGAAAGGACGCAGCTCCAGCTGAAAGTCCCCCGGCGCTTCGAGGACTCGGTATTGAATGACTGTGGTATTCTCCCCATGGATCGCAACCACCCTTTTTTGCAGAATAATGCTGCCTGCCTCATAAGTGAATATTGGAAAAAGATCCTGGGTGAAATCGGTAAGATATCGATATCCCTGGGGATGAACAGAATCTGGGTAAACATTTGTGCCAAGCTCGATGCGTGTAGCATCGCGCACCAGGGTTTCCTCCAGTTTGGAAAGAAGTACCATTCGCCCAACAGGGGGATGCGTCGCGGCAACCAGCAAGCCATGGTAGCGCCGGGTATGGGCATTGCTGATGGTGGAACCGGCCCAACCACCGATACCATTGGTTTCCAGCCACTCGCGGCCAATCGCCTCGTCAAAATTCTGCGTTACGGTTCGATCCAGATGAATAGACATGTTTCCCCTTCTCTATAGCATTATTTCTCTTGGTTAGCCACCGGTTGCAAATCCTGGGTATAAGGTCATGCCGCCGTCGACAAACAAACTGATACCGTTGATATAATCAGCTTGATCCGATGCCAGCCAGACCGCGGCCCGACCAATATCTTCAGGTTCACCTATACGCCGGTAAGGCACGAGTTTCATCAGTGCATCATAAGCTTCGGGGGTCTGCCAGGCGTCAGTGTTGATCGGAGTACGAATGGCACCAGGGGCTATGCTGTTGACCCGTATGCGAAATGGCGCCACCTCCTGGGCGATGGATTTCATCATGAGCATGACACCGCCCTTACTAGCGGCATAGTTCACATGGCCAGCCCATGGAATGACTTCATGCACCGAACTCATGCAGATGATCTTGCCGGCCGCGCAGGAGATTTCCGCTACCACCCCGCGTCGCTTGAATTCGCGCACCGCTTCACGGGCGCAGAGAAACTGTCCCGTCAGGTTGACATTTATGACCAGATTCCATTGGGCCAGGGTCATCTCAGTGAGAGGGGCATCCTGTTGCAGTCCGGCGTTATTGATTAAAATGTCAATTGTACCCAGCTCAGCTTTCATCTTGTCAAACATTGCCACAACCTGATCTTCCTGGGAAACATCGGCTCCGTGGGCATAGGCGCGACCGCCGTTCTTTTCAATCTCGGCGACCACCTCTTTTGCCTGGTCTTCTCCATGCGCGTAATTGACCACCACGTCTGCCCCGGCCCCAGCCAAGGCAATTGCCACAGCTTTACCGATCCCCGAACTCCCGCCGGTAACCAAGGCTTTCTGCCCCTTGAGAAGCTTTATCGCCTGACAATTCGGCAGCTCAATATTTGGGAAGGTATCCATATTCATAATTTTGTCTCCTTGTGCAATCCACCCGACTGCTGAATCAACTTGGCTACCAGTCCCGTCCAGCCGGTCTGATGGCCGGCGCCCAGTCCAGCGCCGTTGTCACCATGAAAGTATTCGTTAAATAAGACATACTCCCGCCAGTGCGGATCATCCTGGAACAGTCGATTTCCGCCGTAAATTGGTCGCTCGCCTTTGCCATCGCGCTGGAATAGTTTGATCAAGCGCCGGGACAGTTCGGTTGCAACCTCGCCGAGATCCATCATTTTTCCTGAGCCAGTGGGACATTCCACCTTTAAAGAATCCCCATAGAAGTGGTGATATTTCTGCAGGGATTCGATCAACAAATAGTTGATGGGAAACCAAACCGGCCCGCGCCAGTTGGAATTGCCGCCAAACAACCCGCTCACCGATTCAGCCGGCTGGTAGTCAATGGTATGGGACTGGCCATCAACCCGGAAGGTGTAGGGTTGCTCGAGGTGTAATCTGGAAATCGAACGGATTCCGTAGGGAGACAGAAATTCCTTTTCATCCAGCATGGGCTGTAACACGCGCACCAACCGCTCTCGGTTAATGATCGACAACAGTCGCCGCGAATTTTTTCCCGGCGATTTAACACAAGCGACATGGCCCTGATCACGGAGATACACCCGATTTTCAAAAAACCAGTTCATTCTCCTTTTAAAGACCGGCAGACTTTCGACCAGATCATGCTCAAGCGTCTCAACGGCCAGCAGGGGCATTAAGCCCACCAGGGAACGAACCTTGAGGGGAATCATACTACCATCCGGCATATGCAGGGTGTCGTAAAAGAAGCCGTCTTTTTCATCCCACAGGCTCACACCTCCTCGGTAACCACCAGCCATGGCCTGGGCAATACGCAGGAAGTGCTCAAAAAATTTACTGGCTGTATCCTGATAAACGGGATCGGTCGTAGCCAGTTCAAGGGAGATTTTTAGAAGTATCAGACTGTAAAAACCCATCCAGGCCGTCCCGTCGGATTGATCGATGTGTCCACCGGTTGGCAGCGGAGCACTGCGATCGAAGATGCTGATGTTATCCAGCCCGAGAAATCCGCCCTGGAAAACATTGCGGCCATCGTCATCTTTTTTATTCACCCACCAGGTAAAATTCATCAACAGCTTGTGAAATATTCCTTCCAAAAAATGTGTATCCGCCCGCCCCTGCTGTTTCGCGTCAATTTTGTACACCCGCCATGCCCCCCAGGCATGTACTGGTGGATTGACATCACCAAACTTCCACTCATAGGCAGGCAGTGCCCCGTTAGGATGCATGTACCATTCACGGCCCATCAGATCAAGCTGGCGTTTGGCAAATCCAGCATCCACCAGTGCCAGCGGGATGGCGTGAAAGGCCAGATCCCAGGCGGCATACCAGGGATATTCCCACTTGTCAGGCATGGAAACGATATCGAAATTATTCAAATGTTCCCAGTCGTGATTTCGTCCGCTTGTTCGGGACGCGGGCAGATCCGTCTGTTCCGGGTCACCATGCAGCCACTGCTCCACATTATAATAATAAAATTGCTTGCTCCAGATCATGCCGGCCAGCGCTTGACGCTGGATCGCTGTTTGCTCGGGACCGACGTCACGTTGGATGGCCCCATAAAAGGCATCAGCCTCGGCCACGCGTCGGTCAAAACAAGAATTAAAATTTTCAAAGGGACTCGCCAATGCAGAATTGGCAAGCCGCAGCCGCAGGGTACATGACCCTTGAGCGGGAACCTGACAGCTATACCAGGCGGCAGCTTTTGTGCCTTCATCACCAGGATTCACGGCGTTTTGTTCGCTATCAATCACATGACGATGCAAGCCATCTTTAACATAGGTACTCGTGTTGGGTTGGCCGGAAAGCCGCTCTGTATTGGTTTCGTTTTCAGTGAACAACAGCTGGGGTTGATTATCTTCAGTCAACTGGTCGGCGTAGAGAAAATAATCGCCGGCAGCCGGGTGAGAAAGGTGCACGGCAGCGCCACCTTTTAAGCCGCCAATCTTTTTCAGCACGGGGCGGCTCGGAACATCGCCCATCGGCCCGGCATCATAACCCCAACTCCAGGTGTTGCGAAACCAGATCGTGGGGAGCATGTCCAATAGCGCCTCTTCGGGTCCGCGGTTATGGGCCGTTATCCGGATCAAGATGTCGTCGGTATCTGCCTTGGCATATTCCACAAACACATCGAAATAGCGCTGGTCGTCAAAGACGCCAGTGTCCAGCAACTCATACTCAAAATCGTTGAATCCCCGACGCCGGTTCTCAGCCACCAGATCAGCGTATGGAAATGCAGCCTGTGGGTATTTGTAAAGCATTTTCAAATAGCTGTGCGTCGGCGTGGCGTCAAGATAATAGTAGTACTCCTTGACATCCTCGCCGTGATTGCCTTCAGGGCCGGCAAGACCAAACATGCGCTCTTTTAAAATAGGATCGTTATGATTCCACAGCGACAGGGCAAAGCAGATATATTGTTGACGATCAGAAATACCGGCAATACCGTCTTCTCCCCAGCGGTAGGCTTTGCTGCGGGCAAGATCGTGTGGGAAATAATCCCAGGCGCTGCCATAGGGGCTGTAATCCTCCCTTACAGTGCCCCAGGAACGCTCACTGAGGTACGGTCCCCACTTTTTCCAATTGGCCTTTTGGTCCAGATGATCTTGAAGTCGTTGGTGTTCTGCTGTCATTTTCATAATGTACCTCCCCCCTACAAAGCTCTCTGTTTTTTCAGGAAAATTACCGTCTCAAGGCCATGAGATTATGAAAAATACCTTTAACGGTCGGAGTAAGACGTTCACGGTTATACGCGTCACCACATTGCCGAATAGCTTCAGCAGCTGTTGGATAGGGATGAATCACCCCGGCAAGTTGGCCAAGCCCCATTTCGCCCTGCATCGCCACGGTGATTTCACTGATCATGTCACCGGCATGGCTGCCGACGATAGTTGCACCCAGGATCTGATCCTTTCCTTTAACTACATGGATTTTGACATAGCCGGAGGCGACTCCATCGACAATACCTCTGTCCACATCACTGAACTCACGTTTAAAGGTGGTAAAAGGAATATTGCGTTCCTTGAGATCTTTCTCATAAAGCCCGACATGGGCGACTTCCGGATCGGTATAGGTTGCCCAGGGAACCAGCAGCTCCGAGACCTTGTCGCGACCAAAGAACAGGGCGTTTTTGATGACCAGACGGGCCATAAAATCGGCCATATGGGTAAACTGATATCTACTGGCCACATCCCCGACGGCAAAAATATCGGGATTTGTGGTCTGCAGCCTGTCGTTTACCACCACACCCTTCCGGACATCAAATTCCACTCCGGCTTTTTCTAACCCCAATCCAGTAACGCTAGGTTTTCGGCCGGTGGCTATCAGCAGGGCGTCAAATTCGAGGACTTTTTCCGAGCCGTCTTCCTCCAGGACAACACGTATCGGCTCTTTTTCACCCTGCCTTTCGATGCGTTTGTAACTGGAGTTAAAGGCAAAAGACACGCCGTCTTTCTGCATCGACTCTTTTACTATTTGCACGGCCTCTGGATCTTCCTTGGCCATGATCTGCTCATTACGTGAAAAGACCGTCACCTGGGAACCCAGCCGTTGAAAGGCCTGGGCCAGCTCAAGTCCTATAGGCCCTGCGCCGATAACGCCAAAACGCTTCGGCAATTCCGTCAGATTGAACACCGAGTTATTCGTGAGAAAGGGAACATCAGCCAGGCCTGGAATATTAGGAATGGCAGCAGTCCCGCCGGTGGCAATCACAGCTTTAGCAAAATTGAGTGTTTTGCCGTTTACCTCAATACTTTTTTTTCCGGTAAAAACGCCCCTGCCCATAAAGATGTCAACACCGAGTTGATCCGAATATCTCTTTGCCGAATCTACCGGCGAGATCTGCGCCCGCAAGCGGCGCATACGCTCCATCACATAGCCAAAATCAACGGAGATCTCGCCTTCAATTTTTACGCCAAACTGTCCGGCATCACGTACAGCAGCGACCGCCTTCGCACAGCGCAGCAAGGCCTTTGACGGCACACAGCCGACATTGAGGCAGTCGCCGCCAAGAAGATGCGACTCAATAAGGGCCACACGGGCGCCAACGCCAGCCGCCCCGGCAGCCGACACCAGCCCCCCTGCTCCCGCTCCTATCACCACCAGATTGTAGGAGGATTTCGGTTCCGGATCCAGCCATTTTTTGGGATGGACATTATCGAGGAGTTTGGCGTTATGCTCGTCGAGGGGAGAGACGCCGATGGCCTCAAGATCAATCTGATCCATGTTTCCCAGTTCAGCATCAGGTTCCGGCAACGATGGCTGCAGGCAACGATCTGTACCTTTCATCGAGGTGAGGGAGCCAAGAAAGTCGGACCATTTGACAGCACTCCCATCCGCGACTTCATCCGGCAGGCCACCATGATCTTCGTCGGAGGCAAAGCGGTAAAAAAGAAACTCATTTTTAAAGGCATGGGCACGCTGGACATGATGAAATATGCCACCATGCAGCATGACATTGCCGAGACGAACGGCATCATCTTCATCTGCGGCCAACCCCTGTTCAATCAGTTTGCCAACCGCTTCACTGCCGACAAAACAACTCTCATAGGTTTTTGCTGGAAAGCCATATTGTCGATCAGCAATATCTACAATTGCCCGGAATGAACGCCTCAACGCATCGAGGTCCGTACCTTGCAAAGTCACCTGTTCATCATCATAATTTTTCTTGCTCATTGTTTATTTCTCCCTCGTATTCTGAGAGCAACTCGCTCATCTATTTCCACAAGACACCAGGGCATCTGCATGCTGTTTTGGGTCATTTCCAGTCCAGATACAGCAACTTCATAAACAGCCTGGGCAAATTCAGGCTGGCTGGGGTTGCGGCGTTTGAGCCCTCTCATAAAACAGTCTAAACGTTCTTGATCTATAGTGAGCATCACAACTCTCCTGTGTTGGCTTTTTCCTTCACGACCAGCTCCTTTTCAACCACGCTCTCAGTGATCCTGAGTAACTGTAGCTACTACTGCTTATTGAGTATGTCGTAACAAAAAAGAAAACCTTACAGATACATTTTCATTTCCCAAGGCACCTTTGGTGAAAAAGTAGCATAATACTTTCAGGAAGGTGCCAGCGGGGAGGCAGGTGATTATGGTAATATTGTGAATGATTACTGCTTGTTCAATAGCAATAAGAGGTACCTGTAGAGCCTAATTCTGCCGCAGGTCTCCATCCTGCCTGCAGCATATCTTCCCAAGGTGCTGTCTTGTGCTTGCCGGCACTCTGCTTGCCACTTCTTATCACTGGCAAGCAGAGTGCCCAGGTCTCTACTCTTGATTCAAACTCCAATTATAATCATCGTAAAGGCCATTGTCGTAGTTCCTCAACGCATCGGCCAGTCCCCCTTCGGCATAGAGCAATAGATGTTGTATTACACCGGCTTTGGAGCCACCAAAATCCACCTGGAACCATTTATAGATACTTGAAACATACAGACGACCCTTTTCCATCCGCGCTCCCCTTGGACTGTTGATATACGCTCTGGCACCAGCCTCCAGCAACTCTTCAGTGTTGGCTGCGGTGTAGGCTACCGGCTGCAGGTTGGGGCAGCCCAGACTGGCGCAGTTCAAGGCGTAATGAAGCCGGTTGTCCTGGAAAATCGGTCGCAGAATGCGATGTTCGATGTCATTCAGGCTGACCTTTTCACCCTCGATGGTAAGCAATTTGGCGTCCCACGGACCACTGCTGAACAAGCCGGGGGAGATGTCGATGTCCATGATGCTCTTTACCGGATAATGGTCGAGAATGACTTTAACGGTCTGGGCATTGTAGAGGTTGACCCAGTATGCCTTTTGCTCATTTGGGTTGAGGGAAGAAACCTTAATCTGCTGCAGGTACGCGAGAAACTCGGCAAAGGTTCGCCGATCTGCTGATGCAACATCAACATAACGGAAGCGGTTGATCCCAGACGGATGGCCGGTAACGAGATACTTCTCCAGCAACCTGTTCCAGAGGGAATAATCAACAACCTTAACATCATCTGCTACATTCGCCTGCCAGCGGGACCACAAATCCGGGGAGGGTGCGGCGCTTGCTGATGAGAAACCAAGCACCGTGAAAAGTAAGAATCCAATTACCAGCCAGGATTTCAGTGCATATTTTTGATAAGATCGACTCTCTTTCATTTGTTTTCTCCTCGTATTTGATCCAGTATGTACAGTTGTTGACAATGTGCCCCCAAATGCGCTGACTCGTCGCAGGCAGCTTTGAAGTATTTGGAAAAATGTACGTTACGGAGTATGAGGCCTGTGTCGTCCCAGACCAGCTCTTCTCTTTTTTTAAAAGACCCGGCCCCCCATCTCCTCCAGTACTCCCCTGTGTTTCAAAAAAATATCAGCAATTGCACTTATAGAATTAAGTCGCTGCAAAGAGCTCAACCTTACAGATTATTTCACTGCTAACTGAAATATAGAAGAAGTCAAAACCTACAGAAGGGAGCTTCTATGCGCAAAACGTAACCGTTCACCGGAAAACCGCCAAATCCTGAATAACCCCCGAATTGTAAGCATTCACCAGTGCCGGAGATGCGCGAAAGAGGTCATTAAACTGTACTATGGTACGTTTAATGACCGATGACAAAACAGATTCGGTGCTGGTGAACGCTTACCGCAAAACGTCACTTTGGATTGTTTCAGAGGTGAAATCATGAATCGTTGACTTACTGCTGTTCAAGTTTACCAGAGCAAAAAGGACGAGAAGAGCCTCACCGGCGGCAGTCGCCTTCGGTGAGGTTGTTGGGTTATTCTCGTTTTTGTTCTCCCTGTTTTGCATCGGCTTTCTTTTCCTGGGTCATGGGCGATCCCAGCAGGATGAATTTTCCATCCTTTCCCGAAAGCAGGCCCGGGCCCGCTTTCAGCTCATGATCGGGTTGGTAGGCAAACGGCTCCCCGCCGCACCCGGCAAGAAGCAGGCAGATGAGGAATGCAGTTGCCCGCAATAAAGCGACGAGCCTGTACATTAGAATTTTACCCGGGCGCCTGCCCAGAAGGTGTGGATATCGTCAAAATCACTGGCGTCGCTGTCAAGTTTATAGTTGCGATAGGCCAGATACACCTCGGTGCCCCAGTCAGTGAGGTTATGCACCGCGGCAACGGCCCATGTCTTTGCCGTGTCGCCTTCCTGCCTCAAATCCGCTGTCTCGCCGTAGTCGAAAGAGAATGAGGTGGTGGCTGCTTCGTAGAAGTTGACCTGGTACCCGAGTTTTGTAAACCAGTTAGTCGGATTATCCCGGTTGGACTGATCTAAATCACGAATACCACCGGCGACGGTGGCGTTCAATCCCATCGGCAGGAGCACCGAAGCTGAGCCGCTGTATTGAACTTTCGCACTGTCATTAAGATCATTGGGATTGGCTGCGGCAAAGGCGGCAGCGACCTTAGTTTCTCCGAATTTCCAGTTGTAGAGTAGTGCACCGTCGAAGGCATCACCGGATGAATAGGATGTGGCCAGCGAGAAACCGTTGAACGATGGGGTGTCGTAACGGAGGCGATCGGTTCGGCTCAAGCCGTCGAAGTTGTTGAAAACATCTTTGATTTTGATAGAGGAAAGGGTATTGCTGGTGCCGTCAAAAAAGAGCATCGAACCACCCATATCCGCTACCTCCGAGAAAGAGGCGACCGCCGTGCCGGAGAGATCAACCTCGGAGGAGTTGTTCGAGGCGCTGTCCCCCTTACCCAGAGACAGTTTTCCCACGCCTTCGTTGGCGAAGAAGACCTCGGCCCAGCGCAGATTGAAATTGGACGAAGTGGCATCGTGGGTATTAAGCTGGCTGACATCCGTCGAGGCGTTAGACAGGATGCCGAATTCGATCCGTCCACCGGTAGTCCAGGCATTGCCCAGGTCCGTTAAGGCGTTGGCACCTAACCTTGTTTGAGAATTGATGTTGTCAACGAAATACCATTTGCTGCTATCGCCGTTGTTGCCGTACAAGCCGGCCCGATTTATTTGACCATACAGGCTGAGATTAACATTGGACAGGCTGGAGGGAACCATCTTGTCGAGTCCTTTGACTTCCTCTTTGTCCGCCTTGGTGGCCAATATCTCAGTGGTTCCTGAAATTTGTTGCTTAAGGGCAGCAATTTCTGCGGCCTGCTTGTCAATCTGGGCCTGCTGCTGTTGGATCATCCCTTTCAATTCCTGCAGCATGTGGTCATCCATCATGAAGCTACTTCCGGCTGCCTGAGCCTGAGCCGACAGGCAGAGAGCGAGTCCGGTGCCAACTGCAATTCGTGCGTATCTCTTCATCATTTCCTCCTCATTTAATAAAAAGTAAGAATAAAATTAGAATGCCTTTCACATTAGACTGTGGGCTAGAGAAATAATCAAGTTAGGTTTTTGTTTTTGATAGTGAGGCCGGGCATCTAAGAGTGAAGAGGCGCAGAGAAGTGGCTCCGGGCCGTTTATCATTGGGAACCGTTCACCGGAAAACCACTAAATCCTGAATAACCTCCGAACTGTGGGTCGCTACACCTCATATACTGCAATCACTTGTTCGATAGAGCAGATATACAAATGAGGCCATAGCCGCAAAGTAGTACAGTCCTGACAGTTGGCCAACGACTGATCCTGGGATACACAAAACAGCTGACAAACCGGCAAAAAAAACGGCGAGGAAAAACTGGGAGATATAGCTCTTTCTGAAGATGTATTCATGGGCAAGAGTCAGTCTGGCATTGTCAAAAAATCGCTTATTAAAACTTAACCTGAACAAAGATGTGCACAAGGTGATGAGTGCCAGCAGCCACAGCATGGTCAGAGAAGCATGATTTCCACCAAGAAATCCCCGTAACACCCAGGAAAAAGAATAGAGAACAACCGCCGTCACATACACCTTTTGTCCCGACAACCGATCGATTCTGTTTTTAATAAACAGAAATATACAACCAAACAACATTGCAAGGATGATAACGACCAGCCCTAATTTCAGAAAACTTTCACGAACGATGAAGAACAGGGAAATCACCCAGAAATAACTCTCAAGATATAAAAACACCCCATCGACTACAAACACAGATCGAGAACGAAAATTGTTTTTACATTGCAGGATTGATAACAAGCCGACAGGTTTTGACAGTTTGAGCGCATCATCGATGTGAGCGTCCATGACTCGAGCTGAAAAAAAAGCTGCCGAGAGCAGAACAATTGCCCCGGAAGAGAGGTAGAGGGCCATATATCCTGCTTGTTCCAGCAAGAATCCGCCAATAAGTATCCCTGCTTTCAAAACGATTAGAACAAAAATCTGATAATTTCCAAAATTTCTCCCTGAATTTGTCGGGCTGATCAACCTCACAAAAAGCAATCTCTGTATTGTCCAAAAGTTACAATTAAATATGCCATTAACGAATCCGGTTAAAAGAACAAACGAAATATCTTTTTCAAGGAAGAACAGAGACAAGAGAAGAAATTCACTCAAGAAAGAACAAGCAATCAAAAGGTGCAAAGGCACTCTTCGACAAACTCTGTCCCAAGTGAAAAGAGCAAAGCAATACCCCACGCCGGTTGCTGCAACAAAGAGACAAATTTGGTTCAGGGACAGACCGATAGTGAAGAGATAAACGGGGATATAGAAAGGAAACAGACCAATCAGGAAAGAGTGTAAACCGGTAAAGACGTAGAAGAGACGGCTCAGCATCAATAAATATCCCTTTCACCTATTTCCAGACTTGCTAGTTTTTTGAAATATGGTCGCAGATCTTCTTTTTCCCCGTATCTGGGGTAGTCGTGCATCTTCAAATACGGTCGTGAATTCACTTCAAGAAAAATTACCTGCTGTTCAGCATAGGCAAACTCGATGCCCTTTTCGAAAATAGCATCGACGCCCAAAATATTGGCATTAAAAAGTGCTGGAATTTTCAAGAGAAGCTGCAGATTTTTGGGATGGATACTCTTTTTATCAAGAGTTTCAACCACCCCACCCGGTGCCAGAGATATCCGATTATGAAGTGTTACCATTGCACCATCTTTGGGAACTGAGGACAGAGTGAGTTTCTTTTTTTCGAGATACCGTGCTGTTGCTGAATTTTTCAGGATAGGATGAATTACCGGATAAAGATTCATTGTACGCCTCATTTCATTTTCCTGATCTATCAGATCCTCTATGGTCGAACGCCCATCGCCAAGAACAAAAGGAGGATAGCGTCGGATAACCGCCATTATTCCATCCGGCACTACAAGGATCCGGTAATTCCTACCTTCCAGGTACTGTTCAACAACCGAACTCGGCCACCAAACCTTTACCAGCAGGAGAGCCTTCAACAATGCACCATAGGTGGTAATGGGAAAATGACTCCCGCGGGAAAAACCACTGACATTTGGTTTCACCACCAGCGGAAAGCCATATTTTTTGGCAAAACGAAATGGCGCAAGCAAGCCATAAAATATGCCTCCCCTGGCATGAGGAATATTATTATCTGCAAAGACTTCTCTCGCCTGTTTCTTGGACCGACAACTTTTCCTGGTCGCAAGGGAGTTGTAATTACTGCACCCTCCCAAAAATTTCCGATCAACCCAAGAATACAGCACTCGTCGCAAAGTTTTCATATCTTCATCCTGTAATGGGCTTTCATTTTGCTGAAAAATATCGATTTCCCCGTCTCATTCCGGGGTATTTTTTTAACCAGCCTGGCAGCAACTGTCATAATCTCTCCGATCATTTTTTGTTTCTTCTCATCGGCAACATTATTCGCCAGGAGAATGAGCGGCATCGGCAGGAAAAGGTTAATCTCGACAATCTGAAATATTCCAAGCAGTAACGCGTTCTTGGAAGCCGCTTTGATACATACCCTCGCCATACGAAAGCTGCCTATAATTTTCAGATAGTTCCAGATCTTTTGCAGCTCTTGTTCGGAGAAGCTCGAGGTAATATCCCGGTAGGCCGTATCGGGATTGTATATTGAGTTTATCGGATACCGCACCTCGTTGCTGTTTGTTACCCGGGTTATGGACAAAACGGCACAATCATCGCTGTTTTCAGGCGAACGGAGATAGTAGATCTCGAACTCTCTTCTTCCCGATGCAGCCTGCTGCACGATATACGGCAAGGTGGTCTTTTCGGCACGACGATCGAACGCCCGGTATTCTACCTCATTGTGTACCCGAACAATGCCGATTGAATTTTGGCCCCATTCCGGTTTAAGAAATACGGGAAAGATTTTCGGTACAAGTTCCCGGTCAAAATAATATTGTTGTAACCGCCATTGACCAGGAATATACGTGTCCATTTCCAACTTGGAAAAGATCCCCTTGCCCTCGTTGAAATAGTTACTGTTAAGCTGAAAGAAGTTCCAGGGTACAGCTCTGTGCCGTACACAGGCAGCAAGGTACCCTAACACCAACTTAATGCGGGTTTTGGTTTTCCTGAGCCAACTAATTAATCCGGCTGAAAACTTCGCCTTTTGCCGAATCGTCGGAGGATATATGTAAACTGAGAGTTTCTTCAATTGCCTGTACCTGATGAATGTTATTGTCAAATATCCCAGGGCTGCCGATAAAGAAAAAATGTTCATTTTTCCCAAGATATTCGGAGGAATCCAGAGTCACAGCTGTTTTGTCTCGCCGGTAGTTGTCGATCTTGAGTCTGCCATCAATAACATAGTAAAAGTTGAATACCGGATGGCCATGAATGTGCGAGACAGCCCCTTTACTCCACCTTGCCGCCATCGCCTCAAAGCCATTATTGTTGCGGTGGACAATGGTCCTGGAATAGGTTTCCGCAAATCTGGGGAAATCCTCGAGCGGGAGTGGATATTGTCGGAGAAAGTCGGCAGTCACTTCAACAATCCTGTTCGGATCCGGATATGCAAACAGTTCAAATAACAGCACCCTCAGTTTTTCCTGATGGGGATGGTTTTGCAAGGTAATCGGGTTTCCCGTTTTAGGTATCATGATCAACCTCCAAGGTTTTTCCGCATTGAATGAGATCAGAAAAGTACTGATCGATATCACTTGTGGTCAATGCCGGACCGGCAAGCAACAAACGCAAGAAAAGCTTCTTCTCGTGATAGGCATAGCCAACCAGGCTGATGCCGTCATGGTACAATTTCGTCCGGATGGCAAGGTTGAGCGCGTTCGCGTTCTTTTCCGAGGTCTTGTAACGAAAACAGATATTAAAAGAAGATCTCGGCAGGACGAGCTCCAAATCTTCAGATTGCCTCACCACTTTTTCCGCATATTCGCAGAGCCCAAGACAGTGTTCTACGCGTCCGGCGAACCCTTTCTTGCCAAAATATTTCCAGTCGAGGAACCATTTGAGGCTCTCCACTCGCCTGCCGCATTGCAAGGAGACGGCTCCCAAATCAAGGACTTCATTGGTATCGTCGTCTCCGTGAAAGATATAGCTGTCGTCACCGGCGCTGCAGACTTTACCCAGAGTATGGGTCCGGTTATTGATGAGGAAGACATTGCATAGAAGAGCAGTGCCGAGCATCTTGTGAAAATCCCAGGTAAAGGAATCGACTTCCTCGATACCGGCCAAGTACCTTTCTCTGAGTAT
>RCMY010001296.1_pt1 | contig 23883 bp, 22 predicted proteins | sample 2041341 | NCBI WGS metagenome assembly RCMY01 (sample SAMN09708234, study PRJNA481090) | Marine sediment metagenome, whole genome shotgun sequencing project.
CCCAGCGGCCGGCCCCGACGATCCTCGTGGCCGGGACGGTCGGCATGGGGCCGCACGGGGCCACGCCGCTGACCCGCCGCTACGAAGACCTGCATGGCTTGGCACTGCAGGCACTCGGCCGCGACGCTGACGACGTCCTGCTGGTCGTCGCCGGTCACGTCGTGCGTCTGCTCGACCTCAACGACCTCCCCTGACGTGGACGACGACATGCCCCTCGACCTGCCCGCCCTCCTTGAGCGCATTCCCCCCGCCGACGCCGACTCGATCCAGTTCGCGACGATGCGGCACGCGGTCCTGGCCAAGCCGGCGGGCAGCCTTGGGCAGATCGAGGCCGTCGGCATCCGACTGGCGGGGACGACGCGACGCGTGCCACCACCGGTCCCCCAGCGCCCGATGCTCCTGGTCGCCGCGGGCGACCACGGCGTCCACGCCGAGGGCGTCACGCCGTGGCCGCAGGAGATCACCGCCATGATGACCGGCGTCATCGCCGGAGGTCGCGCCGCATCGACCGTCCTCGCTGCTGGCTTCGGGGTCGACTGGCTCGTGCTCGACGTGGGCGTGGCCGGTGACGTGCCCGTCAATGACGCCCCGGAGGCTGATCGCCCCAACACCGCCGGCGCCCCGGCCGAGTCGCGCCTGCGGGACGTGCGCGTCGTGTCGGGCACGCGCAACCTCCGTGTGGAGGACGCCCTGACACCCGAAGAGGCGATGGCGGCGATCACGGCAGGCCATGACGCCGCTGCCGACCTGATCGAGGCTGGCTGCGACCTCCTGGTCCTTGGCGACATGGGGATCGCGAACACGACCGCCTCGGCGGCACTGATCGCCGCCTTCACCGGCCAACCAGCGACCGTCGTCACCGGGCGCGGAACCGGCATCGACGACCCCACACTGGCGCTCAAGACGCAGGTCGTCGCTGATGCCCTGGACCGCATCGGTCCCGACCGAGACGCACTGGGCATCCTCGCCGGCGTCGGCGGCGCCGAGCAAGCGGCCCTCGCGGGAGCGATCCTGGCCGCCTGCGCCCGGCGTGTCCCGGTCCTCCTCGACGGCGTCATCACCAACGCGGCCGCACTGGTCGCCCACGCCCTGGCGCCGAACGTCGCCGACCACCTGATCGCCGGACACCTGTCGGTGGAACCCGGCGCGGCGGTCGCCCTCGCGCACCTCGGCCTGACCCCACTGCTCGATCTCGACCTGCGCCTCGGCGAGGGCACCGGCGCACTGCTGGCCGTCCCACTGGTGCAGGGGGCCGCTCGCGTGCTGGGTCAGATGGCCTCGCTGGCCGACCTCGGCATCGACTGAGTCAGTAGTCGAAGCCGCGGCGGGCCATGATGCCCTTGTCGTAGGCGTGCTTGACGTTGACGACCTCGGACACGGTGTCGGCGACGTCCGTCAGCGAGGTCGGTGCGTCTCGGCCCGTGGCGATCACGTAGACATGAGCCGGACGGTCACGGATGGTCGCCGCGACCTCGTCGCCGTCGATCCAGCCGTAGTTGATCGCGTAGGTGATCTCGTCGAGCAGCACCACGTCATGCTCGCCCGACGTGATGAGCCCGGCAGCGAACGCCCAGGCCTTCTGGGCGATGGCGGCGGACTCGTCGAGGTCGTCGGACTCCCACGTGAAACCGTCACCGAGGGCGAACCATTCGGCGCCCAACTTCGTGAGCACCTCTTCCTCGCCCACGCGCCACTCCCCCGACTTGAGGAACTGCACGACGGCGACCTTCCAGCCCCGGGCGAGGCCGCGCACGGCGGTCCCGAAGGCCGACGATGACTTGCCCTTGCCGTCGCCAGTCAGGACCAGGACCACGCTCTTGGCGTGCGTCCCGTCCGGGCGGATCGGGTTGTCGGTGGGAGCGTCCTGCTCGGTCATGTCGTCAGTTCCTTGTGGAGTCCGGCTGCCGTGAGCCAACCGGGTGAGGAGATCATTGTCGAGGTTGGTGTTTGGCGCGCAGCGGCATCACGATGATCCCGCCATGCCCGTCGTCCATGACCTGGACGTCAGCCCCGTAGTGCTCGGCGAGGTGCTCGACGGTCAGGACGTCTTTCGCGGTCCCTGCTTCGACGACGCAACCGCGCGACAGCAGCACCAGCCGATCGGCATACAGCGCGGCGAGGTTGAGGTCGTGCATTGCCGCGATGATGGTGAGACCCTGCTCCTGACGCAGGTCGTCGACGAGGTCGAGGACCTGCTGCTGGTGACCGACGTCCAGCGCGCTGGTGGGCTCGTCCAGCAGCAGCACCGGCGCCTGCTGGGCGAGCGCTCGGGCGAGGACGGCACGCTGGAGTTCGCCGCCGGAGAGCGTGGTCAGATCACGTCCACCGAATCCGACGAGGTCCAGTCGTTCCAACAACTCACCGACCAGCCGGTGGTCCTCGGGACCCTCGACCGCGAACGGCCCCAGGTGCGGCGTCCGGCCAAGCAGCACGTAGTCGGAGACGGCCATGCCCGGCGGGATGACGGGGTTCTGCGGGACCAGCGCGACCAGGCGGGCCAACGCCCGGCTCTCCATCGCACGCGGCTCCTCTCCGTGGACAAGGATCTCACCGCGGGTCTTGATCTGCCCGGTCAATGCCCGAAGCAGGGAGGTCTTGCCGGCGCCGTTGGGGCCGATGAGCCCCAGCCACTCCCCCGGAGCGACGTCGAGGTCCATCCGGTCCAGGACGATCGCATCGCCGTACGCAACGGTCAGGCCACGTGTTCGGACGGCCGAGGCGGTCACCCGACCATCCGGCGACTCGTGCGAAGCACCAAGGCGAAGAACGGCGCCCCGAAGAAGGCCGTCACGACACCGATCGGGACCTCGGCGGGACTCATGGCGGTGCGGGCGACGATGTCGGCGGCGACCAGGAACGCCCCGCCGCCGAGGATCGACAACGGCAGGACGATCCGGTTGGACGTGCCGGCCAGGAGCCGAACGGTGTGCGGGACGATGATGCCGACGAAGCCGATGAGTCCGGAGACGGAGACGGCGGCGGCCGTGGCGAGGGTGGCGGCAACGACGACACGTGCGCGCACCTTGGCCGGGTTGATGCCAAGTGCCCCGGACTCGGCGTCACCGACGGCCATGACGTCCAGCAGGCGTCGGTGACGCAGAACGACGGCGAGGGAGACGACGACATACGGCGTGACCAGGAAGACCTCGTCCCAGTTCGCCGTCGACAGCCGGCCGAGGATGAAGGCGTAGACCTCGCGCAGCGACTCGTCAGCGCGCTGGAGGATGAAGGTCTGGATGGCCGTGAGGAAGGAGGCGACGGCGACCCCGGCGAGGATCAGGGTCGCGGCGGTGCGGCCGCCCAGCGACTTGCCGACCAGCCACGCAAGAGCAACCCCTCCAAGGCCACCGACGAAGGCAACCAACGGCAGGGCGAGGGCGCCGACGATCCCGGCACTCCCCGGTCCGTAGGCGATGACGATCGTTGCACCAAGGCCCGCACCTGCGGCGACGCCCAACAGGTAGGGGTCAGCCAGCGGGTTGCGGAAGGTCCCTTGGTACGCGGCGCCCGAGCCGGACAGGGCGGCGCCCACGACGAAGGCCAGGACGATTCGCGGCAGACGGATCTTGGTCAGGATGGCGATCTGCGTCGGGCTCAGGCCGTGGTCCACGGTGACACCCGGCAACAGGTCGAGGAGGGCCAACAGCACGCCCCGGGCCGGGAGACCGGCCGCCCCGACGACGCTGGAGAAGAGCAGCACCGCCACCAGGACGGCGGCAGTGACAAGGACGTGCTTGGGCCGCAGCCGGGCGAACGCCACCCCACCGCCGAGGCGGGGGGTGGCGTTCGCGTCCGGGCTGCGGCGATGCATCAGGCGTTGGCCCGTGCCGCGAGAAGCTGCTCGATCGCATCCGCAATCGTGCGGAGGTACTCGGTCAGGCGCGGCCCCCAGCGGGAGGCGACGTCGTCGTCGAGCTCGACCACGCCATCCTGTTGGACTGCGGTGATCTGGTCCCAACCGTCACGCGCGGCGACGGACTCGGCCGTGGCCTCGCAGCACTTGGTGTCAGCGAGGAAGATCAGGTCGGGGTTGGCCTCGACGATGTACTCGGCGGACAGCTGCGGGAATCCGAAGGAGTCACCGTCGGGGTCCGCGGCATCCGCGATGTTCTCCAGGCCGAGCAGCGAGTAGAGCTGCCCGATGAACGTCGAGGACGTTGCGCTGAAGTACGTGTTGTCGAGCTCGTGGTAGTACGTGAGCCCGGCTGCGCCGTCCGGCAGTTCAGCGACGATCGCGTCGAGGTCGGTCTGCATCGCGAGGACCAGCTCAGCCGATCCGCCGATGTGACCGGCGGCGGCACCGAGCTGCTCGATCTGCCGGTAGGTGTCGTCGAGCGTGACGGCGGCTCCGTGGACGATGGCCGGAACGCCGGCAGCATCGAGACCGGCAACGACGTCACCCGGGTCGAACGACAGCACGACGAGGTCGGGTTCGAAGCCGAGGATCGCCTCGACGTTCGGCTGGAATCCGGACAGGTCAGTGACGGGGGCCTCGGCCGGGAAGTTCGAGAAGTCATCGACGGCAATGACCTGGTCCCCGGCGCCGATGGCGAACAGGATCTCGGTCGAAGTCGGCGAGAGCGACACGATCTTCGTCGGTTGGGCGTCGAGGACGACCGGGCCGTTGTCGGCCTCGATCGTCACCGGGAAGGCCGCCATGTCGGTGTCCGTGGTGACCTCGTCGATGGTGGCATCGTCCGGCGTCGTCTCCTCGACGGCTGCCGGGTCGGTGGTGGTCTCGTCGTCTCCACCGCAGGCGGTGAGCAGGAGCGAGGTGGCAAGGAGCGTGGCGGCGGTGCGCCCCACGCGAGTGGTGATCTTCATGCGGGAGAGTCCCCAGTGTGTTGTTGCCTGGGGAGGAACGAACATTGTCGTTCGGCGATTGGCATGGCGAACTGAGCGCCGTGCCGGTGAGCCAAGGGCTCAACCGCACGAACGGCCCTTCCTCCGAGGACGGCGTTGCGTGGCAGTGCATGCAGGCGACCGGACTTGTCCTGCTCCCCGGGGGGAGAGGCATCACCGTGGCGGGACCGCGCCGGAATCTCACCGGGCTTCGCTGACACGTGCTGCACTCGGCCGAGGGGCCGAGCGACATCGACGGTACCCACGCCCGGGCGGGCCCGGCACCCCGAGCGCACGTCGGCGATCGCCTGACGGCCTCGTAGGGTCCCCGCCCCGACCGTCACACCGGAGCCTCCATGGCACTCGTCGAACGCCAGGACCGCGACCACGGCATCGTCGTGCTCACGCTCAACGATCCCGACCGCCGCAACGCCATGACCGAGGCCATGGGCGATGCGATCGCCGCGGCCTTCGAGACGCTCTCCGACGACACCGACGTCCGGTGCGTCGTGCTCACCGGCGCCCCGCCTGCCTTCAGCGCGGGCGGCGACCTCGACATGCTCGCCGAACTGGGTCGCAAGGCACGCGACGAGGACTTCGACGCCGCCCCGTTCATGGGCGAGTTCTATGCCCGCTTCCTCGCCGTCCGGCGCTCCCCCGTCCCGGTGATCGCCGCCGTCAACGGACATGCCGTCGGCGCGGGGCTTTGCGTTGCGTTGGCCTGCGACCTGCGCATCGTCGCGTCCGAAGCGAAGCTGGGACTCAACTTCGCGAAGCTCGGCCTGCACCCGGGCATGGGCGGCTCCTGGCTCCTGCCGCGCGCCGTGGGCGTGCAGCGGGGCGCAGAACTGCTCTACACGGGGCGACTCGCTTCCGGTGACGACTACGCCCGTTGGGGCGCAGCCCTGGACTCGCTGCCGTCGGCGGACGTCCTGCCCGCCGCCCTGGCCCTCGCCGATCAGATCGCGGCGAGCTCCCCCGTGGTCGTGCGCCAACTTCGCCAGACGTTGGCGGACAGCACCACGGCGTCACTCGACGAACAACTCGCGGCCGAGGCCTCGGCCCAGGCCGTCAACTACGCCAGCGACGACTTCGTCGAGGGCCTGGGCGCCGTGCGAGAGAAGCGCCCGCCGCACTTCGCCTGAAGAACGAGGGGCTGCGAGGCGTCGTCAGGATGCCTCTGCGGCCTTGAGCAGGGCACGGCAGGCGTCGGCGCAGGCCCGGCAGGCCTTGGCGCACTCCCGACAGTGTCCGTTGTCGTGCGAGCCACACTCGTCAGCGCACTCATCGCAGATCGCGATGCACGCCTCGACGAGCTTCGTCCACGCCTTGACCGCCGGCGCGGGGCGCGACAGGATCGCAGCGGTCGCGCGGCACACGTCCTCGCAGTCGCGACACGTACGGATGCAGTCGGCCATCTCCCCACCCTCGGGGATGCAGGCGTCGGCGCAAGCGGAGCAGTTGTCCGCACATGCGGAGGCGGCCTCGATGGCGGCGACCAACTCGTCGAGGTGGATCGTGTCCCTCGACGGGTGGTTCTCGAGCAGTGACCTGAGCGACATCTCGTTCCCTCACGTATCGGTTCTGGGGCGAGAACTTTCCCAGCCGGACGCATTCGATACCTCCACCCACCGGCCAGGGCCGCTCCACTCCTCAGCTCGGGAGACCGGGAGCTCGGCGCAGGTCCTCGAGCACGAACGTGGTCTCCGTGCCGCGCACGTTCGGCATCGAGTTGAGTCGCTCCAGCACCGTGTCCCGCAACGACGCGACGTCCTGCGATCGCAGGACCAGCAGGAAGTCGAAGCGCCCCGTCGTCATGGCGAGGTACTCCAGTCCCGGCAGACGTGAGAGCTCGTCGCGCAGGGAACGCCAGGCCCCCTGCTCAGCCTGGACCTCGACGATCGCCGTCAACCCGTACCCGAGGGCCGCCGGGTCGACCTCGGCATGCACGCCCCGGATCACGCCAGCTTCACGCAGTCGATCGATGCGCCGGTAGGCCGAGGCCCGGCTGATCGACGCCTGCTCCGCGAGGTCGTTGACCGACCGTCGGCCGTCGGCCACCAACAGGGCCACGATCCGTTGGTCGACCTCGTCCAAAGTCTCCATGTTCTTCCTCCCGCGATCCGTCGCATCGGGCGCCGACAAGGCGCCCGCGTTGCGACAATCGTTGCACATCATCCCAGCGAAACACAATTCGTCTCAATTCATGAAGAAAGGCGGGTCAAGTGGGCCATGACCGGGCACACTTTGCAACATGAAGACCAACACGCTGCCCAACTCCGCCGCCGCCGAGACCCCTGAGGACCTCGCTGGCACGATCCTCTACGCCGGTGACCTCGGCGAGGACCACCCCGGCTTCGCCGACACGGCGTATCGCAACCGGCGCGCCGAGATCGCTCGGGTCGGCGCGGAGCACCGTCGCGGCGACGCGATCGTGCACGTCCCCTACGCGGACGAGGAGCACCGGGTCTGGCAGCAGGTCACGACCAAGCTCAACTCGATGTTCCCGGAGTACGCGCACCCGGAGATGGTCGAGGCCAACGAGCGCTTCGGTCTCCCCACGGACCATGTCGTCCAGCTCGACGAGGTCTCCGAGATCCTCATGCCGCTGACCGGCTACCACTACGAGCCGGTGCCTGGCCTGGTCGAGGCCAAGGCCTTCTACTCGACCCTCAAGGACGGGCTGTTCCAGTCCACGCAGTACATCCGCCACGCCTCGGCGCCGTTCTACACGCCCGAGCCGGACGTGATCCACGAGGTCGCCGGTCACGGCATCCACCTCGCCTCGGACCGCTTCACGCGGATCTATCGACAGGTCGGCCAGGCCGTCGCCAACTGCGAGACGGCCGAGGCCGTGCAGTTCATCAGCCGCTTCTTCTGGCACACCTTCGAGTTCGGCGTCGTCCGTGACGGCACCGACGTGAAGGCCTACGGCGCGGGGATCCTGTCCTCGGTCGGCGAGATGGAGGCGTTCCGCGACATGACCCACCGCGAATGGGACATCGTCGCGATGAGCACCCGCTCCTACGACATCACCCGCTACCAGGACGTGCTGTTCGTGGCGGAGTCGCTGGACCACCTCGAAGAGGAGTGCGGTCGACTGCTCGACGGTTGGACCGACGAGACGCCAGCCAGGTTCGGCGTCGACATCTTCACCCCGGCCGCCTGACGACCTGCACGCGGACCTCGTTGAAGCCGGCGTTGCCGGACAACGTGTCCAGGAGTTCATGGTCGGTCAGGTCGTTGACGCTCACGCCGGCGTTCGCTTCCGCGACTCGCCACCGTGTGCCGTCCTTGTCGTGCCCCCAGCCATGGGGCAGGGACACGACGCCCAGCGTCATGTCGTCGTCGTGCTGCAGTGCCACCTCGACCTGCCCCACGCGAGACGTGACGCGGACGACCACGCCGTCGTCCAGGCCCCGGGCCGCCGCGTCGTCCGGGTGCATGGCCAGCGTGCACCGATCGCGTCCCTTGGTGAGCCGCTCGCTGTTGTGCAGCCACGAGTTGTTCGACCGGAGGTGACGCCGCCCCGTGAGCGTCAGTCGATCGTCATCGACCGGCTCGCCATCAACGAAGGTCGTCCGGACGACGTCGAGCTCGTCCACGAAGAGTGCGGGCGCCGCGTCGATGCGCTTGCCCTTGGTCCACAGCGCCTCGGGGAACCGGCCCGGCTGCAAGGGGCCGAGGTCGATGCCGTGCTGGCTCGCCCGGACCTGTTTGAGCGTGAGGGCCTTGCGGCCGCGGCGAAGCCCGTACGGCCCCATTGCGATCGCTGCGGCGATCACTCGCATCGGCGTGAGCTGTCCCCCGAGCGAACCAAGCAGCTTCTGCAGGGGGGCCAGGAACGGGCCCAGCTCCATGCGGCGTGCCAGCTCCAGGATGATCTCGTGATCGTGCTTGGACCCGGGCGTCGGGGCGATCGCCGCCGGTGAGAACTTCGCCGTGTTCTGCACGGCCAGGGCGTGGAAGACCACGTCGTAGTGATCGTGCTCGAACGGGGCCGTCGGCGGCAGGATCACGTCCGCGTGACGGTTGGTCTCGTTGAGGTAGAAGTCGATGGCGACCATGAAGTCGAGCGTCGGCAGCGCGTCGTCCAACCGGCGTCCGTTCGGCGCGGACAACACGGGGTTGCCGGCACAGACCAGCAGCGCACGGACCTGGCCGTCGCCCGGCGTGATGATCTCGTCGGCCAGCGTCGCGATCGGGAGCTCGTGGTTGAGCTCGGGCAGCCCACGCACCCGGCTGCGGTACGAGTCGTGGCTTCCGGCACCAATGATCATCGCCACCAGTCGGTTCAGGTCGACCGCTGGCGTGGCGAACATCGCGCCGCCGACCTCGTCCAGTCGGCCGGTGATGAGATTCAGGACGTTGACCAGCCAGGACGCCACCGTCCCGAACCGCGTCTGGCACAAGCCGACGCGGGCGTAGACCGTGGCCTTCTCGGCCTCACCCAGGTCGACCGCCAGCGCCGTGATGGTGTCCGCTGGTATGCCGGTCACACGGCTGGCGTCCTCGACGGTGAACGGCTTGACCGCTGCGCGGATCGCGTCCAAACCGTCGACCAGGTCGGCCACGCGTCCGAGCCTGACCAGGCCACGCTCGAACAAGACATTGGCCATCGCCGCCAGCAGCACGGCGTCGGTCCCGGGCCGAATCGCGACGTGTTCCTTCGCCACGCGTGCCGTCTCGGTCCGTCGGGGATCGATGACGATCGCTCGTCCACCACGATCCTTGAGGGCCTTGATCCGACGGCCCCAGTCCGGAGCGGTGACCAGGCTGCCGTTGCTGACCAAGGGGTTGGCGCCGATGATGAGCAGGTGATCGGTGCGGTCGAGGTCCGGCAGCGGAAACAGGAGTTGGTGGCCGAACATCTTGTAGGCCGCCAGCGACTGCGGCGCCTGGTCCGTCGACGTCGCGGTGTAGCGGTTCTTCGTGTCGAGGGTCTTGAGGAAGGGCAGCAGGAAGAGCGCCGCCGTGTTGTGGACGATCGGGTTGCCCGCGTACGTCGCCAACGCATCCTTGCCGTGGTCGCGACGCACCCTGCTCAGCCCGTCGGCGGCGAACTGGAACGCGGTTTCCCAGTCCGTCTCGACGAACGCACCGTCGATCTTGACCAGCGGTCGCCGCAGACGATCCTCGTCGTGGGTGAGGTCGATGTTCGCGACGCCCTTTGGGCAGAGGAACCCACGCGACAACGGGTCGTGGGCGTCGCCGGTGATCGCTGTCACCCGGTTGTCGGTGACCTCGACGTCGAGCCCACAGAGCGCCTCGCACAACGTGCACGAGCGGCGCACGGTGCGACTGCCAACAAGCGGGAGCGACGTGGTCATGGGACACCTTCGAACGACCCCGCACCACGCTAGTGCGGGGTCGGCCCGTGGTGTCCCGGCACGCAGAAGCTCAGAGGGTGTCGGCCAGGATCTGGCGGGCGATGACGCGCAGTGCCAGGACCTCGTCGGCTCCCTCGAAGATGCTCAGGACGCGAGCGTCGACGAAGAGCCGGCTGACCGTGTACTCCTCGGCGTAGCCGTACCCACCGTGGAGCTGCAGCGCTTCACGGGTGACCCACTCGGCGGTACGGCAGGCGAGCTGCTTGACCTCGGAGGCCTCGAGCTGGCCGCCGCCCGCAGTGATCATCCGGGCGACCTCGTGGGCGAACGAGCGGTTCGCCGCGATGATCGTCGCCATGCGCGCGATCTTCACCTTGCTGAGCTCGTAGGAGCCAAGGGCCGCGCCGAAGATGTTGCGCTGGCCGACGTAGGTGACCGACTCCTCGAGCGCCGACTGCATGACCCCGAGAGCACGTGCCGCGGTCTGCAGGCGAGCGTTCGCGAACGCCATCATCTGCAAGTAGAACCCGCGGCCCATCCCCTCGTCCATCCCGATGAGGTCGGTGTGGGGGACGCGCCAGTTCTCGATCGAGACCTCGAAGCTGTGCATGCCGCGGTAGCCGAGGGTCGGGATCGCCTTGGCGTCCATCTTCCCGCCGCCGTCCTGGCTGTGCGTCCAGGCGTGGCCCGGAAACGAGGGCTTCTCGACGACGAACAGGCTCAGGCCCTTGTGCCCCAACGAACGGTCCGGATCGGTCCGCGCCAGGATGAGGAGGTAGTTGGCCTTGCCGGCGAACGTGCACCACGTCTTGACGCCGTTGAGGATCCAGTCGTCACCGTCACGGACGGCGGCGGTCTTGACCCCGGCCACGTCCGAACCGAAGTCCGGCTCGGTGACCATGACGCCACACATCTTCTCGCCGGAGGCGATCTGCGGGAGCCAGCGGCCCTTCTGCTCGTCCGTGCCGCCCTTCTCGATCGCCGTCCCGATGATCTCGGGGCGCGTGATCAAGGAGCCGGCAACACCGAGGGAGCCACGCGACAGTTCCTCGGTGACCAGCACCATGTTCAACAGGTCGTCAGGACCGCCCGATGCATAGCCACCGTGCTCCTCGGAGATGGAGAGCGCGAAGCAGCCCATCTCCGCGAGACCCGTGATGATGTCGTCGGGGATGTCGGCGTCGTTGCGGTGCACGTGCTCCGCGACAGGCATGACCTTGTCCTCGGCGAACTGCCGGAAGGCGCCACGCACCATTTCCAATTCCTCACCGAGGTGCATCGGCAGGGACGGGTTGGCGATCACATCGTCGCCCAGCGCAGCGAGGAAGGCGGTGTCGCGCCCTGCCGTGACGGCGTCGTTGATCTCGTCGCCGAACAGGCCGTTGCCGTCGTCGTCCAGGCCCCACTCCTCCCAGCGCCCGATGATGCGTGCCGTGAGGTCTGCGTGGACGTCCGCGGCCCAGGCCAGGGCCAACTTGGCCTCGAGGTCGCCGTGCTCGCCGTAGGTGACCAGCGACTCAGCTGCACGGACCGACGAGGCGATGGAGGCGAAGTCGTAGAGCGCGGTCTGGTGCTCGTCCATCGCCGGCACGGAGATGCGGCCGTCCTTCTCCGTCACCTCGGCGAAGTGGGAGGCGACGGCATCGATCGCGCCTCGCAGCGCGGTCGTGATCGTGCGGGCCTGGTCGAGGGTGCTCACGGGTGGGTCCGGCGTTCGGGGGCCGGAAGTGTTCCTGCCACGGTCGCCGGAGCCGAATCAGGCGAGGCTCCGAGCCAGGAACGCCACGCCCAGAACGCCGGCATCGTCGCCCAACGCGGCCGGCGAGATCGCGAGGTGCGAGGGCTGCAAGAAGAGCATCGGCGTCATGGCCGACTGGACCCGCAGCAGCAGCCAGCTTCCCAACTTGTCAGCAAGACCACCACCCATCACGACGTGACTGACGTCGAGGAGGTTGGCCGATGACGCGATCCCGGCAGCAAGCGCCCTGACAGCACCGTCGAGCAGATCAGCCGTCAACTCGTCGCCGCGACCGAGCGCCTCGAGGAAGACGCCGGAGCTCGCACGTTGGCGGCCCATCTCCTCCATGACGTCGAACAGGATGGTGGCACGCCCGGCGGCCACGGCCCGGCGGGCCTGGGCCTCCATCGCGCCCCGACCGGAGTACGCCTCGACGCAGCCTCGTCGGCCGCACGGACAGACCGCTCCGTCGACCTCCACCACGGTGTGGCCGAACTCGCCCGCACCTCCCCGTGCACCTTCGTAGAGCCTGCCGTCGAGGATGAGCCCGGCGCCGACCCCGGTCCCGGCGAACACGACCAGGAGGTCATCGTGCCCCTGACCGGCACCAAGGCGATGCTCGGCAGCCGCGCTGGCGTTGACGTCGTTGGCCACGCGGATCGGGCGGTCGACGAGGCGTCCGAGCTGCGCGACCAGCGAGAAGCGCTCGTTCCAGCCCGGCACGTTCGTCGCGCCGCCCACGGTGCCGTCGACCACGATCCCCGGCGTTGCGACGCCGATCGCGTCGATGTCGGCGAGTGCGCTTCCCGCGTCATCGACGGCCGCGGTGATCCCCGCGTACATCACGTCGAGCACGTCGGCCCGATGCCCGGCCCGGGGCGTTCGCATCTTCGCCCGCCCGATGATCTGGTCATCTCCGTCGACGACGGCGAACTGGATGTTGGTGCCCCCGAGGTCAACCCCAACGGTCTGCATCTGCGACTCCTGGACGGTGCCCAAAGCAGCGTAGGGCCGCTGCGGACAGCGGGCCGGGACGCGGCGCAGGGCGCTGATCGGACGCGCGCAGAACACTGGCGGCAGGTCACACCCCGGACTCGTATCGTGCGGAGCCCCCCCGGTCCCGTGCTTGGAGCCCGCCGTGTCCACAGGCCAGTTCATCCCGCCAGCCGCGTACAACGAGCCGGTCAGGACCTACGCCCCGGGCAGCCCCGAACGCGCCTCCCTGGAGGCCGAGCTGGCCCGCATGACGGCCGCGTCACCGGTCGAGGTCGGCAACTGGATCGGCGGGAAGCTGGTCAGGACGGGAAAGACCTTCGACGCGGTCGCGCCCCACCGTCACGTGCTCAAACTGGCAACCGTGCACGCCGCGGGGCGCAAGGAAGTCACGAGCGCCATCGACTCCTGCCTCAGCGTGGCCCAGGACTGGGCCGACCTCCCCTTCGAGATGCGCGCCGGGATCTTTCTGCGGATGGCTGACCTGGTCTCGGGACCATGGCGCGACCGCATCAACGCCTCGACGATGCTGAACCAGTCCAAGAACGTCCAGCAGGCGGAGATCGACGCCGCCTGCGAGTTCGCGGACTTCCTGCGCTTCAACGTCGCCTTCGCCAGCCAGATCTTCGCCGAGCAGCCGCCCGTGAGCCCCAACGGTCAGTGGAACCGCCTCGACTGGCGGCCGCTGGAGGGTTTCGTCCTCGCGCTCTCGCCGTTCAACTTCACCGCGATCGCCGGCAACCTGCCGACGGCCCCGGCGATCATGGGCAACGTGGTCGTGTGGAAGCCCTCGGACAAGCAGGCGTTCTCCGCCGACATCCTCATGCAGATCTTCCGCGAGGCCGGCCTGCCCGACGGCGTGATCAACCTGATCCACGGCGACGGGGCGCAGGCCGTCGACGTCGCGACGCAGCATCGTGACTTCGCCGGGATCCACTTCACCGGTTCGGCCGACGTCTTCCACTCCATCTGGAACACGATCGGGTCACGCGTCTCCGGCATGCGGACCTTCCCGCGAATCGTCGGCGAGACCGGTGGCAAGGACTTCCTGGTCGCCCACCCCAGCGCCGACATGGCCAAGATCTCGACCGCGCTGGTCCGCGCGGCCTTCGAGTACCAGGGCCAGAAGTGCTCCGCCGCGTCGCGGACCTACCTGCCAAAGTCGCTGTGGGAAAACGGCCTGCGTGACCTGCTCGCCGACCAGACCAACTCCCTGAAGATGGGCGACGTCGCCGACTTCTCCAACTTCATGGGCGCGGTGATCGACCGCCGGTCCTACCTGCGGCTGACCGAGGCGCAGACGCAGGCCGCCAAGGGGACGGGCACGGAGGTCCTCGTTGGCGGCGGGGCCACCGAGGGCATGGGCTGGTTCGTCCAGCCGACGATCGTCGTGGCCGACGACCCTCGCGACGACCTGATGCAGCGCGAACTGTTCGGTCCGCTGCTGACCGTCCACGTCTATGACGACACCGCGTTCTCCCGCGAGAAGTGGGAGGACGTCCTCGCCCTGGTCGACCAGACGTCGCCCTACGCCCTCACGGGTGCGGTGATGTCCGCCGACCGTGGCGCGGCGATGGTCGCCACGGAGCGTCTGCGCAACGCCGCCGGCAACTTCTACATCAACGACCGCCCGACCGGATCCGTCGTGGGCCAGCAGCCCTTCGGTGGCGCGCGTCTCTCCGGCACCAACGACAAGGCCGGGTCGAAGCTCAACCTTCTGCGCTGGACGTCTGCCCGCTCCATCAAGGAGACGTTCGACGCCCCGACCGACCACCGCTACCCCCACATGGGCTGATCGTCCCGGCGGGTCAGGCCACCGCGTCGCGGAAGTGGGTGAAGTCCTCGTCGCGGAACTGGAAGGTCGAGTAGAGGCTGAGCCGGTCGACGGTGGAGCCGTAGCGCTCGAGGAGTGCCTCACCGAGTTCGCCCGGGTCGGCCCGGACGGCGAAGGCGTCGACGACCTCGTCGGGGATGACGGACGGGATCTTGTCCCACTCCCCCCGTTTGGTCATGCCGTTGAGTTCCGTGTGCAGCGCACCCCAGCCGTGCAGCTCCAGCACCGGGGCGTAGGCCGGCGTCGATCCGTAGAACCCGATCTGGCTGCGCACCAGCCACTCCGCCCCGGCACGCTGCTCGTCGTCGTACCCGGAGATCACGAACGCGGGCAAGGCCACTTGGATGTCCGCGCGTGACCGGCCGGCCTTCTCCGCGCCTCGGGTCACGGCCGGGAGCGTCACCTCGGCGAGGTACCGCGACGTCGTGAAGCCGTGGCAGAACAGGCCGTCGGCGACCTCGCCCGTGACCTCCGTCATCAGTGGCCCCACGGCGGAGATGAACACCTTGGGATGGCCGTGCCCGTGGGCCGGGGGCGTGAAGAAGGGCGTCATCAGGGTGTGCTTGTAGAACTCGCCCTCGAACGCGAGGCGTTCCCCGGTCTCCCAGCAGTCCCAGATCGCCCGACAGGCCAGGACGTACTCGCGCATGCGGGCCGCAGGCTTGGACCAGGGCATGGAGAAGCGCTTCTCGATGTGCGGTCGGATCTGCGACCCCAGGCCCAGCACGAACCGACCGCCCGACAGGGACTGCAGGTCGTGTGCCTGCAGGGCCGTGGTCATGGGCGAACGGGCGAACGCCACGGCGATCGAGGTGCCGACCTCGATCCGTTCCGTGGCCGCGATCGCCATCGCCGAGATCAGGAACGGGTCGTGCTGGGTCTCGCCGGTCATCCAGCCGTCGGCGCCCCGGGCCTCACTGGCGGCGGCCATCGCGCCCACCTCGGCCAGCGGCGCCCCGAGGATTGCTTCGTCGACACGCATTGCCAGCTCCCACGTCCAGTGTGCGATCCACGCTAGGTCAGCGACACGCCACGTCAGCTGCCCGCCAGCTTGCGGTCGGCGTCGATGACCTGGCAACGGAGCTGCCCGCGCGCAGCCGGCTTGCCGTCCTCGCGTGTCAACTCCACCTGCCAGAGGTGTTGCAGACGCCCACGGTGCAGCGGCGTGCACACGATGTCCACGCGGCCTTCACGGACGGGGCGCAGGAAGTCGGTCTGGTTGGCGACGCCGACCACCCGCTTGCCGTGGTCCCCGACGGCGACCGTGGCGGCCACGGAGCCGAACGTCTCGACCAGCGAGGCGTAGACACCCCCGTGCACGATCCCATACGGCTGATGCAGGTCGGGACGGACGACGATGTGACCCGTCACCCGATCGGGGCTCACTTCGTCGAAGACCGTGCCGAGCCATTCGTCGAACGGCCCGAGGTTCTGGTTCATGATCGCGGTCAGTGCTGCCGGATCCATCGGTTCGCCCATGTCCCGTCCTCGCCATTCAGGGGATCGTGACGGTAGGCGGTTCGGTGATTCGCCGGGCAACCGGGTTGACTCGCGACGACCGAACCCCCAGCAGTGAGGCAGTGCCGTGGCCGACCCCAAGCCCCGCAGTCGTGACGTCACCGACGGCTTCGAGCGAGCCCCGGCCCGTGCCATGCTCCGCGCGGTCGGCATGGGCGACGACGACTGGTCCAAGCCCCAGGTCGGCATCGCCTCGTCCTGGAACGAGGTCACGCCCTGCAACATGCCACTCGACCGTCTTGCGAAGCAGGCCAAGTTGGGCGTCCACGAGGCCGGCGGCTTCCCGCTGGAGTTCGTGACGATCGCGGTCTCCGACGGCATCGCCATGGGCCACGAGGGCATGCGCGCCTCACTGGTGAGCCGCGAGGTCATCGCCGACTCCGTCGAGACCGTGATGCACGGCGAGCGCTTCGACGGCATGGTCACGTTCGCCGGCTGCGACAAGTCCCTGCCGGGCATGGTGATGGCCGCGGTGCGCCTGGACGTACCCAGCGTGTTCCTGTACGGCGGGTCGATCATGCCCGGTCACCTCGACGGCAAGGACATCCAGATCCAGGATGTCTTCGAGGCCGTGAGTGCCCGCGCGTCGGGCAAGATCGACGACGCGCAACTGCTGGAGATCGAGCGCAACGCCTGCCCGACCGAGGGTTCCTGTGGCGGCATGTTCACGGCCAACACCATGGCCTCCGCGATCGAGGCCCTGGGCATGTGCCTGCCCGGCAGCGCCTCCCCCGCCGCCCCGGACAACCGTCGCGACGTGTTTGCGTTCGAGTCCGGCAAGGCCGTCGTGGCGCTCCTGCACAAGGGCATCACCGCGAGGCAGATCGTCACCCGCAAGGCCCTGGAGAACGCCATCGCCGTCGTCATGGCGGTCGGCGGTTCGACCAACGCCGTCCTGCACCTGCTGGCGATCGCCCGCGAGGCCGAGGTCGACCTCTCCATCGAGGACTTCGACGTCATCGGCCGTCGCGTCCCGCACATCGCGGACACCAAGCCCGGCGGCAAGTACCTCATGAGCGACCTCGACCGCATCGGCGGCGTGCCGGTCGTCATGAAGGAACTCCTGGACGCCGGCATGCTGCACGGCGACGCCCTGACCGTCACGGGTCAGACGATCGAGGAGAACCTGCGGGCCATGGACATCCCGGCGCCGGACGGCGTCGTGGTCCACCCGGTCAGCGCCCCGATCAACGCTGACGGCGGCCTGGCCATCCTCAAGGGCACCTTGGCTCCCGAGGGCTCCGTGGTGAAGATCGCCGGCATCCCGGCGGACAAGCACTTCTTCGAGGGCAATGCTCGCGTGTTCGACGGTGAGCAGGCAGCCCTCGAGGCCGTGCTCACCGGCCAGATCAAGGACGGCGACGTCGTCGTGATCCGCTGGGAGGGCCCCAAGGGCGGACCCGGCATGCGCGAGATGCTGGCCACCACGGCCGCCATCAAGGGCGCCGGCCTGGGCGCCACGGTCGCGCTGCTCACGGACGGCCGCTTCTCCGGCGCGACGCACGGCTTCTCGATCGGCCACGTGGCTCCCGAGGCCCCGGACGGCGGCCCGATCGGGCTGGTCGAGGACGGTGACCGCATCGTCATCGACGTCGACAACCGTCGCCTCGACCTCGACGTGTCCGACGAGGTGCTGGCCGAACGCCGTGCCCGCTTCGTGCCGTTGGAGCCTCGCTACACGCGCGGTGTGCTCGCGAAGTACGCCCGCACGGTGAACTCCGCTTCCCTCGGCGCCACCACCTCCTGCTGAGGCCCTCCCCTTGCAGTTCGAAGAACTCCGTTTCATCTGTCACGAGGCCGCACGCGACCTCGTCGAGCAGCATGGCCTGCCCGTGCCGCCGGCGGTCGTCCTGCCCGGCCCGGACAAGACCCGCATCGTCCGACTCGGGGGTTTCCCCGACGACGACGAGGCGCGCCATGCCCTGCTGTCGTCCTTCGCCGAGGACGAACTGGCCAAGAACCTCGTGCCGTGCTGGGGCTTCATCGCCGAGGCCAAGGTCGGGGACGAGGACATGATCATCACCGTCTACGGGGCGCGTCGCCACGCCCCGGCGATCTCCGCGGCACCGGTGACGGGCACGAACGAGATCGGGGACTTCCTCGACGACGAGCAGTTGGACCCGACGGCCATGCCGTTCCTGCACCCACTGCAGCACGCGGTGGACGCCATGGCATCCCTGGCCGAGGCACCCACACCGATGGACGCGGCCCTTGGCCAGGACGCCACCGGACGCCGGCTCCCGATCATCGAGTGAGGCACGGCGTCAGATGACGCCGGCTTCCTTGGCCGCGGCCGCGTACTTCTTCGCCAGGGTCGCAACCGTCTCGTGGGCGTTGAGCCCCGACGGGTTGGGCACGACCCAACAGGCAACGTCACCGAAGGGGTGCTCGCCCGATTCCTGGCGACCGGCCTTGGCCTTGCGCAGCCCGAAGGCGTCGCGGTAGGCGGTGATGCCGGCAACGGCGACGACCCGGGGCTTCCACCTGGCGATGTTGGCGACCAGTGCGGCGCCACCCTCCCGGTACTGCTCCCGGGACAACTCGTCAGCCCGGGCGGTTGCGATCGACACGACGTTGCTGATCCCGATGCCGCGAGAGCGGAGCAACTCTCGGTCCTCGTCCGTCATGCCTTCGACGTACGACAGCTCGTGCGGGGTGATCCCGGCGAGGTGCAGGGCCGGGTAGAAGCGGTTGCCCGGGTAGGCGAAGTGCGTCTGCGTCGCGGCCGTCCAGAGACCCGGATTGATCCCGACGAACAGCAGCCGCAGCGTGCCGGCCGGAGGCAGGAGATCGGGCACGGTGGCCCCGTAGAAGGTCTGCAGCTCCTCGCGCGTCGGCCTGCTCATCGCCGGAAGGCCCCGAACTCGACGACCACGAACGTGGCCTCGGCCGTGGCGACGAGCTTGCCCCCGGCGTGGGCCTCCGAGGCGATGAACATCCGCCGGCCCTCGCGCCCCGTGATCCTGGCGCGGAACTCGAGCTCCTGCCCGATCGGTGTCGGCGCGAGGTAGTGCACCGTCAGCGACCCGGTGAAGGCCGGGGTCTTGTGGAGGGTGGTGAGGTAGCCGCAGACGTCATCGAAGATTGCTGCCACGATCCCGCCGTGGGAGCGGCCGGGCGCGCCTTCGAAGGCTGCACCAAGCACGACGCGGGCAACGGTCTCCTCGCCGTCGCGACGGACCTCGATGCCGATGCCCATCGGGTTCTGCGGACCGCTGACGAAGCACTCGTCGAAGTGGACGAACTGCTCACCCTCAGCGATGTCGACCTCGAACATGCGGCGCTTGATCTCCAACAGGTCGCGGCGGCGGGGCGGCTGGGCCTCGATGCGCGCCGAGACCCGGTCCGCTGCCTCGGCGATCGACGTCAACAACGCGACATCCGCCTCGTGCGCCATCGTGGCGTGCCCGAGTCGTCGCATTGCGGCGGCGGCACGCTCACGGGCGCTGGCGACCTGGGTGTCGTCGTCCTGCATCGGGTGGCCTGAGGGTGGGTGGCACCGCAGGCTACGACCCGTCAACCTCAGCCCGCGACGGCCAATGGCAGGCGCAGTCGCAGGCGGGCACCGCCGGTGGGCGCCGATTCGACTTCGAGTTCACCGCCGTGCCCACGCGCGATGCCGCGCCCGATGTAGAGCCCCAGGCCGGTCGACTTCTTCTGCTCGCCCTGGGCTCCGCGGCCAAAGCGATCGAAGACGATCTCGCGCTCGTTCTCCGGGATGCCGGGGCCGTGGTCATCGACGACGAGCACCACGGCGTCCAGACCGGAGAGCGTGAGCCGCGCGACCACTGGCTTGGACGGTCCCGAGTACTTGCACGCGTTGTCGAGGAGGTTGGTCACGAGGCGAAGCAACTGGGACCGGTCCCCGCGGACGTCGAACCGGTCCGTTGGATCGACCTCGACCTGCATCCGGGCGCGGGTCGTCGGGCCGAAGGTCTCGGATGCCTCGACGAGGATGTCGCGGAGGCAGAAGGCGTCCGAGTCCGTGGTGTCGACGTCGTCATCCTCCATCCGGGCGGCCAGCAACAGGTCATCCACCATGGCGACAAGGCGCGAGGCCTGACGGTCCATGGCCTGCAGGTACTGGCGGCGGTCCTCGGCGGTGATGCGCTCGTCGTGCGTCAGCATGGTGCGGGTGAACCCGACCAGTCCGGTCAGCGGTGCCTTGAGGTCGTGCGTCAGGCCCGCCAGCCAGTCGGACTTGAGTTCGTCGAGGTGGCGCAGGCTCTCGGTCGCCTGCTGCTCACGTTCGAGAAGTTGCGCGTGATCGATGGCCAGGGCGGCCTGCTGGGCGATCGCCGCCGCGACCTGCAGCGTGAGGGGCTCCCACGGCCGGTCGGTGGGACGTCGCGCGATCAACAGCGAACCGACGACACGGTCGGCCACCCGTAGGGGCAAACCCACGAGTTCACCGACAGGACCGTCGTTCCAAGGGCCGGTGGGCAACGCACCGTCGGACACCGGGAAGGGCACGACCTCACGACCATCGCGCAGGGCCTGCCGCGCCGCAGCCGACCCGGGGCCGTGCGAGGTTTCGCCCCCGGCGCCTGCAAGGTGACGCAGGACGCCATCCTGGTCGATGGCATGGAGCACCGCGACCGAGGCCCCAAGGGACGTCAGGGACACGCGACACACACGCTCCGCGGCCACGCGCACGTCGACCACGGCCGAGCCGGCGACGGCGGTGATGGCCGACAGGATCTCCAACTGACCTTCGAGGTCCGTGATGATCTCGGCGCGCTGCAGCGCGGCCCACGCCTCGTCCGCCACCGCGCGCAGGTCAGCGCGAAGGGTCTGGCCGTCCTTGGTCGGATCGATCGGAACGGCGAGGACCCAGCGGTCATGCTCCGCGCCCATGGGCACCCAGAGGATCTGCTCCGCGACCTCGGGCAACGCTTCGTGACGACCCGAGGCGACCTCTCCGGCCATCGCTCGGGTCCACGGCTCCGCCACCGCGGCAAGGGAGAGTTCCGCATCGACCCCGGCAGCCACCGGCGAGGACTGCAGGGTGCAGTGCACGTGCAGGTGGGTTCCCTCGAGGCAGGGCCGCAGGACCCACGAGACGTCGAGCCCCGTGATGCGCTGCACCGCCTCGCCGACGACCCGACGAACGTCGACCTCGCCCATCGCGTGGACGAGGTCCGCGCTCAACTGGTCCCGAACACGGGGGACGAAGGCTCGGCGAGTGGGGACCAACTCCACCACGACGGCCCTCCCGCGAACGACGGTTGCCCGGGCCCCACGCCCGCCGTCCTCGACTCCGTCGGCCGGGCGGCCCAGATCTGAAGAACTCGCCATCAATGGAGGTGAGAACGGTTCTCAGACTATCGTTGCGCCACCACGACCACCCGGAGCCACTCCCATGAGCGACTACGAGATCCCCGACGCCGTCCCCACCGCCAAGGACGAGGAACTGGCGCTCGAGTTCGAGAAGATGAAGTCGGAGGTCAAGCTGCGCGGCACGCCCGAGGGCGATCAGCGCTGCGACAACTGCGAGTTCATGGCCGAGCCCACCGAGGGTGTCAGCTACTGCTGGCACGAGAAGGTCGAGGCCCCCGTCGGCAAGCAATGGTGGTGTGACCGGTGGGAGGCCATCGGCGAGACCGACCGCGAGATGTCCAAGGACGACCGCGCCACGGCCATGCGGATGAAGTTCACCCTGATCGAGGACCAGCAGTGGGTCGCGCAGCCGAAGTTCGGCGAGAAGTGCGACACGTGCCTCTTCTATCTGGCTCCCGGCGAGTCCGTCAGCTACTGCTGGCACCCCAACCTTCGCGTCGGCGTCGGCCAGGACCACTGGTGCCAGTGGTGGGAGCCCCAGGAGGGCGGCGAGGTCGGCGGCCCCGGCGACTGAGTTGGCTCAGGCGCCGGACACGTCCGCGCCATCGCTGTGCCCGGGCTCGGGGCGCGGCGGGATGACCTCGACCCGTCCGGCCCGACGACCGTCGACTCGGCGCACGATCAGGCGCCAACCGTCGACCTCGATCTGGTCGCCCTTCTCCACCAGGCGGCCCAGCACCTCGGTGAGGTGACCGGACACGGTTTCGGTCGCCCCCTCGGGCAGACGCAGTCCGACGACGCGTTCGAGTTCGTCGCGCCGCAGTGTTCCGTCGACCACGACAGAGCGCTGCCCGCGTCGACGCATGCCATCCGCATCCGGGTCGAACTCGTCCTCGATGTCGCCGACCAGTTCCTCCAGGACGTCCTCGAGGGTGAGCAGACCCGCGGTGCCGCCGAACTCATCGACGACCAGCACGGCCGGTGACCGGTCGGCACGCATGTCCGCCAGCAACTGTTCGAGGTTGCGCATCTCCGGAACGGCCGGGATGGCACGCAGCAGATCGCGGACGCGGACGCCCTCGAGTTCCTCGGGGTCGCGGACGATGACGTCCTTGACGTGGACGAAGCCCACGACATGGTCGATGTCGCCGTGCGTCACCGGGAAGCGGGTGAAGCCGGTCTGCTCGGCCAACTCCAGGACCCGTTCCGGGACGTCGTCGTCGGAGACGGCCACCAGGTCGACGCGAGGAGTCATGGCCGCTTCGGCGTCAATGTCCGACAGGGCGAGTGCCGCCGTCAGGACGCGCTCCTCCTGGTCCTCGAGCCGACCGGACTGCTTGGCCTCGCGCAACGCGAAGATCAGTTCGGAAGGCGTGTGGACCAGGCCACGGTCGTCGACGGGCTCCACGCCGACGGCGCGTACCAGCAGATTGCCCAACCCGTTCAGGGCGACGATCAGCGGGCGGAAGATCTTGACGAACAGCCCGAAGGGGCGCACGAGAGCCATGGAGACCGACTCAGGATGGGCCAGGGCAAGGTTCTTGGGAGCCATCTCGCCGACGACCATGTGCAGCAGGACCACGATGGCCAGGGCGATCGTGAAACCGGTGGGCCCGACGGCGGCTGCCGGCAGACCGGCGGCGTCCAACCAGCCTTCGATGTAGCCAGCCAATGCCGGCTCGGCGATCGCGCCGAGACCCAGCGACATCATGGTGATGCCCAACTGCGCCCCGGAGAAGGTGACCGAGAGTTCACGCAGGGCCTTGGCAGCGCGCACGGCACGCTTGTCGCCGTCCTCGGCCATCTGCTCGATCTTGGCGCGTGAGGCGGCCAGCAGGCCGATCTCGGCCGCGACGAAGAAGCCGTTGACGGCCAGCAGGACCAGCCCGATGAGCAGCCCGGAGAGCGAGCCCTCGTGGTGGACTCCCTCCCCTTCGGCAGCGGCAGCGGCAATCGCCCCGAAGGCGACGGTCATGCGACTCATGCCTCACCCCCGTCGACGGCCTCGGGAAGCTTGCGAAGGCGGAGTTCAGCGATGCGGACACCTTCGACGCGACTGACCTCGAACCGCCAGCCATCGTGATCGACGTGCTCGCCCAGGGCCGGGATGTGGCCGAGCCGCTCGAGCATGAAGCCCGCGACCGTCTCGAAGTCCCCGTCGCCGAGGTCGAGCCCGAACGCGTCCTCGACCCGGCCGGCGCGCAGCCCCCCCTGGACCGTGAACGTGCCGGCGCCGACGCGACGCAGGCGTGCGACCTCGCGGTCGAACTCGTCGCGGATGTCGCCGACGAGTTCCTCGAGCACGTTCTCCAAGGTGACGATTCCGGCCGTCCCGCCGTAATCGTCGA
>RCMY010001297.1_pt1 | contig 23868 bp, 25 predicted proteins | sample 2041341 | NCBI WGS metagenome assembly RCMY01 (sample SAMN09708234, study PRJNA481090) | Marine sediment metagenome, whole genome shotgun sequencing project.
TTTTTCTGTACTCATTATTAAAGTTTTTAAAATAAAAAGCTCAAGCATTTAAATACTTGAGCTTTCTTTGGTTATTTAGTTATTTTTATTCATTTCAATTTAAAGACAAACAAACATTCTGCTTATTTAATACCATGCATTAGCTTATTTAAAAGAGGTGAAAACACAATTATTATTGCACCACAAACTAAAGCGATATAACCAAATTGAGTAAACACATCTATATATAAATCTAGACTTTCAGAGGCTGTTAAAGCCACAAAAGTTGTTGAAGACTCTTCTCCAGTTCCAGTTAAAGGCGCTAAAACGCTACCCGCAACATAATTTGAACCGGCAAATGATAAAAACCAAGCTCCCATTAAAGTTCCCGTCATCTTAGGTGGTGCTAACTTTGTAACCATTGACAATCCAATCGGAGATAAAAATAATTCACCAACTGTATGAAAAAAGTATAATCCTACTATCGTCCACATTGGAACTAAAAAGTCTTCAGCGGCTTCTTTACCAAGAATTGTTACTAAAAATCCAACACCTACTAACATAATTCCAATACCAAATTTTGCTGGAATATTTGGATTCATTTTTAGTTTGTCTAATTTCATCCACATCCAAGTGAAAATAGTTCCCATTACCAAAATGAAGAATGGATTAAAAAATTGAGTTTGACCAGCAGTCATATCCCAAAAACCTAAAAAAGCTTCTCTATTTACATTTCTATCTGCAAATAAGGTTAAAGAAGACCCGGCTTGCTCAAACAATGACCAAAAAATGATATTTAACAAACATAATATTATAAATATTATCATTCTATGTAAAAGAACTTTCCCACTCTCAAATCCTGCTTTTAACAGCGTAAAAATAACATATGCGGCAACCAAAATTAATAGGTATCCAACCCAACTATTGTTTTGAATTAATAAATATAAAACAGGAAAAAGCAATAATGATAATAATATAGTTACATGAAATTTTGTTAAAGGTCCAAAAACTTTTTTGTGTAAATCTTCTGGATTAGGAGGTAAAGCAGCAAAATTAAAATAACGTTGACCTGCAATAAAAATCAAGACACCCAATATCATTCCTATTCCTGCAAGTCCAAAACCATATTTAAAGCCATAAGTTTCTCCAACCCAAACCGCTACTAAAGTTGCCAATAAAGCTCCTAAATTAATTCCTATATAGAAAATTGTAAACCCTGAGTCTTTTCTTATATCTTGATCATCATAAAGTTTACCAACTATACTTGAGATATTCGCTTTAAAATAACCATTACCAACTATTATAACTGCCATACCCATATAAAGCCAATCCATATTTCCACCTAAAATTAGAAATTCGCCTATTGCCATCAGTATTCCTCCAAAAATAACAGCATACTTATATCCTAATATTTTATCTGCAACCCATCCACCTAAAACAGGGGCCATATATACTAACCCAGTATAAGCTCCATATATTGAAAAAGCTTTTGCGTCTCCTTCAAACAATGCCTTCGTGATAAAAAGAACTAAAAGTCCTCGCATTCCATAATAACAGAAACGTTCCCACATTTCTGCAAAAAATAAAACAAATAATCCTACTGGATGTCCTAAAAAAGTTCTGTCTTTTATTGCTATTTCATTCATATTAAAGCTATTAAGTTAATTAGTTATTATTAGTTAGTTGTCATTTTTTTCATTCAAATAATTATTTATTATTCTTTTCCCCCTAAGGTTTTCTCGATAAAATTAGTCATTTTTTGGTAAAGATTTAATCTTGTGTTATTTCCTTTAGAAATGCCATGAGCTCTATCAGGATAAATAAATAGTTCAAATTGCTTATTGGCTTCTACCAAGGCATTTATCATTCGCATCGTATTTTGCACGTGCACGTTGTCATCTGCGGTACCGTGAATTAGCAAATAATCTCCTTGTAGCAATTCTGCAAAATTTATGGGAGAATTATCATCATAACCACTCGGATTTTCTTGTGGGGTTTGCATATATCTCTCCGTGTAAACGGAATCGTAAAAACGCCAAGAAGTTACGGGCGCAACTGCAATTGCCATTTTAAAAACATCAGCGCCTTTTGTAATTGCCAAAGACGACATATAACCACCAAAGCTCCAACCCCAGATTCCGATTTTCTTGCTATTGATATAAGGTAATTTGCTCAATTCTTTTGCTGCCTCAATTTGATCTTCAATTTCGAATTTTCCTAATTCTTTATAGGTAACTTTTTTAAAATCACGACCTAGAAATCCGGTTCCTCTACCGTCAACACAGGCTACAATATAATCCATTTCTACCAGCATTAAATGCCAATAATCTCTTGAATTGTTCCAACTATTAGAAACACTTTGAGATCCCGGACCAGAATACTGGTATAGAAATAACGGATATTCTTTGTTTGAATCAAAATTGGTTGGTTTGATCATCCACATATTAAAATCTCCGTTCTTTGTTTTTAAGGTAGAAAACTCTTTTGAGGAAATAGCGTAGTTTTTTAATTTATCGGTAAGCTCTTGATTGTTTTTTATTTCTTTGATTTCTTTTCCCGTTTTGGAATCGATCAAGGTATAAATTTCGGGAGAAGTAGCACTTGAAAAGGTATTGACAAAATAATTGAAACTGTTGCTAAAAGAAGCACTATTTGTACCGATTTTTTTACTTAATTTTTCTTTCTTTTTCGCTGAGATATCAATAGAATAAACGCTTCGGTTGATAGAACCTTCTTCAGTAGATTGGTAAAATATTTTGTTCGTTTTATCGTCAAATCCATAATAACCGGTTACTTCCCAAGGACCTTTTGTAACTTGATAAAGCAATTTACCGGTTTTATTGTAATGATAAATATGATTAAAACCGTCTTTTTCACTGATCCAAATAAAACTGTTATCATTTAAAAAGGTGAGATCATCTGTAATTCTAATATATGCGGCATCTTTTTCGTTTAAGATCAAGGTGCTTTTTAAAGAGTTTCCATCTACAAAAATTAGGTTTAAATTATTTTGATGGCGATTTAAAGTTGTTACTGCTAAGGTATTTTTTTCTTTAGTCCATTGAATTCTTGGAAGGTAATACTGCTGGTTATTAGCTAAATTAATTGGAGAACTCTCTTGTTTTTTGAGATCATAAAGATGTAGACTTACCACTGAATTTTTTTCACCGGCTTTGGGATATTTAAAAACTTGCTGCGTTGGATACAAACTACTGCCATAAATATCCATAGAGAATTCAGGAACTTCAGTTTCATCGAATCGAATATAAGCAATTTTATCAGAATTTCCGTTCCAAGAAAATGCTCTTACAAAAGCAAATTCTTCTTCGTAAACCCAATCGGTTATACCATTTATAATTTTATTTTTTTCACCGTCTGTTGTAATTTGAGTTGTTTCTTCGGTTTCCAAATTTTTTACAAATAAATTATTTTCATGAGCAAAAGCTACTTTTTTACCGTCAGGAGAGAAAGTAGGTTCTTGAATTAATCGATCAGAAATAAGCACTAAATTTTTCGTTTTTAAATCGTAAACGTAATATTTACCTATCCAAGAATGACGATAAATTCGTTGTTTGTTAACTCCGATAATAAGTTTGGTTTCATCTTCACTAAAGGTATAATCATCAAAATATTTTATTCCGATTAACTGGTTGCCTGAAACAATTGTTTCTAATTTCTCGAGTGTTGCATAATCGAATTTTTCTAAGAAAGTTCCTTCTTGATAATGATTTAAAATGGTATAAAAATCACCATTTTTCATCGAATGAAACGCTTCTAAACCTTGAGTGCTAAAGGTATTATTTGTAAAAATATCATCTAAAGTAATGTCTTTTTTTTGTGCTAAAAGGGAAAACGAAATAAAAAAGAAAATTAGAAAAACATTTTTCATGTAAAGAAGATTAATTTTAATGCTCAAGTTTACGGAAATTAATTTAAAATTGTGCTTAATTTAGCCTAAAAATAAAGGGATTAAAAAAAATAATTCATAGCGTGAACTTGATTTAAGCGAATGTAAAATGTTACGTTTTTAGTTTTTTTTCAATGATAATTGAAATAGTCTGCGAAATCAATAATTCCTGTTAGGTAAATTAATAAGTATCTTTGTAAATGTATTAAATTTTTAAGGGCATGAGTAAAACAATATCCGGTTTTTCAAAGCTTTCGAAAGAAGAAAAAATTGATTGGGTCTCCAAAAATTACTTTTCAAATGTAACAAAAGGGGTAGCTGTTTTAAAGCAGTATGCAAACCAAGACCTAAAATTACAGCAATTGCATGATGAATTTATCGAAAATACGATTTCTAATTTTTACGTTCCGTATGCTGTTGCACCAAACTTTATCATAAATGAAAAGAATTATGCAATTCCGATGGCAATTGAAGAAAGTTCCGTCGTTGCTGCAGCATCTTTAGTGGCAAAGTTTTGGAGTACTAGAGGAGGATTTAAAGCGGATGTTATTTCGACTACCAAAGTAGGACAAGTACATTTTATGTATTCGGGATCTTTTGAAAAATTAAGGGAATATTTTTTAAAAATTAAGGCGAAATTAATTGAATCGACTTCATCAATAACGACAAACATGCAAAAGCGTGGTGGTGGAATTGCAGAGATTGAGTTGAGAAATAAAACAACCGATTTAGATAATTACTACCAATTGCATGTTACGTTTGAAACTGCCGACAGCATGGGAGCTAACTTTATCAATTCTTGTTTAGAGGCCATTGCGAATTCCTTTAAAAAAGAGGAGATCGAAATTGTAATGAGCATTTTATCTAACTATGTTCCCGATTGTTTAGTTCGGGCAGAAGTCAGTTGTGCGGTTTCCGATTTTTTCCCTAAAAATGCAGAGTTTTATGCCAAAAAATTCGTTCAAGCAGTTAAAATAGCGAACGCTGAACCTTATCGGGCAGTTACCCACAACAAAGGAATAATGAACGGAATTGACGCCGTTGTTTTGGCTACCGGAAATGATTTTAGAGCTGTTGCCGCCGGTGCACATGCCTATGCATCAAGAAGCGGATCGTATAAAAGTTTGACCAATGCGAAGATAGAAAATGGCAGGTTTTATTTTTGGATTGAAATTCCGTTATCGGTCGGTACCGTTGGTGGTTTGACAAAATTGCATCCATTAGCGAAATTATCATTAGAAATATTACAATATCCTTCGGCAAAAGAACTCATGCAAATTATTGCAGTTGCAGGTTTGGCGCAAAATTTTGCAGCATTAAAAGCCTTAACCACAACAGGAATTCAACAAGGTCATATGAAAATGCACTTGAATAATATATTAAATCAGTTAGAGGCAAATGTGTCTGAAAAAAGAGTAATTATCGAAAAATTTAAAGGCAAAACAGTTTCGCATAATGCCATTGCGGAAGCTTTGCATGTTTTAAGAACAAATCTATCATAAATTTAAGTTATCTGCTAATAACCAGATTCTATTTTAATAGGTGGTAAATCGTTTGATTTATCCGTATCTTTGATATTATTGTTTAACTAAAAAACTATACATTATGTCATTTGAATTACCAAAATTACCATACGCGTACGACGCTTTAGAACCATATATTGATGCAAAAACTATGGAAATTCACCATACAAAACATCATAACGGATATACAACCAATCTTAATAATGCGATTGCTGGAACAGATTTAGATGGAAAAACCATTTTAGATATTTTACAAAATTTAGACATGAAAAATGCTGCCGTTAGAAATAATGGTGGAGGTTTTTACAATCATGATCTTTTTTGGAAAGTAATGTCTCCAAATGGTGGAGGTAAGCCAAGTGGCGCTCTTGCTTCGGCAATTAATGCTGCTTATGGTTCTTTTGAGTCATTTAAAGACGTTTTTGCAAAAGCTGCTGCTACACGTTTCGGTTCTGGTTGGGCTTGGTTATGTGTTCATAAAGGAGGTAAAGTAGAAGTTTGTTCTACACCAAATCAAGACAACCCGTTAATGCCGGGAGTTGATTGTAAAGGAACTCCAATTTTAGGATTAGATGTTTGGGAACACGCCTATTATTTACATTACCAAAATCGTCGTCCGGATTATATTAATTCATTTTTTAGTATAATCAATTGGGAAGAAGTTTCTAAAAGATTTGAAAGTAATAAATAATTTATCATGTCATTCCCATGAAAACGGGAATCAAATCACAGAATTTTGAAAAAAATTCTTTAATACCTCTAACCACGGAATTTTTCCGTGGTTAGTTTTTTTATACATAGCTGATGTAAAACCTTAAAAGTGAATTCAAGAAATACAGCCTTTCTATTTGCCTCGTTGGCCGCTTTGATTTACGGAATTAATTATACCGTAGCTAAAGAAGTTATGCCACATTATATCAAACCTTATGGTTTTATTTTAGTACGGGTTTTTGGGGCAGCGATTTTATTTTGGATTACCGGATTGTTTATTAAAAAAGAAAAAATAGCAACCAAAGATTTTTCTAGAATTTTAATGGCAAGTGTTTTCGGAACAGCCTTAAACATGCTTACTTTTTTCAAAGGATTGAGCTTGACAACACCCATAAGCGCTTCTGTAATTATGGTATCAACACCAATTATTGTTTTAACTTTTGCAACGATTTTTTTGAAGGAAAAAGCAACTAAACGAAAATTAACCGGAATATTTATTGGTATGTTTGGGGCAATTCTTTTAATTGTTTACGGACAAAGCATAGGTACAGCAACTAACGGTGTTTTAGGTAATTTTTTAGTTTTTATCAATGCAGCTTCTTATGCACTATATCTTATCACAATTAAAAACTTGACGAAAAAATACCATCCGTTGACGATAGCGAAATGGCTGTATTTATTTGGATTCATTTTGGTAATTCCTTTTGGGATCAACGAATTTTTAGAAGTCGATTTTGTTACTATGCCAAAATTTGCAATTATTCGAATTGCTTACGTGGTTTTATTCACCACTTTTTTTGCTTATATGTTTAACTTGTTTGCCATAAAAAAATTAAAGCCAACAACCTTAAGTATTTTTATTTATGTGCAACCCGTAATTGCCTCACTTTATGCTCTTTTTGTGGGTAGCGATTCTTTAAATGGCATAAAAATAATAGCTACTATATTGATTTTTGTAGGAGTTTATCTGGTAACTCGAAAATCAAAAGAAGAATTAGAATAGCACTAGTTTTGCCCATATGAAACCTTTGTTTCACTTCTTAAAAAAGGAAGCAACATAAATTAATATTTGTGTAACTTTGACTAATTTTTAAAAATAAAGAATGATAAAATCAATGACAGGTTATGGTAAATCGATTCTCAATTTACCAACAAAAAAAATAACCATCGAAATAAAATCTCTTAACAGTAAAAATTTAGACTTAAACACTCGAATTCCAGGAGTTTACCGCGAAAAAGAAGTAGAGATTCGAAGAAAATTAGCCAAAGAAGTTGTTCGGGGAAAAATTGATGTATCGTTTTTTGTAGAAACCACTTCAGAAGAGTCAACTACTATAATTAATAAAAGTATTGTTGCGCATTATATGCAGCAATTAAATGAAATTGATGCAAAAGCAGAAACACTCTCAATTGCCATGCGACTTCCAGATGTTTTAAAAACTGAACGAGAAGAGTTGGATGAAACCGAATGGCATGTGATAGAAAATGCTTTTGAAGAAGCTATCATTCAATTTCAAAAATTCAGAAATGATGAAGGAGAAGTATTGCGAAACGATTTTATTTTTCGCATTGAAGAAATTCGAAAAAATTTAATCGAGGTTATTTCTCTTGATGGTGAACGCCTCGAAGCAGTTCGAGAAAAATTATTGAAAGCCGTAACCGATTTAAAAGTTACAGTAGATGAAAATCGTTTTGAACAAGAAATGATTTATTATTTAGAGAAATTAGATATAACCGAAGAAAAAGTCAGATTGAATAATCATTTGGATTATTTCATTGAAGAATTAAACGGAGAAGATTCTAACGGAAAAAAACTTGGATTTATTTCTCAAGAAATCGGTAGAGAGGTTAACACAATTGGTTCTAAAGCCAATTTTGCACCAATGCAAAAAATGGTGGTGCAAATGAAAGATGAACTCGAAAAAATAAAAGAACAATTGTTAAACGTATTGTAATGACGAATACCAATTCAGGCAAACTTATTGTTTTTTCAGCACCTTCAGGTTCAGGTAAAACAACGATAGTTCGTCACTTATTAGAGCAACCGGAATTGAATCTCGAATTTTCAATTTCAGCAACTTCCAGAGAAAAAAGAGGTTTAGAAATTGACGGCAAAGATTATCACTTTATTTCTGCAGAAGCCTTTAAAAAACACATTGATAAAGATGAATTTGTAGAATGGGAAGAGGTTTATAACAATAATTTTTATGGAACCTTAAAATCAGAAGTAGAACGTATTTGGAAACAAGGAAAACATGCAATTTTTGATATTGATGTTTTTGGTGGTTTACGGATAAAAAGAAAATTTCCCAAACAAACTTTGGCAGTATTTGTGCAACCACCATCGATTGAAGAAATGGAAAAAAGATTGCGAAATCGCAAAACGGATAGTGAAGAAAAAATTGTAGAACGGGTTGAAAAAGCAGAACGAGAATTGCAATATGCAAAAGATTTTGATCAGATATTAATCAATGATGAATTGAGCAGAGCTAAAGCAGAAGGGTATAAAATGGTGAGAAATTTTCTCAAAAAATAACAAGTAAACTTCAATTCAAGCATGAAAATCGGTCTCTATTTCGGAACTTTCAATCCCATTCATATTGGGCATATGATTATTGCCAATCATATGACGCAGTTTTCTGATTTGGATGAGGTTTGGTTTGTGGTGACTCCACATAATCCCTTTAAGGAAAAAAAGACTTTATTGGCTGATAATCACCGATTGGAATTGGTAAGAATCGCTACAGAAAATTTTCCAAAGTTAAAAGCATCAAATATTGAATTTGGCTTACCAATGCCAAATTATACTATTAATACACTAACCTATTTGTACGAAAAATTTCCTGATCAAGAGTTTAACTTAATCATGGGAGAAGATAATTTACAATCTTTTCAAAAATGGAAAAATTATGAAACCATTTTGCAAAACCATGATCTTTATGTGTATCCGAGAGTTTATGAAAACAAAAAGAAATCTCTTTTACATTCCCATGTAAAGGTCCATTTTGTAAATGCTCCGATTGTAGAAATATCGTCAACATTTATTCGAAATGCGATAAAGAAAAAGAAGGATATTAGAGTATTATTACCCCGTGAAGTATGGAATTATATGGATGAGATGAATTTTTACAAATAGAGATTCTATCATGAAAATTACCGTATTATTTACTATTTTTAGAAGCTGGTTTTAACAAAAAGGAAAGACTTTCCAACCTAAAAAACATTGTATATTTGTTCTTGATTTTAATAGAATGGAAAAAACACCCAAGAAAAGTAAATTAAAAGAAAAGCTAACGTATAAGTATCGATTTGTTGTTTTAAATGAAGATACTTTTGAAGAGCGTTTTTCTTTTAAGTTAAATCGGTTAAATGCTTACGTTTTTGGCGGATTATTTTCTATTTTTTTAATTGCATTAACCACCTTAATCATTGCCTTTACCCCTTTAAAAGAATATATTCAGGGCTATTCTTCTACCGAATTAAAAAAAGAAGCAACAATTTTAGTGTACCGATTAGATTCGCTTAAAGAAGTGCTTTCTGTGAATAATTTATACATCGAAAATATTCAGCAAGTTCTCAAAGGAGAAATAAAGCGTGTCAATTTTAATAAAGATTCTGTTTTACAACAAATGCGTGTTGAAAAAATTGATTTTGCACCTTCGGCAATTGATTCTGCATTCCGATTGGAAGTTGAAGAAGAAGATCGATTCAGTGTTTTTGAAAAGGCTACTAAAAACACCGACATTGTTTTTTCATCTCCTATTAAAGGCAAAATAACCGAAGGATATGATGCTAAAGAAAAACATTTGGCCATTGACGTAGCGGTTGACAAAGACACTCCTGTAAAGGCAGTTGCGAACGGAATTGTCATCTTTACCGGCTTTACGGCAGATACTGGTTATGTCATAATTATTGAGCACAGCCAAGGGTTTATTTCGGTGTATAAACACAATGCGACAATTTATAAAGAGCAAGGTGATTTGGTAAAAATGGGTGAAGTTATTGCGAATGCAGGTTCTACAGGTGAACTTTCTACCGGTCCACATTTACACTTTGAGTTGTGGGATGATGGTTATCCGGTAAACCCTTTAGATTACGTTGATTTTGAATAAATAGTAGAAACATTTCGAGTAAAAATACCATGGCAATAAAATCTATTCTTGCAAAAATATATGCTTCTTATATTTCTAAAAAAGTGTACGCTTGGGCGGAAAAACCTATAGAAACTCAACAAAAAGTATTTAAAGATTTGATTGCGCAAGCCAAAGATACAGTCTTCGGAAAAGAGCACCATTTTGACACAATTAAAAATTATTCCGATTATAAAAATAACGTTCCAGTTTGTGATTATGAAGATTTAAAAGGTTATATCGAGCAAATAAAACAAGGAAATAGCGATGTTCTTTGGATAGGAAAACCATTATATTTTGCGAAAACTTCTGGTACAACTTCGGGGGCGAAATATATTCCCTTAACAAAGGAATCTATGCCTTTTCAAATTGAAGCGGCAAAAGAAGCTTTACTGCTGTACATAGCGAAAACTGGAAATGCACAATTTGTCGATGGAAAAATGATTTTTTTACAAGGAAGTCCCGAAATTGATAGTAGCAATAAGATTAAAACCGGACGATTATCTGGTATTGTGGCACATTTTGTTCCGAATTATCTTCAAAAAAATCGATTGCCAAGTTGGGAGACAAATTGTATCGACGACTGGGAGACCAAAGTCAATAAAATTGTCGAAGAAACAGTTGTTGAAGATATGCGCTTGATTAGCGGAATTCCATCTTGGGTACAAATGTATTTTGAGAAGTTAATCCAAAAAGAAGATAAAAAAGTAAGTGAGATATTTTCAAATTTTAACCTTTTCGTTTACGGTGGTGTAAATTACGAACCTTATCGCCAAAATATGGAAAACTTGATTGGTAAGAAGGTTGATGCAATCGAATTATTTCCGGCAAGCGAAGGCTTTTTTGCTTATCAAGATTCTGATTATGACAATCAGGACAGCGCCAAAAAAACAGGAATGTTGCTCTTGCTAAATAGCGGTATTTTTTATGAATTTATTCCAGCAGATAAGTTTTTCATTGCAAATCCACCACGATTAACAATTGGTGAAGTTAGAACTGGTGTAAATTATGTTTTGATAATTTCTACCAATGCCGGACTTTGGGCTTATAATATTGGTGATACGATTGAATTTACATCGATAAAACCATATCGAATTATCGTTACCGGAAGAATTAAACATTTTATTTCAGCTTTTGGCGAACATGTGATTGCAAAAGAAGTCGAACAGGCATTACAAGACGTTGTTGCAGGAACAGCTATTAAAATTAACGAATTTACTGTTGCACCACAAGTAAATCCGCCAAAGAGCGAATTACCATATCACGAATGGCTGATAGAATTTGAAAATGAACCGGAAGATATGCAAGATTTTGCAAAAAGAATTGATGCTGCAATGCAGAAACAAAACAGCTATTATTATGATTTAATTGCGGGAAAAATTTTACAACCTGTTGTGATTTCAAAAGTTGCGAAAAACGGATTTCAAAATTATATGAAATCTGTTGGTAAGTTAGGTGGTCAGAACAAAATTCCGCGATTATCTAATGACAGAAAAATAGCAGATTCCATAGAAATTAGTAATAAAAAATAGCATTTAAAACATGAAAGTCATTTCCGTCAATATTGGTAAAAAGCAAAAAGTTGTTTGGAAAAACAGAACCTATGAAACAGGTATATATAAATATCCGGTTTCTGATAATATTTTTTTGGGTACAGAAGATGTTGAAAATGATGCAGTTGTAGATAGAAAATACCATGGCGGAATTGATCAGGCAGTTTATGCCTATGGAGAAAATCATTATGAATATTGGCAGAAATTATATCCAAATTTGGAATTTTCGTATGGTATGTTTGGCGAAAATTTGACCATTTCTAATCTTTTGGAAGAAGAAATGAAAGTAGGAAGTATCTATCAACTCGGCGAAACAAAATTAGAAGTTTCTAAACCAAGGCAGCCTTGCGTAAAACTTGGAATTCGTTTTCAAAACGCAAAAGTTGTCAAGCAGTTTTGGAACACTACGAAAAGTGGAATTTATTTTAAAGTTTTACAAACCGGTTTTGTGTCAATAAATGATGAATTAATTTTATTACAAAAGGCGGATAATTCTAAAACTATTGCAGAGGTTTATAATAGCAAGAAACCTAAGAAATAAGCTTTCTTTGAACGCGCTGTGAGATCGAAGTTAAAATCTCATATGGTATAGTTGTTGTGATTTTAGCAAAATCTAAAATATGTTTTTGATGGTTAAAAATCACAACGTCATCGCCTTCTTCACAAGAAATATCGGTAACATCTACCATAATAATATCCATGCAAATGTTACCAATAATTGGCGCTTTTTGTTTATTAATGTAAACACAACCTTTTGAATTGCCTAAATTTCGGTTGAGACCGTCGGCATAACCAATTGGAAGAATGGCAATTTTAGCAGGTTTTTCAACTACAAATTTTCGATTATAACCAACAGTATCTCCTATTTTAAGAACTTGAATTTGTGAAATTTTAGTTTTTAAATTGCACACATTTTTTAATTGTTTGGTTTCCAATGTGTTATTTCCAAAACCATAAATTCCGATACCTAATCGAACCATATCAAATTGAGCATTTGGATAATTAAGAATACCAGAGGTATTTGCCAGATGTTTTAAAGGAATATATGGTAAAGAATTACTTAATTTAGCACTCATTTTTTCAAATAATGAAATTTGATTTTTTGTAAAATCTTTTTCTTTAAGATCTTCACTGGCAGCTAAATGCGAATAAAAAGAAATAATTTTAATGGAATTTTCATTTTTAAGAATTTCTGCAATTTTTGATAAATCACTTTCATTAAAACCCAATCGATTCATACCCGTATTGAATTTTAAATGTACCGGATAATTTTTCAATTTCTTTTTTTGTGAAAGCTGTATAAATGCTTGTAAAGTTTTAAAATTATATAAATTAGGCTCTAAGTTATGGGTAATGATGCTTGCGAAATTTTCAATTTGCGGATGTAAAACTAAAATTGGCAAAGTGATTCCGGCTTTTCTTAGATTAATTCCTTCATCGGCATAAACAACGGCAAGATAATCAGCGTTTTCTTTCTCTAAAATTTTAGCAATAGCAATAGAATCGCTTCCATATCCAAAAGCTTTGATGACAACCAAGAGTTTGGTGTTGTTTTTAATTTTAGATTTGAAATAGTTTAGATTGTGTTGAATAGCAGAAACATCAATTTCTAAAACTGTTGGATTATTGCTCATTTTTTTCCTTCAAGGCTTTATCTTTTTGCAATTCTTTGTAGTAAGCAGCACGACTTAATGGCTCATATTCTTGCACCTCGCCCAAAAGCACTAATTTATCATTGGCTACTTTTCGGTGGCTGAAATGCGCTAAATTGCCCGTTTTGGTACAAACGGCATGTACTTTAGTAACGTATTCTGCTGTCGCCATAAGAGCAGGCATTGGTCCAAAAGGATTCCCTTTGAAATCCATATCGAGGCCGGCAACAATTACGCGTACACCTCTATTTGCCAGGTCATTGCAAACATTCACAATTTCATCATCGAAGAATTGCGCTTCATCGATTCCAACTACATCGATATCACTTGCAAGCAAGCGAATATTTGAAGATGCTGGCACAGGAGTACATCGAATTTCATTATCATCGTGGGATACTACTTTTTCTTCAGCGTAGCGAGTATCTACAGTTGGTTTGAAAATTTCTACTTTTTGCTTGGCAAATTTCGCTCGTTTTAGCCTACGAATTAACTCTTCAGTTTTACCTGAAAACATGGATCCGCAAATTACTTCGATCCAACCAAATTGTTCTGTATGATTTACGGTGTTTTCGAGAAACATTTTGTAATTTTCAAGCTTGAAACTATATTTTTTAAAGAATTGTCTACCTATAAAGAAAAGCGATTTTTTCTATATAACAGCAAAAGTAATGAAAATCTTTAGTAGTATTTTCTTTTGAAAATGTTAATTTTGTAAAATTCGTGTAATGCAATAAGGTTGAATGCTTATCTTAAGTTTATGCAGAAAGATGTAATCAAAGATTTAAAAGTAGTAGCGCAAGAAATTCTTGGCTTAGAGGAGAATGCTGATGTTACTTTGTTGCTTCAAAATTCACAGGAGATTTATGAAAAACTTACTATTTTAAATTATCTTAATTCTACCGTTGAGCAAACAGAATTAAAAATAAAGACAGAAAAGAGTATTATTTCAGTTGAAGAAAAAGTTTCTGTTAAAAAAATAGATGAGGAAATCGTAGAAGAATTTTCTATCGAAATAGAACAAAAAGCAGAAGAGGAAATAGCTATCGAATCATTTGAATTAAGTGAGCCTACTAATGAAAGTGAAGATTCTTCTGAAACTGTTGAAAATGATGAGGATCTTGATTCTTTAGATGATATTTTCGTCCCTACATTTCAATCTGTTAAAGAAGATTTTAGTCTGAAAGAAGAATTTAAGCATACTGTTTCTTTGGATGATACGGAAAATCTTTTTGTTACAAAAAAGTCTGAATCGAAGCAGTTATCTTTAAACGATAAATTATTAAATAGTAGTATTCAAATTGGCTTGAATGATAGAATTGCATTTGTGAATCAATTATTTAGTTTTAGTCAATCTGAGTTTAATAAAGTTCTTTCTGTTTTAAACGGTTTTAAAACAGAAAATGAGGCAAAAAATTACATAAATATCACATTAAAACAAAAATACGACTGGAAAAATAAAGAAGAAATTTTAGATAGATTTTTATTTTTAGTCGAGCGTAAATTTTTATAATAAAACTATGAAGGCACAACAATTCAACCAACTTTTTGATAATGTAATTGAAAAGTATCACGTAAAAGATTCTGTAGATCAACCTTTTGACAACCCATTTCCTACCAATATTTTGGAACATCTATTGTATAGAAAATGTTGGATTGACACTGTTCAATGGCATTACGAAGATATTATTAGAATACCGGATATTGATCCAATTGAGGCTTTGGCATTAAAAAGAAAAATTGATGCATCAAACCAAGACAGAACAGATATGGTGGAGTATATCGATAGCTATTTTTTAGAGAAGTACAAAGATGTAACCATAAACGAAGATGCGAGAATTAACACAGAAAGTCCTGCTTGGGCAATTGACAGGTTATCCATTTTGGCATTAAAAATTTACCATATGCAAGAAGAGTCAAATCGAGAAGGAGCAAGTGAAGAACACAGAAAATCTTGTCATACAAAATTAAATGTGCTTTTAGAGCAACGGGAAGATTTGACAACAGCTATAGATGAGCTTTTAGAAGATATTTCGCAAGGGGCGAAATACATGACTGTTTATAAGCAAATGAAAATGTACAACGATGATGATTTAAACCCAATGTTGTACAAAAAAAGTTAAAATTAATATTTCTTATTTTCTTTGTTGTCTTTCTTTTAGTAGTTTTTACAAAGGGAGAGACCTCATTTATGACACAACTTTTAAGGGTTTTTCAAAGGTAGCTACCCGTTTTTCTAAGGATTGTATATTTTTCAGATCTAAAGAAGAAACATAAACTTACTTCACCGTCTTTTTCTGCGAAGTTTTACACCCTCTAATGATTCCCTTTTCGGAAAAATGGAAATAACACCAATGGTAATTCTTCGTTTTAAAAAGTTAAAAATTATATTCTCATTATGAGCACTATAAATTCTTGATTGTATTTATTAAATCAGTAAAATCAATCCAAGAAAGATTGCAAATGTGATGGAATTAATTTTTTTAATAAAACTATTCGTATAAGACTTTAACTTGAATCAATTAATTATCAAAAACTTGATGTAAACTTTCTAAGTTTTTTTTACTATTTCCAATAAATATTTTGTCATCAAATAGTACTACGGGGCGCTTTAAAAAAGTATATTCTTGAAGCAGCAATTGTTTAAAATCAACCTCTTTTAAATTTTCATTTTTTAAATCCATTGCAGCAAATTTTTTAGCTCTTTTACTAAATAAGGCTTCGTAACTGCCAGATAATTCTTTCATTTCTTCTATTTGTTTCAGAGTAATTGGTTCTGATTTTATTTCTTGTAAAATGAATTCATTTACTGGAATTGATCGAAGAATTTTTCGACAAGTGTCACAAGTTTTTAAATAATAGATTTTTTTCATTTTTAAAAAATAATAGGTTTCGTTATAAAATTAACTGTTTTTATAAAAATAATAGTGATGACTTTTGAAATAGAAATCCTAAAAAAGAACAGAGAATTAGTTTTAAATTTGTTAGATTATATGCATCGAACAACTAAATAAAACTCAGGAGGGTTTTAAAAATCATATCGTAGTGGTGCTAGTCCTTATTTTGAGGTTTTAATTGTGAAATATAAATAAATGCACCAAAATTTATTTTTGGTTTTGATCTATTTTGTAGTGGTGTTTTCTATTATTGTTCAAAGCTTGATAGTTGATAAGGTCATGAATTTTTTTGCAATACAATAGTAAGGCAACCAACCAAAATTCTGGGCTTGCACTTAAAAAAAAATGTAGAAAAATATTTTATCGAAAGTTTTGGTTTGAATTTGTTTTAAGATCAACTTATATTCTATATCCAAAAACTAGTATAAAAAGGAATTCAATTATTAACGCTCTTTAAATACATAAACGGCTCCAATATTAATAAAAACCATTGTGTCGTTAAAATCGCTACCCGTGTCCCTTGAGAAATCATCTAAACCATCAACTTTATCGGAGAAGAAATGCTGCCATCTTGAGTCAATAACTAAGTCAAATAAATCTAAGCTAAAACGAACACCAGCGCCCGCAGACACACCAAAAGTATTTCCTTTTTCCAAATAAATGGCATCGTTTTGCCATTTGTCTATTAATTGGGTATAAGGCTCTTCTTGACCTTCCAATGAAACTCCATCAACCAAAATATCAGGGTCAAACATACTAAATTGTAGTCCAACACTTAAATAAGGATTTATAGATTTTCTGTTGCCAAAAAATGAGGTATAATCTTCTATTTCTAAAAAGTAAAATTCAAGGTTTGTGCCAATATTATACATTTTTATTTCACCCGTCATTCTTTTTAATTTTTCAGCCGTTGCACCGGTACCTATTACATAATCACCTTCATGTTGAATATTTGTATTAAACATATAAGTAAATTCTGTTTTCAATTTAAAGTGCTCAGAGAAAAAACTACTACCAGATCTCCAGTTATACTTATTACCGAAAAATTTTAAATAATGGGAAACACCAACTGCCAAAGTAGCTGCATTTGCACTAGGAAAATCATGTCTTTGTCCAAAATCTGTTTGAAAAGAAGCAGGTCCAAATAGTATCCCAACTTCATGACTTACATTTGATTGTGAGTATGTTATAGAGGTAAAGAATAAAAAAATTAATATCGTAATTTTAGGTAAAATATTCTTCATAATTTTTCAACAAATTTTAAACAATTATTTACAAATATAAAAAGAAAATGTTTAAATGATCGATTTTAAAATAAAAATAAAAATTGCTACTTTTTAGGGTAATTCCAGTTCCTTTATCGGATCCCAGAACACAACGTTAAAATTTGTGATTTTATTGTCTACTATTTTAACACCCTCATTTTCAAGTAATTGCTGCATTAAATTAGTCCCTTTAAAATGATGCTTACCCGTTAGTAACCCTTTTTGATTAACTACTCGATGTGCGGGGACGCTGGCGTCTGAACTAGAAGCATTTAACGCATTCAGCGCCCACCCAACCATTCTGGCGGATTTTGGACTTCCTAAATACTTGGCAATACTACCATAAGTGGTTACTTTTCCCAAAGGAATTAGTTTTGTTACCTGATAGACTTTTTGAAAAAATCCAATATCTTCCATATGGGTTTTAAAAAGGACGTTAATAAGGTAAAAGATAAGATAGTTAGAAATTAGTTCGAAACTTAGTATAGGTAATTGCCTTATTTTTTTCTAAATACTGTTTTTCGTAAAAAGTTTGAATTGCAGTGGCTTCTTCTAGTGGTCCAGAACTATTATAAATATCATGATTTGCGTATATTACTTCGTGATTTCCTTCGTGCAATATACCTAATAAATAACCATGCAAAAATTCACTATCAGTTTTTAAATGCACAAAACCATCTTTTGATAAGATCGACTGGTACTTTTTTAAAAACTCTTGGTTAATCAAGCGGTGCTTGGTTCGTTTGTATTTTATTTGTGGATCTGGAAAAGTAATCCATATTTCAGCAACTTCTTTATTTGAAAAACACAAGTCAATAAGTTCAATTTGAGTTCTTAAAAAGCCAACATTTTTCAAATTTTCTTCGAGAGCAACTTTAGCACCAAGCCAAAAACGCGCTCCTTTAATGTCAACACCAATAAAATTTTTATTTGGATTTTTTTTTGCTAAAGCTAAAGAGTATTCTCCTTTACCACAACCTAATTCAAGTACAATTGGGTTGTCATTTTTAAAAAAAGTATTCCATTTTCCTTTTAAAGAAAATTTATTTAGAACTTCTTCACGTGTAGGTTGAATGACGTTTTCAAAAGTAGCATTCTCACGAAACCGTTTTAATTTGTTTTTACTTCCCACAGGTGAATAATTTTTTGAATAATAAATTATTCCGTTCCGGCTTTTCTAAATTGTTGAAGTTTGGCCAACCAGTAAAAAAAGAGTCCAAAACCAATTAAAATCAATACCGCATTCAAAATATTTGAAATCCACCAACCGTCTAAAGAACGAAAAAAATCGTAAGGAATAAATAAAACATTCGTGCTGAATTCTCCGATGGCTCTGAAAATATTAGTTGCTATCATATAACTTTTTTAAAATCAATATAAATTTTAGGCTTGTGTTATAAAGTTTTTTACATTCGCTACAAACTTGCATAACTAATTTTAAGATAAAAAAGTCTTAAAAGAAGCAAAAGTAAAGAATATCATTATGATTGCCAATTTTTTTAATAAAACAAAACCAATAAATTTTTTGGCGCTATCGGTTTTATTGTTTCTTGTTTTTACGGTGGGTTCCCTTTTTGTTTTTACCGGTGAATTTACTTGGTCCTATTTTTTTGGGAAGCTATACTATTTTAGTATTCTTCTTTTCATGCTATTTACTTTTGATTTTATTATTAGAAAAAATATGCTAACGGATGATAATTCGTATGCATTGTTATTATATACATTAATGTTCGGTATTTTTCCATATTCAACCGAAAACACTAATCTAATTTTAGCAAATTTCTTTTTATTATTCTCTTTTAGAAAAATTTATAGCCTTCGTTCTAATGTAAAAACCATAGAAAAAACCTTTGATAGTGGCTTCTGGATTGGTATTGCTTGTTTATTTTACACATGGAGTATTCTTTACCTGGTTCTTATTTATGCGGCACTTTTATTATTTAATAAAAATGATTGGAGAAATGTATTTGTTCCGTTGATTGGTTTTTTTACACCGATATTTCTGGTTTTTGTGTATTATTTTGCTACTGATAATAGCGCAGCTTTTTATGATTTTTGGAATTATATGTATAATTTTGATTATTCTGTTTACTCGGAAAAACGGTTTATTTTACCCATAATTTTGCTGACAATTTTTGTAATAGCTTCCATTATTCCTATGCTGAAAAAATCATATATGGCGAAAAAAGATTTTAAGAATACCTGGGCCGTAGTAAATTTTCATATTTTAATAGCGTTGATTTTGGTAATTACTTCACTACAAAAAAATGGTTCCGAATTTATTTTCTTATTTTTTCCTTTAAGTATTCTGTTTGCCAATGAGCTCCAAAACATAAGTAAATATTGGCTGAAAGAAACTTTATTATATGTTTTTGTGCTTGCTTATGGATTAGTTTATATTCTTTAATGGCTTAATTTTTCACCAAAAGCCAAATCACCGGCATCTCCAATTCCAGGCACAATATAGCCATGTTCATTTAGTTTTTCATCAATAGTGGCAATCCATAAATGGGTATTTTCAGGAAAGTTCTTCTTAACAAATTCGATGCCAACCGCAGCACCAATAACCGAAACAATATGAATTTGTTTTATCTTTCCAAGTTTTTTTAAGGAATTATAAACGGCAACCAGAGATTTACCAGTTGCAAGCATCGGATCGGCCAAAATCAAAACTTTATCATCTAGTGATGGTGAAGCCAAATATTCTACAACGATTTCAAATTCGGTTTCAGAAGTGTGATGTCGATACGCGGAAATAAATGCATTTTCTATATGGTCGAAATAATTTAAAATCCCTAGATGTAATGGCAATCCCGCCCTTAAAACGGAAGCTAAAACTAAATTTTTCTGACAAACAGCGATTTTCTTAACACCAAGCGGAGTCACAATAGTTTCAAAAGAATAATCTAATTCTTTACTCATTTCATAGCTTAAAATTTCACCTATTCGCTCTAAGTTTCTTCGAAAACGCATGGAGTCTTTTTGAATCGTATGATCTCTTATTTCAGAAATAAAATTATTTAAAACAGAATTTATAGAGTCGAGGTGGTGTAATTTCATAAGTTTTGACTTTGAAACGAAGTTACGAAATTTAGATTTTTTTTGAAGTTAACGAAGAATATATTTTGATTTTTTCTAATAAAACGAGTTACTTTTTGTAAATTTATTCTTTTAATTAATTAACTAAAAAATAAAAATTTATGGGACTATTTTCTTTTTTTAAAAAAGCTGGAGAAAAAACAATTGATAATTCTGCAGACAATGCGGTAAATGCAAAAAAATTAATGACAAAAGTTAAAGATTACGGCTTTAAAGTAACCGATTTAGATGTTGAAGTTGCTGGTGATACTGCCAAAGTTTGGGGTGTTGCTGCCGATCAGGCAACTCGTGAGAAAGTTTTATTAGCTTTAGGCAATACACAAGGAATTGCTAATGTTGAAGATAAAATGACAACTGCTGTACCACAACCGGAAGCAAAATTTCATACAGTTCAAAGCGGTGAATCTTTAAGTTTGATTGCTAAAAAATACTATGGTAATCCAATGAAATACACCGTTATTTTTGAAGCAAACAAACCTTTATTGAAAAATCCGGATAAGATTTATCCTGGTCAATCACTTCGAATTCCTGAATTAGATAAATAATTTTTAAAAATCCTCGAAAGTTTATTTCGAGGATTTTTTTATAGAATCTGTTCAATTTTTTCTACTACTACTTTTGATGCAATACTGTGCATCACATCTTCATAGCCTTCACAAACTTTTTTACCATAAATTGAGCAAGGAATATTTGGATATTTTTTCAAGTCGGGTAAGATCGCAAAATCCATCGGCTGATGATATGGATAAAATCCGGTAAATGGATGTGTTACACCCCAAATCGTTATCGTTTTTATTCCAAACATGGCAGCCAAATGTGCATTTCCTGAGTCCATACTCACCATGCAATCCAAATTAGAAATAACACTTAGTTCGTCACTAAAATTTAATATTCCGGCCAAGCTGAATGTATTTTCAAATTTATCTGCTAGCTTTTGAAGGATTTCTATTTCTTTTTGTCCGCCACCAAAAAGAAAAATTTTATTTGTATTATTTTTAGAAACTTCTGCAATTACCTCGGTCATCAAATCGAGCGGATACATTTTTGATTCATATTGTGCAAAAGGAGCAATTCCGATAAGTTTTACCTCTTCTATTCCAATAAGGGTTTTTACCTTTTCAGGAATTTCTTTTTTTGATGGAAATTTTGGATATGATAAATCAACTAAAAGCCCAAGTTTTCTAAAAACGTTGGCGTAGCGTTCGGTCGTGGTTTTTAACTGTTTAAATATTTTGTTTTTAGTTCTGACAAGTGCTTTTTTTTCTGCTCTGCCTTTATCAATAGCTAAAATCTTCTTCCGCGAAAGCGAGAAAAACAATCGTATTATTTTTGAACGTAAAACATTGTGAATATCTGCAATAGCATCAATTTTTAAAGCAGATAATTCTCGATAAAGAGTATATAATCCAAATAAACCCTTGTGTTTGCCATCGACATCTGCAGCATAAAAAGTGGTGTTTGGTAAATCTTCAAAAAGTGGTTGTAAAAAAGGGCGCGATAAAACGGTGATTTTTACTTCGGGATTTTGCTCTAATAATGCTCTCAAAACTGGTACACTCATGGCAACATCACCCATTGCAGAAAGTCGAATTACCAAAATATGTTTGGGATTACTCACTTTTTTAAATTAAAAACCTGCCTAAAGATAGACAGGTTTTATGAATTTGTAAAAATAGTTAAAAATTAACCATTAATAATTTTTTCTTGATGATCAATAGATTCTTGATGAATTGCTTTAAAGATCTTTTCAATAAAATCTTGTGTTAATCCTTGCTCTTGACCTTTTTCAATTACTTTCGATAAAATTTCATTCCAACGAGTATGTTGCAAAACTGCAACATTGGCTTCTTTTTTCGCTTTACCAATGCTTTCTACAATTTGCATTCTTTCCGATAATGTTTCTATCAATTGATCATCTTTTACATTAATTTCTTGACGAAACGCATCTAATTTAGAAATGTATTCTTCTTCCTCAAAAGAATCTTTTCTAACGCGCAACGTGTTCATGATTTCTATCAATCTTGCTGGAGTAATTTGTTGTTTTGCATCGCTCCAAGCATCATCAGGATGGCAATGTGTTTCAATCATTAAACCTTGAAATTTCAAATCTAGAGCAGTTTGAGAAACTTCAAAAATACCTTCTCTATTACCGCAAATATGCGATGGATCGTTAATAATTGGTAAGGTTGGGTATTTCGATTTTAAATCAATCGGAATTTGCCAGCTCGGAATATTTCTATATTTAGATTTTCTAAACGATGAAAAACCTCTGTGAATTGCACCCAAATTTGTCACGCCCATCTTGTGTAAACGTTCAATGGCACCAATCCATAAATCCAAATCAGGATTAATAGGGTTTTTTACCAAAACTATTTTATCAGTTCCTTGAATAGCATCTGCAATTTCTTGCACCGCAAAAGGATTAACAGTAGTTCTTGCACCCAACCATAAAATGTCAACATCAAATTCAATGGCTAATTTTGCATGATGTGCATTAGCTATTTCTACTGCGATTAATAAACCCGTTTCTTTTTTAACTTTTTGTAACCAAGGTAAGGCTTTAGCGCCGTTTCCTTCAAAAGTACCGGGTCTTGTTCTTGGTTTCCAAATGCCAGCTCTAAAGACTGTGGCATCAGATTTTTTTAATTCGTGTGCTATTTCTAAAACTTGTTCTTCACTTTCTGCACTACAAGGTCCGGCAATTACCAATGGATGGGTTAATTGCATGTTGTCTAACCATGTTGTAAAATTTGTATTTTCCATTTTTATTGATTTATGATACCAGCTAAAACACTTTTAATTTTGTTTGTATTTTGCATTATTGCATGAACTTCTTCGGCTGATTCTTTCGTTAATATTTCTCTAAATTGATTTAAATTTTTGATGTATTCGTCTAATGATTTTAATATATTTTCTTTGTTTTGTAAGAAAATGGGTGTCCAAGTTTCCGGACTACTTTTCGCAAGTCTTACTGTAGATGCGAACCCACTTCCTGCCATGTCAAAAATATTTTTCTCGTTGTCTTCAATTTCTAAAACTGTTTTTCCCAGCATAAAAGAACTAATGTGCGACAAGTGTGAAACATACGCAATATGCTTGTCATGCTGTTCTGCCGAATTCATAAAAACATTACGCATTTGAATGCTTTCAAAAAT
>RCMY010001298.1_pt1 | contig 23861 bp, 22 predicted proteins | sample 2041341 | NCBI WGS metagenome assembly RCMY01 (sample SAMN09708234, study PRJNA481090) | Marine sediment metagenome, whole genome shotgun sequencing project.
TGGTACGAATTACAAGAGCTTTAGGGGCTTTATCTTTCAACAACTTTTTTAGCTGATTCTTGGTAATGACCAAATCACCATTTTCTTCTGAAGGAGCTATTGTAATAACCTCAGCTAAAAAGAAAAACTGATGTAAATTCTGGTTTACAGATTGATGTTCTTTAGAAATATGCCCCACACATTCTGTATGTGTACCATGGGAATGCGGATTAAACCAAATATCATAAAAATTAGTACTTGATCCCGCCGAAATACTACCTACAAAATCACCGTCGGAATGTGGTTCAATTTTAGGTTCATCAATATACCATGCATTTACATTCTCTTTAAAACCCCTAACTGCAATCGAAATATCTAACGGTTTCGAAAGGTCAATGTGGTATTCTTTAGTTTTAAAGGATATGGTGGTCTTCATTTTTCTACTGTCAATAGGTGTGCAGTTGAGTGGTTGATTAAACGTTGTATTTTGAATTAAGAAAATTACAACTTTTTAAACGGTTCAAGTAAAGTTATTCGAATCGAGAAACTTTCATGTCCAAAAGGTTATCGAAGATTGACCATAAACAAATCTGCAGCAATACCGTCTGCCAAAAACATGCCTTTTTTTGTTGTTTTAAGGGTTTCACCATCTATAAACAAAAGATGTTCATTAATAAATTTATCGGCTTGTAACAAGGCATATTCCTTGAACTTTGGACCAAATTCGGTTGCTATTCTACTTAAAGATACTCCCCAAATAGTTCTAAGGCCTGTCATTATATATTCGTTGTATTTATCTGTCGCAGAAAGCACCTCAACTTCCATAGGGACTGTATCTTGCTCAATCGATTTAATATACTTCGGATTGTTATTGATGTTCCAACCTCTACGAACACCATCAAATGAATGTGCAGACGGACCAATACCTATATATTTTTTCTGCTGCCAATAGGCAGAATTATTTTTAGAATAGTACCCAGGTTTTCCAAAGTTGGAAATTTCATAGCAATCAAATCCCGCTTCTAAAAGGGTGTCGTTTAAGAGGTTAAAATGCTCTTGTGCTTCTTCATCACTAGCAGGTGAAACTAATCCATTTTCTACAAATTTGGCAAGGGCCGTTTTAGGTTCTATGGTTAATGCATAACTAGATATATGCGGAATTCCGTAACCAAGAGCTTTATCAATATTCTCTTTCCAACGAGCTAAACTCATGTTGGGCATTCCGTAAATTAAATCAATGGAAATATTATCGAAATGTTTACTAGCCAATTGCAAACTTATTTCTGCCTCTGCAGCATTATGTGCCCTATTCATCAGTTTTAAATCCTCCTCAAAAAACGATTGAATACCAATACTTAATCGATTTATAGAACTCGCTGCCAATTGCACTATTTTCTCTTCAGATAAATCATCAGGATTCGCCTCTAGGGTGATTTCAGGATTATCAATAACATTATAATTCTCCCGAACCTTTTTCAGTATTTGCTCTATTTCATCCGTTTGCAAAACGGATGGTGTACCACCTCCAAAATAAATGGTCTCTACTCTTTCATCTTCAAACTCCGCCTTACGCAATTCTAGTTCCTTACATATCGCATTCACCATTGCCTCTTTCTTCCCCATCGAGGTAGAAAAATGAAAGTCACAATAATGACAAGCTTGTTTACAAAATGGAATGTGGATGTATATTCCGCTCATGGTACAATAAACAGTTAACAATTATCAATAAGCAATTATGCTCCTTTTTTTATTCTTGTGGATTTTAAAATGGAAAACATGATTTTAGAAAGCTCGTCTGCATTATTAATCAATTTCTCTGCCATAGTTACTTCAATATATGCTGAATCCATAAGTAGTTTCAACCAGTATTTTGTTTCCAAACTTTCTTTATAAGCAATTGAGATTTTAGCAGAAAAATCTGCTTTAGAAATTGCACCATTAGCTTCGGCTATATTCGCACCAATAGAATTTCCAGACCTTAAGAGTTGTTTTGATAAAACGTATTCGTTTTTATTTTTGGTAATAAGCTGATAGAGTTTAACAATTTGCAAAGCAAAATCATAAGATTTTTTCAATAATGGATTTTCATTGCTCATTGCTCATTGTTCTTTGATTATTGTCTTATTTCTTAACCCTTTTCTCATTTTGCTTTACAAAAGCATCCCAACCAGTATAATTTTTACCAACCTCAACTCTACCCTCATTATAAAAATGGCAGACCGCAGCTGCAAGTCCGTCTGTGCTATCCAGGTTTTTTGGCAATGTTTTTAATCCTAATACACTTTGTAGCATTTTCGCAACCTGTTCTTTACTGGCGTTTCCATTACCGGTAATCGCCATTTTAATTTTTTTTGGAAGGTATTCAGTTATTGGTATTTGTCTTGAAAGTCCCGCGGCCATGGCTACACCTTGAGCTCTTCCTAATTTGAGCATCGACTGTACATTCTTGCCAAAAAATGGAGCCTCAATAGCTATTTCATCGGGGTGATAGGTGTCGATTAACTCAATTGTACGCTCAAAAATGAGTTTTAATTTCGTGTATGGGTCATTATATTTTTTAAGTAGCAATTCATTCATTTGAATAAACTCCATTTTTTTACCCACTACTTTAATGAGTCCGAAACCCATTATAGTTGTACCAGGGTCAATACCCAATATAATTTTCTCGTTCGCCAAAGTGCTTAGTTTGTATTTAATTGAACAGGTATACGGTATTTGGTATTCACCGGAATACCCCTTTTTAAAGCGGGTGCAAGTTTAGGAAGATTCTTTAAGCTTTGGGTAATGACTCCGTCAAATTCTGGCATTTGTGTTAATACAGATGCATTTTTTTCTATATCGATGACATTGATTTTACCCATCGTATCAATTACAAAAATAACCGCTGCCGTTTCACTTTCCTTATCGGTAAGTATAAATTCAAAATCATTTAAGGTTTCTTGAAAATGAGAAATTAATGTTTCCTCAAAGCATATCTTCTGTTCAGCTTTGGTAACTGCTTCATCGCAGGTGTAAAAAAAGGGATAAGAGTCAACACTATTCCAATCTATATGACGCAATTCTTCATTTATAAGCTCTTGAGTTCGTTTTTGTTTTGATTCAAACAACGAACAAGAACTTATACCTATAAAAAGAAGAAAGTATACATATCGTTTCATCACACCTGTTCTACGGGTGAAATTACGATTTTTTTGAGGAGTTCCTCAATCAATTAATATGTCGATAAGTAATACTAATCATGTAAACTATTCTATTGTAACTTAAATTGAACGGGGATAGAAAAAGGCACATTTACAGATTTACCGTCATTTTTTCCTGGAATCATGATTGGTAATTTTTTAATAATGCGTTCAACCTCATCTTCCAACAATTTATCTGGTCCACGCATTTTGATATTATCAATTACTCCTTCCGAAGTAATCATAAACATAGTGCTAACTCTACCCTCAATATTTGCATCTTGCGCAGCCTGAGGATAATTAAAGTTCTTACTAATATGCAATTGTATCTTGTCATTAAAACAAGTGCGTTTATCTGTAGCATCTTCACAGCCTGGGAAAATTGGAGCTTCATCCACAATGGCAAAAGGAACTTCACTTTTATTTTCAGAATCATTATTTGAATCTTTTGACGAGTTTACACCCAATTTAAAAGCTATTGGAATAGAGTAAGATATACCAACCTCTTTTCCTTGATGTTTCGCTGGTTGCATTTTTGGCAATTTGCTAATAATTCGCATAACCTCGCCCTCCAATAATGGGTCGGGACCCTTCATTACTAAATCAACAACATTTCCGTTCTCATCAATCTTAAAAATGATGTTTACCTTCCCTTCTATTCCTGCTTTTTGGGCCTCATCTGGATATGAGAAATTCTTACTAATATGTCGTTGCATCATTTCATTAAAACACGCTCTTTTATCAGCAACATTTTCACAACCTGGAAAAACAGGTACTTCATCTATCATTGAGAAATTTAAATCTAATAATGAATTTTCTCCGTTATTAGATTTTGGTTTCACCTCACAAGAAGTATAAAACAACATTCCCAATACCATAGGCACTAATAATAAAAACTTTAACTGCCTGACTTTTTTTGATTTTGATTTTTGTAACATGACGATTCGTTTTTTGATTAATGATTTTGTAAAAAATTGATTGATGAATGAAATATATTCTGTTTGAAAAACTTGCGATAATAACTGCTGATATTGCTCTGATTTGTCTTCTTTAGCTACATAAGCATCTGCGATAAATTCGTGCAATTCTGAAACTCGATTTTGATACACATATACTAAGGGATTGAACCACCCAATAATTCGCATGAGCTCAAAGAATAATAAATCCCACGTATGACCTTGTTTTATATGTACCAACTCATGTTCAATGATGGTATCATGTTTTATTTTTAGCACCTTGTCACCTATGAAAATGGATTTGAAAAATGAAAATGCGATACTGCTATTTGATATGATTATTTGTGTGAATAACGGATATTGAACTTTTTGACCGCTCTTTCTTAACAGATATAATTGCCTAATTTTTAAACTGAAAAATATTAATGCCACTATCATTCCGCCAAAAAGAATACCTTCTTGCCAAGTTAGATTCAACCCAGCAGTTTCTTCAATGTTTACCACAACTTCTGAATTTTGTAGTCCCCATAGATATTCAGGATATGGAGCGAAGGCCTGTGGCACTTGTTGTTTAAATGCCTCAATTTTTACCCACGGCAAAATTATGGATAGTAAAAATGTACCTAGTAAATACACCCTGTTCCATTGAAAAAAAGTTTCTCGCTTTAGAAAAAAATCATAGATGACCAAGAATAGTAATTGAAAGGCAATGCACTCAAGTATGTATTGTATCATGGCTTTTCTTTTTTAATTTCATTCAATACCGATTCAAGTTCAGACAAGCTCATATCATTTTTCTTCATAAAAAAAGACACCATACTTTTAAACGAACCTTGAAAATAACCATCTACTAGTTTATTAATAGATTGATTGCTATAATCGGCTTTTTGCACTAAAGGGAAATACAAGTACCCTTTCCCCTCTTGCTCGTGATCCACAAAGCCTTTGCTTTCAAGAATACGCACTATGGTAGAAACCGTATTGTACGCCGGTTTTGGTTCAGGTAATTTTTCTATAACTGCCGCAACATTACATTTCTGTAATTGCCACACAACTTGCATAATCTCTTCTTCGGCTTTTGTCAACTGTTTCATTCAACTAATCTTTTAGTTTGATATTCAAATATAACTAAATATTTAGTTCTAACTAATTTTTTAGTTATAAAAAACAATATTCGCTTATTCTCTTGTAACTTTAGAGACCTATTTTAGTCTAATACAAAACACTTACTTTAAACTATGGATATATTCTTGTTAATACTTGGCTTTATACTAATGCTCGTGGGCATAATTGGCAGTTTTTTACCCATCCTGCCTGGGCCGCCAATTAGTTGGGTGGGGTTACTTCTACTTCATTTTACAAGCGTAATAGATATGACTTGGACGTTTCTAGGAATTACTTTAGCCATTGCTTTACTAGTTTTTGCCTTAGATTACATAATACCAGCCATAGGAACTAAAAAATTTGGTGGCACAAAAGCTGGCGTAATTGGCACTACTGTTGGGTTGGTGGTCGCACTTATTTTTCCAGTATTCGGACCTTTCGGAATTATCATTTGGCCTTTTATTGGTGCTTTAGTGGGGGAACTTTTAAATAAGGCAGACAAAAAAACCGCTACGAAAGCGGCCTTTGGTTCATTTCTAGGGTTTTTGACCGGTACTTTTATAAAATTCTTAGTCGCCATTGTATACTTAGGCTTGTTCATTTCTAAAGCCTGGCAACACAAAGCGGACTTATTCCCTTTTTTTAATTAACCTTATTCTGTAATCCAATCTGTTTTTAAAGCAATCGGATTTCGTTTTCCTTCGGTGAGTTCTCCGTCAAAATTTCCCATATAAAAGAATCCTAAACATTTTTCACCTTCGTCTAAAGTTAAAAACTCATCCATAAATTTTATGAGTCCTGGTGAAGACCAATAGCAACCGATACCCATTTCTGTGCATAACAACCACATATTTTGAACTGCCATAGCTACTGCAGCCACTTCTTCCCATTCAGGTAAAGACTCATTTTTATCTCGCTGCATGCAAATAGCAATAACAGCACTTGCCTTTTGCGGATTCTCTTGAAGCTTTTTAATTTTTATCGCTTTTGGCCTAGGGTCAACCTCCTCATATTTCTTCGACAAGAATGTTCCTAATCGACTTTTTGCATCTCCTTGTAGTACTTTAAACCGCCAAGGTTCCGTACACTTATGGTTGGGTGCCCAGTTGGCAGCTTCAAGAACCTTTTCAATATCAGCTTGGGCAATGGGTGTATCATTGAATTGTATTGGAAATACTGACCTTCTTTTCTTTATAATTTCAAATATCATATTCTCGTTGTTCCTTGTTCGTTGGTCTTCGTTACCAATGTAAAATTAAACCTTCGCAAACTGATATTATGTTAGGTAACTGCTAAAAAACCTAGTTCTTTTTCACTTGCATTATCCTTCTAAAAGCAACTCCATACAATTTTTTAAAACGGGATTCGTATGTTCTTTTTTCCAAATAACAGATAGCTCTGCACGCTGAGGAATATTCTTAAGTTCAATAAATTTTACCCTCATTTGAAACCCGCTCTGTAAGGCTGTAGGCACTATTGCTATACCCATATGATTTTCTACCAACTTAAAAATGGTATGTGCATGAACCGACTTATGAGAGACTTTTGGTGCAAAACCTGCGTCTTTACAAATACTCATGATGGTATCGTAGTACAAAGGGCTATATGCTTGACTAAAAAGTATAAATTCCTCATTTACAAATTGATGCATTCCTTCAAATTCACGTGTCAACATAGGATATCTTTCTGGAAGCACCAATGAAAAAGTATCCCTAAAAACAGTTTTCATATTTAAAGTATTGGGCACACGAGAAACCCGTACGAAACCCATATCTAATTGATCATTAAGCACTCCATCAACTTGTGCAAAATTTGAAAGCTCTTCTAACGATGTTTTTACTTTGGGGTAATTCTCTTTAATTTTCAATAACAAATTTGGAATAATCTGCTGCATGGCCGAACCTAAGAACCCAATTCGCAATTCGCCACTATTACCATCACCAACTAATTTTAATTGTCTTTCTACATTTTCAAGATGATTGAAAATAAACTCAACTTCTTTCTTTAAATAATGACCCGCTGGTGTAAGCGAAACCTTTTTCTTGTTTCGTTCAAACAGTTGCGTTTCAAGAATATCCTCCATTTGCCGTATTTGTCGACTTAGTCCGGGTTGCGATATAAATAATTTCTCTGCAGCTTTTCTAAAATGTAATTCATTCGCTACCGCAAGAAAATAATTTAAATGACGCAGCTCAAGTTGATTACTCATAGTTATGGATTGATGATAAAATTGATATTACCAAGTATTAAAAATAGGTATTAATTTTAAATTAAATTTAGAAACGCAAAAGCAATGAATAAACAGACTTTTAAACTAGGTGAAGATTGGCTTACTGCAGGGAAGGCATTAGAAATTACTGAGAATAAAATATTTGTAATTCTATCTAATGAAACCGAGAAAAAAATAGAAAAAAGCTGGAGCATCGTTCAGAAAATAGTAGACAAAGGACATCCTGTTTACGGTATTAATACTGGTTTCGGGCCCTTATGCACTACCAAGATTTCAAAATTAGAAACGAATATTCTTCAAACCAATATTCTTCAAAGTCATAGTGTTGGTGTAGGTGACCCAATTAAGAAAGATATAGCAAAATTGATGCTAATTCTTAAAGCACAGTCCTTAGCAAAAGGCTTTTCAGGTATTGCTCTGAAAACATTAAAAAGAATTATTTGGCATATTGAGAATGATGCGATTCCTATAGTACCGTCTCAAGGTTCAGTTGGTGCATCGGGTGACTTAGCTCCTTTATCTCATCTATTTCTTCCCTTAATTGGCATGGGAAAGGTGGAATATAAAAATGAAATTATTACAACAGCAACCTTGTTTGAAAAAACCGGACTCGAACCAATAGCGCTGGGTCCAAAAGAAGGTTTGGCCTTAATAAATGGAACACAATTTATTGCGGCACATGCGGTAAAGGTAGTTTCGCAATTACATTCATTATTAGCGCAAGCCGATATTATTGGCGCCATGATGATTGAAGGATTACAAGGTTCTGTAAAACCCTTTTATAATGAACTTCACGCGTTACGCCCATTCAAAGGCAATATTCATGTTGCAAAAAGAGTGAAAAAATTATTGAAAGGTTCTGAAATTATGGAGGACCATGTTGATTGCGAAAAGGTACAAGACCCCTACTCCATTCGATGCATACCGCAAGTTCATGGTGCTTCTCGTACCGCTTGGCTGCACCTAAAAGAATTATTGGAAGTTGAATTAAATTCCGTTACCGATAACCCTGTGATAATTGATGAAGAACTAACTATTAGTGGCGGTAATTTTCACGGTCAGCCGTTAGCCATGGCATTAGATTACGCGTGTTTAGCAGCATCAGAATTAGGAAATATTTCAGATAGAAGAATTTATTTATCGTTGGAGGGCAATAGTCCAGGTGTACCCAAATTGCTAATGAAAGACACGGGTATTAATTCAGGCTATATGATTTTACAGTATACTACGGCAGCTTTGGCAAGTGAAAACAAGGGACTCTGTTTTCCATCAAGCGCAGATAGTATTCCTACATCACTAGGCCAAGAAGACCACGTAAGCATGGGTTCTATTGGAGCGAGAAAAGCGTTGCAGGTTATTGGAAATGTCGAGAAAATACTGGCTATAGAATTGTTAACCGCAGCACAAGCATTTGAGTTTCGAAAACCATTAAAATCTGGAGTTTTCTTAGATGAAGTGCATAACGCAGTACGTGAGCAGGTCGCATTTGCTATAAAAGACCGCATTTTCGCCGACGATATTGAAAAAGGAATTGAAATGATTCAGAATAAAACCATCATAAAAGTTGTAGATCGGGTTCAAAACGAACACAACATTTCTTTAAAAACCAAATTTTCAACAGAATTCGAAGTATATTGAAAATATGGAAAAAGCAACATTAATTGGCCCTTTCAAACAAATTATTACCATGACCGGCATACCTTTAAAAGGTGCTGTTAAGGATAGTGAATTGCACATAATTTCTGATGGCGGTATCATTATAACCGGTTCGACTATTACTAAAATAGGAGATTTTGAACGTTTAAAAGAAAGTGAAAAAATTGTAGAAACAATTACCTTAAATGGGAATCATGTTTGTGTACCAGGCTTTATAGACGCTCATACCCATATCTGTTATGGAGGCTCACGCGCTAAGGATTATGCTATGCGGAATGCAGGTAAATCTTATTTAGAAATCGCACATGCGGGTGGTGGTATATGGGATACGGTTACGCAAACAAGAAAAGCCACACAAGAAGAATTGACCAAAAGCACCATAAAACTTGCTAATCGTCATTTAAAAAACGGCACTACTACTATCGAAGTAAAAAGTGGTTATGGTCTTTCTATTGATGAAGAACTAAAAATGCTAAGGGCCATTAAAGAGGCTAATATTACCGCGATGCCAGATTTAATACCAACATGCCTAGCTGCGCATATGCTACCCAAAGATTTTCAAGGAACAGAAACAGCATATCTATCAGAAATAGCAGAACGTTTATTTCCGATACTCAAGTCAGAAAAGTTGGCCAACCGTATTGATGCATTCATAGAAGAAAGTGCATTTTCAGCTGAAGACATTAAAGAATATTTTAATAAAGCACGTGCTATGCAATTCGATATTACCGTTCATGCCGACCAATTTACGCCTGCTGGCAGTAAAGTAGCTGTCGATTATAAAGCACTTAGTGCTGACCATTTAGAGGCAAGCACCGATAATGAAATTGCGATACTAGCCAATAGCGATACCATTGCCGTTGCCTTACCAGGAGCTTCTATCGGATTAGGATGTGATTTCACTCCTGCACGTAAATTATTAGATGCTGGCGCCGCTTTAGCAATAGCGAGCGACCACAACCCTGGTTCTGCTCCCATGGGCGATTTACTCACCCAAGCTAGCATTTTAGGTACGTTTCAAAAATTGACGAATGCTGAGATACTTGCAGGAATCACCTTTAGGGCTGCAGCAGCTCTAAAACTACAAGATCGCGGAAAACTAGAAGAAGGGCTTTTAGCAGATTTCGCCGTTTTCCACAGTGATAATTACCAAGATATTCTCTACAACCAAGGCAACTTAAAACCTTGCATGGTTTGGAAGGAAGGCAATCTAGTTTATGATAAGCATAATTAAGAGTTAGGAAAAATAAAAAATAGTATGATGGACTTTAAACAACAGATACAAACTGGGATTCCTACTGAACTTCCTCAAAAAAAAGAACATTCTTCAAAAATTAGTCATGCTCCAAACCGAAAGCAAATTCTATCTATTACTGAAAAAAAATTAGCAATTAGAAATGCACTACGCTATTTTCCTACTAAATGGCATGCGACACTAGCACCCGAATTTGCTGAAGAACTACAGGTTTTTGGGCGTATTTATATGTATCGTTTTCAACCCACATACGAAATGTATGCCAGGCCAATATCTGACTATCCAGCTCATACTTCTCAAGCAGCTGCAATCATGCTTATGATTCAAAATAACTTAGACCCTGCAGTTGCCCAACATCCTCAAGAACTTATTACATACGGTGGCAATGGAGCTGTTTTTCAAAATTGGGCTCAGTATCTATTAACCATGCAGTATCTGTCGGAAATGACCGAAGAACAGACTTTGCACATGTATTCTGGTCACCCAATGGGTCTTTTTCCTTCATCAAAAGAAGCTCCACGCGTGGTAGTTACAAACGGCATGATGATTCCGAACTACTCTAAACCGGATGATTGGGAAAAGTACAATGCACTTGGTGTAACACAATATGGCCAAATGACAGCTGGTTCATTTATGTACATTGGTCCGCAAGGCATTGTGCACGGCACCGCTATAACAGTGATGAACGCATTTAGAAAGGTATTAAAGAACGATGAACATCCGGCTGGGAAGATTTTCCTAACAGCAGGTTTGGGTGGTATGAGCGGCGCCCAACCAAAGGCAGGTAATATTGCAGGTTGTATAACTATTTGTGCAGAAGTTAATCCGCATGCGGCCAAAAAAAGATTTGAACAAGGTTGGGTAGATGAATTAATTCAAGATTTAGATACACTGGTCAAAAGAACCAAAGAAGCGAAAGAGAATAATGAAGTTATCTCCTTAGCATTTATTGGTAATGTTGTTGATGTGTGGGAACGTTTTTATAAGGAAAATATTTATATTCATTTAGGTTCTGACCAGACCTCTTTGCATAACCCTTGGGCTGGTGGGTACTATCCCGTAGCACTTTCTTTCGAAGAAGCTAATTCGATGATGAATCAAGACCCTGAAGCTTTTAAAGCTAAAGTTCAAGAGTCTTTATGCAGGCATGCTGATTCCGTAAACTTGCATACTGCAAAAGGAACTTATTTCTTCGATTATGGCAATGCCTTTCTTTTAGAAGCCTCTAGAGCAGGTGCAGATGTAATGGCAGAGAATACTATTGATTTTAAATATCCTTCTTATGTGCAAGATATTCTTGGACCAATGTGTTTCGACTATGGTTTTGGCCCTTTTAGGTGGGTATGTTCTTCTGGTGATTCTAAAGATTTGCGCAAAACCGATGCTATTGCTTTACGTGTTTTGAAGGAAATAAAGAAAGATGCTCCGTCTGAAATTCAACAGCAATTACAAGACAATATAAAATGGATAACTGAAGCCGAACAAAATAAATTGGTTGTAGGTTCTAAAGCCAGAATATTATATGCCGATGCAGAAGGTAGAGCAAAAATAGCTTTGGCTTTTAATGAGGCAATTGTTAATGAAGAGTTATCTGCCCCTATAATTTTAGGCAGAGACCACCATGACGTTAGTGGTACAGATTCTCCTTACCGAGAAACTAGTAACATTACCGACGGCAGTAAATTCACTGCCGACATGGCCATACACAATGTTATTGGCGATAGTTTTAGGGGCGCAACTTGGGTATCTATACATAACGGTGGCGGTGTTGGTTGGGGTGAAGTTACCAATGGTGGTTTCGGTATGGTGTTAGATGGTTCAAGCGATGCAGAACGAAAGCTAAAAAACATGCTTTTCTATGATGTAAATAATGGCATATCTCGTCGTAGTTGGGCGCGAAATAAAGAAGCCATGTTTGCTATTCAACGAGAAATGGAAAGAACCCCTACTCTTAAAGTTACTTTCCCTAATTTAGTGGAAGACAAATATTTAGAGAACTTGTTTTAATGAAATTCTAGTGTAAATTTAATGCTTTAATCGATTACATTTCACCCCAAAATTGTTGATATCATATGTCAAATTATAAGCTTCCTAGAAAAGACAATTGGATTGGAAGGTCGTCTGACCAACAACTTTACTTGAATGAAAAAATTATACTTTCAAGTATCAAAACACCATTTCAGTCTAACCAAAATAAAGCAATTGCATTACTAGGGTATAGTAGTGATGAAGGAGTACGCAGAAACCACGGCAGGGTTGGCTCATCATTGGGACCTGATGCTATTCGGAAGCAATTGGGAAAAATGCCCAATCATCTTGACAACAACACGCAACTCATCGATTTTGGCAATTTAGAATGTAATGATGAAGATTTAGAAACACTACAAAGCGATTTATCAGTTGCCGTTAAATTCCTTCTAGAAAACAATGCAATTCCTATTATATTTGGTGGCAGTCACGATCTAGCTTATGGGCATTACAATGGCTTGTCTCAATTCTTGCCAAAAAGCAAAACGATAGGAATCATTAATTTTGACGCTCATTTCGATTTTAGACCAAATTCTAATGGTAATAACTCGGGAACACCTTTTTACCAAATAGCTACAGAGCATGAAGCAAAAAATGAGTCTATAAAGTATATGGCCTTGGGTATTCGAAAAGATGCGAATACAAAGGACCTTTTTCAATTTGCAGAGACTCATCACACAAATTATTTACAGCAAAAGTATTTTTGCATGACGTATATAGAGCATGTAGAATTACGACTTATGCAATTTATAGAGGATGTTGATTATCTCTACACTACCATTGATTTAGATGGTTTTTCTTCCGCTTATGCCCCAGGCGTTAGCGCTTCATCGCCAATGGGTTTTTCACCAGACATCGTACTTAAAAGCCTTAAACTGATTCTTGAGTCTGGTAAATTACTGGGTCTGGACGTTGTAGAATTAAATCCGAATTACGATGTCGATGACCAAACTGCTAAATTAGCTGCCTCTTTAATTCATTATGTTATTCATAAAGTATAGACGAAAACAAAAAAAGCCTCCCATTATGGAAAGCCTTTCATTGGGTTCTATCGGCATAAACCGATAAACACAATTGCCTCAAATATTCTTTGAGACACAACACAACACCGCAAAGATAATAAAGGTTTTTAAATAAATGTATAGCCTGTTAATTTCTTACAACAACTATTATTAGTAGTCCATTATTAAACTTCTTTAGTTTTGAAAAGTTTATATACTTGTTGTTTTTCTTTCAATGAAAATTGCTTCGTAGCAAACCAATCATGAATCTTAATCTTCTCATTTTCAATTTGCGCATTACGAATTGCTTTTAAAGAAACGATGTGCCAATGTGAACCTTTATTACGTGAAACCGAATAGCCAATATCTTCCATAATATAAGATTGTTTTGGTCTATTTATAAGCCTTACTCCATTTTTCAATACAGCCAAAGTTTCAGTTAAACGTACAACTTCAGAAAATGAATATCTAGCAAAATCGTTGAATCCATTCTGCTCAACATTATAAAGTTTATCACCAATTTTAAGGTCATTCATAGCTTAAAAAAGCTGCAAATTTAAAGGGCTTATGTTGGTAATGGAATTTTTAAGATGTTTAGTTATTCACAAAATGAAAGTAGCACAAAAAATACAATAGGTATACTATGCCATACCTTTCATGGTCAGCAAAGTAGTGACCCAAACGATTACAGAAGATAAAAAGATACCAATCGTATTAGCAATAAAGGCTTTTCTTCGCTCAATTTTAAAAAGGTAACTGGCAATACTACCTGCATAAACTCCTGTGCCAGGCACAGGTAGCATTACGAAAAATATGAGACCGTAAAAACCATATTTCTTTATTTGATCACCAGAACCCATTTTTGCCCTACGTGCAATGAAAAGTGCACCTTTCTTATAAAAATGCCAGCGAAGTAAGTATTTGTTGATGGTATTCAAAAAAAACATCATAATTGGAAACACCATGACATTTGCTAAAAAGCATACCACTAATACCAAATAAATATTAACCCCATTTAGCAAACCATAGGGTATACCAACTTTAGCTTCCCCTACTGGTGAGATGCTCCAAAGTGCTGCTATGATCAAATCTTTCAACAAAAGTCTATTTTTAGCGACTGCAAAATTACGCCCTTCTAGAAAAATTCTTTGCCATTTAAATCATAAATAATGATGATATGCGAATTATCAAGTCCTACAGCTTCAATAATTTATGAGCAACAACACATATTTATTATTAGTTGTTCTTATATAAGGATATGCATGACTATATTCAATTATAAAATTGCTATTTTTAAAAGCTGACAACAACTACCAAGACCAAACCAAAACATGAGCAAAAAAAATTCAAGAAGATCGTTTATAAAACGCGCTTCACTAACCTCAGCTGCCTTAAGCACAAGTCCTTTTTTATTGGCAGCCGCAAGCAATGAACGTCTAATTTTAAGTAGAAGCTACACCCATCAAGAGTTTAGTGCGAACGATCAAATAAATATTGCTTTGATCGGTACGGGCATTCAGGGAATATTCGACACGCAAGCTGCACAGAAAGTTAAAGGGGTACAATTGGTTGCAGCATGCGATTTATATACCGGAAGACTTGAAAGAGCAAAAGAACTTTGGGGGCAAGATATTTTTGTGACCCGAGATTATAGAGAGATTTTAAATCGTAAAGATATAGATGCTGTAATTATTGCAACACCTGATCATTGGCATCAAACCATAGCAGTTGCAGCACTTAATGCTGGCAAGCATGTATATTGTGAAAAACCAATGGTGCAAAATTTTAATGAAGGTCAAGAAATTATAAAGGCACAAAAAAACTCGGGTAAAATATGCCAAGTCGGTAGCCAAGGGATGTCATCGCTCGGTAATGAGAAAGCAAAGCAACTTTATGAAGATGGTGCCATTGGAGATATTGTGATGTTAGACATGTACAACGACAGATATTCTGCTGAGGGTGCATGGCAATACCCAATTCCACCAGATGCAAGCACGAATACTGTTGATTTCGACACCTTTTTAGGCAATGCCCCGAAAGTACCTTTCGAACCAAAAAGATTTTTTAGGTGGAGAAACTATCAAGATTATGGTACCGGTGTTGCGGGAGATTTATTCGTTCACGCATTTTCCACTTTAAACTATGTCATAAGTTCCCATGGACCAAATAGAGCTTTTGCCACTGGTGGACTCCGTTATTGGAAAGATGGTAGAGATGTACCGGATGTATCCATAACGTTATATGACTATCCTAAAACTGAAACTCATGCACCTTTTAATGCAGCTTTCCGTATAAACTTTATCGCAGGTAGTGGTGGAGGTGGCGGCTTTAAGCTTATTGGCACTGAAGGTGAAATGGAAATAGGACAAAACTCGGTCACCGTAAACCGTTCAAAATTAAGCATGACCCCAAGTGGATATTCATTGATTTCGTTTACCGAGGAAATGCAACAAAAGATCAAAAACGAATATGCTGCTAAAAACTTAGAATCTAGAAATTCTAGCTTATCAACAGGAACAACTACTTGGGAGGCACCTAGTGATTATAAAGGAGCTCATTATGACCATTTCAATAATTTCTTTACGAGTATAAGAAGTAATGGTAAAGTTATACAAGACCCAAAATTTGGACTTAGAGCCGCAGGAGCAGCACTTTTGGCTAACGAAAGTTATTCTAGAAAACAACCCGTTAATTGGAACCCTACAGAAATGAAATTAATGTAAACTAATCTTCTAATACTTCATTGAATTGAATGTGGCGTTCGACATTCTCTTCAATTGAAATGAAAGATTCTATACCACGTATACCTTTAATGCTAAGAATTTCATCTTGATAGACTTGTTTATAGTGAAAACTATCTCTAGCATGCATCTTTATGAAAATATCGTATTTACCGGTTACGTGGTGTATTTTAACCACCTCTTCAATTTCATTCAACTTTTTCATAACCTTTTTAAAAAGGTTGATTTCACTTAAAAAAATTCCTAAAAAAATAGTCATTTTCCAACCCATCTTAGCATAGTCTAAACTAAGGGTTGCTCCAGTTATCAAACCCATCTCCTTCATTTTTCGCATTCGCATATGCACCGTTCCTGGAGAAATAATCAATTTTTTGGCTACATCGGTATAAGGGGTTTGTGCATTTTCCGCCAGGATATTCAAAATATTAAAATCTACATGGTCTAATTTATTTCTCATCTGATACGTTCGATTAAATTCTCACATCAATTAAAATTGATTATTTATTAAACTATTATAGGTATTTAACCTTTTTTAACAAATTTAATTTATAGTTATGTTATTTTACGTATTAATATGACAATAAAAATACCAATAATTGAGTTTTTGTTTAAAATTTCATAATCATACTGATGATTGCATAAAAAGCATCTTCGCAGTAAATAATGTCAAATCATCACAATCGTATTATTAGAATTTTAAAAAATCAAAATATTATCATTTTTAATCAAAAAAAGTGGTTTTAATTCAAGAAAAATAAACACAATAAGCTTGTTTACAATTAGTTACAAAACGATACTATTTTTATTATTCTTCAACAATCTATAATATTGTCTAAGTCAAAATATCAACTAATAACCTGGTATTTTGATTGTAAAGTTTCCGGAACTTTTCTTTTACGCATAATGTATCCCCCGTTAGTTTTTCTATTAAACATAGGAATACTTATTAGGCAGGTGCATCATTGAGCAACAACTAAACTCACATGATTATGAAGAAAATTCTAACACTATCCTTCTTGTTACTTTGTACCCTATATGTAGCTCGAGCACAGGAAAACACAATTACCGGTAAAGTATCAGATTCACAAGGTCCCTTGCCCGGCGTTAACGTAATGGTCAAAGGAACCACCACAGGGGTCATTACGGATTTTGACGGTTTGTATTCCATTACGGCAGCAAGCGATGCCACGTTGGTTTACTCCTTTATAGGATATGCCAAATTAGAAATGCCTGTAAATGGAAAAACGATAATGAACGCTACTCTTGTAGAATCTGCTCAACAATTGACAGAAACAGTAGTGGTTGGCTCAAGAGGACAGGCAAGAACAAAATTAAAAACGGCGGCACCTGTAGATGTCATAAATGTAAGTAAACAAGCCATTAATATGCCTCAGTTAGACGTAGGGCAAATGCTAGTTGCATCTGCACCTTCTTTTACAGCGGTACGATCACAGGGTGGAGATTTAAGCTCTGCAGTAACACCTCCTACTTTAAGAGGTCTAGGACCTAATCAACTTCTTGTACTTGTAAATGGAAAAAGACGTCATAGCGGCGCACAATTGATTAGTTCTCCAACCGGTTCACAAGCAAACTCTGTGGATCTTAATTTTATATCTTTAGATGCGGTCGATAGAGTTGAAGTATTAAGAGATGGAGCATCTGCTCAATATGGATCTGATGCTATTGCCGGTGTAATCAATTTTATCACCAAAAAAGGTACCAACGAGTTTACAGCTAATTTCACCTCTGGCTTATACACCAACAACAATCCAGACTTAAGCGATTCTAACATTAGCGAATCGGACCAAGCCTTAATAAAGAATGAGGCAGAAGGAGTAGATGGTGTAACTCACCAATTAGGCCTAAACTATGGAACTTCTTTTGAAAACGGGGGTTATTTAAACGTTACAGGCATGTACCGCCAAAATGAACAAGCTATTCGTCCAAATATAAGTGGATCTACACCTTATGGGGATGCTTATCTAAATAACCAAAGAACAGATCCGTCTGGCAATATAATTATCACGAACCCAGAGCTACTGGCTGCCCAAGCGGCAGGAGACGCAGCACTAGCTTCAAATCTTCAAACCGATGCCGGTCTGCTTACAGCTCGCGGACTTACAGCTTATAATATTTCCACATTTGCAGGTCTACCTGCGGCAATTACCGGAGTTATATCCTATAATTTAGAAATTCCTTTATCAAAAGACTCAGAAACCTCCTTCTATTCTTTCGGAGACTTTGGCTATAGTAATGGTGACCTTTTTAGTTGTTTTTATAGAAGATCAGCACAGGCAGACAGGTTTAGTTATGATTTATACCCAAATGGTTTTAGACCACAGATGGTAAGTACACAAACGAATATTGGCTTTACAGGTGGAATAAAAGGAAAATTAGGTGATTGGGACTTTGACTTTAGCAACACCTTTGGAACCAATACCCAAAGATACAGTCAATTCAATACTATAAACGCTAGTTTACAGTCAGAATCCCCTACAGAAATGGATTTAGGAACACACAAGTTTACACAGAATACAGCCAACTTTGATGTTTCAAAATTTTACCCGGACATCTTATCTGGTCTTAATATAGCTGCTGGTGCTGAATTAAGAGTTGAAAACTATATTATAGAGAGAGGACAAGAAGAAAGCTATACTGCGGGTGATGCAGGAGTTATTACCGCCACAGAAGATAACCAAGCTCTCATAGGTCCTGATGGGTTTCCACTAGAAGACCTAAATGGCAATCCTATTCTTGGTGAAGATGGAGAAGCTTTGGTTCTACCGTTTGGTGGCACAAGTTCTTATCCTGTTTTAAACTACAGTCCAAACTCTCAATGTTTTAGAGGTTTTGCACCGGAGAATGAAGCAAACGAGTTTCGTACCGTAACCGCTGCTTATCTTGATGTTGAATTGGATGTTACTGATAAATGGCTTGTTGCCGGTGCTGTAAGAACAGAAAACTACTCAGATTTTGGAGGCGTTTTTACCGGTAAATTTGCCACACGCTATTCCATCTCAGATAATTTTGCAATTAGAGGTTCCGTTAGTTCAGGTTTTAGAGCTCCGTCTCTTCAAGAGCTTAACTACTCTCATACTTTTACCTTCTTCGTAGACCTAGAACCTTTTGATGGAACGCTGTATCCTAACAACAGTTCCGCAGCCAGAGCTATTGGTATTGAAAACCTACAAGAAGAAAGATCAACCAACTTTGGTTTTGGTTTTACTACAAAATTGTTCAATAAATTAGAAATTACTGCAGATTACTTTAAAATAGACATCAAAGACCGTTTGTTTGACACAGGTAACTTTAGTGCAACAGATGCACCAGTATTAGAACCTATTATAGGTTCGGGTCTAGCAAGCTTTCGTATTAACGGAGGAGATATAAGCACCCAAGGTGTAGAAGTTGTTTTGAACTACAATGAGCGTGTAGGAGAAGGTATGTTAGGATTAAATCTTTCTGGAATCATCTCTGACAGAACCTTTGAAGGTGCCAATATTCCTGATTTAGATACCGCTTTAAATGATGAAGATCTTCAAGCAAAGTATATTGATAGAGCCGTAATAGGACAATATGAAGTTGGTAACCCAACTACTACTTTTATTGGATCTGCAACGTTTTCCATAGGAAAATGGTCCGCAAATCTTAGAGGTAATTATTTTGGAGAGGTTAGCAGATTAGATGACGGTATAGGTACGCTAACCGATGTGAATTTTCCAAACGTTGGGGAACAAGGTTTTTCTGATCAAACTTTTTCCGCACAATTTACAACAGATTTTGGGGTGACCTATGCGGCAACCGAAAATCTATCCCTTACACTAACAGGTCAAAATATCTTTAATGAATTACCTGACTTGTATAGAGCGGAGGAAAGAGGATTTTACCTTTATGGGAATGCACAACAAGGTTCCCTTGGAGCATACTATTCAGCAAGAGCAACATTTAGCTTCTAAACTATAGTTACACGATTTTAAAAATTAAAGAAATGATAGAAAAATATATAGAAAAAATAAGCATACTAACCGTACTATTAATTGCTTTTAGTTCTTGTAGTTTAGAAAGGTTAGAATCTGCTCAGGAAGTTGCAGAAGGTGGTGGAACAATAAATACATTTACCGCCTATACCATAGATTCAACAGATCCTATGGGATCCAATGTGTACGGAAGAATAGTTTTTTGGAAGACAGATTTAGACCAAACTTTGGTTCAAATATCACTTTACAATACTATTGAAGACACCCTTCACCCGGCAGTCCTTATTGATGGGGCGGTTGGCGTTGAAACTACAGTTTTAATGACCTTGGACGGTGTAGATGGAAATACAGGTGAATTAGCAGATAATAAGTTTTACCTAATATCTGACACTTCGTTTTACGACACTATTACTACCCTTGATGCTCACGTAAGTATTTCTTTAAGTTCAGACGATACAACTGTCGTTGCTGAGGGGAATATTGGTACCAACGCAATGCCTGTAGATTCAAACTAGAATAATTTTTAACTTAAACATAGCACAATATGAAAACAAATGTAAACAGAAGAGATTGGCTTAAAAGAGGCGTTCTTACAGCAGCAGGTGTCATGGCAGCACCTTATTTGACCTATGGGGCTTTCCCGTCACAACCAATTGCAGTAGATACTAAAGGTAACATTCCATACACTCCGTTTTTTAAAGAGTATTTACCATATGCACCAACGCAACCTTTAGAACTTGCAGCAAAATTAAATGCAAACGAGAATCCTTATGGACCATCACCAATGGCAGTAGCTGCCATGCAAGAATATGCGCCTAAAGGAAACCGTTATGCTTGGAAAGAGCTATATCAGTTAATGGATAAACTTGCTGCTGAAGAAGGTGTAAAGCAAGAGAATATAATGATGGGACCTGGTTCCTCTGATTTATTGGAAAAAACCGCAATGGTATTTTTTCAAAATGGAGGGAATATCGTTTCTGCAGATCCAGCATATATGTCATTGATCAAAGTTGCAGAAGCTACAGGTGCTACTTGGAAACCTATTCCACTTAAAAAAGACTGGTCTCATGATTTAGCAGCAATGGAAGCGGCTGTTGATGATGATACAAAATTGGTATACATCTGTAACCCGAACAACCCAACAGGTAGTATGACCGACCACGCAGAACTGGTTGATTTCTGTTCTCGCGTATCTGAAAAAACCCCAATTTTCGTTGATGAAGCTTATTTAGGTTTCTTAGAAGATAGTGCCAAAAAGAGTATGGTGTCGTTAATCAATGAAGGTAAAAATGTAATCATTGCCCGTACGTTCTCTAAAATTCAAGGTATGGCAGGTTTACGTGTAGGTTATGTAGTAGCACAACCAGAAACATTAGATATCATTCAAAAAATAACACGTGGTGGTATGGGTATTTCGCTTCCTTCCGTTTATGCTGCAATGGCCAGTATGGAAGATGTTGCCTTTAAAGATAAATCTAGAAAACTGAATAAAGAATGTAGAGAATACGTGTACGAAAACCTTGATCGCTTAGACTTTGAATATGTACCTTCTTCTACAAGCTTTATAATTTTCCCAATAGAAATGGACGGTAAACCTTTCTTAGAAAAAATGACCGCCGAAGGTGTTGGTGTACGAGCTTTTGAAATCTACGGTAAAAACTGGTGCCGAGTAAGCATGGGTACTATGGATGAAATGAAGTTGTTTACAGCTGCCCTTGAAAAAGTGCTAGTTTAAGTTTGAATTAGTCCAGGAGTTGGGTGAAAGGATAATTGCCTTGACACAACAGTCTTTAGTTCAACTCCTTCGGACTATTCATTTTTAGAGAACCCTGCTCAAACTAAATCCCTCAGAAGATGAATTTTGCTTTACAAAAAACACTGGAATTAATATTAATTATTGGCCTTGGGTTGCTTTTACAAAAAAAAGTAGCCAAGCAAGATTTAAAAGGAGTAAAGGTCTTAATATTGAGTGTGGCATTACCTGCGACTATTTTCGTAGCACTGCTGAAAATAGAACTAAATGGTACATTATTAGTATTTCCCTTAGCCGCTTTGACCTTTAATTTGTTGATGTTATTAGCTACAAAATATTTTCTTGCAGCATCGTTACATAAAGAAGAGAAAGGTAAAAAGAGAACGTTAATGATGTTATTGCCATCGACGGCTCCAGGCTTATCCTGTTTTCCATTTATCGTAGCTTACTTAGGCGACGACACTTTAGCTTTGGCAGCATTAGCAGATATTGGGAACAAAATTTTCGTTCTCATTTTATTATATATGTTAGCCATGCATTGGTATCGCAAAAATTCAATAATTGAGAAGCAAGAATCCTCTAAAAGCAAATTAAAAGGTCTTTTTATTTCATTAATTAACGAACCTATTAATATGGTCATTGTAGTAGGTTTGATTATGCTAGGTTTCGGACTAAACCTTTCTTCATTACCTACCTTTTTTCAAAACACTGCATTAAGCATAAAAGATTTGATGACGCCATTAGTCTTATTATTTATAGGCATGGCCGTTAGAATAAATTCTGGTGAATTTAAGTTAATCATATCTATGTTATTTCGTAGAGCGGGTCTTGCTTTTTTATTAAGCGGTCTATTTGCATTCGCTATACCAACTTTAACTCCGGCAATGATTTTACTTTTGGTAGTATTTCCGCAGAGTGCTTGTAGTTTTTGGCCCTTTGCGCATATGAGTGCAATTCAGTCTATGGATGAGAAAGACGCACAGCCAAATCCGACATTCGATGTTAACTTCGGACTAAACATATTAGCATGTTCTTTACCTTTTTCTACACTATTGATTATCGGTATTTTCTCTTTTAGCGAGTTCTTCATCAATCCACTAATATTGATTGGTTTAGGAACATCGATTCTAGCTATTTCTTTTACTCCGGATATTTTTAAGACTACAAGTTTCATGTTAGATAGAGAACGAAAAATAACTCATAAAATTTTGAAGAAAAAATCACACATGACCATTGCAAAAGATGATTTTAAGCATACTAATGAAAAAAAATCAATTAGCGATGCCAAGGCAAGCTAAATCTAACTTTAACTAGGTTTCTTTCATCCAATCACAAAGTGTTCTATTCTTCCAAAGACCACATATAAAATCAGAAATATCTTTCAAAAACAAAAAGAACACATGCCATGAACCGTTCTAGAGCGATTGTAAAAATCACTAAAATATTAAGGCTCATAACTCTGGCAAACATAAAATAAAAAAAATGGCTCAACGTGTATAAATATACACGCCAAGCCAATCTTTTTAATTCAAACTACTCCTTTTTAATATTAGATAATTTGACTCATTTACATAAGAATTGTTTCATTTAGCTACTTCAATAGGTACGAGATACACAATATCTTCATCATAACTACCTTTTCGAAGTTCTTGAAAATCTATATTTTCCTTAATATACTTAGAAAGCATACTCGAATTGGTAGATATAGATAATATCCTAATCAAACCTTTATCGTCAACAGCTAAACGAACTTCTGCTTTTTGCCCCCTAATGTGGTCTGGAACATTCTCTTCAGCGAATAGATTATATATCTGACTGGTTAATGCCTTGGTATTTTTCGGCTCGGTATCATTGGCTAAAGCACATGACACACTTAAAAAAGTAAAAATTACTGTAAAATATAATATTTTTTTCATAACAGGAATATTAAATTATATTTAAAGATATTAAAGATATCCTAATAATAGATACAATAAAATATTAAATTATTAATATATTATTG
>RCMY010001300.1_pt1 | contig 23848 bp, 15 predicted proteins | sample 2041341 | NCBI WGS metagenome assembly RCMY01 (sample SAMN09708234, study PRJNA481090) | Marine sediment metagenome, whole genome shotgun sequencing project.
CATTATTCTAATTTTTTGGCGAAAATTGAATTATATCATTATGATATGTGAGTAACTTACTTTTTTTATTCTAAATGCACAACGGGTTTGGATGATGAAGAAAGCACGCCCGGCGGCAGTAAGGTCGATCATTCCACCGCTGGTGCGCAATGGGTTTACCGCCGTTTGGCGGCGATGGGGCAGAAAGAGAGCGGTGTGTTGTGCGGGCAGATGCTGGGCTTGTGCATTGCCTCGCACCACGGCGCAGGCTTGATTGATTGCTTGGATGACGAAGGCAATGTGGTGTGGCAAAAGCGCTTTAATAAAGACGACAGCCTCACCCATTTGAGCGAATGCCTACAAAATGCCGATGAATCGGTGCTGCGGCAGGCCGAAGGTTTGGCAGACAAGGCTTTGTTGGTGCAGATGCTCGCGCCGCTTAAAGCGGTGTTGATGCTGCCTGAAGCGCAGGCCGGCCATCAAATCAAAGAATTTTATCTGGGCTGCTTCACCCGCTTTCTTTTCAGCTGCCTGATTGATGCCGACCGCATCAACAGCGCCGATTTCGAGCGGGAAAATCAAAAAAAAATCCGCCGTTTGCAAGAAAAGCCCGATTGGCAAGCGGCCATTGCCAAGCTAGAAGCGAAGTTGGCGCAATTTGAGCGGCGCTATCCGATTGACGAAATCCGCCGCCAAATCGCCGATGATTGCTTGCAAAGAGCCGCCGATGCGCAAGGCATTTACACCTTAACCGTGCCCACCGGCGGCGGCAAAACGCTGGCCAGCCTGCGCCATGCTTTGCACCATGCCCAAACACACGGGCTGGAACGCATTATCTATATCATTCCCTATACTTCGATTATCGACCAAAACGCCGAAGCCGTGCGCGATATTCTGGGCGACGAGTGGGTGCTGGAGCACCATTCCAATCTGGATCCGGAAAAGCAAACCTGGCAAAACAAACTCTTGTCGGAAAACTGGAACAAACCGATTGTGTTCACCACCATGGTGCAGTTTCTCGATGCCTGGTTTGGCGGCGGCACCCGCGGCGCGCGGCATATCCACCCGATGGCCAACAGCGTGCTGATTTTTGATGAAATCCAAACGCTGCCGGTGAAATGCGTGCACCTGTTTTGCAATGCCCTCAATTGGCTGGTGCAGTTTGGCGGCAGCAGCGCGGTGTTGTGCACCGCCACCCAGCCTTTGCTCAGCGCGTGTGGCGTGGACGAATTCCCTGAAGACAAAAGAGCGCTCGTTAAAGCCCGCGGCTTGCTTCAGCTTGCGTCCAATGCCGAGATTATGGGCAAAAATCAGGCTTTGGATAAGCTTTTTGCCGACTTATCGCGCGTGGAAATTAAGTTTAACGAAAAAGCCGGCGGCTGGTCGGTGGATGAAGCAGGCGCTTTTTTGCTGACGCAGTTTCAGACGGCCTTGAGCTGCCTGTTTATCGTCAACACCAAAAAGTGGGCGAAAACCCTTTATCAATATTGCCAACAGCAGAATGTGCCGTCTGAAGCCTTGTTTCACCTGAGCACCAATCAATGCGCCGCGCACCGCAAAGCCTTGTTTGCGCGAATGAAGCAGCGCTTGGAGCAAAAATTGCCGGTAGTGTGCATCAGCACCCAACTAATCGAAGCGGGCGTGGATATTTCCATGGCTTGCGTGATTCGCGCTTTGGGCGGGCTCGACAGCATTGCCCAAGCCGCCGGGCGCTGCAACCGCCACGGAGAAAACGCGGGCAAAGGGCGGGTGTGGGTGTTGAACCTGCAAGAGCCGAGCTTGGCAAAAGTGCTGCCCGATATTGATGCAGGCCAACAACAGGCGGAGCGCGTGTTGCGCGAGTTTGCCGGGCAGGATATTTTGCAGCCAAAGGCCATGCGGCAATATTTTGAATATTATTTTTACCAGCGCAGCGATGAAATGGCCTATGCCGTTAAAAACAGCGCTTCAGGCAGCCTTTTGGATTGGCTGAGTGACAACGGCTCCAACAATTACGCGGCAAAAAACGACCAACGCCGCCAAACCAAGCAATATCCCTTGCTGATGCACTCGTTTAAAAGTGCCGGCCGCGCGTTTCAAGTGATTAATGCGCCCACCCGCGCCGTGATTGTGCCCTATGGTGAAGGCAAGGCGCTGATTGCCAAGCTGTGCGGCGAATATGAGCCCAAGGCTTTTTATGGCTACCTGAATCAAGCCCAGCGGTTTAGCGTGAATGTGTTCCCCAATGTGTGGAAAAAATTAATTGAATCAAATGCCATACATGAAATTGCTGATACAGGCGTTTATTATTTAAACGAACGCCATTACAGCGAAGAATACGGCTTGGCGGCGGATGAGGTCGCGCCAATGGATTTCTATGATTTATAAGGAGAAATAATGAATAACACAATCAGTTTCCGCGTGTGGGGGCGGCAGGCTTTATTTACCGACCCGGTAACCAAAATCGGCGGTGAAAAATTCAGCTATCAAGTGCCCACTTATGAAGCCTTAAAAGGCATTGCCCGCAGCATTTATTGGAAGCCGACCTTGATTTGGCACATCGACCGCGTGCGCATTATCAAGCCCATCCGCACCCAAAGCAAATCCACCAAACCGCTCAATTGGGACGGCGGCAACACCTTGGCGATTTACACTTTTTTGCAAGATGTAGAATATCAGGTGGAAGCCCATTTCGAATGGAACGAACACCGCCCCGATTTGGCAGGCGACCGCATTGCCGGCAAACATCTGGCCATCGCCGAGCGCATGTTGGCGCGCGGCGGGCGGCAGGATATTTTTCTGGGCACGCGCGATTGCCAAGGCTATGTGGAGCCATGCGAATTCGGCAGCGGCGAGGGTGCTTATGATAAGGAAAAACTGGGTGAGCATAACCTTGATTTCGGCCTGATGTTTCACAGCTTTGCCTATCCCGAAGAAACCGGCAAACACGAATTGCTCAGCCGCTTTTGGCCGGCCAATATGCAAAACGGCGTGATTACCTTTCCGAGCACACAAGATGACTCAGGCCGTCTGAAAAGCCGCGTTATCCGCACAATGCTGCTTGAAAAAGCATTTGTGGTCGGTGCCAATATGAAATCGGTGGAAGATGAAGCGAAGGAGCTGGGCTTATGAGCTGGATGCAGAAGCTGTATCAAACGTATAACGAGGTGGAGAAAAATGCCCGTTTATCAGATTCAGATAAGGAGAAGTTAGCACCGTTATGGCATAGCCCACAGACGGCACATATCCAAATTATATTGGACAACAAAGGAAATTTTCAGAGCGCAAAAGTATTGGAGGAAAAACCAATCATTATGCTGCCCGTAACCGAAGCATCGGAAGGACGCACCAGTGGTTTGGCACCTCATGCTTTATCGGATAGCCTGCAATATATCGCCAAAGATTTAGGCCTTACCTATACGAAAGAAGAATATATAGAGGAAGAGGGTGCAAATGGCAAGAAGAAAAAAATTAAGCAGAAAAAGGAAGAATTGATATTCAATCTATATGCCAAGCAATTAGCTGGTTGGTGTGCTTGCACCGATAATGTCAAGGTTTTAGCCGTGCAAACCTATATTCAAAAAGGTACAGTTTTAGCGGATTTAATTGAAAATAAAATTATACCCACGGATAGTGATGGCCAGCCGTTGGATAATTGGAATGATAAGCAAGAGGGTAAAGAAAACAAACCTGCTTTATTTAATGTATTAACTAAAGAGAAAGGGAAGTTTGAAATACGCAAAGCTCTGGTGGTTTGGGCGGTTCAAATTCCTAAGGGTCCTGTTTCTGAAGTTTGGAAGGATAAAGCGGTACAACAAAGCTGGGCAGAATATTATCAAGCCACGCTGAGCCGTAATTTTTGTTTAGTACTTGGTGACGAACAAAGCATCAGAACAAGCCATCCGGCCAAGTTGACTTACAGCGGTGATAAAGCCAAGCTGATTTCCTCAAACGATAAGGATGGCTACACTTTTCGCGGGCGTTTTGAAGAAGCGGAAGAGGCGGTCAGCATGTCTGCCGAAGTTTCGCACAAAGCGCACGCAGCGTTACGCTGGCTGATTGGCCGTCAAGGCATCCGTAACGGAGAGCCGGTTACCGTAGCATGGGCGGTGAACGGTAAAATCATGCCATCTCCTTTTAAGGATAATTATGATTATTTGACCGATGAAGATGATGATTCGGAATTAACATCTGTTCAGCAAAGAGCAGATAAGCCGTCTGAAATACTTGATAGCCAATTGGATAGAGCAACCGATTTTGGGGAAAAAGCGGCTGAAATTATTAAAAAGAAACTGCACGGTTTTAAAGCCGAACTCAAAGAACATGAGCAGATTTCTTTACTGATGCTGGATTCGGCAACCCCGGGAAGAATGGCGTTAACGTATTATCAAGAATTTTTACCAGCCGATTATTTTGCTAATCTGGATAAGTGGGTAGATGATTTTTCTTGGTATCAACGTCATTCGCAAGAAATTAAGGGCGGCAAGAAAGCAGACAAAAAAATCGTATGGCCTTGTCTCCCCCCATCACCGTATGCTGTTTTTGAAACGCTTTATGGCAAAGTATCCGATAGAGACGGCAAACTCAAAAAACAATTATACGCACGACTGCTACCGGTGATTGCCGGCGGTGAAAACGTGTCACTGCCTTTTGATTTTGTACAAAAAAGCTTTCAGGTAGCCTGCAGCCCCAGCAGTTATGAACATTGGGAATGGGAACGCAATGTGGGCGTAGCCTGCGCCTTGTTCAAGGGCTATTACGCCCGTCATCACGATAAATCACAACGGAGAAACTACTCTATGGCTTTAGATAAAGAAAACCGCTCACGCGATTATTTGTATGGCAGGCTGATTGCCCAGGCTGAAAATCTTGAATGGTATGCTTTGTATTTGCAAAATGGGAAAAAGACACCTACAAGAGCAACAAATGCGGAACGTTATTTTCAGCAATTTGCTCAACAGCCATATAGTACATGGTTGAATCTTGAAAAATCTTTGACACCATATAAAAACTACTTGGTTAACCGTGGGAAAGACTTCTATAAACAAGCCATCGGCGAGATTATGGATTTGTTTCAAAATGAAGATTTCACCTGTGATAACAAATTAAGTGGCGAATTTTTGCTGGGCTACCACTGCCAAAAAATGGAAATTAATCGCCAAATTGCTGCTTTAAAAGCTGAGAAAAATGCTGCCAAAAATAAATCCGAAACTCAATTAACCGAACAAAACTAAACGGAGATAGAAAATGAGCTTAACTAAAAAAATCGACTTCGCCCTGATTATCGGCGTGAAAAATGCCAACCCCAACGGCGACCCCTTAAACGGCAACCGCCCGCGTGCCGATTTTTCCGGCATCGGCGAGATGACCGACGTGTGCCTGAAGCGCAAAATCCGCGACCGCCTGCAAGAGAATGGTGAGATGATTTTTGTTCAAGCCAATGAGCGTAAGGATGATGGCATGGTGAGTTTGAAAAATCGCTATGACGGATTTATCAAGCATTTGGAAGAAAAGAATAATTCACAAACTACCGATTTATTGGGAGATGAAGTAGAGACAAAATCCAAAAAGAAAACAAGCAAGAAAGATGTGAAAAAAGATGAAATCGCAAAGAGTGCCTGTGAAAATTGGTTTGATGTGCGCAGTTTCGGGCAGGTGTTTGCATTTAGCGGTAAAGATGAAGACGGTGTTTCCATTGCAGTAAGGGGGCCTGTAACACTTCATTCGGCATACAGCATTGAGCCTATTAATATTACCAGTACACAGATTACCAAAAGCGTAAATGGTGATGGAGATAGTGACGTGAAGAAAAGCTCCGACACCATGGGCATGAAACACCGTGTAGACAGCGGCATCTATGTAGCCTATGGCGCCATGTCGCCGCAATTGGCCGAGCGCACCGGCTTTTCCGATGCCGATGCCGAAAAAATCAAAACCGTGTTAAGCCAATTATTCGAAGGCGATGCCTCTTCCGCCCGCCCCGAAGGCAGCATGCAAGTGCTGAAGCTGATTTGGTGGGAACACAACTGCAAATCCGGCCAATATTCATCCGCCAAAGTGCACGGTAGTTTAAAAGTCAATGCAGACGGCAGCTATGTATTGAGCCCATTGGATGGCTTAACGCCCGACGCGATTGACGGCTTCTAAACATGCGCACCATCCCGCTCGCCGCCCTGCAACACTACGCCTTCTGCCCGCGCCAATGCGCGTTGATCCACAACGAGCAAGCGTGGGCGGAGAATTTCCTGACCGCGCAGGGCAGGGCGTTGCACGAGCGGGTGGACGGCGGCGAGCCGGAAACCCGCAAAGGCGTGCGCTTTGAGCGCAGCGTGCATGCATCGGCAGAAAAGCTCGGCATCAGCGGCGTGCTCGATATGGTTGAGCACGAATTGGCCACAGGCCGTCTGAAGCCGGTGGAATACAAACGCGGCAAACCCAAAGTAGGATTGTGGGACAAAATCCAACTCTGCGCCCAAGCCTTGTGTTTGGAGGAAATGACCGGCAAAACGGTGGAAGAAGGCGCGCTGTGGTATCAGCAAACCCGCCATCGCGAGCCGGTGGTGTTTTCAGGTAGCCTTAGGCAGGAAACGCTGGCGGTGATTGAACAAGTGCGGTCATTGCTGGAAAGCGGCGCCACCCCGCCGCCGGTATATGGCAAGCATTGCAAAGCTTGCTCGCTGGTGGAGATTTGCCAGCCGCAGTTGATGGGGATGGATAGGTCGGTGGGGTATGTGACGGGGTTGTTTGAGATGATTTGAAGATTGCAGATATGTTTTTTTAAAAATTGAAAATTTAAATAAGGGTAGATAAATGTCTAAAACTAAAACGAGCTTTAATGTGGTAGAAGAAAAATCAGCACGCCTTGCTGTTTTAATTGATGCGGATAATGCTTCTGCGCAAACAATTAAGGCTATTTTGGAAGAAACCACTAAATTCGGCGAGGCAACTGTTAAACGTATTTATGGGAATTTTGTCGGCGATAGTGGAAAATGGAAGGTAGTCATTAATGAATACGCGATCAAGCCTATGCAGCAATTTGCGTATACTAAAGGTAAAAATGCTACTGATGGCTTTATGATAATTGATGCAATGGATTTACTTTACACTAATCGTTTTGATGGTTTTTGTATTGTGTCTAGCGATAGCGATTTTACTGCATTGGCGGTACGATTGAAGGAACAAGGTGTTACGGTATATGGTTTTGGTAAAGAGCAAACACCAGAGGCTTTCCGTAATGCTTGCAGTCAGTTTATCTATGTAGAAAATCTATTACCTGAATTAAAAGTAATCAATAATAAACAAGCAAATGCTGCTTTATCCAATACTTCAAATAAATATGAAGAAACAGTACAAACAGCTGAAATTGAAACCAAAGATAATATTTTTGCACAGGCTATTGAATTACCAGTAGATACTATCAGAAAAATCTTTGAGCAAGCAGATGATGAATGGATGACGGCTGCTGCTTTGGGCTCACAATGGAAATTATTACAAGTAGATTTTGACCCTCGTACTTATGGTTGCAAAAAACTCACTGACTTGGTTAAAAAGTATCACGATGTATTTCATTATGAAATGCGTGCAAACGCAGACGCTAAACACGAAAACATGTACGTTAAACTCAAAGTTTAGCTTGAGGTTATTTTTAAAGAGCGGTCAAAACCAAGAGGAATCCACCATGCGCAAACTCCAAAACACGCTCTACATCACCACCCAAGGCAGTTATCTGCATAAAGAGCGCGAAACGCTGGTGATTGAGCAAACCGTAGAGCAGGAGCGCAAAAAAGTGGCGCAATTGCCGGTGCATGCCATCGGCCATATTTTTTGTTTCGGCAACGTGCTGGTGTCGCCGTTTTTAATGGGTTTTTGCGGTGAAAACAATGTCAACCTGGCCTTTTTCACCGAACACGGCCGCTTTATCGGGCGTTTGCAGGGGCGGCAGAGCGGCAATGTGTTGCTGCGCCGCGCCCAATATCGCTTGTCTGAAAGCCATCCGGTGCCGATTGCGCGCCATATTATCGCCGCCAAAATCCAGTCGGCCAAACGCGTGTTGCAACGCCGCCAACGCAACCACGGCGAGCATAGCGAGATTCAGACGGCCATTGGCGCATTGAATTTCAGTTTGCAACAATTGCAGCGGGCGCACACATTGGACTTAATCCGCGGCATAGAAGGCGATGCCGCTGCACGCTATTTCGGCGTATTCCAACATTTGCTTACCGAAAAGAGCGGTTTCACCTTTGGCGGCCGCAACCGCCGCCCACCACGCGACCCGGTGAACGCTTTATTGTCGTTTCTCTACAGCGTGCTTGGCAAAGACATCAGCGGCGCCCTGCAAAGCGTGGGGCTGGATCCGCAAGTGGGCTTTCTGCACGCCGACCGCCCCGGCCGCGACAGCTTGGCGCAAGATATACTGGAAGAATTCCGCGCCTGGTGGGTGGATCGAATGACACTGAGCCTGATTAACCGCGGCCAAATCCGTTTGCAAGATTTCAGCACCGAAGCCGGCGGCGCGGTCAACATCAAGCCCGAAGCCCGCAAGCTGCTGTTTCAAACCCTGCAAGCCAAGAAACAGGAAAAAATCGTCCACCCCTATTTGCAGGAAGAAGTGGAAATCGGCCTGCTGCCCCATATCCAAGCCATGCTGCTGGCGCGGCACCTGCGCGGCGATCTGGCCGAATACCCACCGTTTTTGATGCGCTAAAGGCTACCTGAAATGCTGATGCTGATTACCTACGACATCTCCCTGGCCGACCCCGAAGGCAAAATCCGCCTGCGCCGCATCGCCAAACACTGCCTCGACTACGGCGTGCGCGTACAATATTCCGTATTCGAATGCGACCTCGCCCCCGACCAATGGGTGCAGCTGAAAGCCAAACTGCTGGCCACCTACCAACCCGAAACCGACAGCCTGCGCTTTTACCATCTGGGCAGCAAATGGCGGCGCAAAGTAGAACACCACGGCGCCAAAGCCGCAGTGGATATTTTTAAAGACACCCTGATTATCTGAACTTATTGCCGATTATCTGAATGGATTGCGCGAGCGCTAACCTGTAGTGCACATCAAAAAGCCCGCAGATCAGCGAAGCTTGATTTCTTTAACAATTTGGAAAAAATCGGCCTTGCTTGACTGTGTTATAGTAAGGCAATGTGTCTTCAGTGAAACCTTAGCGAAACAGGGCAATGCAAGCCTTGCCGGTTAAGGGTTTCAGCGGAGGCACCAGCCGCCTTCGGGCGGCTGTGAGTTGAAACCATGCGCTGCCTATGCCGGCGAAAAGATTGTTCAGCCAGCCGCCTTCGGGCGGCTGTGAGTTGAAACGTGCGCCCGCAAGTCTGCCGCGTGCCAAGTCTTCCAGCCGCCTTCGGGCGGCTGTGAGTTGAAACTTGTAGTCCCGTGGGAATACCGATAAGCGCACCCCAGCCGCCTTCGGGCGGCTGTGAGTTGAAACGTCGTAAACATCGATGCGGTCATTGCTGATTTTCACCAGCCGCCTTCGGGCGGCTGTGAGTTGAAACTTTCGGAAAAAGTGCACAGGCTCATCATTTCTACCCCAGCCGCCTTCGGGCGGCTGTGAGTTGAAACCTGTTCGCCGGTGAAGCTGCATTCAGCCAGTTTCCAGCCGCCTTCGGGCGGCTGTGAGTTGAAACATTAAAAATCAGCCGGGTTGCCGTCAATGTTGCCCAGCCGCCTTCGGGCGGCTGTGAGTTGAAACTTTAGTTCACCGGCGCGCTTGTTCGGGAGTGGTCCAGCCGCCTTCGGGCGGCTGTGAGTTGAAACGCGTGATTAATGGTGGTGAAAATCGCGGCACATCCAGCCGCCTTCGGGCGGCTGTGAGTTGAAACTATCGTAATGCCCATGCGGGCAATGTGAGGGTTTCCAGCCGCCTTCGGGCGGCTGTGAGTTGAAACCTTACTTTCCAAATATTCAAGCACAATCGCATCACCAGCCGCCTTCGGGCGGCTGTGAGTTGAAACTTGCTTCGATGGGTGTATATTACTAGCGGTAATTCCAGCCGCCTTCGGGCGGCTGTGAGTTGAAACTCGACCGCCACGCCGGAGGCCGTCTGAAATTTTCCAGCCGCCTTCGGGCGGCTGTGAGTTGAAACTCAATATGCGCAAGCCATTTAGGGGGTTTGATGGACCAGCCGCCTTCGGGCGGCTGTGAGTTGAAACTTTGAAGATTCTGCGCAGATTTGGGCGGTAGACCCCCAGCCGCCTTCGGGCGGCTGTGAGTTGAAACGGGGTGGACGGTGAGGATGATTTGCACCGTGCGCCCAGCCGCCTTCGGGCGGCTGTGAGTTGAAACTTTTTTGCTGATTTTGACTTTAGGCACAACGTCACCCAGCCGCCTTCGGGCGGCTGTGAGTTGAAACGCTTTTCCTGCCAAGCCCAATCCGCTACTTCGCCCAGCCGCCTTCGGGCGGCTGTGAGTTGAAACCCGCCTCAAGCTGCACAGCCATCTGCATACCTTGCAGCCAGCCGCCTTCGGGCGGCTGTGAGTTGAAACTGTTCATTGGGTGGCCGCTCCGGGGAACCACTGCCAGCCGCCTTCGGGCGGCTGTGAGTTGAAACGCCTCGCCGCCTTGAGCCGCCTCAGTATCCAGAGCCAGCCGCCTTCGGGCGGCTGTGAGTTGAAACTACCACACCAACAATGTGCTGGAGGGCGCAAAACCAGCCGCCTTCGGGCGGCTGTGAGTTGAAACCCGTTTCCCATTGATGCGGTGGCCGAGCATGACACCCAGCCGCCTTCGGGCGGCTGTGAGTTGAAACGCTATAAAAACAGCATGCGTGGAGCAGGATTAACCCAGCCGCCTTCGGGCGGCTGTGAGTTGAAACGTAGTAAACGGTAATGGCGGCCAGCTCAAACAGGCCCAGCCGCCTTCGGGCGGCTGTGAGTTGAAACTGCCGAAGCGCTTAAGCCCCGAAGCATTTTCACACCCAGCCGCCTTCGGGCGGCTGTGAGTTGAAACGTTTGCGTGTCACCCGGCTGGCTTGTGCCGGGGGCCAGCCGCCTTCGGGCGGCTGTGAGTTGAAACCGCCTGATTAAACGTGTACTGTAAGGTGTAAAAACCAGCCGCCTTCGGGCGGCTGTGAGTTGAAACGATACAGAACGCGGCTATCTGTTAGTAAACGAAGCCAGCCGCCTTCGGGCGGCTGTGAGTTGAAACCCGATAACTGGCGAAAGCCCGACAAAAACGGCTACCCAGCCGCCTTCGGGCGGCTGTGAGTTGAAACGTTTGTGAAAACAAACTCTAAGTGTGTGGCCGTGCCAGCCGCCTTCGGGCGGCTGTGAGTTGAAACGGCAAAACCTTTGCTCAAGTCATCTTGCCAGCTTTCCAGCCGCCTTCGGGCGGCTGTGAGTTGAAACAAGTGGGAACAAACTATGCCGGCTCACTGAATGGCCAGCCGCCTTCGGGCGGCTGTGAGTTGAAACAGATTTCGGGCGCATATTGTGATTGTCGAAAAAGCCAGCCGCCTTCGGGCGGCTGTGAGTTGAAACCCCTTGCAACCCGGGCAAATTGTCTTTTAAGTCAGCCAGCCGCCTTCGGGCGGCTGTGAGTTGAAACGGCACATTTGCATTTGTTGCATCATTAAAAACCATCCAGCCGCCTTCGGGCGGCTGTGAGTTGAAACCGCTTGACACGATGCAAAATTAAATGACACCGAACCAGCCGCCTTCGGGCGGCTGTGAGTTGAAACGCCCCTTCACTTGGCTTGTTAAAGGGGCGATGCACCAGCCGCCTTCGGGCGGCTGTGAGTTGAAACGCGTTATGATGGCCGTCCCCGAAGGTTCGGAAAACCAGCCGCCTTCGGGCGGCTGTGAGTTGAAACGGGAAATGTGAGCTGGACAGCTTGCTGATTGAAACCAGCCGCCTTCGGGCGGCTGTGAGTTGAAACTGCCTACCCGTCACGGTGGTGCCGTTGCTAGTGACCAGCCGCCTTCGGGCGGCTGTGAGTTGAAACGTCAACTACGACAACGGAGCCTTCAGGGACGAGCCCAGCCGCCTTCGGGCGGCTGTGAGTTGAAACGAGGCAATCAACCGCAACAGCTATCAACACGTAAGCCAGCCGCCTTCGGGCGGCTGTGAGTTGAAACGCCCATTCCCCGCGAAGGATTCAAACAATAAGGCCCAGCCGCCTTCGGGCGGCTGTGAGTTGAAACTAATTTGTCTTGTCGTTCAGCCGCTGCGGTAGCCCAGCCGCCTTCGGGCGGCTGTGAGTTGAAACGGCACCTTTGCGCCGGGCGACAACGGCGAATTGACCAGCCGCCTTCGGGCGGCTGTGAGTTGAAACGTTGGCGGCTTGGGCGGCTTGCAGGGTTTGCAAACCAGCCGCCTTCGGGCGGCTGTGAGTTGAAACGTTAAGCAGGTTGGTGAGCTGGATTTTTTCCGCGCCAGCCGCCTTCGGGCGGCTGTGAGTTGAAACATACACAGCGCCTACTTCAAAAAAGCCCACCGGCCCAGCCGCCTTCGGGCGGCTGTGAGTTGAAACCTGACTACCCCGAAACCGCCCCAATTTACGATCAGGCCAGCCGCCTTCGGGCGGCTGTGAGTTGAAACCCATTCCACCATGCGGCGCACACCTAAATTAGTCCCAGCCGCCTTCGGGCGGCTGTGAGTTGAAACACAGATGCGGCTGCGATTGCGCCGCCTACATCACCCAGCCGCCTTCGGGCGGCTGTGAGTTGAAACGATTTGAACAATAACCAAAAAGCTGTGGCCAGAGACCAGCCGCCTTCGGGCGGCTGTGAGTTGAAACTATGAACATCGAAAAACTGAAGCAAAAAGCCCAACCAGCCGCCTTCGGGCGGCTGTGAGTTGAAACAAAACTCACGAAGTAACGCCGTTCACCATTGCGGCCAGCCGCCTTCGGGCGGCTGTGAGTTGAAACTCGCCATTCTTGCCGAGTTTCCGCACAGTATGGCCCCAGCCGCCTTCGGGCGGCTGTGAGTTGAAACGATGCACTTTATCTTCGCCGATGACTTTCTTGCGGCCAGCCGCCTTCGGGCGGCTGTGAGTTGAAACCGAGGAGTGAAAACAACGCGGGCAACGGTGGTACCCAGCCGCCTTCGGGCGGCTGTGAGTTGAAACTTTGGACAGGCTTTGCGCCGGCTGGCGTTGGGCGCCAGCCGCCTTCGGGCGGCTGTGAGTTGAAACGGGCAAGCGGTCGTCATAACTCACAAAGTCACACCCAGCCGCCTTCGGGCGGCTGTGAGTTGAAACATCCTCTCCGCGTTATAAGCCGCCCGATAAGCCCCAGCCGCCTTCGGGCGGCTGTGAGTTGAAACGATGGTGGGCTTGATGTGCGCCAGCTTGCCAGCAGCCAGCCGCCTTCGGGCGGCTGTGAGTTGAAACGTTGGTTGGGCATGTGGATTTGGTGGAGGTGGTATCCAGCCGCCTTCGGGCGGCTGTGAGTTGAAACACCGATTGCTGTAATGCCACGGGCAAGAAGCCGGCCCAGCCGCCTTCGGGCGGCTGTGAGTTGAAACAGAAAATTGGAGTAGGAGATAGATATGAAAAAAATGTCCAGCCGCCTTCGGGCGGCTGTGAGTTGAAACCATGTCGCTATCCACGTCCTCTGCATTGTGTTTACCCAGCCGCCTTCGGGCGGCTGTGAGTTGAAACGGCCACCGCATCAATGGAAAACGGAAAGTGCCACACCAGCCGCCTTCGGGCGGCTGTGAGTTGAAACAATGCATTAATATCTTCGGCCACCGCCTGCGCAAACCAGCCGCCTTCGGGCGGCTGTGAGTTGAAACCGTTGCGTTATTAACGTATTGCACGCGCACGTTGCCAGTCGCCTTCGGGCGGCTGTGAGTTGAAACCAGCCGCTCAATCAGCAAAGGCAAGTCACGGTAACCAGCCGCCTTCGGGCGGCTGTGAGTTGAAACGCCGCCACCCGCGCCGCCCAACACGTTATAAACCAGCCGCCTTCGGGCGGCTGTGAGTTGAAACTTCGGCGCAGGCGGCGGCAAAGGTTTAGGCTCGCCCAGCCGCCTTCGGGCGGCTGTGAGTTGAAACGCTTGACGTTATTTGCACATTCGGGTGTGCAGAACCAGCCGCCTTCGGGCGGCTGTGAGTTGAAACGATTGCGCGCTATTGTGAGACATATCAAATGGCTGGACCAGCCGCCTTCGGGCGGCTGTGAGTTGAAACGATTTCCTTGCGCCGGATTTTGTGCGCCGCGCCCCCAGCCGCCTTCGGGCGGCTGTGAGTTGAAACATAGCTGCATTATAAATACTAAAGTACTGAATACGCCAGCCGCCTTCGGGCGGCTGTGAGTTGAAACGGAATTGTTGTCCGACAATGACAACCTCTCCATCATCCCAGCCGCCTTCGGGCGGCTGTGAGTTGAAACGCTTCAGGGCCAATGCTTGCTGCTTCCGTATCCACCCAGCCGCCTTCGGGCGGCTGTGAGTTGAAACGGCCTCTGCGCCTTTTTGGCGCGCCTCCATATTGACCAGCCGCCTTCGGGCGGCTGTGAGTTGAAACACAAATGCCCTTGCCCAAGCAATGAAATTTGTGCCAGCCGCCTTCGGGCGGCTGTGAGTTGAAACCGTAAACGGCGTGCCGAAAAGCAAATTCATCATGAACCAGCCGCCTTCGGGCGGCTGTGAGTTGAAACGATTTCTGCTCGGGCCTTGTCGTCGGTGTCGATGCCAGCCGCCTTCGGGCGGCTGTGAGTTGAAACTTATCCAAAGAATAAATAGAAAATTTATTTAGATTCCAGCCGCCTTCGGGCGGCTGTGAGTTGAAACAATACCGTGACGATTATGTTCACGTAAAGCTTTACCAGCCGCCTTCGGGCGGCTGTGAGTTGAAACGATTATCTGAAAAAATACTTCAGGCATTTGCGCGGGCCAGCCGCCTTCGGGCGGCTGTGAGTTGAAACACCTGCACGGACGAGATGTGGCGGGTCGAATGCCCAACCGCCTTCGCGCGGCTGTGAGTTGAAACACCACCGACGGCGATGTGCAGGCAGGCGATATTTCCAGCCGCCTTCGCGCGGCTGTGAGTTGAAACTCACGCTCTGCTTTGTCGATACCGCATGCCATGTCCAGCCGCCTTCGTGCGGCTGTGAGTTGAAACGCTGGAAAAAGGTGTGCCTGAAGAAGCTTTAATCGGCCAGCCGCCTTCGCACGGCTGTGAGTTGAAACGAATCCCGCCGTCGCCTAGATACTTCCCCAAATCCCAACCGCCTTCGGACGGCTGCAAGTTAAAACATAAGCACCGTGTCCGGGATGGTGGCAATCCGGCGCAACGGTCTTTATATCTATCCGCTGTGAGGGTGCAAAAGCCACAAAAAAACTAAGGCCGTCTGAAAGCATGTTCCACTTTCAGACGGCCTTTCATTAAATAAAATATGACAAATTATTTATTGCGGCTGAAGATCATTTTGGTTGCTTGCCAAGCCACGCAGCAGGCGCCGCCGATGAAGATCAGGTCGGCGATGGTGCGCACCCAGCGCAAGGTGTCGAGCAGCTCTTGCTGCATAAAGCCTTCGCTGCGGGCATACCACAGGCCTTGTGAAATGCTGGCGTGTGCTTGGAATACGCCTATGGGCAAGAGGCTGATTACAATCATCAGGGTGAGGCCGATGTTGAGCAACCAGAAGCCCCAAGTCATCAGCTTGTCGTCAAAGGCTGCGTTGGGGCGGATGTAGCGCGCCACTAAGAGCACGAAGCCTAAGGCGAGGAAGCCATACACACCGAAGAGGGCGGCGTGCGCGTGCACGGCGGTGGTGTTGAGGCCTTGCAGGTAGAAGAGCGAAATCGGCGGGTTGATCAGGAAACCGAACACGCCGGCGCCGACCATGTTCCAGAATGCCACGGCCACAAAACACATCAGCGGCCAGCGCAGGCGGCGCGCCCACGGTGCGGCGTTTTGGTAAGACCAATGCTCATAAGCTTCTTTGCCCAGCAAAATCAACGGCACCACTTCGAGTGCGGAGAAAGATGCGCCCACGGCCATCACCGGGGTGGTGGTGCCTGAGAAATACAGATGGTGGAAAGTGCCGGGCACGCCGCCGACCATAAACAGGCTGGCTGCCACTAATGAAGCCACTGTGGCCATTTTTTTGGTGACCAAGCCCATGCTGTAGAAGATAAAGGCTAGTGCGGCGGTGGCAAACACTTCGAAGAAGCCTTCCACCCACAGATGCACCACCCACCAGCGCCAGTATTCCATAATGGTCAGGCTGGTGTGTTCACCATACATCAGGCCGGGGCCGTAAAACACGCCCACGCCTATCATCGAGGCCACGAAAATGGCGAGCAGGTTTTTATCGCTGGTTTTGTCTTTAAAGGCGCTGATGGTGCAGCGCAGCATCAGCCACAGCCACAAAAGCAGGCCGACAAAGAGCAGAATTTGCCAAAAGCGGCCCAAATCCAAATATTCATAACCTTGATGGCCAAACCAGAAATTCAGGTGCGAAGGGATGATGTGGCTCAGGGCAAAGAAGTTGCCTGCATAAGAGCCGGCCACCACGATAAACAGGGCAACGTAAAGCAGGTTTACGCCCAGCGCCTGATATTTCGGGTCTTTGCCGCCGTTGACAATCGGTGCTAGGAAAAGGCCGGCGGTGAGAAAGCCTGTGGCAATCCAGAAAATGGCCGATTGAATGTGCCAGGTGCGCACTAAGGCATAGGGAAACCACTCGGAAAGGTTGATGCCGTAAAACTGTTGGCCTTCCACGGTGTAGTGGGCGGTAATGCCGCCGAGCAGCACTTGCACCACAAACAGCGCCACGGTGAGAAACACATATTTACCCAAAGCTTTTTGCGAAGGGGTGAGCACCACTTTCGAGAGCGGGTCTTCGCTTTGGCTGTTGAGCTCGTGCGGGTTTTTGCTGCTCAAGAAAGAGAAGCCCCACACCAACAAGCCGATGCCCAAGAGCAAAAACACCACCGATGCAAACGACCACATATAGTTTTCAGTGGTGGGCACATTATTGATCAAAGGCTCGTGCGGCCAGTTGTTGGTATAAGTGGCATCGTGATCGGGGCGGTTGGTGGAGGCGGCCCATGCAGTCCAGAAGAAGAAGTTGGTGAGCTTTTGGCGTGCTTCTTCGCTGGGCAGGGTGTTATTTTTCATCGCGAAATGTTCGCGCGTGGTGATCATGGAAGGATCATTGCCATAGAGGGTGATGTAGTAGGGCGCCACGCTTTGAATCGCCTTGATGCGGGTGTCGGAAAGCACCACATTGCCATCGCTGCCCACGCGGCTTTGATTGCGGTATTCCTCGGCCATGCGCTCGCGCAGATTGGCTTGCGTGGCTTTATCCAGCTCGGCATAAGGTTTGCCGTGTTCGGCTTGCGCGGTGATGTCCAGCCACGCCACCAGCTCGCGGTGCAGCCAGTCGGCTGTCCAGTCGGGCGCTTGATAAGCGCCGTGGCCGAGAATAGAGCCCAGCTCCATGCCGCCGGTGCTCTGCCAGGCAGATTGGCCGGCCAGAATATCTTCTTTGCTCATCAGCACTTGGCCGGAAACGGAAACATATTGCTGCGGGAAAGGCGGGGCCTTGCGGTAAACCTCGACGCCTAAATAGCCGAGGATGGAGAAAGTAATCGTCAGCACGGCAATCAGCGCGTACCAAAGCTTTTTATACTGTCCCATTTTGTGCTCCTGAAAGGGTTGTTTGGGTGGTTTTTAATTCATCTTATATGAATGTTAAAGATTGTATCACGGCTGTTTTTCAAAAAACAAGCTTTCAGACGGCCTAGACTCGTTCCCGCTGAATTGTGTGGCAAAATAGATAAATCGATTATATTTCAGCTATTTTTTTGAAAATAATCATTAATTTTAAAAATCAAGGCTGATTGTGTGGCAAAAAATCTAGTTACAAAGAACTACATTTCAGCATAAAGATTCATAATTTTTGAATAATTTGATGTGTATCAAAGAAGGTAAAGCAGGCTTAACACATAATCCGTAAAAAAGCGTAAAGCGCAATTGCTACGCCTTCCTACAACAATATTTCTCCCGGCAGGGAAGAAAAGGAACCACCATGAAACGCCAAACCTTAGCCGCACTGATTGCCTCCGTTTTTGCCTTGGCTGCCTGCGGCCAGAGTGCCGACAAAGCGGAAGCGCCCGCACCGGCCGCCTCCGGCGCCAGCCAACAAGCCGCGGCTCAAGAGCCTCAGGGCGAATTGCCGGTGATTGATGCCGTGGTAACGCACGCACCTGATGTGCCGCCGCCGATTGATCGCGACCATGCGGCCAAAGTGGTGGTGAAAATCGAGGTGTTGGAAAAAGTGATGCAGATGGCCGATGGTGTCGACTATAAATATTGGACATTCGGCGGCGATGTGCCCGGCCAATTTATCCGTGTGCGCGAAGGCGATCAAGTGGAAGTACAATTCTCCAACCATCCCACTTCCACCGTGCCGCACAATATCGACTTCCACGCGGCCACCGGCCCCGGCGGCGGTGCAGCGGCTTCGTTTACTGCGCCCGGCCACACCTCCACATTCAGCTTCAAAGCCTTGCAGCCCGGCCTTTATATCTACCATTGCGCCACCGCACCGGTGGGCATGCACATTGCCAACGGCATGTATGGTTTGATTTTGGTCGAGCCCAAAGGCGGCCTGCCTAAAGTGGACAAAGAATTCTATGTGGTGCAGGGCGATTTCTACACCAAAGGCAAATACGGCGAGCGCGGCCTGCAACCGTTTGACATGGAAAAAGCGATTAAAGAGCAGCCTGATTATGTGGTGTTCAACGGACACGTCGGCGCGATTGCCGGCGACAAAGCGCTCAAAGCCAAAGTGGGCGAAACCGTGCGCATGTATGTGGGCAACGGCGGCCCCAACTTAGTGTCTTCATTCCACGTGATTGGCGAAATTTTCGACAACGTGCATGTGGAAGGCGGCGACTTAATCAATAAAAACATCCAAACCACGCTGATTCCGGCCGGCGGTGCAGCCATTGTCGACTTCAAGCTCGATGTGCCCGGCAGCTACACGCTGGTTGACCACTCGATTTTCCGTGCCTTCAATAAAGGCGCACTCGGCCAATTGGTGGTGGAAGGCCCGGAAGACAAAGAAATTTTCTCCGGCAAAATCGGCGACACCGTTTACCAGCCTGAAGGCGGCGCGATTCAAACCGTGCCTTTGAGCGCCAGCGAAGCGGCTCGTGTGGAAGCCGGCCCCGCCAAAGCGGCCAGCAAAGAAGACCAAATCAAGCTGGGCAAAGCGGTGTATGAGTCCAACTGTTTGGCCTGCCACCAAGCCAACGGCCAAGGTGTGGAAGGCGCATTCCCGCCGCTGGCCAAGTCGGATTATCTGGCGGCCGACACCAAACGCGGCATCCATGCGGTGTTGCGCGGCGTGAGCGGCAAGATTACCGTCAACGGCAAGGAATACAACAGCGTGATGCCGGCTGTGGCGCTCAACGACGAGCAAACCGCCAACGTGCTCACCTATATCCTCAACAGCTGGGGCAATGCCGGCGGCCAAGTTACACCGGCCGAGGTTGCCACCGAACGCAAAGCCAAGTAAAAGCACAGAGGCCGTCTGAAAGGTTTCAGACGGCCTTTTAAACAAAAAAACCGGCAACAGAATGCTTTTTACACGGCTTTTGCAAAAAGGCCGTCTGAAAAACATTTTGTCTGAAAAACATTTTGATGATAAAGATAAAGACACCCGCCATGAACACAGCCAAACTGCTCTCTCTCAGCCTGTTGATGCTCTGCGGCTCGGCCTTTGCCGCCGATATGGCCAAAATCAGCGGCGGCAGCTATCGGCCGCTTTATCTGAAAAAAGACACGCCCATGATCGCCGTGGCCGCGTTTGAATTGGATAAAACGCCGGTAACCAACCGCGAATTTGCTCAATTTGTGCAGAAACACCCACAATGGCAGCGCGGAAAAATCAGCAGCAAGCAGGCCGACGGCCACTATTTACAGCAATGGGTGAAGAGAGGCCAAGGCTTTGCACCCAAAGCCGGCGATGCGAATAAGCCGGTCACCAACGTGTCGTGGTTTGCCGCCAACGCCTATTGCGCCGCACAAGGCAAAAGGCTGCCCACCATCGACCAATGGGAATATGCCGGCCAAGCTTCGGCCACCCGCAAAAACGGCACCACCGAACCGGGCTACAGCCGCACCATTTTGGATTGGTATGCCGACAGCAGCCAACAAGGCTTGCGCGAAGTGGGCAAAAGCCGCGCCAACTATTGGGGCGTGCACGACATGCACGGCCTGATTTGGGAATGGACGGAAGACTTCAACAGCAGCCTTTTGAGCTCCGGCAGCGCGGATGCCAATATGTTTTGCAGCGGTGCGGCCATCGGCACCGCCGACCCGAGCGATTATGCCGCCTTTTTGCGCTACGGTTTGCGCACCAGCCTGCAAGCCAAATTTTCGTTGCACAACCTGGGTTTCAGGTGTGCCAAAGCATAGATTGCTTCCTCCTGCATGAGCCAGTCTCAGCAAGCAGCTTCGGCGATACGCTTAAACGTATCGCCGCTTTTTTTGTGTTTGGACAATATTTTGCAAGCATTCAAATATAGTGGAATCAAAGAAAAACTGATGCAAAAACAATAAATCCCAAACCGTGCGCAGGGTGTGGCGCAGCCACGCACGCGGTTTAAACGGTTTTTGCGTGTGTGGCTTGCTGCATGCGGCTACATAGTGGCATGCATAAAAAAGTGATACGGCGGGTAGGTTGGGTTGTAAACCCAACAAATCCACAGGCCGTCTGAAATGTTGGGTTTATCAACCCAACCTACGCCGTTGCAAAATGTAGTTTCATGTAACTTTTCTTGCATTTCACTATATCAGTTTTGCATTCATTCCACTATAAATAAGGCATTGTATGATGAATCATATGCAAAGGCCGTCTGAAACCTTTCAGACGGCCTGCTCAACCTTTACATTATCAGCGCAAACAGCCAAGCCATTGTGTCGGACAACACCATCCGCCGTTTTGACTTGCCGCAGCTTCAACCCATTTTTCAACAACATAGAAACATTTCATCAGCATTCTCTGATTGTCAAATCCTGTAAAGCCCGTTAGTATCATCTCACCGCCCACAAGCGGCCATAAATAAAACAAACACCCACAAAGGAAGAAAACATGAAACGCAAACTCACCGCCGCCCTGATTGCGGCTCTGCCGGCGCTTGCCTTGGGACAAAACGTGGTCGTGTTCGGCGACAGCCTCAGCGACACCGGCCAGCCCGGCTGGGCGCCCAAAGCCAGCTATCTCGATGCAAACGGCCAAATGCACAAGCTCTACGACGAACATGTGGCCGCCGCGCTCGGCAGCAGCCTTACCGCTTCGGGCAGCGGCGGCAGCAATTATGCCTACAGCGGCGGCGTGGTGCTGGGCAGCAACAGCGCGCTCACCGCCGCGCAGCCCAATCTCGCCCTGCAACAGCAAATTGCGAATTACACCGCCCAAGGCGTGCGCCCTGAAAGCCTGCATATTTTATGGGGCGGCGGCAACGATATGGCCGCTATTCTCGAGCGCGCCCAAAGTGCTGCCTCGCCCACCGCATCGGTGAGCGCCGACACCGCCGCCGCCGCCGCCGAAAGCGCCCGCCAATGGCAAACGTTGCGCAGCGCCGGCGTGGATTTGGCGGTGATACCCAACGTGCCCAATGTGGTCTACACGCCCACGCTGTTTCAAAGCTTCGGCAGCGCCGCCGCGCAAGGTTTCGGCGCGCAGGTAGAGCAGGTTGCACCGAATATGGGCAGCGCCGCCACCGCCGCTTTTAATCAGGCTTTTCAAGCGGCTTCAGCCGCGCTGGCGCAAACCGAGCAACAATCGCTGGCCGATTTCAACCAAGCCCGCGCCGCCGTGCTGGCCAACACCGCCGCCGCAATCTACAGCAGCCCGCTTGGCCAAGCGTTGAGCGCCGCCGGCATCAGCGAAGCGGCGTTTAACGCCAATCTGCAAACGCAATACCAAAGCTTTGCCGCCAGTGCCACCAGCGCCACCACCTTGCTCAACAGCCAAACCACCGCCGCGCTCAATCAAGTGGGCGGCAACATCGTGCGCATCGACACCGACCGCCTGTTTGCCGATATGCTCGCCAGCCCCGAGCGCTACGGCCTGGCCAACACCACCGCCCCGGCTTGCAGCGGCAGCACCGCACAAAGCCTGTGCCAGCCTGCCGATGCCGCGCAGGCCGACAGCCGCCTGTTTGCCGACGGCTTTCACCCCGGCCCCGCCGCACACCAAATTATGGCCGACTACATCATCAACACCCTGCAAGCGCCGCAAGACATGGCCGCTCTGCGCCGCAGCGCCGTTGAGCAAAGCCGCAACGTGCAAGACTTTGTGCGCGAAGAGAGCAATCGCCAACGCAGCAACCCGCAAGCGCCGCACACGCTCGATGCCATCGCCGCCTACCAGCGCCACAGCGGCGACAGCCACAGCATCCATGCCGGTGCCAAAGCCCAATTTAATGCAAACTGGCAGGCAGGCGCCGTGTTCAGCCGCAGCGAAAACGAGCCAAGCAGCGGCCGCACTGATATCGAGAGCGAAACCAACAGCCTCAGCGGCTTTATCCGCTACGATCAACCACGCTGGTGGCTGGGCGGCTTGGTGCAGATCAACGACAGCGATTACACCACCCGCCGCCACTTCAACCTCGGTCAAGCCACATTCACCCAAAGCGGCGACACCGGCGGCAACAGCCGCGCCGGCGGCCTCTTTGGCGGCTACGATGTGTGGCAGAGCAACAGCACGCGCCTATCTGCCTTAGCAGATCTCACCCTCACCAAAGGCAAAATCAACGGCTTTGCCGAGCAGGGCAGCGATGCCGCCCGCATGCAGTTTGGCAAGCAAAACCTGCATTCGCTGCAAAGCGGGCTGGGCTTTGAAGTGCGCCACCAAAGCGGCAGCTGGCAGCCTTTTGCCAATCTGCGCTGGGTGAAAGAATGGAAAAAAGACGATCAGGGCATCAGCGCAGGCTTGGGCGGCAGCCACTTTTATTCCGCCACGCCTGAGCAAGACCGCAGCTGGCTGGGCGCGCTCGCCGGCGTGCAATGGCAGCCGCAAGGCAGCCCGCTGCACGCTTTTGCCGCCGCCAGCCGCGATTTCGGCCACCGCAACCAAAGCCACACCGGTCTGCAAATTGGCATAGGCGCACGCTTTTAAACAAGTGTTGATGGTTTAAACAGCAATGCCGTCTGAAACTTTTCAGACGGCATCGTTTTGTTTTCGTATTCAAACAAGTAGCGCGTAGGTCGGATTCTCGAATCCGACGCTTGTTCGCAGAACAATAATTTCAGAGCCGCGGCGAATATCGGGTAGCAATATCCGACCTATAAGCACCACGCATGCAAAAGCCGGTTAAAGCGCGTGCGTGGCTGTGCCACACCCTACACGCTTTTCAGACGGCATCGTTTTGTTTGCACATTCAAGTAACCGTAGGTACGATTAGCTTTGTCCAAACAAAGCGTAATCGTACGCATGGCACACAAATGCCGTCTGAAACTTTTCAGACGGCATTTGTGTGTAGTGCGTAGGTCGGATTCTCGAATCCGACGCTTGTTCGCAGAACAAGAATTTCAGAGCCGCGGCGAATATCGGGTAGCAATATCCGACCTATAAGCACCACGCATGCAAAAGCCGGTTAAAACGCGTGCGTGGCTGTGCCACACACCTTGAACGTGGTTTGAAATTTATGTTTTTTGTGTCAGTTTTGCTTTGATTTTCCCTATTTCCGCATTCAAGTAAGCGTACGCATGGCACACAAATGCCGTCTGAAACTTTTCAGACGGCATTGTTTTATTTTCCGCATTCAAGGCGAAGCGGCGCAGATAAAAGGCAAATTCCTTCACCTATAGGGAATGCAAGAAAAAGTGATACAAAACTATGCTCTATAACGGCGTAGGTTGGGTTGATAAACCCAACGTTTCAGACGGCCTGTGGGCTT
>RCMY010003253.1_pt1 | contig 23848 bp, 20 predicted proteins | sample 2041341 | NCBI WGS metagenome assembly RCMY01 (sample SAMN09708234, study PRJNA481090) | Marine sediment metagenome, whole genome shotgun sequencing project.
TTGTTATCCGCTGGCCGGATTATTTGATAGCTGCGCTCCAAACACAGCTTACGATCGTTGCTAGTAATCCAGGTGCCTACTAACAATTCATCTTGCAGCTGACAGGGCAGCAGATAATCGAGTTCGTGACGCCGGGCTACCATCGCCCGATCGAGTTTTTTGAATTCGGTCAGGCCAATGCCGAGAGCGACGGAGTGCGCCCACGCAGCCGCTTCAAGCCAGCGTAGATAACTAACGTTGTTGACATGGCCCAAATCATCCAGCTGATCCACTGCAGCGGTTATCGGCAGAATGTAGGGGTTGTTCCATTGCCAAACTAAATCTGCAGGCAAGAACGCTCCCCCCCTGCTAGGCATACTTTGACTGCAACAAGTCACGCGCTTCGTTGATTTTAGACGCGAGATAGTCGTTGCCGCCGCGATCGGGGTGTAGTTTTTGAATGAGTCGTCGATGCGCAAGGCTAATATCTTCGGCCGTGACGGGTTCCTCCAAACCGAGAACCGCCAGTGCTTCACCTTTAGACATTGGGGCTGATGAGGTGTTTGCTGCGCTGTCATTTCCAGCTTCGTCAGAGGCGTCAAATTCTGTGTCACCGTCGAAACGCTGCGCCAGATAACTCTCTAACAGACGCGCTGAGTCGCTGTCATGTTGACAACAATAAGCGAGCAACTCCGCAAGGGTTTCGCGAGACATTTGTGCCAGCTGCTGACCGGAAAATGGGCCATCAAGCACCCCGCCCTGCAGCTCTCCCGTTTCGTGGTTGAGATTCATTTCGATGATGGCCGAACGCACTGTCGACATGTCAGGCGCTTTCGCGGTCGGGCCGTGGGTTTTATAGACCTGTGCGAGAAATGGGAAAAAGCGGATTAGCAGCCCCATCCCCTGCTTTAACAGTGGTAATGTTGCTGCCACAACCGCACCCAGCCAATGAATTCGGCCACCTAACGCTAACAGGATGATGACAATAATCAGGCCAGCAACTGCGGACTTCCAGATCAGATCCTTACGCCCCTGAACCGTCGGCGTGTTGCGCCACATCAGCCAAAACCAGACGGCACCGAATAAAGCAATAACAGTGATGAGTCGACTCATGAAGAGGGCAACTGTTTAGTGATGTGTTGAATGCGTGGCGTCTTGTTTTTCATATCGATTAATGCCCGCTGGCCGCCGGCGGCGTAAACGGCCACCGCCGACAACAGCTCGGCGAGCAGGCTTGCGCTGCTGGCATCGAAACGGCAGTAAGCGCCACCGCTTAAACTGGCAACTGTTTCAAATACTGTGGCGGCGCGCGCATCGCGCCCCTCTTGAAACATAAACATTGGCGTTTTTAGTACGCCGAGTTGTCCCGCTAGCCGAAAAATCTGTTTGCTGTTTTCTTCGCAAGCGTCGCCAATGTACACCGCAGCGGCAATCCGCTGCTTGCTGGTTTCCTTGACGATATGCTGCAGCACACGCTGTATCTGCGTATGCCCGGCGCGACAGCTTACGGCGCTCATCGGCCGCAGCAAAGCCGCCGCGTTATTAACCCAGCCGGTGGCCTTGAACTCGTCAAAGCCTTGAAAGTAAGCAAGCTGCACTTGCAAGGAACCCACCTTCTCCACCGCCTTGAACATTTCACCCTGCATCTGGCAGGCGTGGTCCCAGGTGGGCTGGCGGCTCGCAGTGGCGTCGATGATGAATGCCAGCCGACCCGCTGTACCGGCACCGGCGGCACGCGGGGTTTGCTTCACCTGCTGCAAGAAATCACTGATTTCTTTTTTTGAAGCGGACTGTCGTGGCACAATTTTTTTCACTGCTACTACTCTCTACAGGCAGGTATTAAGCCCTGGCTTGTTGCAACGCCTGTTCAATATCTTGCAGAATATCATCGATATGTTCAATGCCAATCGACAGACGAATCATGTCTTCGCTTACTCCTGCGGTAGCGAGTTCTTCGGCATTTAGTTGACGATGGGTGGTCGATTGCGGGTGACAGGCCAGTGATTTTGCGTCACCAATGTTTACCAGCCGTAAAATAATTTGCAGCGCGTCAATAAATTTCGCGCCCGCCGCAGCACCTCCCTTGATGCCGAAGCACAAAATGCCCGAGGCGCGGCCACCGAGGATTTTCTTGCACATGGCGTGATCGGCGCTGTCTTCCAGGCCAGCGTATTTCACCCACTCGACTTGTGCATGATCAGCCAAATACTGCGCCACTTTCAGCGCATTCTCACAGTGGCGATCCATACGTAAACCCAGCGTTTCCAGCCCTTGCATCAGCTGAAACGCATTCAGCGGCGACAGTGCCGCGCCGGTATTGCGCAGCGGCACGACGCGACAGCGACCGATGTAAGCGGCAGCGCCCAAGGCTTCGGTATAGACCACGCCGTGATACGAAGGGTCTGGTTCATTCAGCATGGGGAAACGCTCCTTGTTAGCCGCCCAGTCGAATTTGCCGGAGTCAACGATAGCCCCTCCAATCGACGTGCCGTGTCCACCGATATATTTCGTGAGCGAATGAATAGCGATATCGGCGCCCAAATCAAACACCCTGCACAGGTAAGGAGTCGCCACGGTGTTATCAACAATGAGCGGAATACCGTGTCGATGAGCAATTTCAGCAAACGCCTCAACGTCTACTACGTTGCCGGCGGGGTTGCCAATAGTTTCACAAAAAATCGCTTTTGTGTTGGCGTCGATCAATGCTTCGATTGCAGCATGGTCGTCAAACGATGCGAAACGCACATCTATTCCCTGATTCGGCAGCGTATGCGCAAACAAATTATAGGTGCCGCCATACAGCTGAGTGGTGCTAACAAAGTTGTCGCCGACGCGACTAATAGCTTGCAGCGCATAAGTAATCGCCGCCATGCCGGAAGCAACACCCAACGCCCCTACTCCCCCTTCCATTTGCGCCAGCCGTGTTTCAAGCACCGCCGTGGTTGGGTTCATAATGCGCGTGTAGATATTTCCCGGCACCGCGAGGTTAAACAGATCAGCGCCATGCTGGGTGTTGTCAAAGGTGTAGGATGTGGTTTGATAAATTGGCGTAGTTGCCGCATGGGTTGCCGGATCGCCGTCATAGCCGGCGTGTAGTGCGATGGTTTCAAGTTTCACTTTTTAGTCCTCTATATTTCGAGTTTGTAGGATAACGACCTGCAAGGCAGAATTGGATCAATAACCCGCAACCGCACCGCCTGGTCGGCGCGTATCGGTGGCACCATAAAGCAGCCCATCCAGTAACATGATTGACTGCGTTCTTCCAAGCGTGCGATCACCCATGACTGCATTGTGGCCCATATCTTTCAACAGTTTAACCGTGTCGGGGCTAATGCCACTTTCGATGGTCACTATATCGGGCAGCCATTGGCTATGAATACGCGCCGCTGCCGCCGCCGACGCGATGTTCATATCAAAATCCATAGCGTTCAAAAGCAGCTGCATAACGGTGGTAATAATGGTGCTGCCACCCGGGCTACCGGTGGTCAGCCAGGCTTTGCCATCCTTCAACACTAATGTCGGCGTCATAGACGACAGAGGTCGTTTTCCCGGCTCAATCTCATTGGCCACCCCGCCAACCAGACCAAACGGATTAGTTGCGCCTGGTTTAGCCGAAAAATCTGCCATTTCGTTGTTCAACAACATACCGGTGCCAGGCACCGCAATGCCTGAACCGAAACTGAAATTCAAGGTGTAGGTGTTGCTGGCTACATTGCCGTCTTTATCCATCACGCTGTAGTGGGTCGTGTCGGTACTCTCAAATGGCACGTCTAAACCGGGCGCTATCTCAGCGGCGGGACGCGCCTTGTTGGGATCAATACCTTTGCGCAACCGCGCTGCATACTGTTTATCGATGAGCTTTTCGACCGGCACGTTGGAAAAATCCGGGTCACCCAAATACTGGCTGCGGTCTGCGTACGCCAGGTTCATCGCCTCGATTAACGGGTGCAAATAAGCTGCACTATTGTGGCCCAGTTTTGCAAGATCGTAACCCTCCAGAATATTCAGCATTTGTATGATGTGCAGCCCACCGGAAGAAGGCGGTGGCGTCGCCACAATTTCGTAATCGCGATAGCTGCCGCGCACCGGTTTGCGCTCAATCACGCGGTATTGGGCCAGATCTTGTTTGCTGATCAAACCATCGTTGGCTTGCATGTCGGCGACAATTTTGTCGGCAATGACACCTTTGTAAAAGGCGTCGCTGCCGTGTTTTGAAATTTGACTTAGAGTCCAGGCTAACTCCGGTTGCTTGAACTGCTCACCGGCGGCGTAAGCACTGCCATCCGGCTTAAAAAACAGCCCTCGTGCTGACTCGTGCCAAGGTAAATAATTAGCCCTGCCGGAAATCTCATAGGCCAATGCGTAACTTACGGGAAAACCTTTGCGCGCTAGCTTAATCGCCGGTTTAAGCACTTCCTTCAAACTCATCGTGCCGTATTTTTCCAATGCATAAGTTAGCCCTGCCACCGTGCCAGGCACCCCGGCGGCCTGATGGCTGGCAAAACTCAGCTTTCGATCTACCTCGCCGTCAGCGTCAAGATACATATCGCGCTGCGCCGCCAGCGGCGCCGACTCGCGGTAGTCAATAACAATCTGCTTGTTCTCCGCCGCCAGATGCACCAGCATAAACCCTCCGCCAGCAAGGTTACCGGCCCGCGGGTAAGTCACTGCCAACGCAAAACCCGTCGCTACGGCTGCGTCGACTACATTACCGCCGCGCTTAAGGATATCGACACCGACATCGCTGGCGAGTTTCTCAGCCGCGACCACCATACCGTGCTCACTGATAAGTGGGATAAATCGCGTTTTGTAATCAATGATCGGCGATTTTGCATGGGCGGCGGACGCTAGTATGCAAACGCCAAGCAATAACAAAATAATTTTTTTCAAAATCCGTATCCTCGGATGTGGGTGGTGCTGAACAATTGTGAACCACCAAATAAAAAGCCGTTATAGATAAGGTTTATTTACCGCAATGTCAACATTTGGCGAGAATGCATAAATCCGTGCGACTATAGTGAGCTAGCGCATTTTTGCCGCCGGCCAATGCAGCTCCATCGCGGTACCTTCGCCTACCACAATTTGGCGCAAATTCCTTGGCATGATTGCCATATGGGGTCCCACCGGAATACGGCCGCCCATAATTTCCGCCTGGTTTTGCGGGTAGAGCGGCGACTTTCGAGGGTTGGCAAAACCGTGTGGAAATAAAGGTAGGTTAGTTTCAGCGTCATATTTGTCGGTAGCACCCACGGTGTGCAATAACTCGTGAGTGATCACAACATTGTTAGAGCCTTGATATTCGCGGTCGGCAAAGGCATTGATCATCGCAATCATGCTGCCGGCAAGACCAATGGAATGGTCCAGCCGCTTACTATCGTCCGGGTCGAAGAATACAACAAACAGCGCAATGTCAGGCACGCTTGCCGTGCCGGAATAGAGCTTAAAGGCGGCCCAACTGCGGAAATACAAGCTCCAGACGATGTTGCTAAGCACGTTTCTGCTGCGCGGCAGGCGTGGCGGACTGTCAAAGTCTTCGAAGCTAAGCTGTAAGTCGACCGCCGATATATCTTTCACCCCGTAGCGCAGCGCTTCCGAGTTAATAAACTTTGCGATTTCTGCCACGTTTCGTCCACTAAGCGAGCGAATATATGCTTCGGTCGATGCCAAGCCATCACCGTTGCTGGGATAAACCACGACTGACAGCGTTTCCTGCCAACTGCGAACGCTGGAATACTTGTACAGCTTATGTCCGCTTAACCCGAATAGAACCAGCAACAGAACCAGATAACGTACATAACGTTTTTGCTTACTCTTGGTTTGCGACAACGGTTTTTTGCTCAGCTCTGGATGCAAGCGTAAGGAATGCAAAGATTCTACGCCTAAATTTTTGAAGATCAAAAACAGCGCCTATGGAACACTGTGCGCGATTACGAGTCATACTAAGAGTTCGTAACAACGGAAATAGGTATGCAACGCAGAACGCTCGTCACCGCAATTTTCGCCGCCGGCGCTACCGCTGGCATGATCCCGTTGAGGTCACTGATGGCCAATAGCAAAACAGGAGATGAACAATCTCTTGAATTTACTCTACTCGAAAAGCCCTTGGCCGAATGGCGCAAGTTATTGGCACCGGAAGCTTTTCACGTGCTGTTTAAAGACGGCACTGAACCGCCAGGTTCGAGCCCGCTGAATGCCGAGAAACGCGACGGTGCATTTATTTGCGCCGCCTGCTATTTGCCGCTGTTTAACACCAGCGCAAAGTTCGAATCAGGCACCGGTTGGCCGAGCTTCTACCAACCTATCGCTGGCCGGCTGGGGTTCAAGACCGACTTTAAAATCATCTACCCGCGCAAGGAATATCATTGCGCGCGCTGTGGTGGCCATCAAGGCCATGTGTTCAAAGACGGCCCCAAACCAACCGGCTTACGCTATTGCAACAACGGTGTTGCACTTAGCTTCGTACCGGCCGAAGACGACTTACCTAAATTACGCGGTTAATCGACTATGCAGTTCAAATCACGCGCGCTACCTTTTGCTCCACTGGCGGTAATTTTTTCACTGCTGATGTTGAGCGGGTGCGCAGAGCCACGACTCAGCGCCGCCGAAAACGACAGCAATGCAACAACAGCGGATGCCAGCAAACTTGCCACAGCAACCTTTGCCGGCGGCTGCTTTTGGTGCATGGAAAAACCCTTCGATAAACTCGATGGCGTGGTTGCCACAACGTCGGGCTACACCGACGGCGACCTGATCAACCCAAGCTATAAGCAAGTGTCGGCGGGCACTACCGGGCACACCGAAGCCGTGCAGATCACCTATGACCCAGCAAAAGTAAGTTACGCCAAATTGCTCGACGTGTTTTGGCACAATATAGATCCGCTCACAAGCGATCGCCAGTTTTGCGACGGTGGCAATCAATACCGCTCTGGCATTTACTATCACGATGAGCAGCAGCGCCAACTCGCCGAGCAGACAAAAGCAGAAGTCGCCGAGAAATTCGGTCAGTCAATCGCCACCGAACTCGATGCCGCCAGTGAGTTTTATTCGGCAGAGGAATATCATCAGGACTACTACAAGAAAAATCCGATTCGCTACAAGTACTATCGCAGCGGCTGCGGCAGAGACAAGCGTTTGAAAGAGCTATGGGGCGATCAAGCGGGAATTTAGATTGCGCAGCCGATAGACTTTGAATTGACCGCTGCGCTCTCAAGGGCAGCTCTCAATTGCTTGTGGCCTTGGTTTACATTTTACGAATCAGCCCCTCTTGTGTGGTACTCGCCACCAGCGTGCCATCCTCTGCATACACGCTGCCATGCGCCAGGCCTCTCGAGCTGGATGTTGACACCGCGCTGCATTGATACAATAGCCACTCATCAGCGCGAAACGCACGATGGAACCAGATAGCGTGATCGATAGACGCAATAGCTACATCTGCCAGCGACGGTTTGTCACTAGTGACCTTCGTTCTCTGCGCGACAGGATAACCATGCGGAATCAGGGTCGACCCCAGCAGGCCAAAATCGGACAGGAAAGCCAGCACAGCGCGATGGAAATTAGCATCATCTGGTAGCGGCTCTTTACTTCTAACCCACCACTGCAAACAATTCGGCGTTGAAGTTTTACTTGAATCAATCGCCCTCACCTCAAAAAAACTCGTTGGCTTGCGCAATGCCGGCGCAGTGTCATCAGACTCTTCTTCTGCTGTGGCGGCAGGTAGCGCAGGCATCGTGATGCCGGTTTCAAACTCCAGCCCCTCCTCCGGCTGTTGAAACGAAGCAGCCAGCGTAAAAATAGGCCGACCATGCTGAATAGCTACCACCCGCCGGGCAGTAAAACTTCGTCCATCACGGCTACGGTCAACTTCATACACGATGGGCGCAGTGACATCTCCCTTACGTAAAAAATAGGCGTGCACTGAATGCGCAGGTCGGTCGACAACAGTCATTTTCGCAGCCTGTAACGCCTGCCCTAGCACCTGGCCACCAAACACCTGGCCGGTGGCTAGGTCCTGGCTCTGGCCGCGGAATATATTCTCCTCGATGCGTTCCAATTGTAGGAAACCGACAATATTATCTAGTGCTCTAGTCATCTCTTTTCTCAACATTCGCAGCAGCCCGCAGTATAACGGCATTCGCGCTTGAGACGTATTTACGTTGATCAAAATTGGCGTGTCGCGATACTTCCGCGACAAGAGTAATGCGCAGCTGTGCGCTCTATTAACATTTGCGCTGTACTGTTCGCGATCAGGGCCACCCGCCACGTCCTCGTGGCCCGCGCTCTGTCGGCAGCAAATCGGCTAGCCTGCCGATTTGCTGCCAACAGGAAACGTTTACTCTAACCTCTCATTGAAGTAACCTTTCTACTCATTGACTGCATCTTTGAGGTTACTCATGCGCGCTGCAATTTGTCTTATTTTATTCGCTGTTCTTGCCACTGCCTGCGGCAAACAATCTACTCCTGCACCTGCTGAAGAAACAGCCGTCGCACCCGCAGCGCCAACGTTCTCCGTCGAGCGTCTGCGCGAAAATATCAAAACGCTGAGCTCCGATGAATTCGAGGGCCGCCAACCAGCCTCGGCAGGCGAAACTAAAACCATTAATTTTTTGCGCGATAAATTTACTGAGATTGGCCTGCAGCCCGGCAACGGCGACAGCTTTTTTCAAGCTGTGCCATTGGTTGAAATTACCGCCGACCCGGATATCAATCTGGCCATCAGCACGCCTAAAGGCGAAATCGACCTGGCTTATGCCGAAGACATGATGGTATGGACCAAGCGCGTCACCGACAGCGTTGCGCTGGAAAATAGCGAGTTGGTATTCGTTGGCTACGGCATCGTGGCACCGGAATACGACTGGAACGACTACAGTGATGTGGATGTGAAGGGCAAGACGGTCGTTATTCTGGTCAACGATCCGGGATTTGCTACTCAAGACGACAAAGTTTTTAACGGCAACGCCATGACCTACTACGGACGCTGGACCTATAAATTCGAAGAAGCCGCACGCCAGGGCGCAGCCGGTGCCATTATCGTACACGAAGACGCGGCCGCCGGTTATCCGTGGGCTGTGGTCAGCGGCAGCTGGTCAGGGCCACAATTCGATTTAGTGGCCGATGATAAAAATGCATCGCGCGCGGCAGTCGAAGGCTGGATAACAAATGACGCTGCCAAACAACTGTTCGACGCAGCCGATATGAACTTTGAAACGGCCAAGGCAGAAGCCCTAAGCAAAGATTTCAAAGCTAAAAAAATGGGGCTGACGGCCTCTGTGGCGATTACAAGTAGCATTCGTGAGTCAGATTCGAACAACGTGGTTGCGGTTTTACCTGGCAGCGCGCGGCCTGAGGAAGCCATTGTTTATACCGCGCACTGGGATCACCTGGGCAACAACAAAGATGGCGAAGGTGATCAAATATTTAACGGCGCGGTAGACAACGCCACTGGTATCGCAGCGCTTTTAGAACTGGCTCACGCCTATAAGAGTTTGCCAACAGCACCGCAGCGCTCAATCGTATTCCTTGCAGTCACAGCTGAGGAGTCTGGCTTACTAGGCTCGCGTTTTTACGGAGAGAACCCGCTCTACCCACTGCCGACGACGGTAGCGGCCATCAATATGGACGCGATGAATGTACTAGGCAAAACGCGAGACATTACGGTAATCGGCTACGGCAGTTCTGAACTTGAGAATTACCTCAAGGAAGAAGCGAGCAAACAAGGCCGCGTGCTGAAACCGGAACCAACACCGGAGAAAGGTTTCTTTTATCGCTCTGACCACTTTAACTTTTCCAAGCGTGGCGTACCGGTATTGTACGCCGAGGGTGGCAACGATTTTGTTGATCACGATGTGGAGTGGGGCCAGGCACAGCAAGACGATTACACGGCTAACCGCTATCACAAACCAGGAGATGAGTACGATGAGTCCTGGGATTTATCCGGCATGATCGAAGACATCACACTCTACTTTGAGGTCGGCAACCGCTTAGCCAATGAAACCACGTTCCCGAACTGGTTTGAAGGCAATGAGTTTCGGCACATTCGAGACGAAAGCCGCGATAAGAGCCGCGACGACAGCAGTGCATCCTCCAAGTGATCTGTGGCTGCTGCGTATTCGAGACTAAAGTCGCTCCCACAAGAAGTTTCATTACTCAGTGGGAGCGGCTTTAGCCGCGAATAATACCGTATGTTATGTTTTTCCATCCGGATAGGTATCCAATGATTATCAAGCAATTCACCTTGTCTATTGCGCTGCTAAGCTGCATGCAACTTACGCAGGCCGGCGACGCAGACTCCCTGCTCGCTCTTTATAAGCACCTGCATGCAAATCCTGAACTGTCATTTCAGGAAAAGGAAACTGCAAAACGCATCAGCAAGGAGCTGCAGGACGTCGGCTTTGAAGTCACCGAAAATGTTGGCGGTCACGGCATCGTCGCCGTAATGAAAAACGGCGCTGGCCCTACTGTGATGCTGCGCACCGATCTCGACGGACTACCGGTAAAAGAACAAACCGGCTTGCCCTATGCGAGTAAAGCGAGTGCTACCGAGCAAGATGGTAGGCAGGTTAGCGTGATGCACGCCTGCGGCCACGATATTCATATGACGGCGTTCGTCGGCGCAGCGCGTGAACTGGCAAAACAGCGCGATCGATGGCAAGGCACTCTTATGATGATAGGCCAGCCCGCCGAAGAGCGCGGTGCCGGTGCCAAGCTTATGCTGGAAGACGGTTTATTCGAGCGCTTTCCGCGGCCAGATTTTAACCTCGCCTTACACGCTCACGCCGATTTGCCGGCCGGGCAAGTGTCCGTGGTGAGTGGCTGGGCATTAGCCAATGTTGATTCGGTAGACGTCACTATTTTCGGCGTCGGTGGCCACGGCGCTTACCCACAAACGACAAAAGACCCTATTGTTATTGCCGCCAGTATTATTATGAATCTGCAAACGCTGGTAGCACGCGAAATCAATCCGGTAGAGCCGGCCGTCGTTACCGTGGGCTCCATTCACGGTGGCGCCAAACACAATGTCATTTCCGACCGCGTAGAGTTACAGCTAACGGTTCGTTCGTTTTCCGACGCGGTGCGTGATCAATTGCTGAGCGGCATTGAAAGAATAGCAAGCTCTCAGGCTAAATCGTTCGGCGTGGCGGAAGACAAGCTGCCTGAAATAAAGGTTAAGGACGAGTTCACGCCTTCGCTGTGGAACGACCCGGATCTATCCACCGATATCACCGCTGTACTGACTGATAAATTGGGTAAAGATAATGTGCAGGAACTCGACCCGGTGATGGGCGGCGAAGACTTTTCGCGCTATGGCCGACAGGAACCGCGCATTCCCAGTTTGCTTATTTGGCTCGGTGCGGTGAAACCTGAGACTTTTGCCGACGCAAGAAAAAATAAGACAACCCTTCCCTCACTGCATTCGCCGTTCTTTGCGCCGGCGCCAGAGAAAACGATTGCAACCGGAGTAACGGCGCTGACCCAGGCGGCATTAAGTTTGCTGAAGTAGGGTGCGCCGTGCGCACGTCACCAAACATCAATAGGTGCGCACGGCGCACCCTACTGTTTTATAGTTTCTCCGCGTCAGTGTTGCCACCTTCGAAATTCTGCCAATAATGCCCCACCGTGTCTTTCATCTCCCGATGCAACACCATAATACCGAACAGGTTCGGCAAGGTCATCAATACAATAGCCACCGCAGAGAGGTTCCATACAACGGTAGTATCCATAAACGCGGCGAGAAAAAAACCAATCACGTAGACGATTCGGTAAGGTGTAACCGCCGCCTCCCCCACCAGAAAAATCATGGCGCGATCGCCATAGTAAGACCAGGCAATAGCGGTGGAAAAGGCAAACAGCACCAGGCCAATTGATACGATGTATTGCCCGAAATCGCCAAAAAAGCTGTAAGTAAAAGCTTTGGTCGTAAGTGCCGCCGAGTGAATCAGCGACTTGCCGTTAACTTGCAGCGGCCCTTTGGTATGCTCCTTAATCGAGGGGTCATGATCTCGCAAACGACCGTTGACCACGACCAGTTCGCCACTGAATGGCTGGTTGTCAGCCGTAGTATAGCGAACGTCTTCCGCAATCGAGCGTGCGTGCAATAGCGTATACGCCTTTGTTGTTGCGTTACCGTTTTCGACTTTAATAGAGCCGCTAAAAAGTTTAACCGCATGCCCGCCGCTTTTGGTCAGAAATGCCGATAGCTGAATTTGGTCGGCGTCGATCTGTTCGCTGTATTCAGCCGCCACATAACGCATATCGGCACGCTGAAAGAGATTGTCGTATTTTGTACTCCATGCGCCTGAGGCCAAAATCGCCAGGCCGGTCAAGGTGCAAATACAAATCGTATCGATAAATGGCTCCAGAATAGACACCATACCTTCTGCCACCGGATCCTCCGCGCGTGCTGAGGCATGGGCGATAGGCGCTGACCCCTGACCTGCTTCGTTAGAAAATAAACCGCGATTGACGCCGCGGTTAAACGCGTACGCAAAACTCGCGCCGAGGAAGCCACCGGTAGCCGCCGAGCCGGAAAAAATATCGCTAAACACACGGGCGAAGGCAGGAATGATATTGTCATAGTTATAGGCGATAACACCCATAGCACCTATCACGTAGAAAAATGCCATAATCGGCACAATAAGCTGGGCGACATGGGCGATGCGGCGAATACCGCCGACGATGACCAGACCCAACAACACAGCAAGCACGCCGCCGGTTATCATCGGCGCAATACCAAATGTGGCGCTAATGCTTTGTGCGATGTTGTTACTCTGCGGCATATTACCGGTGCCAAACGAACTGATTACGGTCGCGACGGCAAAAAAGCCGGCTAACCATTTCATCTTGAGCCGCCGCTGCATGTAATACATCGGGCCACCTGCCATCGTGCCAGCTTTGGTCTTAACGCGATATTTGTGAGACAGCGTCACCTCAACAAACTTGGTTGCCATGCCCAAAAACGCCGTGACCCACATCCAGAACAGAGCCGCCGGCCCGCCAAGAAATATCGCCAATGCTACACCGCCAATATTACCGGTACCCACCGTACCCGACAGCGCCGTGCTTAACGCCTGAAAATGGCTGGTGTCACCCGGCGCGCTACTACGGTCATATTTGCCGCTAACTACCCGCCAGGCATGCTTGAAATAGCGCACTTGCGGAAAACCCAAATACACCGTGAAGAACACACCGGTACCGAGTAATAGCCACGGAAAATAGGCAGCCGAGCCGAGATAGCCGTCAATACTTAGCAAAAAATGATTGATTGAATTCATAGGCGCATACTTCGAGGCTGATTATTTTTTACTCGCAAGTCGATTGCTGACCGGCAGATGTCATCAGACACCTTCTGCCAGGAAAATGCAATGCAGGTGGTTGCGAAAGAATCGGCTAACGGTTTAAAGGTACCGCTCGTCGGTTAAGCCTACGCGTATTTCGAAATAATGAGACTTTTTACACACTTTTTTTTATTGACGTTTTCGGAATAGTGGTAGCCTACCGATGTGGGTAAGGGGTGGGCGGAGACAGCAACGAACACCGAAGCGCACCCTTACCTTGCAATGCAGCCATGCAGTAGCGGCTTCCAAGCGCAGGAATCTAAGAGAAACAATACGGAGACGTCTAATGAAAACTTCTGTCACGCTGGTTATAGGCACACTAATGGGTGCGCACTCCCTAAGCGCTACTGCTATTACTTTCAATGTAACGTTTGACGATCCCAGTGCGCGTTACGCTACTTATTATTCTGACATAAAGCTTCACACTCAGGCAGCCGGAGATAGGTGGAATGTATTTCTCGCCAGCGATGCGCAGCTTGATGTGCGCGTTGGCTTCTCGGATATTGCCACAGCTGAAGGTCATAGTGGTGCCAGCGGCTATGTGGGAGATAACGGCGTGTCATTTGTGTACGAGCAGGGTGCAGCCGCAGAAGTCAGAACCGGGATCGACCCGAACGGCACAGCCCCCGATATTTATTTTAACTTCGGCAGCGACTATCTGCTAAATGACCTGTGGTTTGATCCCGATCCATACCAGCGCAGCAGCATGGTTCCAACCGATAAAATCGATGCTACGTCGGTTATTTTGCACGAATTAGGCCATTCTTTCGCATTTAATGGTTGGCGCGACGCTAAAGATGGCAGCCTGCCCGGCGGCTATCAATCCACATTTGATGAACTCGTCATTGCCGAGGGCGGCGGGCTATTCTTCATTGGCGAGCAGGCGATGCAGGAATACGGCGACAAGATACCGCTCACGCTCGACAATTACGCGCACTTGGGCAACCTTGACCCACAGTCTTTTTCCGAAGCCAGCTTAGCGGCCGATTTGATGAATGGCGTGGCGTTTAACTATGGCGACCGGGCGTTTATTTCAAACCTGGACGTCGCCATATTAGCCGATACCGGAGTCATTGATCTGCCGGAGAGCATGAACGTCGACGCACCCTTCGACGGCTCCATCGGAGCTGGCGGACCGGCAACAGCCGCTGTCGGTGCACTAGTGCCTCTTCCAGCCGCTGCGTGGCTGTTTATGTCCAGCTTGCTAGCACTGCTAGGCGCATCGCGGTCAAACAAACGGCGCCGAACCTTTTAAACCGCAGGCTCGCAGTCGGTGTCGATCAATGCGGCCCGACTGAGCGTGCAGCAATTACAACCGCCGAGCACTTATGCCGGCTGCGCTGCTCTTTTTGCAGTGCCCTTTGCGCTTTTGGCTGCAGCTGGCTGCGCCGACTTACCCTGCGATTGCGGTTTCGCAACCCGCTTTGGCTGCCGGGTCCATTCGCCATTTTTTTCAAGCGTCATATCCATATCAATATTGGGGTCGAGGAATTCAGCCAGGCCAGTAAAGGCAGCCAGGTGATCGTACACGTCGGTACCGATAATCCGGTTTGGTATACCGGTCATTTCGGCATGATCGGCCTGAATTACGCCTAATGGCTGCCAGTGTGGGCGCGGATGTTCCTTGTCACAGAAATCGAAATGCATATCCTCGCCTGGCAGGGGGCAACCGAATAAACCGCTCTGCAAGGTGACGAGGCCATCGCTGGGCCCGCCCCCCTCGACCACCGGAATCTCCAGCAGATCCTCATACGAAGACCTGAACAATGGACTGGTCAGTTCGGCGGTCTCTGGGTCGCCGGCGACCGTATAACACGGTACTGCCAGGTTGTCTTGGATGATGGGGTTGAAATAGTCGAGTAGGTAGCGGCGACCAATTGATTGGATAGCGCTTTTGGCATCCTCGGAGTCACGGCTGAAAATGCGGGCGATCACGCTGACCAGGTCAACCACGGCATTAAGTAGTTTGGCATTGTTCGGGTCGCCCTCATTGAGCATATCCACCATAACCGAACCCAGGTGCGGAGTGCCAAAGGTCGTCACTGATGCCACGTGATCGCCATAGCCAAGTCCCATCAGCGGGCCTAGCGGTGTATCTTGCGCCGGCTTATTCGGTGCAATCAGAACGCGCGCGTCCAGGCCACCCTGGCTGTGGCCAAGCAGATGAACTTTGTCGGCGCCCGTGTCGCGACGGATTTTTTCGATTTCATGAAACCAGGCAGAAGCGCGGTCTTGCGGCTTCGCAAACAGCGCCACTTGCGGCGCGAAAGTTACATAGCCGTTTTGCTTGAGCAATATCTCAACCCCGTTAAAATAATCGAACAATTTGATGCCAGCAATAGACAGCTGCCTGAAACCGGCCAGGCCATGCATCAACACGATCGGGTAGTTGTCTTTGACCAACTTCACATTTTTTTCACGGCGTAGCTGGCGCATGACGGTTTGCGTCGATGCCTGCATGGCAGACATCAGCAGTTGACTGGTGACAAACGGATTCATAAGCTTCCTCCTTGGAAGACATTGGCTGTGTGAGGGGTTGCACCGCTGGGCGTATAGGGCACGTCGTTCACCTGCGTGACGACTTTGCTTGCTACAGGTTTTCTGCTTGCAGTTGCGGCAGTTTGAGATTTAGTTCATATCGTCTTCTGTTGACGAGTCTGCTGCCGGCTCATCCGACTCCTGGCTTTGAACCTCGTCAAAACTGAGCTTCTTCTTGAACGCCTGCAGTTTCTCCTTGACGATGGCGCGATTATCCGGCCCCATGCGGAGCAGTAACTTTTGCGTGGGCTTGAGATTTTCCAGCTCCTTGTCGGCAAACTTGTAGTAAACCGAGGGCCGCACCAACTCAATGTTAGCGTCTACGTCGGGCGTTTCCAGCAGCAGGTCAATGGCGCTCATGACCTCCGCCTGTAATGACTTGTCAGGTTCACCAAGTTCGACAAAAGCGCTGCGAAACAACGGCCAATAGTGCAAATAAAATGCAACTGTGTGGTCGACGTTCAGTGCCTGAACCGCTTTCACGTACACATCGTAGCGCTCATAATTATCGCTATTGAGGTAGGTTTTTTTGTCTTTACTGCTTACCTTAAACTTACCCTCCGGCGCAGGCATCGACAAATATTCGTATGCAACTTCACCGTCTGCAAGACTGTAGGCGACGGCGGTAAGCTTGCGCGCCAGATCGTCGCTGGGTGCCCATTGGCTTAGCTCTTCAGACTCCGACAGCGGCTCCAGCTGTTCCAGCATTTCGACGTCGCTGTCTTCCAGCTCGGGTAGTGGTTCCGGAAATACATGGCCAGAGTCTAACGTAAACGGCTCCAGCACTGGCGGCGGTTCTATTTTCTTCTCTGTGACTTCGCGCTGCACCGTGCCAGGCCCATCCTCCTGGTCGAGGGCAATGCTATCCTGCAGTTCATTCTTATCGCTTTTGTTACCTAGAAAATACCAGGCAACCGCACCCAGCAGCGCGATGCTAACAATGACGGCAACTACCAGCAGAAAGCGTGATTTGTCTTGACCGGGAATAAGTCGTTCTTCGTCACTTGCGTACACTGGTGATTGCCTCTTTAGCCGCTGGATTTACAAGAGTATATAGTAGCAAGCCGCGGGCGCGGTGGACGACCGAAAGATTAAGGTAGCATTGAGGTCTAACGAGCAATAGTCGGTTAAATATTGCTCTAAAAATCAATAGCCAGACAGGCTATTGTCCAACATGTGCACAGCGATTGCAGTGCGAACTCAGAGGTAAAAAAATTAGACAATGAACGATAAGAGACTCTTACCGCAAAGCATCATGTATGCCAGTTTGTTTGTGGCGATGCTGTGGTGGATCAAACTGCTGGAGTGGGGCTTCGACTGGAGCCTTTATCGACTGGGAATTAAGCCCGGCGAAGCCGTTGGCTTACTTGGCATACTCACGGCTCCGCTAATTCACGGCTCGTGGGAACACCTGATCGCCAATACCTTGCCACTGCTGTTGCTTGGTGCCGTTGTGTTATACGGTTATCCGCGATCGCGCTGGCGGGTGATCGCCACCATCTGGCTGGTATCGGGCTTCGGGGTTTGGCTGTTTGCGCGGCCAAGCTTTCACTTTGGTGCCAGCGGCATCACCCACGGTTTGCTATTTTTCTTGCTGGTGATCGGCATTTTACGGCGCGACCGGCGTTCGATAGGGCTGTTGATGATCGCCTTCTTCATGTACGGCACAATGGTGTTAACCATCTTCCCGCGCGACCCACAGGTGTCTTTTGAGTATCATTTCTTTGGCGCGGTGGGTGGCGTGCTCGCCGCACTGCTGTTTAGAACCTATGATCCGCAACCCCTGAAAAAAGTTTATTCCTGGGATTTCGAAGCTGAAGAAGAGGAAGACCCGGTGATTGGCGATTTATGGAAGAAACGGCTAAACGATAAGGATGACAATCAACCAGGCAGTTAGCAGCTACAACATTCTTAGTTGATGTACGACGGCCAGGTCATCATTGGCGGAGTCGTCGCTCGCTGCGGGCTGCAGCAGCTCCGTGCATGCCAGCGGACTGAGTGGCCGGGAAAGGAAAAAGCCCTGGGCATAATTACAGCCAAGTTGGCGAATCAGCCGTAGTTCGGCCTTGGTTTCTATCCCCTCGGCTACGACCTTCAGACCCAGGGAGTGCGCCAACTCGATAGTTGTTTTGGTCAGAATTTTATTCTGATTATCCTGCGGCGAGTTGTGAATCAGACAGCGATCGATTTTTAGATGGTCAATCGGCAATTCACGTAAATGCGTGATTGAAGCAAAGCCCGAGCCGTAATCGTCCAATGCAATAGTGATACCCATGCGTTTCAGCTCAGCTATCGTGACTTTGCACTTATCAATATCCTCAATAAGCTGGCCTTCCGTTATTTCGATAACAACGCAGCGGCCGTCCAGTTTATGAGTATAAAATATATTGGCAATCTGCAGTGCCAGGCGCTTGTTGTGAAACTGCCGTGCCGACATATTGATGTGTATCTGTAGCGGTCGCGTGCAGCTGGGCTGCCACTCTGCCAGCTGAGCGCAGGCCTGCTCAAACACCCACAGCCCAAGGGTATTAATAAAGTTGGTTTTCTCGGCGATGGGAATGAAGGTCTCGGGGGATACACGACCGCGCTGCGGGTCGTTCCAACGTAGCAACGCTTCAAACGCAACCGGCAAACGAGTTTTTGCGTCGAATATCGGTTGGTAAACCAGATGCATATGGCCAGCTTGCAGTCCTATGGGCATTGCCCTTTGCAAGCTGATTTCTTCCGAGTGCCTGGAACTTAAAGCGGCGGTATACACTTGAAAACTCGAGTCGCCGTGTACTTTCGCTTCGTACATGGCCAAATCGGCGTGCTTGACCAGATCCGGTAAGTTGTCTGCATCGGGGAACACCGAAATACCAATGCTGACATTAGCCTGTATATTGCCGGCAGAGGTGCTAATTGGCTGCTGCATAGTGAAAATTATTTTTTCAGCCACCGTTTCCAAATGCTCAACGTGCGCAAAGTGATCGATCAACAGCACAAACTCGTCGCCGCCCAAGCGAGCAAAGCAGTCTTCCTCACGCGTTAAAGTCTGCATGCGTTGCGCAAATTTAACCAACACCTTGTCGCCAACATCGTGCCCATACGTGTCGTTTATCTCTTTGAAGCGGTTAACGTCCATATAAAACAGCGCCACCTGGCGTTTGTGACGTGCTGCCTGAGACAAGGTACGTTTAGCCAATTCGAAAAAATAAATGCGATTGGCTGTGCCAGTCAAGGCGTCATGATACAGCGCGTGGTCAATTTTGGTATAGGACTGAAAGTAGTGCATGATCAAGCCAATGAACGGCACCAGGTAGGCAACAATCTTCAGCCCGTGGGCAATGTTAAAGTGGTTGTCGAACACGCGAGACGAGCCGAATGCCATATGCAGCTCAAGCATCACTTGCGGAATCACACAGGCGATTAATGCGCCATGCAGCATGGTGGGCATTTTGCGATATAGGGCAATCAGGGGGAACAAGGCAACAATGAACAACGCAATGGGTACAATATCGTAAGGTCGGCGTAACATATTCCCGGTAAAAGTTGCCTGCGGCAAATCCTGGCTGGAAGCAGCCCAAAACATAGATAGCAAAGCTAGCGTAACAAATGCCGCGCTAACTCCCAGCATGATAAACAGTTCGTTTTTCTTTTCGCCTGGCAAGCTTGTGGTTCTTGCGAAGCGAAGACAAATGACAGCGCCGATGATGAGAATAATAGCGTTAAAACCGCGTGCCATTGCCCAGGTGACTGGCACAAAGTCAGCATCATTAGGGCTGATGTTCAGTACATTCAAAGACACCAGAATATGAAACGCATCCATCACACCGCTGCAGCATAGTGCAATGCCGATAATTGGCGTGGCAATGTTCTCCTGGTCGAGGCGAAAGTGCGCAAAGGCCATTAATGCCGTCAAGAAGGCCAGCATCACTGCAGTCCATTCCAGCAAGGTATGATGCGACTCGCCGGCACCCATGCGCATCAGCATCCCCCGGTCCGCCAGCAGCTGAGCGAAGCCACTTTTCAATTGCAACAGCTCGGTAATATTGACTTTCGGGGAATTGAAGTAAATGCCGAGCGAATTTAGCAGCAGTGGTGTCATGCATACCAGCAGAACGACACTTAAGGTAGCGACTTCGCCGCGCCGTAGACGGGCAATTTTCGAGGCACGTGATCCGCCATGCTGCGTTAGACTACCGATCTTTGCGAGTACGGAACTGTGCATGCGGCTTATAGCGTTTCGTTATGACTCATCTAAAAAGTGTAGTCGAGTCGCATAAAGCCATCTGATTAATAATGTAAAAATTACTGGGAGTTACGCCTGCTACTTAGCCAGTTTGAGCGCATATTGCACTACAAAGCCAGCTTGTGCGACGCCAGCTTGATCAACTAATTAACGCTAATGTCTCTATCCATTCTAATCGCCGCCTCGCGACCGTGATAGTAGCCTGCAATTCTTTTGCGCGGCCTATAACCCAGGCGCTGGTAAAAGTCATGCGCCGTTCGATTGCTCTCTCTTAGCTCCAATGAAATTTTGAACGTGCCGGCCGTCATCGCAGTCTCTTCCAGCCAGCGCATCAGACATTGCCCCAAACCGCGTCGGCGCCGGCGCACCTTTACCGCCAGCAAGTTAAGGTGGGCTTTGCCTTCCCCAAACTGCATGATCGCAAAGCCTTGCAGTTCGCCTGCCATTTTGGCTACCACAACGACCACTTCCGGCTCGCGAATGTAGCGTTGTACGCGTTGTTTCGTCCATGACCAACCGAGACCGCTTTCAATATAGTCGCGCGACATAATGGCAATTTGGTCGGCGTCTTGCAGCGTTGCCAGTGTGATACAGACCTGAGAATGGAGCCGCATAGTCGCGCACTAAGCCCGCAGATGGTCAGTCTGGTTTAGCGCAATCAGCGCCGGCGGCTGCAGGCTGAATTCGGTGATGCCGGTGTTGTTCATTTGGTAGTCCATCCACTTGCTCGTGTCATCTAGTAACCAGTGTGCCAGTGCAAACGAAATGACCATGCCATGCGCAACAATCACCACATTTTCACCCGCATGCTGCGCGGCGATTTTTTCCACCGCCGAGGTGAAGCGCTGCGTGACTTCTGCGCGCGACTCGCCGCCTGGAGCGCGGTAGTGCTCGTCTTCTACCAATCCCTTGAAAAAACCCAACTCTTTGTGCAAACGGGCATAACTGATGTTCTCCCAATCGCCAATATGAAACTCCATTAAAGCGGGCTCAAGAGCGACAGGCATGCTGTGCGTGTGCGCGATAGACTCAGCGGTGATGCGCGCCCGCTGCAGTGGACTGGCGTATATCGCGTCGGGCTGCATCACTTTATGAAAATGTAGTCCTAACGCTTTAACTTGTTCGCGACCGCGAGCAGACAGCGGCGTGTCTGTTTGGCCGTGCCAGACCTGGTCAACATTCGCCGGTGTCTCGCCGTGCCGAATGAATAGTAAGCGCCCTGCTTTGCTCATTAATGTGTTCCTATACTTCCAATATTGCTTTTGGCACCCACGGACGCGGGTTACTACGGCGCCAGACGTGATGCGCTAGCTTTATTGTAAAGCAATATTGGTCTAAGGTGGCACGCCTCCAGCAACGACGTTTAGCAGAGAAATATTCGCAGGGAATCTATGGCCGCAAGACGCACAAAAATAGTCGCTACCCTGGGCCCGGCAACGGACGAGCCAGGTGTGCTGGAGCAATTGGTCGTTGCCGGCGTGAATGTTTTCCGACTCAACTTCTCTCACGGCAACGCAGACGACCACGTTAAGCGCGCCGTACAAGTGCGCGAATTAGCTCACAAGAACAACACCTGGGTAGCGCTGTTAGGTGACTTGCAGGGGCCGAAGATACGCGTACAAAATTTCGCCAATGGCGCGGTAGTGTTGGAGCCTGGCCAGGCATTCTCGCTGGATGCAGGACTGGAAAAAGATGCTGGCAGCGCAACCGAAGTTGGCATTGACTACAAAGACCTGCCCGGTTTTTGCAAGCCCGGCGACACACTGGTACTCGACGACGGCCGTATTCGCCTGCTGGTAGAAAGCGTCACCGGCACACGCGTCAACTGCAGCGTGGTAATGCCTGGCATACTATCCAACAAAAAAGGCATTAACAAGCTGGGCGGTGGTCTTGCCGCACCGGCGCTCACCGAAAAAGACTTTGCCGATATGCAAACGGCCGCCGACATAGGTGTTGACTATATTGCCGTGTCGTTTCCTTCCAAAGCCGAAGAAATTGTGCAGGCGCGTGAGCATATGCGCTCGCTCAACAGTCACGCTTATCTCGTAGCCAAAATCGAGCGCGCCGAAGCAGTCGCCAGCAAAAAACTGTTAGACGATATTATTGGTGCCTCCGACGCGATTATGGTGGCGCGCGGCGATCTGGGCGTTGAAATTGGCGATGCTGAATTAATCGGTGTGCAGAAGTATATGATCAAGCGCGCGCGCCAGTTGAATCGCTGCGTCATTACCGCCACGCAGATGATGGAATCGATGATTACCAGCCCCTTACCCACCCGGGCCGAAGTTTTTGACGTAGCCAACGCCGTACTCGACGGCAGCGATGCGGTCATGCTGTCAGCAGAAACCGCGGCCGGCAAGTACCCATTGGCTGCGGTGGAGGCAATGGCTCGCACCTGCCTCGGCGCTGAGAAACAACCCTCCATTCAGAGCTCTGGCTACCGCATGGAGCGCGAGTTTGAGCATATCGACGAGGCCATTGCTATGTCGACAATGTTTGCCGCTAACCATTTGGAAGGTGTGGCGGCCATCGTTTGTCTGACCGAGACCGGTTCCACCCCACTGTGGATGTCACGTTTAAGTTCCGGCTTGCCTATTTACGCCTTTAGCCGCCACGCTCACGCACGGCGTCGGGTGGCGCTGTTTCGCGGAGTGACCGCTATTCCGTTCGAGGCGGAGGCGCACGCTGGCGAGCTACTGCATAGCGCAGCGCTGGCGGAGCTGAAGCAACGCAAGCTGGTCGCCAAGGGCGACTATGTTTTGCTCACGCAAGGGTCACTAACGGGCGAGCATGGCGGTACTGACAGTTTAAAGATATTGACTGTAACGTAATACTGTGGCGCTTGAATTTTAGCCAATCGAATGGCGGCTCTATTGAAAATGATAATACCGTCACGTTTCTTCTAATCACCTCAACTTAGCGGCGTAGTTTTGTACGATTGTTAAAACTATCAAATATTTACACACAGCTAACTATTCAAATTTTAACTTCGAGCATGCATAATGACGCGCGGCTCAATGTGGAGGCATGCGCTGAGCGCCGCCACCAAAAACAACCTTAGGAGTTATCAATGAAGAAAATGAATCGTTCGAAACTGGCTATCGCCGCTGCAGGACTGGCAGTCATCATCATGAGTGGTTGCGCGTCTACTTCAACTGAACGCCTGGACGCCCTCGACGCAGCCGTCGCCAAGGCCCAATCTGACGCTGATTCAGCTATGTCTACCGCTGAAAGCGCACAGTCTGATGCAGCCAGCGCACAAAGTGCCGCTGATGCAGCACAAGACAGTGCCAACGAAGCGGTCACCACTTCTCAGCGCCTAACGGAAAGCTGCTGCCGTAAATAGTTTACGAGTTAGCGCTAGTTAGTTACGACCTTCTCGACCACCGGTGCCGTGATCGGTACCGGCATTCCGCTGTGCTTACGCGCGCTTTTCTCGGCAAGTTCCCAGTCGATTGCCACATCCTGACTCTTGTGTGCATCTATCACTGCGGCCACCATTCGCGTTAAGTCCAAACCACTCTTTTCGAATTCTTCCGCCAACGGTTTGTGCGCCTCCAAATACAGGCGACCCTCGCGCCAGCCGGCCTTATACGGCTTCTTAATAATATTTACCGCTGTACCTTTTTTGATGATTTTCACCAGGTTCTCAATGTCTTCCGGATACAGGCGAATACAGCCGTGACTGACCCGCATTCCTACGCCCAGCGACTTGTTGGTGCCGTGCATTAAATAACCAGGCATATCAAGAAATAGCGCATATTCACCC
>RCMY010001301.1_pt1 | contig 23830 bp, 22 predicted proteins | sample 2041341 | NCBI WGS metagenome assembly RCMY01 (sample SAMN09708234, study PRJNA481090) | Marine sediment metagenome, whole genome shotgun sequencing project.
GCCCCCGACATTCTCGCCGATCTCGCATCGGTCGAAATGCACGCGATCCAGACCAGCGGCAATTGCATCCGCAATATTTCCTCCGATCAATTCGCCGGCGCTACCGCCGACGAGATCGCCGATCCGCGTCCCTGGGCAGAATTATTGCGCCAATGGTCTAGTTTTCACCCCGAATTTTCCTATCTGCCGCGCAAATTCAAATTTGCCGTGATTGCCAGCGATACCGATCGCGCAGCGATGCGCCTGCACGATATCGGTATCCAGCTGGTGCATAATGAAGCTGGCGAATTGGGCGCGAAATTCTTTGTCGGCGGCGGCATGGGCCGAACCCCGATGATTGCACCGGAAGTCCGGGCCTTTGTCCCGGCGGACGAACTGATCAGCTACGCCGAGGCCTGCCTGCGCGTGTACAATCGCTACGGGCGGCGCGACAATAAATATAAGGCGCGGATCAAGATCCTCGTTCACGAACTCGGCAAGGAAGAATATACCCGCCAGGTCGAGGAAGAATTCGCCCATATGAAGCAGCTCGGCCTCAACCCTCCGGTTGAAGAGCTAGCGCGGATCACCGAATTTTTCCAAGATCCGTCCTATGACAAACAAGCAAGCGACGATCTTGATCTGTCCGATCCCGACTTTGCCCTCTGGGTGGATCAGAATATCTCCGCCCACAAGCAACCCGGCTATGCGATTGCTACGATCAGCCTGAAACCCCGCGGCGGCATTCCCGGCGACGCCTCTTCAGCACAGATCGACCTGATGGCGGATCTCGCGGAACAATATAGTTTTGACGAATTGCGGGTCACCCACAGTCAGAATATTGTTCTCCCCCATGTCAGGAAAAGCGACCTCTATGCGCTTTGGCAAAAGCTCGATGAAGCAGGCCTTGCTCCGGCCAATCTCGACCTGATCACCGACAGTATCGCCTGCCCGGGTCTCGATTATTGCAGCCTCGCCAATGCCCGCTCAATCCCTCTTGCCCAGAAGATCAGCGAGCGTTTCGCCGACCTCGGCCGCCAGCGGGAACTGGGCGAGTTGAAGCTCAAAATATCAGGGTGCATCAATGCCTGCGGTCATCATCATGCCGGACATATCGGCATTCTTGGCGTCGACCGGAAAGGCACCGAAAATTACCAGTTGCTGCTTGGTGGCTCTGGAGCGGAAGACGCCAGTCTGGCGAAGATCACCGGACCCGGCTTTACCGAAGACGGCGTGATTGACGCCATCGAAACGGTAACCGATCTCTATCTCGAACAACGCGAGGATGGAGAGCGATTTATCGATACTTACCGCCGTGTCGGCATGGCCCGGTTCAAGGAGGCTATCTATGGTTGATGCTATCCGTTTACGCGATGACGAAGTCCATGAAGAACCAGCGGTTTCTCTAGACTCCTTCCTGGATCAATCGAACGCCACTGCTGTCCGCATCGAAGCGGGCGAAGACGCGCGGTTGTTGCTACCGTTTCTCGACCGCCTGTCGTTGATCGAAGTCGATTTTCCAGTCTTTGGCGATGGTCGGGGCTATTCTGCTGCGCAGATACTTCGCGAGTCCGGCTATACCGGCGAATTGCGCGCCAGTGGCGACGTCTTGCTCGACCAGATCTCGTATATGCGGCGATGCGGCTTTGATGCCTTCGCGCCAAATTCGCCGATCAACCCGCAGCTGATGGAAGAAGCCTTCAAACGCTTTGAGCATGTCTATCAAGGCACGTCCGACCAGCGCGTACCAATCTGGAGGAAACGCCATGGGTGAACCAGCACGCAAAATTGACACGATCGATGTTCGCCCGGATTTCACCCAGGCCGACGCCGATGCGCTGAACCAGCGTTTCGAAAGCATCGGTACGTCTGAAATGCTCAAGACATTGTTCGACGAACGCCAGTTGGGTGAAGTCGCAGTGGTTTCATCATTCGGTACCGAAAGCGCGGTTCTGCTCCATCTGGTTGCAGCGGTTGATCCGACCATTCCGGTGACATTTGTCGATACGCTCAAGATGTTTCCGGAGACCCTGGAATATCGTGACACATTGGTCCGGACTCTCGGAATCAAGAACAGCAATGTTGTAGAACCCGAAGCCGCCGTGCTCGCCGAGAAAGACGAGAACGGCCTGCGCTGGTCCTATGATCCCGATGGCTGCTGCGAAATACGCAAGGTCGAGCCACTGGCCCGCGCCAAAGCCGGTCTCAACAGCTGGATATCCGGACGCAAGGCGTTCCAGTCGGTGACCCGCAACAATATTCCGCGGTTCGAAATAGATGACGGTCGTCTGAAGATCAATCCGCTGGGCGACTGGATCAAAGAAGATCTTGAAGTCTATTTCGAAGCGCATGATCTGCCACGCCATCCGCTGGAAGCCGAAGGCTATCTCTCGGTCGGCTGCGCGCCCTGCACCTCGAAAGTGAAGCCCGGCGAAGACCCTCGCGCGGGTCGCTGGAGAGGCTGGGACAAGTCCGAATGCGGCATTCACGAAGATGTCACGCCATTGCCGGATGCTGATGATAGCGGTGCCAACGATCCTATTTTCTAGCGTTGGCTTGGCTGCCAGTCCGCGGCTCCATCTGGCTTGTCAGATTTCTGGAATCTCGCGCCGGGTTACCATCAGCGTGATCACGAAAAAGACCAAACTGACGACAGTGATCGAGCCTGCAATAAGCCAATCCCACCAGGCGCCATATTCAAGGCGAACCTGCCGCAAATTTCCGCTGACATAATAGCGGACAGGAATCTGGTCGCCAACTTCAGGTATCGGTGGCTGAAAGGGCTGTGTCGTCTCCAGCACAGAATGTGTGCCTTGACGGGTCTCGAAACGGACGGTGGGGTAATAAGAGAAATAGGCCCTGGAATTATTGTCCGAGCCTGATGTGCTTTCACTCTCTGCGCGTATCGATATTATTTCGGCGGTACCAAGCTCGCTATTGTTGCGGAATTGCCAAGTATCGACGCCCATATTGATACCCATCAAGAGAAAAAGCGACACCCCTGCCAAGGGAATGGCTCGCTCCCGCCATTCCATGATCGCATCTCCCCGCCGCTAAACGTCGAATATTCCCGTCAACGGCGAAGGATATCAATGAAACAGATCCGCCCTAATATTCCTCTGACGCCTCATCATAAGCCAGATCACCAAATTTGGTAAACTCGGCGATAAAGCTGAGGTTGATATTGCCGGTCGAACCCTGACGGTTTTTGGCGACGATCACGGTCGCCTTGTTGACCTTGCTCTGGTGATCGGCCTCCCATGCGGAATATTTGGCAATTTGTTCCGGCGTCGAATTGCCGTCGGGCTGGTCCGGCCTGATCGCGAGATGATAATATTCATCGCGGAAAATGAACATCACGATATCCGCATCCTGCTCGATCGAACCGGATTCGCGCAAATCGGAAAGCTGCGGCCGTTTGTCTTCGCGACTTTCCACCTGCCGACTTAATTGCGACAGTGCGATCACCGGCACTTGCAGTTCCTTCGCAAGCGTCTTCAGACCACGGCTGATTTCCGAAATTTCATTGACCCGGTTGTCATTGGCCCGGCCAGAACCCTGCAGCAGCTGAAGATAATCGACCACGATCAGTCCGATACCCTGACGTCGTTGCAACCGCCGCGCGCGGGTTCGCAGCGCCGCAATGGTCAGCGCCGGCGTATCGTCGATGAATAGTGGCAGATCCTGCAATTCCCGCGAAGCCAGCGCAAGTCGGTGCATGTCGTCGCGGCTGATCGCGCCCATACGCAGTTTTTCCGAACTGATCTCGGCTTGTTCGGACAGGATTCTGGTAGCCAGTTGATCCGCTGACATTTCCAGACTGAAAAATACTGTTTTCGCGCCGAGGGAATCTTCCGGCGCGATCCCGTCTTCCATATCACGGAGATAGCGGTGCGCCGCATTGAACGCGATATTGGTGGCGAGCGAGGTTTTGCCCATGCCCGGACGACCGGCCAATATGAGCAAATCGCTTCGATGCAGGCCGCCCATTTTGGCGTTCACATCTGTAAGGCCGGTGGTAATGCCGGAAACCTTGCCGCCGCTGTTAAAGGCCCGCTCGACATTGGTCAGGGCCTCGGTCGAAGCCTGCAGGAACGAGCGAACGCCGCCTTCTTGCGCTTCACCTTCGGAAACACGATAAAGCGCGGTTTCCGCTTCCTCGATCTGCTCTTTCGGGTCGACCGTCTCGCTAGTATCGAGAGCGCTTTCGACCAATGTCCGCCCGACGCTGACCAATTCGCGCAGCAATGCCAGATCGTAAATCTGATTGGCGAAATCGCGAGCACCGATCAGGCCTGCGCCATCGCCGGTCAGTTTGGCCAGATAGGATGGACCGCCCAACGCCCGCATCGCTTCGTCCGACTCGAAGTAGGGTTTCAGCGTCACCGGAGTGGCCACCATATTCTTGTCGAGCAGCTTCAGTGCCTGTTCGTAAATCCGGCCATGCAGCGGTTCGAAAAAATGTTCGGGTCGCAAGCGGATCTGGACATCTTCCGCGACTCGGTTGTCGATAAGTAGCGCGCCCAGAAAAGTCGCCTCTGCCTCGACATTGCGCGGCAGGCGCTGTTCTTCATGTTCATCATTCTGGAAACGCATCACTTCGGCCATGGCTCTTCATCGACGCTGAATCGATTCAGGGCAAGAGGCGGTGCGAAAAATCTCGTAAAGTTCGGGGGACAGACCTGTGGAAAAGATCGTGCGGTCATGTTGCACTGCAAAAACCCTTGTCCTGAGACCGGTGCTGCGGCAACAGGGGGGAATGTCCGATCCGCGCATCATATCCGTCGAACTCGACGAAACCACAATCCTGTGGCGCAATGCCGATATCGAGCAGGAACGGCGGATCGCTATTTTCGATCTGATCGAAGAAAATCATTTCAAACCGCTCAAAGCGCATGATGATGGCTATGCCGGCCCTTATCAGCTCAAGCTGAGTGTCCAGGAAGGCCGTCTGGTTATCTCCATCGGTCGCGAAAATGGCGAACCGCTGGAGACCCTGATCCTTGCGCTGGGGCGGTTCCGGCGGCCGATCCGGGATTATTTCGCGATTTGCGACAGCTATTACCAGGCGATCCGCAAAGCCAGCGCTGCGGAAATCGAAACCATCGATATGGCACGGCGCGGGGTGCATGATCAGGGCGCAGACCTCTTGGTCGAACGACTGGAGGGCAAGATCGAGGTTGACTTCAAGACCGCGCGGCGGCTCTTCACATTGATCTGCGTATTACATATCAAGAATTGAGTGATTCTTCCGCTGCGTATCAGGGAAACAGGGTGGCCAACCGAAACATTAGAAAAACACTGATCAGCCTTGCCACGATTGCCGTGGTGCTGGTGGTGATCGCCTTCATCCTGCGCAATATTGCGGTCAGCTGGGCGCCTGCCCGCGACCAATATCCGATCCAGGGCATTTCCGTGGATCAGAGACATGGTGAAATCATCTGGCACGTTGCCGGCGCGACCGGCGTCGACTTTGCCTATATTCAGGCGACCAGCGGCGCCGAAAAGCGGGATGCGAGATTTGCGGCCAATATCAAGGGTGCCCGGGAATCCGGGATACGCTATGGCGCGCTCCACAATTATTCGCTCTGCCGTCTCGCAACCGATCAGGCGACGATGTTCGTCACTACCGTCCCGCGCGGAGAGAATATGTTGCCGCCTGCCGTCCGCCTTGCCTTTGACAATGGTTGCAGCGACCGCCCTGGCCGCGCGCTGGTTCTCAGCGAGCTCAATATGTTTCTCAACCAGATCGAAGCCCATAGCGAAAAACCTGCCATTCTTGCGGTATCGCGCGAGTTCGAGGAAATGTACAATATCAGCAGCGGCATTGACCGCACCTTCTGGCTCGAAGCCAATTTTTTCCCGCCCGATTATGCTACCAAACCCTGGGTGATGTGGCGCGCTTCCGACATGCGCCGGATCAGCGGGGTTGACGGCCCGATAAACTGGAACGTAGTGCGACCATGATCACCAACAGGAATTTGATATGAGCATTTTATCCGACCGCTGGATCCGCAACGAAGCGAAACATTCGGGAATGATCGAGCCTTTTGTCGAAGCCCAGAAGCGGGAGGGCTGCATTAGCTACGGCCTGTCGTCCTACGGCTATGACGCGCGGGTGTCGGACGAGTTCAAGATTTTCACAAATGTTAACAACGCCGTCGTCGATCCCAAGAATTTTGCCGAGGACAGTTTTGTCGATCGCAAGACCGACTGCTGCATCATTCCGCCGAACAGTTTCGCGCTGGCGCGGACGGTCGAATATTTCCGGATTCCGCGCGACGTGCTGGTGATTTGCCTAGGCAAGTCCACCTATGCCCGTTGCGGGATCATCGTCAATGTCACCCCGCTGGAACCGGAATGGGAGGGCCATGTGACCCTGGAATTTTCCAACACCAGCCCCCTGCCCGCCAAAATCTATGCCAATGAAGGCGCCTGCCAGTTTCTGTTCCTCAAAGGCAATGAGCCTTGCGAGACCAGCTATGCCGATCGGTCGGGCAAATATATGCGGCAAAAAGGTGTGACTCTGGCCAAGCTCTAGCCCATAGATAAGAAAATTAACCCACCGATTAAACAATCTGCAGGAGCGCTCGCTATGTCCGATATACGCGAATTTGATGTCATCATCTATGGTTCAACCGGCTATACCGGTCGTCTGGTCGCCGAATATATGGCTCAGCAATATGGTGTCGGCAATGACGCGCCGAAATGGGCAATGGCCGGACGCAGCATCGACAAGCTTGAAGAAGTTCGCGATCTCATCGGTGCGCCCAAGGACACTCCGCTGGTTGTTGCTGATTCCGATGATGCAGCGTCGATCGATATGATGGCAAGTCGCACCACAGTGGTCCTGACCACAGTGGGTCCCTATCAATTATATGGCGACGAACTGGTCGCCGCCTGCGTCAAGAATGGCACCCATTATGTCGATCTTTGCGGCGAGCCTGGATGGATGCGCGAGATGATCGACAAACATCAGGAAGCAGCTAAAAAGTCCGGCGCACAGATCTGTTTTTCCTGCGGATTTGATTCCATCCCCTTCGACCTTGGCGTGCTGATGCTGCAGAAAGACATGCAAAAGCGTTTCGGCAAGCCGGCAACCCGCGTTCGCGGCCGGGTCCGCGCGATGGAAGGTACTTTCTCTGGCGGAACCGCTGCCAGTCTCAAGGAAACGATGAAGGCGATCGCCAAAAATCCTGGTCTTGTCAAAGTCTTGGCAAGCAGCTTTGGTCTCACGCCCGGTTTCACCGGCCCAGATCAGCCCAATATGCTGATCCCCAAATATGACAAGACGATCGACAGCTGGGTCGCACCATTCATCATGGCAGCGATCAACACAAAGAACGTCCACCGGACCAATGTGCTGCTCGACTTTGCCTATGGCGAAGATTTCAAATATGATGAAATGGTTGTCACCAGCCCGGGTGATCTCGGCAAGCAGGCAGCGGAAATGCTAGCCAAGGCCAATCCTTTCGGTGGCAGTGATGCCCCCAAGCCAGGCGAAGGACCAACCAAGGAACAGCGCGAAAATGGTCATTATGACCTGTTGTTCCTCGGAGAAACGGCCGATGGCGAAACCGCTAGCCTCTGCGTCAAGGGCGACAAGGACCCCGGCTATGGCTCGACTAGCAAAATGATCGCTGAATCGGCGCTTTGTCTCGCCCAGGACACGATCACCCATGGTGGTGGTGTCTGGACCCCGGGAGCGTTGATGGGCAAAAAGCTGGTCAAGCGTCTGGAAGACAAGGCCGGCCTCACCTTTGTTGTGGAAAGCTGACGATTGTCAGCAGCAGTTCAGATCATTCTGAGCTATAAAGCCGCCGGAAACAGAAATATATCGATCCCCCTTGAAACCTCGTTTCCCAGGACAGATTTCGTAGCATCATGTTGAACCGTCTCTTACGCAAAAGAAAGCCTTCCCGGCCGATCGACAGCGCGACCATCCCGGAAGGTCGGCGGGTCTATGCGATTGGTGATATTCATGGCCGCAACGATCTTTTGAAGCAGTTGCTGGACAAGATCGTGAAGGATGATGGCGAACGCGGTACGGTCGAAAGCGAAATCATCTTTCTGGGCGACCTGGTGGACCGGGGACCGGACAGCGCCGGCGTCATCGACACCGCGATGCAGGCCAAAGAAACGCTCGGGAATGTTCGCTTCCTGATGGGCAATCACGAAGAAGTCTATCTGTCGGCAGCCGCGGGTGACGAAAAATCTGTCCGGTTCTTCAACCGGATCGGCGGCCGCGAGACGATATTGAGTTACGACATCAGCATGAAGGAATATATGGAGCTGGATATGACGCAGCTGGCCTTGCGCATTCCGGAACTGTTTCCCAAAGAACATGTGGATTTTGTTTCCGGTTTCGAGGACCAGATCATTATCGGTGACTATGCTTTTGTCCACGCCGGGATCCGTCCTGGCGTGCCGCTGTCCGAACAGCGCCAGAAAGACCTTCGCTGGATCCGTGAGGAATTTCTTTCGGCTCAGGAAGCCCATGAAAAGATCATTGTCTATGGTCACACGATCAATGATGATGTCGTGGAGACCGGCACCCGCATCGGGATCGACACTGGCGCCTATTATTCGGAAAAACTGACCGCGCTGGCGCTCCAGGGATCAGAACGCTGGTATCTCGACACTAGCAAATAAAAAAAATCGGCGGAGCCCACTGGGTTCCACCGATTTGAGGCCCGATAGTCAGACCAGTTTTGGGTAATGAAAATACTGTCTTCTAGGCAACTTGCGCGGTTGGCGCGGTTTCTTCTTCGATGTCGCGCAGGACATAGCCCCGACCCCAGACCGTCTCGATATAATTGTCTCCACCACAGGCCAGAGCCAGCTTTTTGCGGAGCTTGCAGATGAACACGTCGATAATCTTGAGTTCCGGCTCGTCCATGCCGCCATAAAGATGGTTGAGGAACATTTCCTTGGTAAGCGTCGTTCCCTTTCGGAGGGAGAGCAGCTCCAGCATCGCATATTCCTTGCCGGTCAGGTGAACGCGGTTGCCATCGACTTCGACCGTCTTGGCATCCAGGTTGACCGCCAGCTTGCCGGTCCGGATAACGCTCTGCGAATGGCCCTTCGAACGACGGACAACCGCATGGATGCGGGCAACAAGCTCGTCACGGTGGAAAGGCTTGGTGACATAATCATCGGCACCGAAACCAAAGCTACGGACCTTGCTGTCCATTTCGCTGATACCGGAAAGAATGAGAACCGGCGTTTGCACTTTGGCAACGCGCAGCTTCTTGAGGACATCATAACCGTGCATGTCGGGCAGGTTCAGATCGAGCAATATGATGTCATAATCATAGAGTTTGCCGAGATCGAGCCCCTCTTCGCCCAGGTCCGTGGTGTAAACGTTGAAACCCTCGGTTGTCAGCATCAGCTCAATCGCTTTTGCGGTCGTTGGTTCGTCTTCAATCAGCAGCACGCGCATCAGGCAGCCCCTTTTCTTAATTACTCGCTCCAGATCGACCGCTGTGCCGACCCGATGGATCATTTATTAACCATAAGATCAATGAACGTAAAAGGTTAATTTTTCCCTAACGCAGGTTTGAGCATGAGTCGCGAGCAGGTCAATGACTCTGCAACCCGCAGGAATGAGTCGTTTCAGGACTCTTGGATGCGCCGAAAAAAAAATTAACTTTTTGCCGATTGAGGGTCGAAAATCGTAGATTTCGATGAAAATCGATCGAATTTTGCGATAAATGGACCACGAAATTGCCAAAGATTAACAACAAATCGCGCGCCCGGCTAACAAGTCCTGTTGCCAGGACGCCCATCGCGCTAGGAACCCTGCATGGTTGAAGTCCCCGAAAGCGCGATCACCGAGACATTTCTTGCCGCCAGCGGTCCTGGCGGTCAAAATGTTAACAAGGTGGCGACAGCGGTCCAGATGCGCGTCAATGTCTACGCTCTCCGTCTGGAACCTTATGCTTTTCGCAAATTGAAAATGCTCGCCGGGCGCAAGATGACCAGCAGCGGCGAGTTGATCATCACGGTCCGCGCCTATCGAACCCGCGAGGCAAACCGCGCCGAAGCACGGCGGCGGGTGAACGAGATGGTTGATCAGGCCTATGAGCGTGACGCCCGCCGGATTAAAACCCGGCCAAGCAGGGCCGCCAAAGCCCGGCGCGTCGATACCAAGAAGAAAAAATCCAATGTCAAAAAGATGCGGGGAAAACCGGGCCTCGACTGAGCGTCCATAAAGCACAGCCGTATATCGGCCTGCCGAGACCATTATTTCCAGTTGGCAAAGCGCCGGTTTTCCTCATAAGAAATTTAACGGACTTAGGGGATCTTGATGAAAACGCGTTATTTGCTCGCAATATGCAGCCTGCCATCCTTGGCCACAGCGGCACTTGCCGACGACGGGAATGACAGCCGCCGGTTCACCGCCGAAAGCGTGTTCGATCTCGAATATGCCGACGACCCGCAAATATCACCGGATGGCAACACCATCATCTATGCCCGCAAATCGATGGACAAGTTTGCCGACCAGGTCGTCAGCGATCTATGGGCAATCGATACGCGCAATGGCGAACACCGACCACTCGTCAGCGGGCAAGGCTCCAGTAGCTCGGTTCGTTGGTCGCCGAACGGTGACCGTCTGATCTATCTGACATCGACCAACGGCAAGCCGGATCTCCGTCTTCGGTATCAGGACAGTGGCGACAGCTTTTCACTGGCGCAGCTGGAACATGGTCCTGGTGCCCCGGTCTGGTCCCCTGACGGCAAAACCGTCGCCTTTTCCATGCTCGTACCAGATGAACGCGCAGGCTTTGCCAAGCCGCCGAAAAGCCCTGAAGGGGCCGAATGGGCAAAGCCGGTGCGGGTTGTCGATGATCTGGTTTTCCGGTTCGACGGCGCAGGCTATCTGCCCAAAGGCAAAACCCAGGTTTTCATCCTGAATGCAGAGGGTGGTACGCCACGGCAGGTGACCCACGGAAAAAACGGTTTCGATTCCCCGCAATGGTTGGGCAATGGCGCATTGCTGGTGACCGGAAACGAAGGCGAGGACGCCGATCTTGATCCTATCGAGAGCGAAATCTACCGCGTAGATCTGTCCAGCGAGGCGGTAACAGCACTGACCCAGCGCGACGGACCCGATTTTGCGCCCAAAGTCGCCCCCAACGGCGCGCGCATCGCCTATCTCGGATATGACGATGAGCTCAAATCCTACCAGCAGAACAATGTCTATCTGATGGCAACCAACGGCAGTGGCGTGCAAAATCTGACGGTCAATTATGATCGCTCGGTTGACAATATTGAATGGCGGCCGGACGGCAAGGCGCTTGTCGGCCAGGTCGAAGTCGAGGGAATATTAACGCTGGTTTCGATTGATCTGGCGGGTAATGTCCGCAATTTGCTGAAAGATATCGGCGGAACATCGCTCGGTCGTCCTTATGCCGCCGGGAGCTTTTCGGTTGCCCGCAAGGCCGGTGGAAGTTCCCCGATCATCGCTTATACCAAAGGCAGCACCAACCGCCCCGCCGAAGTCGCGATAAGCCGTGGCGGAAGCGAAGGCCGACAACTAACCCGTTTGAACGAGGATGCATTGGGTCATTTGGATCTTGCCCGGATCGAAGAAATCAAGGTCTCGTCGAGCCACGATGGCAGAGAGATAGAGGCCTGGGTTGCCCTGCCCCCGAATTTTCGTCCCGACGGAAGCTTTCCGATGATATTGGAAATTCACGGCGGCCCGGCGACCATGTACGGCCCCTATTTTGCTGCTGAAATTCAACGCTATGCAGCGCAAGGTTATGTCACGGTCTACGCCAACCCGAGAGGTTCGACCGGATATGGAGAGAATTTTGCGCAGCTGATTGATCTGAATTATCCCGGCAACGACCATGACGATCTAATGAGCGTGGTCGACGCCATGATTGCCAAAAATTATGTCAGCAAAGATCGACTGTTCATCACCGGTGGCTCGGGTGGCGGAGTATTGACCGCCTGGGCTGTCGGCAAAACCGATCGCTTTGCCGCAGCGGCGACGATCAAACCGGTGATCAACTGGACCAGCATGGCGCTGGCCGGGGACATCGCGCGCTTCGTCAGCAGGCACTGGTTCCGTGCCCAGCCCTGGGAGCAGCCGGAGGAATATTGGCGCCGTTCACCCCTTTCCATCGTCAATAATGTAAAAACACCGACGATGGTCATGGTCGGCGAAGAAGACTTTCGGACGCCCGCTTGGGAAGCCGAACAATTCTACACCGCCCTCAAGGTCCAGAAAGTCGATACTGTGCTTGTAAGGGTACCGGGCGCATCCCACCTGATTGCCCGTAGGCCAAGCCAGCTGATCGCCAAGGTCGACAATATCATGGGCTGGTTTGCCAAATATGATCCGGTGAAAAAACCGGAAACGGAAGAATAGCAGGAAAGCTCGCGATGTTAGAAATTGTGATCGAGAACGATCAACCGAAGGCAGAACTATATGCCGAACTGACCTCCTTCGCCGCTGCTCTGGTTGATGGCGAACCCGACGCAATCGCGAACATGGCCAATGTCGCGGCTTTGATCTGGCAATATGTCCCGGGGCTCAACTGGGCCGGCTTCTATCGGGTCGTTGATAATGAGCTGGTGCTCGGTCCCTTCCAGGGCAAAACCGCCTGCATCAGGATAGCGATCGGTTCAGGCGTATGCGGCACGGCAGCGGCCTCAGGGATTGTCCAGCGGGTCGCCGATGTCCACGCCTTTCCCGGTCATATTGCTTGCGATGCCGAAAGCCGCAGTGAGCTGGTGATACCGATAATGAACCACGGTGTCGTGATCGCCGTGCTCGACCTCGACAGCCCCCTGCCCGACCATTTTGGAGCGGAAGACGAACGCGGTTTGACCCTGCTGATCGAGGCAATTGCCAACAGTCTTGGTTAACCCTGTGATAACCAATATGTTCCATTTCGACACAACGGTTTAAATCTACTCTATTTTACAACCCCCTAATGGCCAAAGCCCCCGAAAAATGGTAAATGACTGTTAACCAAAATTCGGTCGGACATGCTCGGTGCATGCTCGAAATCAGGGAGTTGTTAACCATGAAGACCCTTTTACTTGCTGGCATTGCCGGTGTTTTCGCGATGGCGCCAGCATCGGCTTATGCTGCTATCGACTCGGTGTCGGACGAAGCCGCGAGTTCGCTGATCGACCTCTCCTTTGCATCGTCCACTGCGCTGGCCGACACCGCATCAGGGACCAAGACCACGCCTACCCGAGGCAATATGCGTCAGATGAAGAACATGGGCAATATGAGACATGTCAAATCGGGTGGCGACATGCGCCGCATGAAGAACATGGGCAACACCCGGCACATGAATAGCCGCCGTCAAGGTGGGAGTTTTGTCCGCCAGGGCCGTGTAGGCTATGGTCAGGGCTATAGCAGACCCCATCGCGGCTTCCGTCTGCCACAGACTTATGTTCAGCCGAGCTATTTCATCGGCAATTTCGGTTATTACGGATTGAGCCAACCAAGTTCAGGCTTTGGCTGGTCGCGCTATTATGACGACGCCGTGCTGACCGACCGCCAGGGTGTGGTTCAGGACGCGCGCTACAATGTCGATTGGGATCGCTATAATCAGGGCTATCAGGACGGCTATCGCGCCGGCCAGGCAACCTATGATCCTGCAGTGTTCGCCGGCGATGACCGTGTCATGTCTACGCCATCAGCTTATGATGACGACCGGTCGACCTATCAGGGCGACTGGCAAGGCGCATATCAGGAAGACGGCAGCTACCAGGGCGACTGGCAAGGAACATATCGTGATGCCGACGGCCGGGTCTATGAAGGCGAATATTCCGGTACATTCATCGGTGATGGCGAAATGGCCCCGCATTGGGGATCTGGGCAGGCTCAGAATTCTGGCCCCCAGCATCATGCACCTTATCCGGAAGATCGCGGTTACGACAACCAGCGCTCGGAAGAGCTCGCCTATCTTGAACGGTGCAAGACAAGCAGCGGAATCGGTGGCGCAATTGTTGGCGGTGCGATCGGCGCGTTTGCCGGTAACAGAATAGCGGGTCGCGGAAACCGTTTGGGCGGATCATTGATCGGCGGCGGCCTTGGAGCAGTTGCAGGAGCCGCAATTGATCAGGGCACCGATCGCTGTCGCAAGCTGCTCAAGAAATATGGCTATGAACAGCAACAGACTGCTCGTTACCCGGATCATCCGCCGGTCCAGCATCACCGTCCACAGCCGCCACAAACCTACCCGGCCTATCCCAGCGGCTGGAACGGACAATATGGCCAGGCCTATTATTATCCGCAGGCGCAACCGATGGTGACGACGATCGTCATCCAATCCGCGCCGGTTACTACCACAACCACAACAACCTATATCGAAGAGGAAGTGGTATATTCAAAGCCGACCTACAAGAAACGGTGGAAACCTGCTCCTAAGAAGACCTGGAAGCCAGCAGTAAAAGCTGAGCCGTTAAAGGGATGTCAGCAGGCGCGATGCATGTACGACTGATAGTCTGACGGAACAAAAAAAAGGCCTGCCAACCCGTCTCGGTTGGCAGGCCTTTTTTGCGCCCGACTTGTTGATCTGGATTTAGTTCGGGCATTGCAGTTTGAGCAAGGCGGACGGATCAAAGCGGGTCCAGCCATCCGGGCCAAGCCGTTCGATGGGACGATAGCGGACCTTATATTCCATCTGCGGCGATCCATCGACCCAATAGCCGAGATAGACATAAGGCAATCCGGCCTTCTTGGCGCGCAGGATGTGATCCATGATTATATAATTGCCGAGGCCGGCCCGCTCGCCATGGTCAGCGTCGAAGAAACTATAGATCATCGACAGGCCGTCCCCTTGCTGGTCGGTCAGGCAGGCGCCGACCAGACGGCCTTTGCTGCCGTCCTGGGTGGGTTCGCGATATTCGACCACGAAGCTTTTGACCGGTGATTGCTCGACCATGTCGGAATAGTCCATCTCGTCCATTTCCGCCATGCCGCCACCGGGATGCCGTTTTGCGAGATATTTCTGCAGCAGTTGATATTGCTCATCGGTTGCCCAGGGTTCGCAGGCTTCCACAACCAGATCCTTGTTACGCCGGATTATTTTTCTCTGGGTGCTGCTCGGTTGGAATTCATCCGCCAACACCCGGACCGAAACGCAAGCTTTGCAATCCAGACAACTGGGACGATAAGCCACATTCTGGCTTCGGCGGAATCCGATCCGTCCCAGAGCATCGTTCAATTCTTCTGTATGGGGGCCGTTAAGCTCGGTAAAAACCTTGCGCTCGCTTTTGCCGGGCAAATAGGGGCACGGGCTGGGATTGGTTACGAAAAATCGTGGAAAGCGAACGGGTGCAGTCACAAAGCCAGCCTTTTCTTACATTGTTGAGAGTCGACATGGGCAATATGCAATGGCGAGGAGAAAATGAAAAGGTGGTTTACCAAGAATTTCCACATTAGCCGGAACAGTTGAGATCAAAAAAAACGGGGCGAAAATCGCCCCGTCTTCAAATCAATTTGCTAAAGCTCAAGGGCTTGTTGGATCATCGTCATCAGCGATGATGATGATACCAGCGATAACCGCTGCTGCTGCCAGCAGAGCAATCAGGATTCCATTGGAACCTTCCAGCTTTTCTGAAGACGAAGAATTCGCACCCAGACGTTCAACAGCTGGCGCTGCGCTGTTTACTGCTTGAGCTGCGACAGGTGCCGCAACCAAAGATACTGCTGCAATACCAGCAGCCAATTTACCGAAATTCATAATAATGCTCCAATTTAAGTCAATTTACAAAGAGTAAAAGTTCGTATCCGAACCTCCTGCGCCCCATTGTAGTAAGAAGGTAATTTATTATCCGACGACCTTCTGCAACATTGTTTAGCTCAAACTGTGATTCTTCACAACTGCGAAACCGAAACAAATTATCAAGCTGTCTTGTTTCCAAACCACTTAAACACGCCTGATCAATTATGTACAAATACTGGCTTGCCGCCAATCCAGGTTTGCAGAACGTTTGTGCTTCGGATCTGCGCTGGAGTCGCGAGCAGGATATCCTGATCAACAATCAGGAAATCCGCCCTTTTCCCGACCTCGAGGCTCCCCAGACGGTCTTCGGCAAAAGCGGCATATGCAGCGCCATTTGTATAGGCGTTCCAGGCCTGTTCACGGTTCAGCCGTTCCTCCGGCATCCATCCTCCGAAAGGCTGACCGGCCGCATCTTCGCGGGTCATCGCAGCGGCCAGTCCGACAAAAGGATTAGACGATTCGACGGGAACATCCGTGCCGAACGCCAGATTCGCGCCCGACTCAAGCAACGATTTCCAGGCATAAGCACCAACCAGTCGATCCGGCCCAAGTCGCGCTTCAGCCATCAGCCGGTCGGACGTCTGGTGAACAGGCTGCATCGAGGCGATAGTCCCGGTGGCTGCGAAACGCCCTAAATCAGCAGGATCGACAATCTGTGCATGTTCGACCCGCCATCTCCGGTCGCCCTTATAAGTATAGGCCAATTCTTCGATTGCGGACAATATCTCGTCATTCGCCTTGTCGCCAATCGCATGAACCGCGGTCTGGAAGCCATCCATCGCTGCCCGGCTCATCTTGTTCTTGAGCTGCGCGGGCGTCAGCATTGCCAGCCCGCTCTCTCTGGGCTTGTCTTGATAAGGCTGCTTCAAAAGCGCGCCGCGCGAGCCCAGGGCACCATCGATATACAGCTTCACGCCAGCCAGCTTGAGATGATCATCATATAACCAAGGCGACGGCCCGGGACCGCCGATCGCAATCATATTGTCCAGACCGGCAGCATAGGAAACAATCCGGATTTTCAGCTGGCCAGCATCGCCAGCCCGGCGAAAACTCTGCCAGCCCTGCATCGTCGTACCCATATCCGCAATCGACGTCACCCCGTTGGCCAGCAATATATCCTGCGCCTTACCAAGCGCCAGATCATTCTCCACCGGTCTCGGAGCGGGAACAGCATCTCGGAACAAGTCCATCGCTGTATCGACGAAAATTCCGGTTGGCTGGCCACCGGCCCTTTCGATGGTTCCGCCCGAAGGTGATTTGGTTGACGCCGAGATCCCCGCCGCCTTCATTGCCGTACCATTGACCCAGGCGGCATGACCGTCGACGCGAGACAGAAACACTGGACGGTCGGATACTATTGCATCCAGCTCCGCTGCGGTTGGAAAGCGGCCCAGCCCCCAGACTTCCTGATTCCAGCCATTGCCGATGATCCATTGCCGGTTCGGATTGTCCGCCGCATATCGAGCGATCTTGGCGAGCGCTTCAGTCAGTGACCTTGTGTCCGACAGGTCCAGCGTCAGAGCGGCAAACCCCATATCGATGACATGGCCGTGGGCATCGAAAAATCCCGGGATCAATGTCCTGCCCTTGCCGTCAAATTGAAAGTCGACCTCGCGCGGACGCTTGTCACGACGGTCGAGCAGTTGCTTGACCTTGCCGTCGTCATCAACAACCATCGCAGCGAAGCGGATGATCTTGCCCTCGCTATCCAGGGTCATGCCGTTGACATTCTCGATCAGACTGTCGGCGAGGGCAGCTGCGGGCACAAGAAAAACCGTACCTGCAATCACACCCAATGCAGCGCTGCAATTTTTCAGCCAACCGTTCATATCAACTACCTTTGATTATTTTCGTTTCGGAAGGCGGGACACCAGAGAGCTGGTGTCATTGCGACCACCGCCCGCGGCCTGCACTTCGGCGTAGAATTGATCGACCAGCGCCGCCACCGGAATGGCCGCGCCATTGGTCCGCGCTTCTTCGATCGCCAGCCCCAGATCCTTGCGCATCCAGTCGACCGCGAAGCCGAAATCAAATTTGTCCTGCGCCATGGTTGCCCAGCGATTGTCCATCTGCCAGCTTTGCGCCGCCCCGCCCGAGATTGCTTCATGCACCTTATCCAGATCAAGCTGGCTAGCCTGGGCAAAGCGCAACGCTTCCGACAATCCTTCCAGCACGCCGGCAATCGCGATCTGGTTGCACATCTTGGTGGTCTGTCCGGCCCCGGTCCGTCCGACATGGACGATCCGTCCGGCATAGGCCGTCATAATCATCTCGGCGGCCGCGAAGGCCTCCTTGCTGCCGCCGCACATGATCGACAATTTTCCATTTTCCGCACCAGCCTGTCCGCCGGACACCGGAGCATCAACCACGTGAATTCCCCGCCCTTCTGCTTCGACCGAAAGCTGGCGAGCGATCCGCGCCGACACGGTTGTGTGATCGACAAACAGGGCACCCGCCGTCATGGTCGAGAAGGCGCCGTCACGCCCCATGGTGACAGAAGACAAGTCATCGTCATTGCCAACGCAAGTGATCACGATCTGCTGGTCTTTTGCCGCCGCAGCCGGATTTTCGGCTAGCGACCCGCCATATTCTGCGACCCAGGCCTCGGCCTTGGCTTTGGTCCTGTTGTATACGGTAAGCTCATGCCCGGCCTTGACCAGATGACCCGCCATGGGTCCGCCCATCACGCCGATTCCGATAAATGCAATTTTCGCCATAGATTCCAATATCCCCTTATGCGGCCATAATCATTGTTTCCCTCGATGACCAGATGCGTTAGGGCCTCTGGCGATATGAATGATATGCAGACACCCGCCCTTCCTTCCTTTGACTTTGAGGATGTGAAAGCAGCGCACGACCGGATCAAAGGCCGTGTCGTCCACACCCCGACGCTGAAAAGCATCACCCTTTCAGAGCTTAGCGGCGCAGAAGTTTTTCTCAAGTTCGAGAATCTGCAATTCACCGCTGCCTATAAGGAACGCGGCGCTCTCAACGCGCTGCTGCTGATGGACGAAAGCAAACGCAAGGCTGGCGTGATCGCGGCTTCGGCCGGTAATCACGCCCAGGGTCTTGCCTATAACGCAAAGAATTTGGGCATCCCCGCTACTATCGTCATGCCTAGCACGACACCGATGGTGAAGGTCGAACAGACCCGCGGTCATGGTGCCGAGATCGTTATTTTCGGTAGCAATTATGATGAAGCCTATGCTCATGCCATGCTGCTGTCCGATCAGCGCGGCCTCACCTACATCCATGCCTTTGATGACCCGCATGTCGCAGCCGGTCAGGGAACCGTGGCAATCGAAATGCTCGAAGCCATCCCTGATCTGGATCGACTGATCATACCAATCGGCGGCGGCGGATTATTTTCCGGCATGGCAACCGCAGCAGCTTCAATCAAACCGGACATCAAGATGACCGGCGTGCAGGCAGCGCTCTACCCGAGCATGTACGGCAAACTGACCGGCAAAACCGTCACCGCTGGCGGCGATACACTGGCTGAGGGCATTGCAGTGCGCAATCCTTCGGAATTTACCGCCGGGATCATCCGGAAATATGTCGATGAAATCTTGCTGGTCAGCGAAGCGGAACTGGAAGGTGCGGTCAGCCTGCTGCTGCAGATCGAAAAGACAGTCGTTGAAGGCGCCGGCGCTGCCGGTCTTGCTGCGTTGCTGAGCAACAAGGAAAAATTCAAGGGCGAGAAGGTCGGTCTCGTGCTGTGTGGCGGCAATATCGATACCCGCCTGCTGGCCAATGTCCTGCTCCGCGATCTCGCTCGCTCGGGCCGTCTCGCGCGTCTCCGCCTGCATCTGCGCGATCAGCCCGGCGCGCTGTACAATGTGGTAAAGCAATTCGCCGAGCATGAAGTCAATATCATCGAAGTCTATCACCAGCGGGTTTTCACTAACCTGCCGGCAAAAGGCCTGATCACCGATATTGAATGCGAAGCAAAAGACCGCGAACAGCTGGAAGGCCTGATCGCCGACCTCAACAAGTCCGGCTATGATGTCCGGCAGGTCGAACTGGCCGATTGAGCGTTCGCGCCAATGCCTGCTTTGGGGGCGAAAGACGATCTTGATGATATGCCGTCTTTATTTCCGCTAACACCCCAATTGTCGATTTTCCAAACCGTAAGTCCTTTGCTGAAACCTGCCCACAAGCGAAGCAGAGCTCAAAAATCGCGATTCAGACCGCTAGCGACTGGTCCAAAAATGACGCGTAAACAGGCGAGAAGGGATGAGCAGCGAATGCCATGCTGACGATCTTGCGACAAACTGATACAAGATACTTTTATCGCAACATTGCCTGCGTGCTACACATGCTATGCTACCAGACATGGGTGCGCCTCCGGTAGTCCTTATACATGGATTGACCAGTGCCGTTGTTAGTAATGCGGTCCGGAAAGCTCCAACGAGAATGGACCGCGAAGGACTTGGCAGAACAAATGCTGCTCCTGCAAATCGGCTGCAGTGAAAGCGATGAGCAAGAAGGTATGAATGTGAATGTGAAAAACCTCTCCGTCTTAATCCAAAGACTGCCCTTTCTGGCCTTGGTGGGTCTGTCTGCAGCCTGTTCACCGACAACCACGTTGAACATGGCTCCGAGTGGCACACGCTGCGCCGATGTTACTGCTTCGGTCACCGATGCGGGATTTGGGGATACGGTTTCGGTAGACTGCGCAGATGGCAAGGCCATCATACATTCCAATAGTTATCCCGACCATATTCTGATGACTGGCATAAAGGGAACAAACGAACAGGTTCCGGTGCCGGCAGAAGGTTACGCCGCGCCGATCCCGCTCGAGCCGGTTTTGGGTGATACGCCGCAGACACGGGATGCCGCTTTGGGGGTTGCTGTGAATGGTGTGCCAATTTTCGATTATACAGGCGGGGGCGAGATGACCGTTGCCGATCTCCATCACCACCAGACACAGCACGATACGTTGCAAACCGAGCAGCTTGATGTGTGCGGAGGACATGCCGGACGGGGGGACGATTATCACTATCACGTGAAACCAACCTGCATGGTTGATCAGATGAAGAATAAAGGCGATGCAGCGATCATCGGCTGGGCCTTTGACGGCTTTCCGATTTACGGCGACAATAATCCTGACGGGACCACGATCACCGCGGGAAAACTCGATGTCTGCAACGGGCAGCCAGATGCCTCTTATGGTTACCGCTATCATACATCGGCCAAGGCGCCCTATATTGTCCAATGCCTGATGGGCGTGGTGGCCAATATGCGCGAGTTGCCCAGGATTTCACCTTTGGTTCCGAAATCTGGCGGACCCGGTCTCGATCCGGGCGTTCCACCAAGAGGCGGAGTGGAAAATCTGGTTTTCTCGGAGGATGAATCTGGCCAGCGCAGCATGGACTACACCTATCAGGGCGAAGCATATTATATTCGCTACAAGCCAGGCAAGACAGCGGGTTGCTATACGTTCGAAACACGAACAGTCACCAATGACGGCGAGCCGATAACCGGAGAATATTGCCGGTGATACGTGCATTTGCTCTGCCCTTTGCATTATTGACGCTGGCAGGCTTCGGCGCGAATGCAACAAATGAAAGGCAAAGGTGGACCTCATGCGTAAATTACTGGTGATGGCATTTCTTCTCAGCACAGGATGCGCGGCGACTCAGGATCAAAATCCAGCTGTGTCCGCGGATAAAGACCAAAGTTCCGGGGTGACTGCCGAAATATGGGTCGACAACTGGTTCGCCATGTATGTGAATGGTGAAAAGGTTCTGGAAGATAGCGTGCCCATCACAACCGAGCGCTCGTTCAATGCCGAAACCATCACCCTTAAGAACCAATTGCCGATGACCGTCGCGTTCATGGCAAAGGATTTCAAGGAGAATGATACAGGCCTGGAATATATCGGCACGAACCGGCAACAGATGGGTGACGGCGGGATGATCGCGCAGTTTCGGGATGCCAAGACCGGCAAGATCATCGCTGCAACCGACAAGACCATGCGTTGTATGGTCGTTCACCGTGCTCCCTTAGACCGTTCATGCGCCAAAGTGCAAAATCCCGTCATAGGTCAAGGCGCGTGCGCTTCTGTCAAAACAGAAATCCCGGCAAACTGGACCGCCACAGACTTTGACGACAGCAGCTGGCCGGCGGCAGTAGAACATAGTGTGCAGGAGGTCAGCCCGAAGGATGGTTTTGACGAGATCAAGTGGGACGCGACCGCCAAACTCGTCTGGAGCGATGATCTGGTGCAGGACAACACGCTGTTGTGCCGGATGACGATAGGAAAATAGACGCCGACCAGCGAGAGCTGATCTTCAAAGGCATTAACATTTATAACTTTTTGGATCAGGTCTGCGTTATCGCGTGACCATCAATGGCGGGATTGTTGCTTTTAATACTGTCAGGCTGCGCTGTCCGCTGAGCCACGTTCTCGCTCCAAAGCAGCCATTGAGCTTACCACCCAATTGCCGCCATCCAACAAGACCACGTCCGCTTTCCGGAAATTGCGGAGTCCGGTCTAAACCGGCGCGGTTACCCCGGCATCGCGCATGCCGCGCCAGACCTGCAGGGCCTGCACCGTTTCCGGAACATCGTGCACGCGCACGATTTGCGAACCTTGCTGGATCGCATGATGCGCGAAAGCGATTGAACCGCCGAGACGTTGATCGACCGGTGCTTCCTTGGACAAGGCGCCGATCATCCGTTTGCGACTGGCACCGATCAGCAGTGGCTGGCCGAGCGTGTGAAACATCGCGATATTGTTCATCAGGGCGAGATTGTCGGCCAGTGACTTGCCAAAACCGAGGCCGGGATCGATGATGATCTTCTCGCGCTCGAAGCCCGCAGTGACGACATCGGCAATCCGTTGTTCCAGCCAATCGAGCGTATCCGTCACAATATTGCCATATCCATCACTTTTATGCGGATTTTTGCCGCTAGACGGCGCGTGCATGAGCACAACCGGGCGACCGGAAACACCGGCTACCTCAAGCGATCTCTTGTCGTGCAACAGAGCGGAAACATCGTTGATCAGTTCTGCGCCGGCGGCAATAGCGGCTTCCATGACCGCTGCCTTGCGAGTGTCGATCGAGATCACGGCGCCACAATGGGCGAGCCGTTCAATCACCGGCACCACGCGTTTTATTTCGTCGCCTTCCCAGACCGCGTCGGCACCGGGGCGGGTGCTCTCACCGCCGATATCGAGGATCGATGCGCCGGATGCGGCCATAGCCAGTCCTGCCTCGGCTGCTTTGTCCGGGTCATTTTCGTGCTTGCCACCGTCTGAAAAGCTGTCGGGCGTGATATTGAGAATACCCATCACATGCGGCTGATCGAACCGGATGATACGTTCGCCGCATTGGAGCGGTTCGTGATGCCGAGTCAGATTTGCAAATAAGGCTGCAGCCCTTGCCGCCAATGGCTCTGAAAGAGCTTTCGACCATTCCGGCCATTGGGTAATATTAACCAGACCCCTGAGGTTCGGTTTTCCGGCCTCTACTATCAAATATTCAATCTGAGAAAACCACGTTAAGCTATTGTTTAATCGTTGATTTTTATCCTCATGCCATTGCGGACTGTCAACCAGTCCGACCGGCTTCAGATAGAGCCGCGCATCTGGCCCACATGCTTCCATGTCTTCCATCTGCGAGCCCATATCAGGGTTCGGTGGCCAGCAAATAGGTCTGGCGCAGATTGTCGATCGGCTTCAGCGTCTTGCCGTCATCATAATACCAATAGGTCCAGCCATTACAGCTTGGTGCATCCTGCACAGCCGCGCCGATCTTGTGGATCGAACCTTCCTGACCGTCCCACAGTATGGAGCCATCGGCCCGTACTTTGACCTTGAACTTGCGGTTTTTGCTGCACAATTCGTCACCCGGTTTCAGATAGCCTGTTTCGACCAGAGTACCGAACGCAACCCGTGGTTTGGATTTTGGCGACTGCATCGTCTTGAGCGAGCTTTCGTCGAGCGGCAGCGCTTCGGCGATGCGCTGTTCGGCGACTTCGCAATAGCTGTCCTCTTTCTCGCAACCGATCCATTCGCGGCCCAGTCGCTTCGCAACCGCGCCAGTTGTACCGGTGCCGAAAAACGGATCCAACACAACATC
>RCMY010001302.1_pt1 | contig 23826 bp, 24 predicted proteins | sample 2041341 | NCBI WGS metagenome assembly RCMY01 (sample SAMN09708234, study PRJNA481090) | Marine sediment metagenome, whole genome shotgun sequencing project.
GCGAAGTATCGATTTGTCGGACCCGGGGTCGAAGCCTTCCTCCAACGGGTGCTTACTAACTCGATTCCGAACGTTGGCCGCACCAATCTTTCTGCTGCGCTTAACCCTGCGGGCAAGATCATCGGCGAGTTCACCGTGTCGCGCCTCGGTGCCGAAGAGTTCTACCTGTTCGGTTCGCTTGGAGCGGAGACGTATCACAGCCGTTGGTTCGAGTCGCATCTTCCCACTGACGGGTCAGTGAAGTTCGAACCACTTGGCATGAAGCTCGTTGGTCTGTCGGTTGCTGGCCCTGCTGCTCGCGACGTGCTGCAAACGCTGATGCCCGATTCACTCGCAACCGATGACTTTCGGTTCTTGCATGTGCGACGAACCACGGTCGGCATGGTTCCGTGCATCGTCAGCCGGATGACGTACACCGGAGACCTCGGCTACGAGATGTTCGTTGAGCCGGAGTATCAACAACAGCTGTTTGATCTCTTGTGGAAAGCCGGGCAGCCGTTTGGCATGCGACTCTTTGGTCTTCGGGCGCTCATCACGATGCGGCTTGAGAAGAGCTTTGGCACCTGGTTCCGTGAGTATCGGCCGATTTATACCCCGCTCGAAGCAGGCATGGACCGTTACCTCAAGTTCGACCACGATTTCATTGGGCGCGAGGCGGTAGAAGCCGAGAAGGTAACGGGCCCAGCCCGGAGGCTGACGATGTTTGTGGTCGACCCGAATCCAGATTCGCCGGCCGACGTGATCGGCGATGAGCCAATCTGGCACCACGGAGAAGTGGTCGGCTGGGTCACCAGCGGCGGTTATGCCCACTACTCAGATGTGTCGCTGGCCTGGGGCTATATCCCAACTGAACTCGTTGGTTCAGATGGGTTTGAGATTGAGATCATCGGCCACCGTTGCCAGGCACGCGTACAAGCCGAGCCAGTACTCGACCCCCAAGCCACCCGAATGCGCCGCTAAGCCAAGCCTTCCCTTCTCGAACTGGTCCCGCTCCAACCCGCTCAGCGGGTTGGAGCGGGACCAGTTCGAGGAACTCGGGTGCGGTTCAGCGGTTGATCGTGTCGGCGTCGATCGTGGCGCGATGAGTGCGAGTGACCCGCAGCGCTTCAAGCGTCGAGCTTCGTTCGATTGTCTGAACGAGCGCTTCGGGCCCGGCGACGTAGGTCCACGCGAAATCGATCTCCGTCACGACAAGCCAAGCCCGGTCCTGGGGCCACCAGATATTCGGAGTCTGCCCGCCGAGCATTGTTCGAGCCTGAGCGAGTTCGCTGAGCGCTCCAGTGAGGACGAAGTAGTCGCGACCAGGCGCATGCACCCTTGGCCCGGAACGGATGTGGTCTGGGGCGAGCCCCACAGACGGCACCGGCTTTGGTTGCCACTGCCCTTTGTGGCCCCGTCGCGTCTCATAGGTCAGGACAGCACCTCCACTATGGAGCTGGCCGTAGCCGTCCCATACGCCAAACCAACACGGCTCGGCCGGGTCGGTGTGATCGAGGAGGATCTTTGCGAGCTCGCCCATTTCGCGTTCGGGGAGATCGCCGGAGTCGATGCTGAGTCCGTCGTCGTGTGACACGGGTAGACCGGCTGGCGTCGCGATGGCGTGAAATTGCATCTCTGCGTGAACGGTTCGACCGTTCTCCTCAGCCACGGTTCGCCAGCTGACCATCTCGTCGCCACGTTCGTTTGGGTGGAAAACACGCGTCATGGCTGCGAATCCAGATGGAACGAGCGACGCGACTGTGTGGTTGCCAAATGGCGCGAGCGTGCTCGACCACCATTGCGACTCTTCAACCCGTGTCGACCAGTCCATTGGCAAAGAATATGCGCAACTGGTCCCGCTCCAACACGCTCAGCGTGTTGGAGCGGGACCAGTTCGGGAAGTAGAGGGGCCTAGAGGAGGTGGCGGTCGTAGTCGCTGAGGTCGAGCGGTGTGAACCCGCTGATTCGCAGGGTAGCCATGGCCTCGCTGTTCGCCGGATCCGCGACTGTGGCAGCGATCCCTTGACGCAACTCGGCGACCTGACTGTCGCTGGCGGCCGCGGAGCAAATGAGTGGCAACGTTGGGACGAGTGGGCCTGCGCCGACGATGTTGACATTGTTCATGACGGCCGGGTCGGCCTCGAGAAGGTGGGCGAGGCTAACGGCGTCGATTGAAGCGATGTCGGCTTCACCGCGGCCGATGATCTCGAGAGAGCTTCGGTGACCACCGCTCGTGATGAGCTCTCCTGGCCACGTTTTGACGCCCATATACCGGAGAAGCGAGATGTGTCCGGAGAGACTGAGCGGGTCATTGATAACGGCGCGGGTATTGGGTGTCGGCTGGAGCACCGCGCTCGAAGTGACTACCGTGCTGCGGTAACGAAATTCTTCGGCACCGTCGACTGTGTAGTGAAACGAGCCGATGCATCGCACCTGGTCGCGGAGATTGCTAACTAGCGGCCAACCGCAGGTCATGCCCAAGGCCAGCGAAGGGTCGAGCCACGACAATGATGGGACGCCGCTTTTCTCAAGCGTCTCAGGCAGCCACTCCACCCGGTTCCGCAGGCTCGTCCAGACGGTGTCGAATGCTCCATCCAAATGAGCGAAGGGAAACATCGCGATGATGGCGCGGTCTATCACGGCGTGAGTGGGTGGACCGGCGATCGACTGGAGCGGAAGGCATAACGTTGCACGATTTCTTTGTAGCCGCCGACGTACAGACCCGCACCAGCCTTAGCAAGTTGGTCGCCGCCTGATTTCCGGTGGAGTTCGGGTATGGCGAACCACGGTGCACCAGGGCTGAGGTGATGGGTGTAGTGAAGGTTGTTGTTGAGGTACAGGAGCGACATTACGGGGCCGGCAACGATGACCGCCGACTGGGTTCCGGAGTCGACGGCTCGGTGTTCGGCAAAAGAGCGCAATAGCGTCGCCGCGAGTCCGCCATACCCAAACGTGACAACGTAGAACCAAATTGGAACACCGAGCATCGCTACGGCGACGAGAATGAGCGAAACCCCGGCGACATGACGAAGCACAACGGCCAGCGACAGCCGGTCTGGGTTCTTCGGCTTGACTGCGTTGGCCCAGAACGCGATCACCGCGTGAACCGCTCCAACAGTGAGTGCGCCGACAAGCGTTGACTGAACCGTGAGCAGCGTTCGTTTCAGCGGGCTGGCATTCTGCCATGTCGACGCTGTGACGTAGTGGCTCTCGGGGTCGAGTTGTGGGTTGGTCAGAATGAGGTCGTTGTGATGAATAAGGTGAGTCCGGCGATATTCGTCGAACGGATAGACCAGACCAAGCGGCAATCCGCCGAGAATCACGTTGACCGTGTGCCAGGGAGTTGGATGGCCGTGGACCACCTCATGTTGCAATGAGCCATACCAGGCCCCAGCGATAACAAACAGCACGGCCGATGCGATCGACATGCCTTGTGTGTGCGCCACAAACGCGGCGGCCAGTAGCGAATAGATGGATGCTGCGACTGCGATTGTGGGCCACTCAATGGCGGGTGGTGTGCGGGGCAACTCGACGACCTCCGGTGTCGCTCGTGCGACTCCCTTAGTCTGATCTATCGGCTGCCAAAACCGCCACGTTAAGCGACATACCGGCGCACAACGTGAGGGACTTGTACCTACCGTATGCGCCGAATGTGACTACTGCGGCTCATATGAGGCGAACTCGCCTCACTTTGATGCGCTAGCGCTCCGGGGTGAGCAACACCGTGACGGTCTCGCCCGGCTCATCCGGTTGTGTTGATGGCTTGGAAAAGCTGAGCCCGATTGAGTCGGAGGTCACGAAACCCCAGTTGAGTGTGCCTCTAGGCGTGTCCTGTAGCTCGATGGTTTGCCAATGTACACCGTCAGGGCTGTAGCGAACTTCGTAGGAGAGGCCTTCAAGGCGGTCGTCGTAGGTGTCGTAAGAGCCTTTGGCATCATGCTGGATGACGACAAGGGCTCCGATAGGCCCAACCTCCTGCACGACAGGCCCCACGAAGCCAATCTCTGAGTTTGTGAAGGTCGAAACGACGACGTCGTCCCACGCCACGCCATCATTCGAACGACCAAATATCACCTCGCCTGACTCGGGAGCTCCTTCATCGCCTGATGTCATGTAGAGGGTGGTGAAGCTCGTGATTTGACCATCGAGGGGCGCTTTGAATTCTCGCCAGAGATTCTCGGCGAGCGTGACTTCTGCCCATTCCAGTCCGTCTCTTGAGGTGGAGATGGTCGTCGCCTCCGGATTCTCCTCGTTCCAGGTCTGGGAGTAGAAGCGATTTCCGGCGGCATAGATGTAGTCGCCTGGGGCATCGACAGGGCTCCAGTTAATGCCGTCGGTGCTGCGGAGCACCGAGCGGTCGCCCGATCCAATCGGATCGCCCTCGATGCCGAGTTCGGCAAACGACTTCTCTTGAAGGATCGGCGGATTCTCACACAACGCCGACATTGCCTCGTCGCTGTAGCTAGTGGTAGCCACCGCTTCGTCATTGTTGGCGAGGGCCGGTGCAGTAGTCGCTACTGCGGCATCGGAGGCGGGCTCGTCACTGGAGACATCGGTCGGATGGGTGGATGGGTAATCGGGTAACTCTTCCTCCAGCACTCGATACGCCTCTTCTTCTGTCATGCCTGATGCCAGAAGTTCTTCGAAACGCCGGTACCCGTCGTTGTCGTTCGACACCATGAACTCGTTGCAGGCGGCGTAGTCACGGATGACGACGCTGTCTTCGGTGAACTCGGGCCAGTTTGGTGTTGATTCGTCCAACCCAAACTGGGCAAGGAGCCAAGTCCAGTCTGGCTCCCACCAGGTAGTGATTACTGCGAGATGTGCGGCGTCGGTGGACACAATCGCGGCCGACGTCGAGGGAACTGACCTCGCCCAAGCCTCTCCCGACTCGGGTCCGGGAGCCGGAATCTCCGCCCCGTTCCACGTTGAGCCGCCGTCTGGCGATGACAAGTATTCGTAGACAATCCCGCCACTGGCGGTCTCGCTTGTCGTGAGGCCGTAGAGGACGCCGTTGCTCATTGAAAGTGAGCCGAATGTTCGATCGCCGAGCTCAGTGATGCTCCACGTCTCGCCGTCGGTTGTTGAGTAGATCGCCTGGGGAAGCTCGGCGTAATACCCAGCAGCTTCTACCTCGGCCGGATCGGGCCAACGAGCGCCTGGCGAGGTAGAGAGCACATACAGCGTTCCGTCGGGCGCCTGGCCATACCACTGCGGATAGTTGACGTCGCCAACGACGGTGCGTTCGCTGAAGCTGATGGGTTCGCCACTCTCGAGGGCTTGCTCTATTGTTTCGACGCCATCGGACGCCGACACGGTGTTTGACTCTTCCGTGCCGACCGTGGTGCGAATTCCGACCGCGCCAATTGCGAGCGCGGCGAGCACGCCGGCGCCAACCCTCGCTCGACGCACCTTGCGTTGGTACCTGGCCTGGGGGAGCCCGGGCTGTGGGGTGACAGGAACTGAACTCGCGAGTGAGGCGAGTTCAGCCTGCAGATCGTCGTTGTGAGGTCGGTCAGTCATGAGTAGTCCCTGTGAGTTCGTTCTTTAGTTGCTCGCGTGCGCGGTGGAGGCGGCTCTTGACGGTGCCCTCAGAAATGCGTAGGTGAGTTGCTGTCTCACGAACGGACAGCTCGAGAAGAAGGCGGCAAACGATTACGTCGCGAAGGTCACGATCGAGGCGTTGCAACGCGCTCCAAAGCTCAGGATTCGGGACATTGGCTTCGGTCCAGGCTTCACCGGTTATTGTCGGCCGCCGGCCGAGACGGCGGAGAATCGAGCGGCCATAGTTCAGACCAACCCGAAAGCACCAACCTTCGGGATTGTCGTAGTGCCGGATCTCCGTCCACTTGGGAAAGGCCCGGGTCATGGCCTCGTCAGCGGCATCGACGCCGCGTTCGTAGCCTCCGAGCCCAACGACAAGCGCCCTAACGAGTCCTGGGTACGTCGCACGGTAGAAGTCGTCGAACGAGAGGTTCAGATCTTCGACGATGAACTCGTCCACTTCTCGTGGCTTGTCATCGTTTATCACCGTGGCTCCCATACACAGGTAGACGCCGGGCACACTCTTTTGGTTCTCACGAATTTGAATTTTCTTGTCTCAATGCTTCGCTTCTGGCCGAGAGTACATCGGCTTCATCGACCTGGCCTGCTATTCGGGCGGCCGCCGCGGCCGCGGCGAGGGCCCTTGTATCGAGGGGTTGGTCATCGAGCAGATCTTGCGCCGCCTGCCAAACGGCGTCAGCGTCGGCGTCGGATTCTGAGCGAACGGCTCGGAGTAGGAGTAGCTCGACCCGTCGTTGTTGCAGGGCCGGATCACGCGGCGACCAACGAAGGCCTTGCTCGAGCTGGTCGAGCGCAGCATCAAGATCGAAGAGCGCAGAGTTGCGGGCGAGCAGTTGGGCGGCCGCGTAACGGGTTCGGATCGAGTCTGGTCTGAGCCCGGCCGCGTCCTCAACGATGCCCCGATCTATGGCAAAGGTGGCGGCCTCGGCCGCAATGCGCCTCTCGGCCACGACCTCGGCCATTCCCGCAACAACTGCTGCCAGAGCGAGCAGAGCAATCGGGGCGGTAGCGAGCCATGAAATCCGAGCACGGCACGTAGCGCATGACCCGGCGACAACCATCCCGGCATAGATCGCCACGACCGGTTCGAGGGATGCGATGGGAAACAGTGCCTGCTGCGCGACGAGGTATGACACCACCGCCGCGACCACGCCAAGATCAATCGGGTCGAGGTCGTCCCGCCGCTTCCAGATGGCCGAGCCCGCGATGGCGACGATCGTGATGAAGAGGGCTACGGCTGGAATTCCTCCGACGAGACCAAGGTCGATCAGGCCCTGATGGGCTCGGTCGGTGTAGACGTCGCTGCCGTAGGTGCGTTGGTAGTCGGCGGTCACGAGCTGTCCAAAGGCGATTCGATAACCTTCCGGTCCATATCCGATGAGCGGGGCTTCGATCATGCCTCGTAGCCCGACTGCCCACTCGTCAAACCGTGTGAACTGCCGCTCGCTCAAGAGTGTGGTTGCGATGCCTGCGGCGGCAGATGCGCTGCCAAGCGCCATCGCCGCGGTTCGTCTTCCAAGCAAAATGGCGACAGTGACCGTCCCCACAACTAGCCCAACCATCGCTGCTCTGGTCCCGGAGCCTGCAAGAGTAATGAGCGCTCCAACAGCACCAATTGCGGCGGCGATGCGCCATGACCGGCGGTCGAGGCTGAGCGCGTGACCGGCCGCTACAAGGCCGAAGAAGACCGCAGCCGCGCCAAGGTACGCCGGTTGGCCAAACAGGCCAGACCATCGGCCACCAGCGTCGACGCCGCCAACTGGGTGCAGGCCAGCCAATTCGAATAGCGACACCACGCCAAGTCCGAGCGCCGCCAACGATGCTCCTCGGGCGAGCGCTAGACGCTTGTCGCCCAGGCGGCTTCCGGCGTCTAACGCGGCAAGCGTGAGCAGCCACGTCAGCAATCCGAACCGACGGTCGGGGGTGCCGACGAGCGCATGCCATTGGTCGATGCCGAATATTGTTGCGACGCCAAGCCAGAGCCCGAACGTGAGCCCGGCCAAACGAAGCGAACGGGGCAAGCCAGAGGAGTGGCCCATAGAGAGGGAAATGAGGACCAACACGGTGGTGGCAACCGCAGCGACTCGTAGCGGCCCAGATGGCACCAGTCCGTTGGGGTCGAAGGCGACCACAACCAACGGACCAAGCAGAAAACTCCCTGTTGTCCGAGCGTCGATCACCGACCGAGTATGGCCCAACGGAAGTCGCCCGGGGGGCGCACAAGTGAAGGAACGTTTCGGGGTTCCGATGGATATGAGGCGCAAGTACTGCTCTACTGGCGCGATGGTCGCAGATCGACGTCCCTTGCAACAAATGTTTCGCGAACGCCTCAACACGGTGATTGAGCAGAGTGGCCTCAACCGGTCACAATTCGCGAAGAAGACCTCTATCGACCGTTCGACTCTGACCCAGCTGCTTTCGCCAAACAATCGCCGCCTGCCCCGAATCGACACTCTTACTGAGATCGCTACTACGCACCAGGTCTCCCTTGACTGGCTTCTTGGCCTTACTCATGAGGGCCGGTTGCAGGCCGAGATGGTCGCAGAATCGGCGAGCTTCGAGAGCGGAACCCTGTCCGACAACGACCAGCGGCTCATTGATTGGTTCGCAGAAACGCGCGGCTACAAGGTCCGGTATGTTCCTCAATCACTACCCGATCTCCTGAAGACGAGCGATGTCATCAACTACGAGTTGCAGAAGTTTTCTTCAACGAGCCCGTCGCAAAAGATCGAGACTGCTGCCGTTCGGCTTGAATGGACGAAGGATCCTGGAACCGAGATGGAGATCTGCAGCTCGATCCAGTCGATCATCGAGTTTGCCAGGGCCCAGGGCATCTGGGACACCTTCCCTGTTAGCGCTCGCGTGGAAGCTCTGGACCACATGATCGACCTCGTCGATGAGCTGTATCCCACCTTGCGTTGGTTCCTCTTCGACGGCAGAGCGCGCTACGCGGCGCCGATGACGATTTTTGGCCCCATACGTGTGGCGCTCTACATAGGCCAGGGCTATCTAGTGTTGTCATCGTCTGAGCACGTACGAGTTCTTACTGACCACTTCTCGGCCCATGTTCGTGGCGCCGCCGTTCAACCGACTGGCGTTGTCGATTTCTTGAAAGGGCTACGAGCTGAGATTGCGTAGCTCGCTCAACGAGTTGCCTGCACCCCAACGATTGGCTTCGAGCGCCTTGAGAATCGACGCCAAGTTCTGGTCTCGGATTCGTTCGAGCTCACGCACGTCGTACTGTCCAGATTGCTCGTCTGACTGATCCGCGATCTTGTCGATCAATTCGTCGGTCAGTTCCGGAACATCGGTCAGCTTGGTCCAAGGCCAGCTCAAGCACTCGCCAAACTGGCTGATGAAGTGGCGCATGCCGCCGGTACCTCCCGCGATCCGATAGGTCTCGAACAGTCCCATCTGGGCCCAACGCAGTCCGAACCCGTAGCGAATGGCGTCGTCAATCTCTTCGGTTGTGGCAACACCGTCGTTTACTAGCCAGAGCGCCTCACGCCATACGGCCTCGAGCAAGCGGTCGGCGATGAACGCGTCGATCTCGACCCGGACGTGCAGTGGGTGCATGCCGAGATTGCGGTAGAGGGTCATCGCGGCGTCGATCGTTTCGACCGATGTTTGTTCGCCGCCAACGATCTCGACGAGCGGGAGAAGATAGACCGGGTTGAACGGATGAGCGACGAAGAGGCGCTCGGGGTTCTCGACGGCGGTTGCGAGGGCCGTTGGTTTGAAGCCCGATGTTGAGGAGCCAATCAAGCAGTCGGCAGGGCAGGCGGCGGAGATCGCGGCCAGCGTGGCGTGCTTGATCTCGAGCCTCTCGGGCACGCTCTCTTGTACGAGGAATGCCTCGGAGACTGCCTCTTCGATCGAGTCGCACAGGGTAAGGCTTCCAAGTGAGTCGGTATCGAGTCCGAGTTCGTCCCATGCAAGGCGAGCGTTGGCGAGCACCTCGTCAAGAATCTGGCTCGCGTTCGGCGAGGGGTCGAAGACTCTGACGTCGATCTCTCGCAGCCGGAGTCGAGCGACCCAGCCGCTTCCGATGACACCACAGCCAATTGCAGCTGCTGGCCTAGCCATGCTTGACCAACTGCATCTTCTCTCTGACCGCTTCTGGACCGAGGACGTCGAAGTTCATGGCGTCAACAATTTGCACAGCGCGCGACACAAGATCGGCGTTGGACGCGAGTACTCCTCGATCGAGGTACAGATTGTCTTCGAGTCCGACTCGCACGTTGCCTCCGGATACAGCCGCCAGCGCGACGTAGGGGAGTTGATCTCGACCAATTGAGAATGCCGAGAAAGTCCAGTCGTCTTTGATGTTGTTGACCATCGCCATAAATGAGTTGAGATCATTTGGTGCGCCCCACGGAATGCCCATGCAGAGTTGGAGCATGACTGGGTTGTCGATGACGCCACCCTCGATCATGCTTCGGGCTTGCCAGAGATGTCCTGTATCGAACACCTCAAGCTCAGGACGCACACCCAACGCTTGCACCTGCTTTGCCATCTCCCAGAGAGTCGAGGTGGTGTTGGTCATGACGTAGTCGCCTGCGCCGAAGTTCATGGTGCCGCAGTCGAGAGTGCAGATCTCTGGCATGAGCCCCCTGACGTGAGCGAGGCGCTCGGTCGCTCCCACCATGTCGGTACCAGCCTCGGCGGGGGGCAGCGGCTGCTCGACTGATCCAAATACGAGGTCGCCACCCATGCCAGCGGTGAGATTGATGATGACGTCGGTGTCGCTGGCGCGAATTCTTTCGACGACTTCGGCGTAGTACGCAACGTTTCTCGCCGCCGCTCCTGTCTCCGGATCGCGCACGTGGATGTGAGCAATGGCTGCGCCTGCCTTTGCGGCGGCGATGCAGTCATCGGCGATTTGCTTTGGTGTCACAGGGACCTTGTCTGATTTGCCTGCGGTGTCGCCTCCGCCGGTCACGGCGCAGGTGATGAAGAGTGAACTCATTGGATGGTGTCCTTGGTGGATCGGGTCGCGGCCTCGTGGTGTCGCTCGAGTACTCGCAGGGTGGAGAATAGGTCGTCGTGGTCGATGTAGGTGCCGCGAAGGTGGCGTTCGCCGACGCCAGGGTCGAAGGCGTCACGGCCGTGCAGCATCCGTCGGTTGTCGAACCCGACGAGGTCGCCAACTTCGAACGGATAGGTGATCTGGAAACGCGGATCATGTGCCACTTGGGAGAACGCCTTGAGGGATTCATAAGCCCGGGGCACATCCTTCGGCTCCATGGCGGGAAAGGCACGAACCGGGTAGAACGTGCGCATCGTGATCGGCGGCTGGCCGGGTCCACCGAGATCGATGGCCGGACCTTCCCAACGGTGATCGCATGTTGGTGATCGGTTGAAGAACACCCATGGCAGAGTCGTGAGGGCGTCGTAGGCCTCGGCATGGTTGGTTGCGAGTTCGGTGGCAACCGCGATGCCGTCGGTCATACGCGACGCGCCGCCTGGCACCGTGTTCGCAATGCAATGTAAGAACTGGAATCCTGGCGGGGTCTCGCGTGTGGGGAGGTCGGCGTGCTGTCCGAGGGCGAGTCCGGTGTTTGCCGTCGAGTCGGGGTTGACGACTGCCTTCACACTCCAGACATGGCCAAAGTTTGTGTCTCTAATTGGACCTATGAGAGCGGCAAGGCCGGCGAGGAAATCGGGGTCGGCAGGAGTATTTCGGAGGCGGGCGAATCCGTACTCGGTCATATCGCGTAGCCACGAACGAAGCACGCTCGGGTCAGTCAACACGGCCGCTCCATCGTGTGTCAGCGGCTCGGGCATCGTGGCTGCTGTCCAGGGGGTGAACGGTGGCGTATAGCTATCGGCCAGATGCCTTTTGTCGCCAACGTGGCGAAGCCAGCCGGGGTGGATGACGGAGTGGGTGCCGTCGACCCAGTCAATAGCTAACGCCCCGTCTTCGGTGAGTTGAGCAACACGGACGCAATCGGCAACAGGCATGGCCGATGGCTCGACAATCGACTCACGGCTGCGCACTTCGAACCCGATGGTTTCCACGTTCTCGTAGAGCCAGCGGCTGTAGCAGGGGAGTCCGGTGCCATCGGCCCAGCGGACGTGGACCCAGTCGCCCTCAAGGCGCACGGCTTCGATCGGCGTCCACGGGTAGGTGTAGAAATCAGGTGTGAGTGGGGTGGACACCGCGGCAACCTCCGGCTAGTGTCCCGTCTAATGGGACGTCCTATAGAGCGGTCAGATGATAGTACGCTGGGCACTCAGTTCGGTCAAGGTGCACAGTCGCATCAGGGAACTCAGTCGCATCAGGGAACTCAGTCGCATCAGGGTGCGGTGCATCGCTCGTTCCACCTGCTTCAACTCATCGTGGCGTCGGCTGAGCCGGTCGGTGTACGGGAACTCGCAAGGAGGGCCGATCTCGCTCGGTCGACCGTGTCTCGCCTTGTCGGTGTGCTCGAAGAACTTGGCATGGTTGAGCGAACCGCCAACGGCAAGGCGATGCCGGGGCCCGCGCTGCACTCGCTCACTGATGGCGGTGACTCGCCCGGTCATGTCGGACAACGGTTGCGGCCGCTTCTGGCCGATCTTGTCGACCGATTTGGTGAAAGTGCCGCGGTCGGGTTCGACTCGGGTGAACAGTTTCTCTACGTGGCGGGCGAGCGCCGCGTTGGCGCTATCCAAGTAACCGATCCCACGGGCGAGGCTTTTCCTTACCACCTGCTCGCGTCGGGGCTCGTGGTGATGGCGTACTGGCCGAAGAGCCGACTTGATGCCTATTTGGAGCGCTCGCTCGAAGTGACGACACCGTACTCGATCGTCGAACCGACACAGATCCGTGAGCGGCTGGCAACGGCGCAGTCCGATGGATTTGTGTGGGCCGAACAAGAGCTAGAGCTCGAGGTCAATGGAGTGGCTGTGCCTGTATTCGACCATGAGGGCGCGTGTGTCGCCGTCGTCTCGCTGTACGGACCCGACTACCGGCTGAGCCCGTCCCTGCGGCCTCGGCTTGGCGACCAACTCGCTGAAATCGTTGGGGAACGCGCTGCTCACCTTCTCGGGTTCGGGTGACCTCGGCTACCCTCACAAGTTCTCGAATTCCACCAATAACAACGAGGTAAACAATGGCAGTTCAAGTTGGCGACAAGATCCCTGATGTAGTGATTCATGTGCTTGGCGAAGACGGCCGTCCCGCCGCCGTCCAGTCGGGCGAGGTTCTCGGTTCCGGTCGCGTCGTGCTGTTCTCCGTTCCGGGCGCATTCAGCCCTGGGTGCAGCCAGGTGCACCTTCCTGGGTACCTGGCAAAGGCCGACGCGCTCTCAGAGAAGGGTGTTGACAAGGTCTACTGCATTGCCGTCAACGACGCCTGGGTGATGGGCGCCTGGGCCGAGGCGCAGAACGCCGACGGCATCGGCATGCTCGCCGATGGCAATGGCGCGTTTGTTGGCGCTATGGGTCTCGAGCTTGACGGCTCTGGTGTCGGCTTTGGAACTCGCAGCCGTCGCTACGCCGCCGTGATCGATGACGGCGTGATCACCACGCTCAATCTCGAAGACGGCGCCGGCATCGAAGTGTCCACCTGCGACGTCCTTCTCGAAAGCCTCTAACGAAAACGAACGCTTGGGGGTCAGACCCCGGGAACGCTTCGCGTTCCTAAGCCTTTTCTCGCTGGCGCTCGAAAACGCCGGGTTTGTTGGCTTAGGAACGTGGAGTGATTCTCACTGGCATGTGTTTGATCCCGGCAATGAAGTTGGAGCGGAGACGTGACTCTTCGCCGGTTTGCTCGATGCTGTCAATCTTCTTCAACAACTCTTGCAGGACCACACGGAGCTCCATCCGGGCGAGCCAAGCGCCAAGGCAGAAGTGGGGGCCACCGCGCCCAAAGGCCATATGGTCGTTCGCCTCGCGCTGCAGATTGATGCGATACGGATCGTCGAATCTGTCTTCGTCGAAATTGCCCGAGATAAAGAAGATGACAACCTTGTCGCCGGCCTTGATCTGCTTGCCGCCGAGTTCTGTGTCGCGGGTGGCAGTTCGACGGAAGTGCATCGTGACCGACGTGCAACGCAATAGCTCGTCAGCGGCGAGATCCCATTGCTCGGGTGTTGCGGTTCGAAGATAGTCGAGCAGTTCAGGGCGTTCCATCAGCAGCTTCATGCTGCCGGTCACCGTGTATCGGGTGGTGTCGTTGCCTGCCGCGACGAGCAAGGTGAAGAAGTTCTTGAACTCGTTTTCACTCAACGGCTCGCCGTCGGTGGTGTTGGCGAGCAGCTTCGTGATGATGTCTTCCTGTGGGTTCTCGCGGCGCAGAGCTGCTTGTTCGCCCGCGTATTGGAAGATCTTGACGCCTGCCGGCGACCGGAACGGAAGCATTCGGAATTCGTCGGTGTCGACCTGGTCGACCACATGGTCGGTGAACTCCGGGTCGGTGTTTCCGATGAGCGCATCGCCGAGTTCAACAAGGAAGTCGCCGTCCTCATCGGGCGTACCAACGAGACGGCCGAGCATCTTCATTGGAAGCGCGCGGGCAACGGTGTTCACGAAGTCGAACTCGCCCTTGGCCACGGCGTCATCAGCGACCTCGACAGCCAGCTCGCGAATCTGGTCTTCGTAGGTCTCGACTGTCCGTCTGGTGAAGCCTCGATTGACAAGCCGGCGAAGTCGCGTGTGGTCTGGCGGGTCTTGCTCCATCATGGTGCGGCGGGCTTCGGTCTCTTCGGCTGTCATCTCTTCAAGCCGAATGCCCTCTTGAGACGTGAAGCGGTCGACGTCTCGGCTTACGTCGATGATGTCCTGATACTTGGTCACTGCCCAGAAACCGGAGCCATCCTTCTCTTCGACCCAACTGACTGGGTCTTCTTGGCGCATGCGGCGGAAGGTCGCGTGCGGGACACCGGATGTAAAAGTGTCATGAGAGGTGAGGTCGGCGAATTCGTCGCCGAGATCAATGGGGAGGTCGCTGACGGCCATCGGGCTCCTTGCGGGTCGGTCGTCGACGATGATAGTTTGGACCCAAACGATTTGTCGAGTGCTTGGGAACAGAAGGGTCTGTCATGGGAGAAGTTGTTGGTGCTGGTTTGGTGGCGCACGTGCCCACCATGGTGCTGCCGGAAAAGGAGCGACTGGAGCTAAACGGTGGCCACGAGATCTCGCTTGTGCCGAGCCTGCACCAGCTAAAGGCTGATGCCCTCGATCGGCTGAAGCCAGACACCATCATCGTGTTTGACTCGCATTGGTTCACCACGGTCGAGTTCGTGGTTGCGAGTCATGCTCGTCGGACCGGCAAGTACACCTCTGAGGAGTTGCCGCGCGGTATGTCGCAGATGCCGTATGACATTGTCGGCGACCCCGAACTTGCCGAGGCGATGGCCGACGCCGTAACCGCTGCTGGCTCGTGGATGTCAGCAATCGATGACCCCTACCTGCCCATTCATTACCCGACTACCAATCTTTTACCCTTCTTGCAGGGCGATGAGCGGTGGGTAAGTGTGTCGACGCCTCAGACCGGCGAAACCGACGACTTCCTTCTTGCTGGAGCTGCAATTGGGGAGGCCATCGCCCAGTCTGATCGGCGGGTTGTGCTACTTGCCTCGGGGGCAATGAGCCACAAGTTCTGGCCGCTCAAGCAGCTCCGGTCTCACGAGTCATCTGACCCCTCGCATATCAGGACTAGCGGCCACCGGGCGGCCGATGAGGAGCGCTTGACCTGGCTAAAGGCTGGCGAGCATCATAAGGTCATCGACACGATGGACGAGTTCATGCGATTCACCCCTGAGGGACGGTTTGGGCACTATCTTCAGATGATTGCGGCCATCGGTGGTAGCGACTGCACCGCCAAAGGCGTGCAATATGGTGAGTATGAGAACGCGATCGGTACAGGACAGGTACATGTCTGGTTCGAACGGCCCAATAATGGCTGGACAGCCTGAAACTAGCCCTTATAGCGTCATTTCGACGTCAGAACGGCCGACGTGACTGACATGTCGAACGAGTTCCTAGACGCCGTTACTTCGGCGCTCCCCGAGCTTCACGAAGACGACCGCGGTCACCTTCGTGATGCCCTAGAGGAGTGGTACAGCAGCCAGCCAGGCGAGCTGCCACCTGTTGACGCCGCGATTCGCGAGCTTCGGCAGCGGCTCGGCCTCCCTGTGGCCGATGAGTCGTCTGATGGGCCCGTCGTCGTTGACGAGCCTGTCGTTGACGAGCCTGTCGCCGAGGAACCGGAAGACGAAGTAGTCGCCGACAAACCAGTTCTCGACGAACCAGTGGTAGCTGATGCGACCGTCGTTGCAGAACCAGAGCCAGAACCAAAGCGCGGATTCAAGTTCTGGCGGCTAGGCCAAACTGACCCGAAGCTGCTACTCATCGTCGGCTCAGGCCTCGTTGCCACCGGCGTCGCGTTCAGTTGGTGGAATGCGAGCCCAGCCTTCACGCTCGATGATGTTGCCATCGACAGCGAAACGATTGAAGTCATGTGGGTAGATTCTGATGACCCGAGTCGGGTCGTGCGGTGTTCACCTGGCGAGCTTGAAGTAGCGGCCACGATCTCAACATTCGGCACGACAACGATCGACAGCGTTTCCCTGCCACTACTCGACGGCGAATGGGCGGACGACGGATCGGTTGAACGAATCTCCGCCGAGATCTCGCCCAGTGGCTCAGCTGAATCATTCCCCGTTGAGGGCTACAACCTAGGCCAGTCCGGAAACACCGAGCATGACATTCGACTGGTGTACCGCATTGATGACTGCGATCAGATCAAAGCGATGCCGAGTGCAGCGGCGCTCACGATCAACTATCGCTTTCACGGGCGCGATCGATCCGCTGCAGTTGAGCTTCCTGAGCGACTGGCGTTCATTGATGAAGACTGCAAGCCAGTAGCCCTTGAAGCTGGCGACTGCCCCAGTTAGCTACTCCAGAATCTGGAGGGTCTTGAGGTCAGACTGGAAGTCGAGCGCATAGTCGCCGCCTTCTCGCCCAATTCCCGACATTCGACAGCCCCCGAATGGTGCCGTGAGATCTCGGACCAGGAACGTGTTGACCCAGACAGTGCCTGCGTTCACGAGACGACCGACGCGCTCGGCCTTTCCTTTGTCGGTCGTGTAGATAATGGCCGAGAGTCCGTAGACGGTGCTGTTGGCGAGTTCAACCGCCTCCTCTTCGGTGTCAAACGTCTGGAGCGTCAATACGGGACCGAACACCTCGTTTTGCACAATCTCGGAGTCGTTCGACTTCGGGAAAATTAGTGTTGGCTCATACCAAAGCCCGCCTTCTTTCCAGACCTTTCCGCCACGCACGATCTCGTCACCGTTTGTCCGGGCCCGCTCGACGAAGCCACTAATGCTGGCGAGATGGTCGGGGTGAATGACGGGTGAGATAGTTGTCTTGGGATCGCGGCTGTCGCCAAGCACGTGGGCATCGGTGTGACGATGGAATGCGGCGAGAAACTCTTCGCGAATCGACGACTCGATGAGCAGTCGGGTTCCGGAAAGGCAGACCTGGCCTGCGTCGTCGTATTGGCCTGCGGCCTTCTTGGCTGCGGCTTCGATGTCGGCGTCGGCGAAAACGATGAACGGGTTCTTGCCGCCGAGTTCTGCGGTGAAAGGGACAAGGTTCTTGGCCGCCGCGACCCCAATGTGTTTTGCCGTTGCGGTGGAGCCGGTAAACGAGATGCGACGCACCCGTTCGTCGGCAACGAGGGCCGCGCCAACCTCTTCGCCGATGCCTTGCACGACATTGAAAACGCCGGGCGGGAAGCCTGCTTCGTCGGCTAAGTCAGCGAGCAGCGAGGCCGTCAGCGGCGACCACTCGGCCGGCTTCAAAATGATTGGATTGCCGGCGGCGAGCGCCGGCGCCAACTTCCACGTCGAAAGCATGAACGGCGCGTTCCACGGAGTGATGATGATGGTCGGCCCTGCTGGCATTCGGATCACGCGATTGGCGGTGCCCTTCGACGACCACTCGCGTTCGACGTAGGCGGCTGCGTGTTCGCCGTATGTGCGGAAGTTGATGGCGGCCCGATTGATGACCCGCAATTGCAGGCTCTCGAGCAGCATGGCCATGTCGACGCATTCGACCTTGGCCAGATCGTCGACGTTCGCCTCGATCAGATCGGCCATCCGACTCATGACGGCAGCTCGTTCGATTACCGGGGTAGCGGCCCATCCGGGGGCGGCGGCGGAGGCTGCGTCGAGCGCGATCCGAGCTGTCGATTCATCACCTCTCGCAATGCCGGCCAGCTTAAGTGACCAGTCGAGCGGTGAACGAACCTCAAACGTTGACGGGGACGAGACCCGTTTGCCGCCGATGTAGTGATCGGGCGAAATCTTGACGCCTTCTACCGTTACTCGCGACATTCGAGACTCCTACCGTTCGGATCCAAACTATGTTAGAGGGTGTGCGAGCAGGTGTCACCTACAGGGTGGTGAGCGGCACGGCGACCAGCGCCAACCCAACTGCGATCCACTGTTGTCGTTGGAGTCGCTCCCGCAACACCGCACTGGCCAGTAGCACGGTGGAGATGGGATATAGCCCGGTCAACACACCGGCGACACTCAGCGGCCCGCGTCGAAGTGCCTCAGACGCGAAGATGACCGCGATTGCTTCGATGACTCCTGCGGGGATTGTGGCCTGAAGGGTTTTGGCGGGGACGCGCCAGCCCCCGGTCATCGCAACCGCGATCGAGACTTGAACTGAGAGCGAGACCGCCCGTGCGGTTACCAGTGGCCAGAGTCCGGCATCGCCGGGTATCTCACCAAGGCTCCAAAAGAAGACCGCAAAAACCGTCCCAGCAACAATCGCAAGATAGAACGATCGAATGCTCGCATCGGTATTGTCATCGGGGTCGTCTGACCACGAGATAAGGCCTCCCGCAATGATGGCGAGCACCACGCCAATCGACGCGAATATCGTGAGTCGATCCCCGCCAACCACACCAACGCCGACGAGAATAATTGCTGTCACGGTCGCCGCCACCGGAGCCGCAATCGACATTTTGCCGTCGCGCAGCGCCACTAGATAGAGAGTGAAACCGACCGAGCCGGCGACACCGCTGAGCGCTCCGTAACCCAACCCGCCAAGCGTGACGTTTGTTGCCGTGAAGAATGGCACGAGAAGGAGCAACGTGGCGGCACTCGCGATATTTGATGCAATTGGGACACGTTGTGGTGCCGAGGCTCGTGAGCCGAGTCCGAGTAGAAAATCGGAGCCGCCGATGATGAGGGCCGAAGTCAGCGCGAGGAGCGCGGTCAACCGACGCCGTTGCCGGTGAGGGCGACGCTAGGCAACTGGTGCCGTGGCTATCTCGCGAAGGAACCAATCGACAAGGCGGTTTGTGTGCGGAGTAGCGAGCGGAACATTCGTTTCGCATGCAGCAAGCAGGCCGGCTCGGGACATGCCCAACTTTTTAAGTTCGCCTTCGCCATCGGCGTGTTCCATATCGAGCCACTCGGTGACATGTTGGGTCGTAACCTCGGGGTGAAACTGGAGACCAAGGTTTCTCCGCAAGCGAAATGCTTGGGTGCCAACGCCGTCTTTGGCAACGATCTCGGCTCCGGGAGGTGCTTCGAAACGGTCATAGTGCCACTGCATCCATGGCCCCGTGCCAAGATCGTCGGGAACGGTTGACTCGAGATGGTGCCACCCGACCTGGGGCGCCTCGGACTGGATTACTTTGCCGCCGAGTGCCTCCGCCATGGCTTGCCCTCCGAAGCACACACCGAACGTAGGCACTGAAGCCGCATCGGCTGCTCGGAGAAAGTCGAGCTCGTCGTCGATCCAGGTCCCAATTGTGTCGCGGTCATAGACCGACCACACCGCGCCCATGGGCGCAATGAGGTCATAGTCGGCGGGGTCGGGAAACGTCACGCTCGCGTCTGGTTCGCCAACGCTCGTTGCAATCGGCATCATCTCAAGGGAGTAACCATGATGCTTCAGGCGTTCCCCAACAAGTGAAGGAAGAGACCCGGGATCATGAACGATGATCAGTGCACGCATCGAGGGAGCCTAGTCTCAAGGCTCGCCGAATGACGCAGTGGATTTACACGAAACGCCTCGCGGCGACAGCCGCAGCTTTCCCAACCAGCCAGTCGAACACTGGCTCTTGGCGCTCGAGCATCTCTGGATGCCATTGCACGCTGAGGATGTCGTGATCGTCCATCTCGAGAGCTTCGATGGTGCCGTCTTCGGCCCATGCCGTCACAGTGAGTCCGGCCCCGACCTTCGCAACCGTCTGGTGATGTAGCGAGTTCACCTTGGCCGAACCCTTGTAGAGCTTGTCGAGTGTCGAGCCAGCAGCGAATCGGAGTTCGTGGACTTCGGCGCTCGGGGCAACGTCGTAGCGGGCGTGGGGTGGCTCGTCTTGGTCGAGCGTTCCGCCGGCGAAAACGTTGAGCAGCTGGTGTCCGCGGCAGATCCCAAGGGTCGGAACCTTGGCGTCGATAGCAGCGGCCAGCAGCTTGAATTCGATGTCGTCGCGCATGGCCTCGAAATCGGAGTTGGTGTTCTCGTGGTTGTAGCGGCCAGGGTCGATGTCGGCCCCACCGCTCAGAACGATGCCGTCGAGGCGGCCCGCGAACTCGGCCGGATCAACATTGAGGGGGAGATGGAGCGGCAATCCGCCCGCTTGGGTGACTGCTTGCGCGTACAGCGAAATGTAGAGGTCGGCTTCAAGGGCATGGAGCGACTCGGGGAAGCCAGCCATTTGTCCGAGCGTTTTGCGACGGCCGGTTAAACCAATGAGGGGTCGAGAGTTTTGCTGAGCGCTCATTTCGACGAGACTAGCCTCTTGCGTCAGGTTCGACGTACTGACTGAAAGGCCATTAGTGAAGCTTCATCACGATGAAACTCGCCACCGATACTCCTTCGATCTACCTGAAGGGGAGGCCTACGTGACCTACGTCGACCAGGGCGGGGTCAGGGTGCTGAACCATTCGTATGTGTCGCCGAGCCTTCGGGGTACCGGGATTGCAGCAAAGGTCGTTGGCGCGACCTTTGAGGCGGTGATTGAAGAGGGGCTGCCCTCGTACCCAACGTGCTCATATGTGCACGCGATCGCCTCGCGAAATCCGAGGTGGAGCGAGTACTTCCTTCCGCGCGAACACAATCGTTTGAGCCCGAACGAATAGTGTGATCTTATTAGTCACCCCGACACGGCGAGGATGGTTTCGATGCAGCGAATTGCGTGGCACTGGATCGATCGATTCAGCGAACAGTTCGACCGATGCGCGCTCCGGCCAGGCGACTCTGCGGTTGTGCTCAGCGAAACCGGCAGCCGGCAAGAGCTCGTCGAAACAGCGCGACCTAACGCTGGCCGACAGGGTGGCCGAGGGGGCGAAGCGGCTGCGGGCAGCAACGACCATGGCCGCCACATCAGCCGCAGGAACCCACTTGACGGTCGCTATGGATAGCGCCGTTGTTGCTGGCTCAAGCGGCTACACAACCGAACCCGGCGACATCGCGCATTGGCCCGGTGGGCTTGTGCTCGCGTTCCCCGCTGCCGTTTCAACCAATGGCACCGTCGTCCGTGCCCCTGGCGACGTCAATCTGACGTTCAAAGACTTCGTTCGATCGACGATTCGTCTCACGATCGAGAACGACTACATCACCAACATCGACGGGAACGGTGTCGATGCCGAACTATTCCGGTCATACCTGGGAGCCTCTGATGAGGCCGATTCCTACGCCGTCTCGCACGTTGGTTGGGGAATGAATAACGGCGCTCGATGGGACACGCTTCCGCTCTGGGACAAGAGTCAGATGAACGGCACCGAGCTCCGAGCGTTCGCTGGCGACTTCTTGTATTCGGCTGGCGCTAACGAACTGGCTGGCTGGTTCTGCCGTGGCCATTTTGACCTTCCGATGCGCCATCACACCGTCATGCTCGACGGAGTCCCCGTCGTGGTCGACGGCCAACTCGTCGCCGATATGGCGTAGTCGAATACCATCCTCCTCAACAGAATCTCATCATCGAAAGGTCGACATGACTGCATATGACCGCCTCCGCGTGCTCTGGCCAGACCACCTTGGTCTCGCCCGTGGCAAGTACGTTCCTTGGCGGCTGGCCGCAAACGGCACGGCGTTCTGCGCCGGCACCTACTTACTCACGTATGACCGTGAGATGCACGATGTCGAGATCGGGATGGACCCAACCGGCTTCCCCGATGTCGACGCTGTGTATTCACTCGACAACGTGCGCCCGGGATGGGAAGAAGGAACTGGTGTTGTTGTTGCCGATCTGATGCATGGCGATGAGCTGTACTCAGTCTCGGCTCGAACTGCGCTTGCGAAAGCCGTCGATGACTGGGCCCAGCTTGGTTATGCCATCAAGGTTGGAATCGAACTCGAGGCGTACGTGATGGAGCCTGACGGTGACGGTGGATGGAAGCCGCTCGAGACGCCATCCGGCTCCGTGTATGGCACCGGCCCACTCGTTGACCCAACGGGACTCGTCGAAGAAATCATGGCTGTCGCCGAACTCTGCGAGATCCCGCTTGAGTCGGTCAACACGGAGTTCGACCCACCCCAATGGGAACTCACCCTTCACTACGCCGATGCGATGAAGGCATGCGACGACGTCTTCCTGTTTCGACAGATGGCGCGAGAAGTGGCGTACCAGCACGGCTTGTTGCTGACGTTTATGGGAAAGCCGATCGGGAACAAGGCAGGGTCAGGGCTCCACGTCAACTTCAGTCTTGAACGACTAGACGATGGGTCGAACGCGTGCGAAGACGCGAGCGCCGACGATGGCCTGAGTGAGCTCACCAAGCAGTGCATCGCGGGCTTGCTCGAACATCACCCCGCGCTCACTGCGCTGGTGGCGCCAACCGTCAATGCTTATAAGCGACTTCAACCGGCGAGCCTTTCTGGATACTGGGCAAACTGGGGCTATGACCATCGTTGCGCCTCGGTTCGAATCCCACCGCAGCGCGGTCGTGCCACCCGTATTGAACAACGAACTCCCGACGGTTCGGCCGGATCGCACCTCGCGACCGCAGCAGTGCTGCAGGCCGCCCGTCTCGGGGTCGTCAATGCGCTCGACTGCCCCGTGGCCGAAACTGGTGACGGCATCACGTCGATCAATACGACCCGCTGCTCGCCACAGAATCTCGACGCTGCGCTTACGGCGCTTGAAGCAAACGAGGCACTCGTCGAGGCAGTCGGAACCGATCTTGTTCGTAACTTCGTCGGCGTCAAACGAATGGAATGGAAGCAGTACTCAACTGCGGTCACCGACTGGGAAATCTCTACCTACTTGCCGTTTCACTAGACAAGGTCTCAGCTGGCTGATCATCGGACTTGCAGATCAATCGACGAGGTGAGAGCTTGACCATGCCGACCAAGAGGGGAAGAGTATGCGTTTAGAGGGCCGTGTTGCTGTGATCACAGGTGGTGGAAACGGCATTGGTCGGGCTATTGCCATCCGGTTCGCCGAGGAAGGTGCCGCAGTCGTTGTCGGTGACCTTCAGGCTGCCGCCGCGGCGGAGACCGTTGGATTGATCGAGGAGGCTGGCGGTCGCGCGCTTGGCATGACGGTTGACGTCACGAGCCGTGACGACAACGACGCCCTGGCCAAGGCCGCAGTCGATAACTACGGAGGCCTAGATGTCCTCGTTACCGCAGCCGGGATCCTGCATGCCAGCTACCGAAGTGGCGACATTGAAAACGAAGCGAAATGGTTTGGGGAGCACTCGGAGTCTGGCGAGTCGCCTGCCTATCGCGTGTTGAACCTTGGACTCGACGAATTCCGAGCTGTCATGGCGGTCAACGTAGAAGGAACACTGCTCGGTGTGCAGGCGTGCCTGGCCCAGATGCTCGACCTCGGCCGTCCCGCTTCGATTATTACGATTGCCTCGATCGCATCAAAGAACCCAGACGCCGGGCCGCTGTCGTACGTGTGCTCCAAGTCGGCGGTGTGGATGATGACGAAGAAGCTCGCACGCGAACTTGCTTCATCGAACATTCGAGTCAATGCCATCGGCCCAGGCTTCATCGAGACCTCGATGACGTCGGTGATCAACATGTTGCCAGACGAGGCATCTGCCGCGTTCTACGCCGGCATACCAATGGGGCGCAAAGGCGAACCTCGCGATATCGCCAATGCTGCATTGTTCTTGGCCAGTGACGAGTCGTCCTACTTCACCGGCGAGATCCTGCACCCCGACGGCGGTTACTTCACCGAGTAACTCGCTAGCCAACCAAATCTGGGTTGCAATTTGCTGATGTTGACCAGGTGCCGCCGACTTTGGCTTGCACGGTGTAGTGGTGGAGACCGCCGTTGACGAGGGTGTCGTTGAACGAGGTGGTTTGGAT
>RCMY010001303.1_pt1 | contig 23817 bp, 29 predicted proteins | sample 2041341 | NCBI WGS metagenome assembly RCMY01 (sample SAMN09708234, study PRJNA481090) | Marine sediment metagenome, whole genome shotgun sequencing project.
CCCACCAGAGAGCTGACAGCAACTGACGAAGCGCGCCGCTCAGCTGCGCTCGCCGCCGACGCTGATACCCATCCTGGGCAACACGCCACCTCGTGAACGCTGATAGGTCACGACGCCGGCGATGTGCATGAAGAGTCTCCGGAGTTGATGCGGGTCATTGTCAGCCCCAGACCGATGAGGACGACGATGAGTCCAGCACTGGCCCAGTGGAGCCAGCGAGCCAGCATCCCGTAGGTGAGTTCGTTACTGCGCAGCGTCATGTGGTGTCCTCTTCGGTTGGTTGCGATCGCCTGTTGGACGCCATCGTCCGTTGCCGACGGTCAGCGGGTACGACGAGTAGGCCGGGTTGGCCTGTCAGTCGGTGACGTCGCGTCGTTCGAAGACGGCCGACCCGGCAACGTAGGTGATGGCTGCGTAGAGCCCGGCGAACGCGATGGCGGTGGTGTAGGACAACGTGTCGGAGCCGCCGGCAGCGAGGGTGTCGAGCACGCCGGCTGGTAGCCAGTCGGCAGTGGAGGGCCACAGGGAGTGCAGGATGAGCTGTTCACCGATGAGGAAATAGGCGACGCCGGCGGCGATCGAGATGGCCGCCGATCGCGACACCATGGCGATCAGGGCGCCGAAGAGCCCCCACACGGTGGTGGCGATCACGCTGTTGAACCAGATGCCGAGCCCCTCACTCGCTCCCTCGCCCGTTGCCCAGGCGGTGCTGTCGACTCCCTGGGGTCCGGCCATGACAAATGCGACCACTGCGCCAACCACCGCCGCGAACGTGACCACGGCCGCCAGCACCGCTGCTAGTCCCACGATCTTGCCGGCGAGCAGCGACCGTCGACGGGAGTCGATGGTGAGCAGTGCCCGGATGGTGCCGGTGGAGAACTCGGCGGCGACGCTGGATGCGAACAGGGCAAGAGCGACGATGCCGAGGAAGCTGCTGGCCGTTTCGAACCCGGCGAGGTAGCCGCCCGGCTCGGCGAGTTGTTCGAGTCCGACGCCGTCTCGGTTGCCCGGTCCGTGGCCGCTTGGGTTCTCGGCGTTGAGAATCGACACCACGGTCAGCATGATCGTGAATCCGGCTGCCGCTGCGGCGTATCCGAGCACGGTGGTGAGTCGTAGGAGCTTGACGAGTTCGGATCGGAAGGAGGCAATCATGTGCTGCTCCGTTGGTGATTGGCGGTGAGGTCGAGAAACGTGGATTCGAGGTTGGCCTCGACGGCGCGAAGTTCGCGGAGCACGATGCCTGCGTCGAGGGCGAGCTGGCTGAGTTCGGGTGACCAATCAGGGTTGGCTTCGACTTCGATCCGAGCTCCGTCGACGGTTGAGGTCTTGCCGACGCCGCCCACGAGTTTGGCGAGTCGGGGCGCGTCCGCCGGATCTGCGGTGACGGCGACAACAGTGGCGCGTTGAGCGGCGAGGAGGTCGTCGAGGGGCCCCGAGAACAACAGGTGGCCGTCTTGGATCATGACCAGCCGATCGCACGCAGCCTGGATCTCCGACAGCAGGTGGCTGGAGACCACGACCGAGGTTCCGGCTTCGGCCAAACGGCGGAACAGGGCCCGGATTTCGACGGTGCCTGCAGGATCGAGTCCGTTCGTCGGCTCGTCGAGCATCAACACCTTTGGATCCTGCAACAGCGCTCCGGCGATGCCGAGCCGCTGCTTCATGCCGAGCGAGTAGTTCTCGTAGCGGTCACCGGCCCGGTCGGTGAGGTCGACAATTCCGAGCACCTCCTCGATTCGACTGGTGGGGAGGCGACCGAGTCGGGCCAGCGCCAACAGATTCTTGTAACCCGAGAGTTTCGGATACATGGCAGGCGATTCGACCAGCGCCCCGACCTTGTCGATGTAACGCGACGGATCGCCGATCGGGTGGCCGAGCATCCACGCGTTTCCCGATGTTGGGCGGATCAGGCCGAGCAACATGCGGAACGTGGTGCTCTTGCCTGACCCGTTGGGCCCAACGAAACCGGTGACGCCGCCGGCCGGAATGTCGAAGGTCAAATTGTCGACGGCACGGTGGTGGCCGAAGTCCTTGGTGAGGCCCTCGACTCGGATCGCCGAGCCAGCCGGACCGGCTGACGGTTCCTCGGTTGGGATGAGAGCGGGGTTGATGATGTCGAGCTTCATCGGTGTCATCGTTGGGTGTCCTCGAGCTGGCGCTCAGCGCGTTCGACGGTGGCATCTGCTGACGCCGGCAGCTCGGGTTCGCCTTCGATGTCGAGGCGGGGCAGGATCCGGTCGAGCCACTTCGGGAGCCACCAGTTCGGGTCCCCGACCAGCGCCATGGTGGCAGGCACGAGGACCATGCGGACGATGGTCGCGTCGACCGCAACTGCGGTTGCCAGACCGATACCCATCATCTTGACGACCGGGTCATCGGAGGCGACGAAGCCGAGGAACACGCTGATCATGATGAGTGCAGCGGCGGTGATGACCTTTGCCGTTGCGCCCAGTCCTTCGACCACGCTGTCGATATTGGAATGGCCCCGGTGGTATTCCTCACGGATGCGGGAAAGGATGAACACCTCGTAGTCCATCGACAGCCCGAACAGGATGGCGAACATCATCATCGGCACGAACGAGGCGATGGGGACTGCCTCCTCGAGTCCGATCAGTGATCGGCCCCAGCCCCATTGGAACACGGCAACCACAACGCCGTAGGCGGCGCCGATCGACAACAGGTTCAACAGTGCCGCCTTGAGCGGGACGAGGAGTGAGCGGAACACGATCATCAACAACAGGAACGACAGGGCAACCACGGCACCGATGAACCATGGGAGCCGTCCGGCGATCTTGTCGGACTGATCGATGAACCCTGCGGTCGGCCCACCAACGAGGGCGGTGACGCCGGTATCGGCGGTGACCCCGGGGATGGTGGTGTCACGAAGCCGGTGAACCAGATCGCTGGTCGCCTGGTCCTGCGGCTTGGTGGTGGGAATGGCGGTGATCAACGCCGTGTCGCCGGCAGCGTTGAGCTCCGGCGGTGAGACGGCCTGGACGCCGGGGTCGTCGCCGACCGCGGAGGCGATGGCCTCGAGCACGGTCGGGTCGGCGCCAGCGCCCAGGTCGTCTGCACTCAGGTCGACGGTCAACAACAATGGCCCGTTGAACCCGTCACCGAACCCCGAAGCCAGAAGGTCATAGGCCCGGCGGTGGGTGGTCGAGGTTGGGTCGGTGCCGGCGTCGGCTTGGCCCAAACGCATGTCGAGCACCGGAATTGCGAGAACCAACAACACCACAGTGGCCGCAATCGAAGAACGCCACGGATGGAAGGCCACCCAGTGTGCCCACCGGACCCAACCGCTGTGACCCTCAGTCAGCTCGAGGACGGTGCCAGAAGCGGTCACTTCCGCCGCTTCTGCCGCCGCCTTACGATGTGATTTTGGCAGCACCCGAAGGCCGGCGAACCCGAGCAATGCGGGGAGCAGAGTGATCGCCACCATCACCGCGATGGCCACCACCAGCGAGGCCGAATAGCCGAGGGCTGCGACGAAGGGGATACCGGCCATCTGAAGTCCGAGGATGGCCACCACCACGGTGCCACCGGCGACAACGACGGCTTGGCCAGCGGTGGCATTGGTCCGTCCGATGGATTCTTCGTTGTCCATCCCAACCTCGAGATGGTCGCGGTGGCGGCTCAGGATGAACAGTGCGTAGTCGATCCCGACTCCGAGCCCGATCATCGTCCCCAACCGGGGCGCCACCGACGGCATGTCGATCACCGAACCCATCAAACCGACGAGCGACAGCCCGACGACAAGCCCCAACAATGCAACACCCAACGGCAGAACTGCGGAGTACACGCTGCGGAACGTGACGAACAAGATGATCAGGGCGGCGATGATGCCGATCATTTCGGCCGGACCGGTGCTGCGTTCCTTCAACACGGTGGGGAGTTCACCGCCGTATTCGACCTCGACCCCAGCCGCCTCGGCTGGGCCCGCAGTCTCGATCAACGCATCGACTGCCTCACGACCGAGGTCGGCGGTGGACCCGTCGAACTGCACCGACGCAAACGCCGTCGCCCCATCTTGGGAGATCGACCGGGGACTCGCCAACGGTTCGGTCACCGCGACCACGTGATCGAGTGCCCGCACCTGCTCGATGCTGGCCTCGATTCCCGCAGCAGCAGTGGGCTCGGTCACCGTGCCGTCGGCCGTGTGGAACACCACCATCGCCGTTGCGCCGGAGCGTTCCGGGAACTTGTCTTTCAACAGATCGATCGCCTGCTGTGATTCAACACCGGGCACCTCGAAGTTGTCGACCGTGCCCCCACCGCCCGTGCGATCCACAACCACCATCACGATCGCGAATACCACCCAGGCGGCAACGACCGGACCGCGTCTCGCGGCAGCGAACCGTCCCAGACGGTAGAGCCAGTTCGACATGACAGGCCTCCTCAGGCATCGACCACTCGATCACATTCTTGCAGTCACTGCGAGTTTGCATCAACCGTCATCAAATGTCAAGATGGGCCCATGACCGAGGAACTGGGATTGCGAGCGCGCAAGAAGCTCGAACGGCGACGCTGCATCGAGACCGCAGCGATCGACCTCTTCGAAGCCAACGGCTACGACCGCACCACCATCGAAGACATCGCTGCCAAGGCCGACATCGCGCCGCGGACGTTCTTCTACTACTTCCCGAGCAAGGAAGATGTCGTCCTCGCCGACTACGCGGGTCGGCTGGAGCGGATCACCTCAGAGCTCGAGCAACGGCCCCCCGCTGAGCCAGCCTGGGCGGCACTACGGGCAGCATTCGTCATCGTCGCTGCCGACTACACCACGCGGCGGGACGAACTCGTCCGCCGGTTTGCGATCATGGCCGACAACAAGTCGGTCTACGCCCGAAGCCTCCAACTCCAGGCCGCGTGGGAAGGTGCTCTCGCTGATGCCCTCACCGATCGCATCGGGACCGACGGTGATGAAATCCTGCCCCGCTTGATGGCATCGGCGGCGCTGGCATGCATGCGATCCTCTCTCCAGCATTGGCTGGCCACCGAGCAGCGGTCCAAGCTGCCAGCACTCATCGACCGTTGTTTCGACCGCTTCGCCATGGGTCTCGATGAGTTCTGATCTACTGGCCACACCAAGTTCTCGGGTGACGCCAACGAGGCTCTGCGTCGGATCCACCCAAACAGCACTCGACGGGAACGGACGATGTCTGGCAGGGTGTCCCCATGATCGAACGTGAACCCGTGATCTCCGAGGGATCCGAAGCCCAGTACGACAACTTCCACTTCGCCCCAGCCTTTCGGGCGGGCAACGTGGTCTACGCCTCGGGCGTGATCGGGCAAGCAGCAGACGGCAAAGTACCCGGCGACCCAGAGGAGGAGTTCACGCTCGCCTTTGCCGGCGTTGCCCGAGTCCTCGAGGCGGCCGGTTGCACGATGGCCGACATCGTCGAGATGACCACCTTCCACACCGACATGCCAAACAGCCTCGGCACGTTCATGAAGGTGAAGGACCGCTCCATCAGCGAGCCCTACCCGGCGTGGACCGCTATCGGGTGCACTGCGCTGGCCGTGCCAGGAGCCCGGCTCGAACTGAAGGTCACCGCCGTTCGCCGCGACGTGTAAACCGAACAATCCATTCTCGAGGAACGCGACATGACGAACTTGCAAGAAGACAGCCGCTGGTGGGACGCGACCGAGACCGCCGAGGCGGTGCGGACCGGCGAGCTCACCGCGTCGGAATCAATCGAGGCCGCCATCCAACGAATCGAAGCCGGCGATTCAGCGCTCAACTCGGTCGTGCTCGACTGGTTCGATCATGCTCGTTCACTGGTCGCCGACCTTCCCGACGGGCCACTGCGGGGAGTGCCATTCCTGCTGAAAGACCTATGGGTCCAGTACGAAGGTCAGGCGCGCACCGATGGGAACACTGCATTAGCGGCTGATCCACCGGTTGCCACTATCGATTCGCTCCTGGTGTCTCGGACAAAGGAAGCTGGGCTGGTGACGTTGGGCCGCTCGGCCAGCCCGGAGATGGGCTCGATCCCGGTCACCGAGACCGCGGCCCACGGTGCAACCCGAAACCCGTGGGATACCGATCGCACCCCCGGCGGGTCGAGCGGCGGCGCGGCCGCCGCGGTTGCAGCCGGATTCGTTCCGGTTGCTCACGCCTCCGATGGCGGTGGTTCGATCCGCATTCCCGCTTCGTGCTGTGGCCTGGTCGGTTTGAAGCCCTCGCAAGGGCGGGTCTCGATGCAGGGCCATGGCATCGAAACGGGCCTTGGGATCGACTTCTGCGTGAGCCGAACCGTCCGAGACAGCGCGCTGATGCTCGACCTGATGCACGGTCCCGGCGTCGGCGACACGATCATCGCCCCGCCGCCCGAGCAGCCGTACTTGCAAACCTTCACCCAAGATCCGGGAAGCCTGCGAGTGGGGATCCTCGACTCGCAGCCAATGGGCGGTGCCCTTCACGATGCCTGCGCCGAAGCAGTCCGCAAGACAGCGACTGCGCTCGAACAACTCGGCCACGCTGTAGAAGTCGATCACCCATCCTCGCTCGATGATCCAAGCACCGCACCGACCTTCATGGCCATGTGGGCAGCCGGACGCCGAGCAGGCATCGCCACGATGGAGGCCGCGCTCGGCCGGTCGTTGACCGAGTCCGACATCGAACCCCACAACTGGGCGCAAGCGATGGCAGCCGAGAAGATGTCGGCCTGGGACTACGTCCAGTCTCTCGCGGCCGTCGCCCAGTTCCGGCGGGCGACTCAGCAATGGTGGGCCGATGGTTGGGATGTCCTCGTCACCCCAACCCTGGCCGCTCCTCCGTTGCGAATCGGCGAGATCACCGAGCCACAGGATGATCCGATGGCAGCGATGCAACGAGCCTCGGAATGGGTTGCCTACACCGCCCAGTTCAACGCCACCGGCCAACCTGCCATCAGCCTGCCGCTGCATTGGACCGCCGACGGTTTACCGATCGGCGTCCAGCTCGTCGCCGCTTACGGACGTGAAGACCTCCTTCTCCAGGTGGCGGCGCAACTCGAGTCAGCCCTGCCATGGTCTGATCGCAGACCGCCGCTGTTCGACATCCGATAGTTCGAGCCGGCTCGTTTCAGCGGATCTGCTGCACCCTTCCCTCGGTCCCCCAAGCCACATCTGCGGTGAGAACAGTGCTGTCAACCCGCTCCGCAAGCGCGAGGCAGAGCCGATCGGCCAGAGACAGACGTTCACCATCGACCCAACGATGAGCAGCCCACTCGGCATCAATTGCTCCCACCGGCTCGATGTCCAGCTCATAGCTCATGAGCAAAGCTCGAACGAGGTCCCAGTCGCGACCGGCTCGCAGCACGTTCTGCGCTACCTCCGACCAGTTTGCGGCACTACAAAGAGACTGGCGGCCGAGTGCGGCCTCGACCGCGTCTGCTCCCGGTTCCTCTTGAACGAAGGCCAAGATCGCGGAGGCATCGAGAACAACCGTCACATCCTGTCCTCCTGGTCAGCAGCTCGGCGACGATCGGCGAGAAGGTCACTGACCAAGTCGAGGCCTTCGAGTTCCTTGCGAACTCGAGCCAGAAGCTGTTGCCTCGTCAGGAGAACCAGCCCGTCAGGAGTCTCGAGCAGAACCAGCGGTGTTCCTTCTTCAATTCCCGCCCGTTCGCGCACCTCGGCTGGCACAACGATCCGACCCCTATTTCCCACCATCACATTGTGAGTCCCACCCATGCCTTCGCAATACCACTGAACATTCGCTGTGGGAATTCGGGCAACGAGCGGTGACAATTGCTGGCCGGTCATGAAACTGGAGGGAGAAAACGACGGACGATTTCGGCTCCCCGCCGCGCCGCCATGTCGGGCTCACTGAGCCGCATCCATGCCTCCTCGATAGTGAACAGACCACGGCCGAGACAGTCGGCAACCATCGACGCAACGTGGGCAATTTCAAGTTCCGGAGCGAGGTCGATCACGGTCCGTAGAGCCGTTGTACACGGGATGCCGTCGATCACCGTGATATCACTGTCGGGCACGTCCTCGTAGTGCACGATCACTTCGACGCCACCACGCATCACGAGTTCAGTTGGGGCGCCGTTTCCATCGACACCCAGCGGCTCGCTGTGTTCATGATGTGCTCCAGCAGGCCCTGAAGCGCTCCACCTGGAACCAGCCATCAGAGCACCTCCCGAATCCAACCAACGTGCGGGTCATCGTCGAATGACGAACGACTCGAATGAGAATGATGGAGCATGAGTACCTGCCTTGTGTCGAAACCTTCTGGAAGGGGCAGCCCGCTGACGGGCGCCCGTACGGAAGCAATGCTTCGATGATCTGGAGGCGGCGGTGCAAACCGTGCACTCGATACACGAACTCGAACTGCGGCAAGTACCGAGGCGAGCGTGCTACTGCAGACTGTAGAGCCCGTTCACCGGCTTCGCCACCAGGTCGGCCGGCGCAGGCGGAGGCGAGCACTTAGTTCTATCCGGAATAGTTCCAATCAGAACACTGTTGAAGAGTGAAGACCCGCCACATGAGCGGCAGCGAGGCACGAGGAGACGAACGAATGAGCGATCAACGCAAGGTGGCTGGCGTGTACGGCGGCAACGGGTTTCACTGGGTTGGCGACGGTTTCCGCGTCACGCAGGTGTTCCCGGGCGCCCACGACCTTGGCGAGCGGATCAGCCCATTCATCTTGATGGACTACCACGCCCCATACACCTACTCCCCAACCGACACACCTCGTGGCGTCGGCGTGCACCCCCACCGCGGGTTCGAGACCGTCACCCTGGCCTTCGAAGGGGCGCTGGCCCACCACGACTCCACCGGCGCCGGTGGCGTGATCCGCGCCGGCGACGTGCAGTGGATGACCGCAGCCAGCGGCATCTTGCACAAGGAATACCACGAAGCTGAATGGGCTCGCGCCGGCGGGCGAATGCACATGATGCAGCTGTGGGTCAACCTGCCGGCGGCCAACAAGATGGAGGAACCCGGCTACCAACCACTGACCGCCGACGAGATGGGCACCATACAACTCGACGGGGGCAAGGTGACGGTGATCGCCGGCGAGTACAACGGGGTCAAGGGGCCAGCGCATACCCACACGCCAATCAACCTGTGGCGAGTCGAACTCGACGCCGACAGCTCGATGGAGATGTCGTTCCCCGCCGACCACAACGCTGCATTATTCCTGATGGAGGGCGACATGAACGCCAACGGCACCGAGGCAGACGAGCAGCAGTTGCTGCTGTTCGAGAACGAGGGCACCGACATCGAGCTTCGCACCGAAGAGGGTGCCCACCTGCTCGTGCTCGCTGGTCAACCGCTCGGCGAGCCAGTTGTTGCCCATGGCCCGTTCGTGATGAACACATACGACGAAATCCGACAGGCCAACTCCGACTTCCAGAAGGGTCGGTTCGGGGAGCTCGTCTAGACCGATCGCCTCACCACTTCTGTTCGACTCATCATTGTCCCTTATAGAAATGTCCCGGGGAGAAGTACTGCGATATGGTCTGGCCATGTCAACGCCGTTCAACGATGCCCGATGGGACACCTTCGGCCTCCTGAAGGAGGCGTATCTCGCGCTCGATGAGCGCATCGCCGCGGTCAGCAGTTCGACGGCAGCAGTTGATCGATTCGTCGTCGACCTGTTGATACGGGTCGCGAGGAGCCCCGACGCAACGGCACGACCGACTGATCTGGCTCGGGGTCTCTCGATGGCTCCGAGCCATATCACCCGGTGCCTCGACGAGGCCGAGTCACGCAAGTTCATTACGCGTAAGGCGAACCCCGACGACCGACGCTCGACCCTCATCGTCCTCGCCCCGGCTGGCAAGAGACTGCTTGCCAAACTCGAAGCTCCGATGACCGTCGTTCGAGACGAACTCATCCACGGCCTCCTCAAACCGGCGGAGATCGAGCGGCTCGAACGCACGCTCCGGACACTTCGAGATCATGCACAGCAGCATCCAGAACGGGGAGACGTTCCATGAAGACGAGCCGACTGGAGGCATTCAGTGACGGTGTCTTGGCCATCATCATCACGATCATGGTCCTCACGCTCAACGTCCCTTACGGCGACACGCTCAACGCTCTGTGGAAGGCGGTGGGTGCCGGGTTTCTCGCCTACGTACTGAGCTTCGTATACGTCGGCATCTATTGGAACAACCATCACCACCTGTTCCAATTGGTCGATCGGGTCAGCGCTTCGGTGCTGTGGGCCAACCTGCACCTACTGTTCTGGCTCTCTCTTCTCCCGCTGACAACAGCCTGGATGGCAGCCACCGACCTCGCCCGAACTCCGACCGTTGTCTACGCCGCAAATCTTGTCATGGCGGGTGTCGCCTATTGGCTGCTCGGACTCGCCATCACTCGGCTACCGGGCGACGGACCGCGCTACCGCGAAGCCGTTGGCGCCGACAGCAAGGGCTTGATCTCGGTCGCCATGTATTTGGTCAGCATCGGCCTCGCATTCGTTGAGCCGTGGCTGGCGGTTGCGATCTTCGTGGGGGTCGCCATCATGTGGCTCATCCCCGACCGCCGCATCCAACGATTCCTTCATGAGGAATCCCTCGGCCAGGCGAGCGACACAAGCACCTGACACCCGACAGCAGGCAACGCGCGCGCCGCTTGCTATGGCGACAGTCACTGGGATGAGCTGGAACCAGATTCCGTTCCGCAACGTCAGAGGTTCCCTGCCAAGCCCCATCGGGTACTCCTCCGAACAATGAGGGAACCACTGTGAAGCGCATCTTCCTACTTCTCACAATCACTGCAATCGCCGTCGCGAGCTGCGGAACATCCGACACCACGATCGATGCAGGAGAAGCACCAATGACAACGATCTCGGGCGAACTCATCTACCGAGAGCGCATTGCGCTCATCCCGGGCGGCACCGCCACCATCACGTTGAGCGATGTCGCACTTCAAGACGATGCTGCACCGGTCATTGCCGAGACCACCATCGAGCTGGAAGACAAGCAAGTCCCGATCCCCTTCGAGCTCACGTTCGAGGCACCCGATTCGGCGCCCAACGCCACGTACTCCGTACGGGCGACGATCAGCGGTCCCGATGGCAAACTCGAGTGGACCACCGACACCGTCAACATGGTTGACATCGACCAGGGCTCGGTCAATGTCGGCGAGCTCATGCTCGTCCGGGCAAACCTCGATGAGACAGAAGCGGCTGATGCCTCGATCCTCGTCGGTGAATGGAACGTCACAACCATCGACGGCACGCCGGTGATCGAGGGCTCGACCGCGACCCTGGTCTTCGATGCCGATGGTTCGCTCGGCGGAAACGCCAGCTGCAACTCATACTCGACCACCTATGCAGCGACCGGGTCCGAGTTCTCCATCGATAGCCCAATCGCTGCCACGTTGATGGCCTGCGAACCCCCAGCGGCCGATCAGGAACAAGCATTCCTGGAGGTGCTGAACGGGATCGAGGCTGATGACGCCGCCAGCTTCGAAATCGTCGACACCGGCGCCCGTCTGATCCTCACATCGAGCACCGGCAAATCGATCGAAGCAACTCGCTGACCGTTCGTTGGCGGAGCGTCACGCAGGGTCAACTTCTCCAATGAGGCGGGCGGCTCGTAGGAGTTCTGAACGTGCGATCGACTCGGGCACCCCTGCGTTGCCGTGAGCGGCGAAGTTCCGCAGGAGCCCAACGATGAGCAACACTCTGGCGCGTCGCGTTTCCTCGTCTTGCTTCCGGACTTGGTCGCCCAGGATGGCATCGAGCGAGGCGTACAGATCACCGTGTCGGGCGCCAATGAGGTTGCGATGCTCGTCGGCCAACTCCGAGCTTTCCAGCGACGCGCTGATCATCCCTTGATTGCCAGGGTCGGCCAGGAAGTCGAGCTGCCTCTCGATCCAGCGGTCGAAGCGTTCGGAGGCGTCCAGGTCGGCGTCGGCTATTCGGGCACTCTCGGCAATGAGCGGTGTCATTGCCTGGTCGAACCAGCGGAACACGATGGCGTCTTTCGTCGGGAAGTACCGGTAGAGCGACGGCCGGGCCAGGCCAACCGCTTCCGCGATGGCACCCATGCTCACATCATTGACGCCGTGCTCTCCAAACAGCTTGGTGGCAGCCGCGAAGATCGCGGCTTCTTGTTCGGCGACATGTTCAGCAATGTTGGAACCGGTGATCCTGGGCACGTCACACGGTCGCTTGTTCGTGCGCCTGTTCGTGGAGTCCGCCGTTCTCGATCACGAACGAGCGATCTGCCTCGATCTGGTCGACGGCGTGGGTGACCACCAGCGTCGCAGCGTTGTGTTCGGCCGCCTGCTGCGTGAGCAGTTCCATGATTTCGTAGCCCCGCTCGGCGTCGAGCGACGCGGTTGGCTCATCGGCAAGCAGGACGTCCGGTTCGTTCATGAGCGCACGGGCGATCCCGACACGTTGCCGTTCACCTCCGGAGAGCTCGGACGGGCGGGCATCGAGGCGATGCTCGAGGCCAACGGTGACGAGCAGTTCTCGAGCCCGAGACTTGGCTTTCTGGTCGAGGCGTCCACCGATGTGGGCGACAAGCTCGAGCTGTTCCAGGGAGGTGAGCGAAGGAAGGAGGTTGGCCGATTGATAGATGACGCCGATGTGATCTCGACGCAACGCGGTTCGTTCGGACTCACGCGCTGTGCCTGCTTGGTTGCCGGCAACGATCACGTTCCCGCTGTCAGGCTGCTGCAGGAGAGCCGCCACCGCCAGCAGCGTCGACTTTCCCGAGCCCGACGCGCCGGCGAGGGCGACGACCTCGCCGGCTGCAATCGAGAGACTCACGTCGGCGAGGATCACCCGTTTCTCGGGGCCGTCGGCGAAGCTCAAGTTGAGGTGTTCCAGTTGAAGGCTCACAGCATTCCTTTTCAGTTCTTGGCCCGAAGGGCAATGATGGGATCAACCGAGGTGATACGGCGAACGGCAACGAAACAGCCTGCGATCCCGAGGACGATGAGCAACAGCATCGACGTCAGAATCGATGTCGCCTCGAGTCGGAACGGAACGGTTCCGCCAACGAATTGCCCGAGCCCTACGGCAACGGCGGCACCGGCAAATGTGGAGAGCACCAGCACGACGGCCATCTGACCGACTGCATCTTTGACCACGTAGGTTGCTGAGGCGCCCAACGCCTTGAGCGTTCCGATCTCACCGGCGCGCTGCACGGTCCAGACGGTGAAGAATGAGCCGACGATGAGGGCAGAGATCGCCAGGAGAAAACCTCTGATCAAGCCCATGGTCTGCGTCTCGCCTGCGTACCCGGGCGAACCTTGATATGCGGCCACTTTGGTCTCGACGACGACGTCGGGTCCGGCGAGAGCGTTGAGGTCGGTGTTGCCATCACTACGTATGGCAATGGCCGAGAATCGGCCGTCGGCATCAGGACCGTAGTAGAGGTCTTGCCAGGTCTGGAGCGAGGCGAAGGCGATGTCGACGTGGCCATAGGATCCCGAGAAGGTGAACCCCAGCACCGGCAACGTCTGCTCCACCCCGACGATGGTCAGTTCGTCGCCAACCTTGATCCCTTCGGCCTCGAATCGGTCGCTCAGGATCAGGCCTGGAGATCCGGCGAGGGCAACCTTTGCCTCGTCGGTCACGGCCAGGAAGCTGTCGGGAGTAACGCCGAACAACGCCAAGTCGATGGTCTGCCCCTCGGTTCGGCGAGCGTTGAGAAGCGACACGCCAATCGGCGTCGCCTCGACTCCCTCGATTCCGTTGAACGCGGCGAGCGAGTCGGGCCGCAGCGTCGAGCGTGAGAACGTGCTGTCGGCCCCCTTCTGGAATGCGAGATCGGTTGCCGGCAACCGACGCAAACCGGAGATTCCGTCATCTACCAGGCCGTTGGCCAGGCCCGACAGCAGCGTCGCCATCAAGGCCACCAATCCGATCACGAGTCCGACCAGCGCGAACCGCCCCTTGGCATAGCGAAGATCCCTCAGCGCAACGAACATGACCAAACCTCCGATAGCAACACCGTGTCGACATGATATCGACACACTGTCGATACACCTGATCGTCATGTCCGAAGCCACGCGACATCGTCAGCTCCAAGCGGGTTGGCGCTATGGCGCCGTAGCACCCGGGCCGGACTACCCCGGCTCGGAGTACGACGAGTGCGCTGCGAGGTGTTCGAAATCAATGGCGGTCTTCGCTAGGCGCTCGCAGGCCGATAGGTGCAGATCTGCACGCCCGTCGGAGTCGACACTTGTTCCACGAGTTCCAACGGCCGCATCGAGCCATCATCGGGGAAGAGCCGCTTGCCACCACCCAACAAGACGGGCTCGATCATCAGTAGGTATTCATCGACCAGGTCGGCAGCGATCAACTGCTGAGCGAAGTTGCTGCTGCCCATCACCAACACATTGCGGCCCGGCTGGGCCTTGAGCTTGGCGACGGCCTCGATGGCATCGCTCTCGAGCAGCGTCGAATTTTTCCATTCGAGATCGGACGGAGAGAGCGTGCGAGACGCGACGTATTTGGGGATCGAGTTCATTCGATCGGCGAACGGGTCGCCTGCCCGCTCGGGCCACGCTGCTGCCATCGTTTCCCAGGTTCGCCGCCCAAACAGCAAGGCATCGTTGGTCGCCATGCCCGCGTCCATGACCGGCCCCATCGTTTCCGGGTGGAAATACGGCATCGACCACCCTCCATGGGCGAACCCGCCGTCGGTGTCTTCCTCGGCCCCGCCTGGGGCCTGCACCACTCCATCAAGGCTCATGAACTCACTGACAACAATCCGCATTTTCGACTCCGTTCATTGGTTGCCGGATGACCGACTGATTGGCGAACATACCAACTGGTTGGTATGTTCGCAAGGGAACGGAGGAGATGACCATGATCGACAATCGATCCGAACGAGGTACAGCCAAAGCCCGACTACTCGAGGCTGCCGTCGATGTGATCCGAGCCCAGGGCTACAACGCAACGACCATCGACGACCTTTGCCGCTCGGCCGGTGTCACCAAGGGCGCCTTCTTCCACCACTTCGAATCCAAGGAAGCGCTGGCGGTTGCGGCCGCCGGACACTGGTCCGACACGACCGGACAACTGTTCGCCAACGCCGATTACCACCGCCATGACGATCCAACGGCACGAGTGTTGGGTTACGTCGACTTTCGTCGGTCGCTCATCGGCAAGGACCCGGCAACGTTCTCGTGCCTGGTCGGCACCATGACCCAGGAGGCCTTCGCCACCAACCACCACATCCGTGACGCCTGCGCCGCCAGCATCCTCGGTCACGCCGAGCGTCTCGAGGCCGACATCGAAGCGGCACTCTCCGCCAACGCCCGAGCCGATGGTGTCTCCGCTGCCAGTCTTGCCGTACACACCCAGGTCGTTCTCCAGGGCGCCTTCGTTGTCAGCAAGGCCACCGACGACCCAGCAGTCGCCATCGACAGCATCGACCACCTCCGCCGCTACCTCACCACCCAGCTCGAACCAACCGCAGTCGAACCGACCCGAGCCAATCGGAACTCGAGTTCAACCCATGCTTTTGGCGCCGTCGATCCGACTCGCGAATGACGGCATGCCCGGCGTGCCGTGAGGGCTCGGCGGTGAAGCGTCTGTCGACACGTTCGCCAACACGCCGCCTTGATCACACCCCGGCACGACCGGAACTACGGTCGTGACATGATCCGACGACTTGCGCTTGCCATCGTTGCTCTTCCCCCTCTTCGGTCAACCCGGGCTTCCCAACCGTGGTCGCCCGATTGAAAGGACCGCTGGTTGGTGTCGAACTCGGAACCGCCGACGAGGCCGCCGAGCGCGCCCTTGTCTTCGTGCTCGGCGCACCAACCGGCCCGGTCGGATTGGGGTGCCGGCTGCAGCCTCGATAGCTCTACTCGCTTTGAACGCTCCCTCACCTGGGGGAGTCTGACCGCGACCTTCCAGGGAGCGACAACGGCCGCCGCAACGTTCGCCTCGTGGGACTTCTCGGGCGAGGGAGGCGTGAAGGCTGGCGGACCAAAGTCGGTCCAGCTGCCAGGAGGTCACACCACCGGCGATCTTCTCAGCGCCATCGCTGCCTCGAACGCGGGAACCGTGGTCGCCCATGATGTCTTCGACTTCTATGACGTCGACGCGACCGACTTCCCCCTGGTGTATGACTCAGTGGCGTCAGCCGCAGCGGCTGTCGCCGTCAACGTCATCGTCGGTGGTGGGAAGTTCTGCGACTGAGCGCAGCAACGCTTCGGCGTGGTGCCGTTCTTCAGGCTTCGATGGCCGGGGGCAGGGAGAAGCCGATGCGAGCCCCGCCGAGATCGGAGTCGGTCACGATGAGTGTCCCGCCGTGTCGGTCGACGATTTCGGCGACGATCGACAGCCCCAGGCCAGAGCCAGGTTTCGAGCGATCGATTTCACGCCGGTAGAAGCGTTTGGACACGAGCTCTCGCTCCGACGCAGGAATGCCCGGTCCCGCATCGTTGACGAACACGCCTGCCGCACCGACATCGACCTGGATCGGGGCGTCGGGTGGGCTGTACTTCTCGGCGTTGTTCAACAGGTTCGTCACGGCTCGCCGCAGCGACTCTGCGTCGGCCATGACCGTGAGCGGCGACGCTTGCATGCTCACCTCGCGACCGGTACGTCGGGTGAATCGCTCCACGGTGTCGGACACGACGGTGGTGAGATCTGTCGCCACCAAGACCGGTTGTTCGTGAGAGTCGGTCGCCAGCTCGATGATCTCGGCCATGACATTGTTGAGCTCGCCCAGTTCACGTCGAACACCGGCAAGCGTCTCGGCCCTGACCTCAGGTCCGAGATCTGACGCCCGCATCAGCCATTCGACGTTGGCGGTGACACTCGTCAACGGTGTCCGCAGCTCGTGGGCGGCGTCTTGGACAAGCCGCCGTTGTTGTTCCTGTGATTGTTGCAGCGCTCCCAACATCCGGTTGAACCCGTCCGCCAGTCGGCCGACTTCGTCGCTCCCCGATGCCGCCACTGGAACGGTGAAGTCACGCGTTCTCGCGACCTCGTCGATCGTTGCGCTCAACGCACGCAGCGGGCGGGTTGTGCGTTGGGCCACGAACCAACCGGTCATTCCGGCAACGACCGCCACGACCGCCGCCACCGTCAGCACGCGGGTCTGTACGGCATCCAGAAGACCGGCGGACTCTTCGAGCGAGCGGGCAACCTGTACCGCCCCTCCACCCTGGACGTGCTTGGTGATCATTCGATACTCGGTGTCCTCGAGCGAGATCGTTCGCAGGATTTGGCGACTGTCTTGCTTCGCCAGGGCTACGTCCGATGCTTCGACTGGCAGCAATCCCCCGGTGTTGGCCACGACCTTGCCGCCACGATCGAGGACCTGAACCTCGGCATCGGGGCTCACGGCAACGACGACCCGTCCGAGGTTTTGGATATCGCGTCGGTTGCGAGGTTGGTCTCGACGCCCATCGGTCAACTCATGCGCTCGCTGCAGCAGGAACTGGTCGATCTCAGCGCCGACCTGCCGTTCGGTCGTCACGTAGGAAGCGCCGCCGACGAGAAGGGCAGCTGTCGCCGCCACGCTCGCGAACAAGACTGCCAGCCGCGCCCCGAGACCCATTCAGTCCTCCTCCCGAAACACGAACCCGATACCTCGGACCGTTTCGATCATCCGCTCGGTGCCATCGGCTTCGAGCTTGCGGCGAAGGTAGCCGACGTGGACGTCCAGTGATCTCGAAGAGTCGCCGAAGTCGTACCCCCATATTCGGTCGTACATCACCGCTCGCTCCAACACGATGCCCTTGTTGCGCATCAGAAGTTCGAGAATGGAGAACTCGGTTCGGGTGAGATCGATCTCACCGGAGGAACCGGTCAGCAACCGGCGTGGGATGTCGAGAGTGAACGGCCCGGCGGTGAATCGGTCGCTGCCGGTGTCATCGGCTCGACGCAGCAGCGCCCGCACTCTGGCGAGGAGCTCATCGAGCTCAAAGGGCTTGGTCAGGTAGTCGTCGGCCCCGGCGTCAAGACCAGCAACCCGGTCGTTGAGCTCGTGGCGAGCGGTCAACATCAGCACCGGGGTGCGGTCGCCTCGCTCCCGCAGCTTTCGACACAGGCTGAGGCCGTCGACGAATGGCATCATCACGTCGAGCAGGATCGCATCGGGCCTGTGCGCTGCGATCGCCTCGAGGGCAGCAGCGCCATCGTCGGCGATCACGACCTGATAGCCCTCATAGGTAAGGATCCGCTCGAGAGCAAGGCGGATCTCAGCGTCGTCTTCGGCGACGAGCAGGCGGTGGGTGCGTTCGTTCGGGCTCACGTTGGCTCCAAGTGCTGGTCGAGCGGTCCCTGCTCGCGGTCGTAACAGTGTTGCGCGAAACGGCGCTACTCCGGACCACACGAGGTGATCCGGAGTAGCCGACCCTGCCGCTGGCCCGTTCAAGGGCATGGCCACGCCCGCTCCAGCGTTGTCAGGCTGGTGCTCCCTCCCTGACGTGATTGACCCGGTCGGTTACCCGTGCTTCCACGTCAGCCAACCGCTCGTCGGCTTCGGCCTGGGTGAGACGTCCCTCGGTGACGGCATCGTTTATGCGCTCGGTTGCAGATTCGACCAAGGCCGCGATCACGTCGTCGACATCCACCCCGTTGGCTTCGGCGACATCCGCGATCGACTCGCCGTCGCGCATGGCGTCCCGAAGGTCGGCCCGGTCGATTCCGAGCGCTTCGATAGCTGCGTTGATTTCACAACCGCCAGGACGACCATGTCTGCCAAGACGATCAGCACCCGGGCGTTCACCTTCGAGACGTTCACCTTCGGGACGTTCGCCTTCGGGACGGTCGGCAGGTTCGGCTTCTGTCCCGCCGGTGTCGACGCTGCTTTCGACAGACTCGGCCGAAGGCGCTGACCCGTCATCGTTGCTCTGGGCTGCCGCTGCGGTTGCCGTCAGACCACCGAGAGCGAGCACAGCGAAGGCTGCGGAAAGGATCTTCTGGTTCTTCATGATGTTCTCCTTGGGAGTGACAATTGATTTCAACCATCACTCTGGAGACCCATTCACAAGGGCTCGGCAGACAAGCGGCAAGGTTCCGGCAAGATCCCAAACCGGATCAAGGGCTCCGCCAGGTCTTCTCCGTTCACATGGCGGTTCACATGGGCGGCGGGGACACCCTGAACGGGAGCGAGTCGCCTATCCGAGATCGCCGTAGGGCGGGGCCGGATCGTATTGCATGTAGCGCTGGGTCTCGAGGGCATGCTGCGGCGTTCGGATCTGGCCGACGAGCCAAAGGGCCATATCGATACCGGCCGAAACGCCCTGGCTGCTGACCACGTTGCCGTCGGCGATCCAGCGTTGGTCCCGAACGATGGTGCAGCTGCCACGGGCTTCGAGCGCGTCTTCAAACCCCCAGTGGGTACACAGGTTCCGGTCCTTCCCGAGACCGGACTCATGCAGCAACAGCGAGCCGGTGCAGACGCTCGTGACCCAGTCACAGTCGGCGCCGACCCGGGTGAGCCAACCAATGAGGTTCGGATTCTCGACCTCGCGTCGAGTGCCGAACCCGCCAGGTACGAGGACGACATCGAGGTCGGGGTGATTGTCGAAGGTGTGATCGGGCAGGATCCGCAGTCCCTTTCCGCAATTCACTGGCTCGTCGCGTTCGGCGATGGTGACGACGGTGTCGGCCGGTTGCCCTCCGTTCTCCAACAACATCGATGAAGCGGTGAACACCTCCCATGGGCCGACGAAGTCAAGCTCTTCGACGCCGTCGAAGACCAGTAGTCCGAATGTGGTCATGATTTCCTTCCGAGTTGAGGATTGGTACGAGTTGGCGACGATTCCCGGTGTGGCCTCGGCATCGGCGTTGCCGCGAATTCGGTGTCGGTGGCGCCATCGTGCACCGACTCCGCAATGGCGTCAACGACAGATGCCCCACCCATCGCGCCAAAGAAGTCTCGATCTGTTCGGTGCATCCAGTTCCTGCCATCATGCAGTCCGAGAAGACATCGCCAAGGAGACACCATGACCGCACCCAACATCGGTGACGGCTTCCGACCCGTCGCCGACCAGTCCCACGCCGACCCGATCCAATCTCGTGGACCGCTCCTCATCGCTCCCGGAAGCGTCACCAACGGCGAGTTCGGCCTCTTCGAGATCAACGTGTCACCGGGTGACTCCACGCCCAGCGCTCACTACCACACGACGTTCAGCGAGTCCTTCTATATCCTCGAAGGCCGCATCGATCTCCGACTTGGCGATTCGATTCATACCGCCGGTCCGGGAGATTTCGCGTACGTGCCCCGGTCAGGTGTCCACGGTTTCACCAACGCCACGACCGAGCCGGCCCGGATGCTCATTCTGTTCGCCCCAGGCATCGCACGCGAGGACTACTTCGCCGAACTCATCGAACTCTATTCCCGACCCGAACCACCAACCACCGCCGAGATCGACGCCGTCGCCCGGCGCCACGACCAGGTCAACCTGCGACCTGAGGACAACGGGATCCTCCAACAAGGCAACTCACAAGACTGAGCCATTCTCGCTCTCCTCAGACTGGAGCACGCCGACTGCGGCCGATCACCTCTGCGACCCAACCTCACCGATCGCGCTTGACTGCGTCGTCCTTCACCACACAAACCTCTCACAGCATCAAACTATTCGACCACTAGCATCCGCGGACGCGCCTTCATCTACTTTCAGTAGCGGAACACCCGTTCTTATCACTGTCACACCCCCTGAGTACGCTTAGGCGAGCGGAGCTCGGTCCACACAATCAAACGGGTCGAGCACAACAAGAGCGGGGAACCATGAAAACCAGCACCAAAACACCGTTGAAAGACCGTCTGCGAGACACCGCCAGAATCTGGGCTCGCAGCCAATACGAACTCGTCACTGCCGTTCGCTCCGCTCTCTAACCGAGTTGCTCGCTTGGGGCTCGCAACATCGCGTCGCTTCAGGTTGCCTGGCTTGTGCCGGGTCGAGATTTCTGAGCGCAGCGAGGAAACTCGGGTAGAGAGGAGCGCAGCGACGAACGGCTGGGTGCGTATCGGTCGTTGTCTTCGGTCCGTACCCGCATCCGCGGACGGTCTACTGTCCCGTCGTTGAGCCGATACGCATACACCTTGGAAGGCTCGATTCGGAAGACGGGGTAGAGACCTCGTCTCGTACTGGTGAGTGGAAAGACGCCGGTGTACTCGCGGCCGCAAGAGCAGGTGTTGGCGTTGCGCCTGCCGAGGACGCGTCATGTTCGTTGCCGCCATGCGTTCCGTGCGTGGTTCTCATCGCACCATGTGTTCTGTGCGTGGTTCTCATCGTCAGCGGGGGCTTTCACGCACAGAATGAGTGTGGAGGTGACGTTGACGCACAGAATGACTTGCGGTGCCGCTGTCCCCATCGGGAAGGGCCCCTGGCACCTGCGAAGGAAGCCATGGACTGCGCCGCCCCTTAGCCTCAACGCTCCGCAATACACCGACGAACTTCCAATCATGACTACTAGCTGAAGGAAGCCAGGTTCACGTATGTCAGCGAGCTCGGATGGGCGGCGAGCACAGCCATGATCGCCATGCGGCTGCGAGTACTTGGCGGATAGTCGGAGCAGGATCTGGGGGCATCGGCGGTTTCGGCGGTGCCTTACCGGGTAGGTCGGTGGCCAACAGCCGAGGAGGCGAGAGCATGAAACACATGACGACTCAGAGCGAGGCCATTGACAAGCTCGAGAGCCAAGGATTCACCGCACAGGTGCGGCTTGATGACGACGGGCGTCTCGCCGTTGGCGACACTTTCTGGACCTGCGACGAAGTAAGAGTGGTCGAAACCCTGCGCTTCGAGGGCATGTCCGATCCAGGCGATGAGGCAATGATTCTTGGTGTCAGCGGCCCTGACGGTCGAAAGGGTGTTCTGACCCTGCCCTACGGCCCCGATGTCTCGGGGCCCCAAGCAGACTCGATCCGAGCCCTGTCATCTCAACACGATTGACAACGAGGTTCATGGACCCCACTTGTCAATTGGTGCGCAGTACTCCACTTCGAGCACGCATGCCTTCGAGCACCAGGAGCAATCGGAAGGACCGACATGAAGCTGATCATCACCGAGAACATCTCACTCGACGGTGTCGTGGAGCAGAACGAGCACACCGACGAATGGTTCAGCGTGGCCAGCGGCGAAGCCGATACCTCTGACCTCGAAGCCGCGCTGTCGCAGATGATGGCTGACGAAGACGCACAGCTCTACGGACGCAAGACGTTCGAGGAGATGCGCGGGTTCTGGCCCAACCAAACCGACGACACGACCGGTGTGACCGACCACCTCAATCGTGTCGACAAGTTCGTGATCTCGACGACCATGGACAATCCAGACTGGGAAAACTCGACCGTTCTCAGCGGACCGCTGCTCGACGAAGCCCGCATCCTGAAGAACACACCTGGCTCCAACCTGGGCGTCACCGGAAGCATCAGCGTGTGTCACGCGCTGATCGAAGCAAGTGTCGTCGATGAGTACCGGCTGCTGGTCTACCCCGTCGTGGTCGGAACCGGGCGCCGGCTCTTCGAGGGCCCCTCGATCGAAACGCGGCAACTACACCTTGTCGACTCCTCACCCTTCACGTCCGGCGTCGTGCTCCTGCGATACCAGCCAGCCTGACCGTCGTTGCCCCAGGCCCGCGGGCTCGGGGCCGTCGGGGCAGATGGCTTCACCAGCCGGTCATGCCGAGCTTCCCACTCACTCCGTGGGCTGAATCCACGACGTGGCGGCACGGCGGCGGGGGCCTCACATCACTGGCCGAGGCCCCCGCCGCGGACCTCACATCACTCGCCGTTGGCGTTGAGCGTTACCTCGGTCGGTTTGTAGTCGCTACCGGTCAGATCGGCGGCGGCGCCGACCAGGGCGATTGCCTCGGTGACGATGTCGTTGGTGAATGCGCCCTCGGTCGGCGGAGCAGTCAAGACGGTCGCCCCATCGAGGTTCGGGGTGCTCTGGCTGATCTCGACCGTACGGTCCCAGTCGGCCTCGTTGATGACACCGACGCCGTCGGCGGATGGCCAGATCAGCTTGTTGACCTCATTCATCATCCACTGCTGATGGCTGGCACCGAGCGTCGAACCGGCATCGGTGACGATGGTGGCGCAGGATTCGACGTTGTCGCGGCAGTAGGCCCAGCCTTGTAGCGACCCGGCAACAAATCGAACCGCTTGATCACGGTAGGCATCGTCGCTGGTCAGCCTGGCGGCATCAGCCCAGATGGAGTCCTGCAACATGCCGACGCCAACCTCTTCGTAGTTGACCACGTTGAAGTCGGACGGCTGGTAGAGCTCACCGGTATCGGGGTTGGTGGCCTCGAGCACCTGGGCGTACTCGTTGTAGGTCATCGCCTCTGCGGCGTCGATCTCCCCTTCGAGGAGCGCAATCATGTCGAACTGCTGACCGACAAGCGTGACATCGGCAGCTGGATCGAGCCCAGCCTCGCCGAGGGCAGCAAAGATCTCGTACTCGTTGCCAAAGCCCCAGTTACCAATGGTCCGACCTTCGAAATCGGCAGGCGACGTGATGCCGGCGTCAACGAAGCTGACCTGCAGCGTTCCCGAGCGGGCGTAGATCTGAGCGATGTTGACGATGTCGGCTCCGGCCTCGCGTGTCTGGAGTGCCTTCGGCACCCACGCGATGGCGAAGTCGGCGTTGCCGTTTGCCAGCTCGGCCTGAGGAACGATCTCGACCGCACCTTCCTTGATCTCGACCTCGAGGCATTGGTCGGCGTAGTAGCCGTTCTCGAGTGCGGCGTAGTACCCGGCGAACTGAGCCTGGGTGAACCACTGGAGCTGCAGACTCACGCTGTCCATGCTTTCGCAGTCGGCCGCGGACTCACCGCCATCGCTGCTGCCACTCTCGCTTTCGGCACTCTCGCCGCCGCCGTCACTTCCGGCACCGTCACTTCCGGCACTCTCGCTGCCGCCGCCGTCACTTCCT
>RCMY010001562.1_pt1 | contig 23802 bp, 21 predicted proteins | sample 2041341 | NCBI WGS metagenome assembly RCMY01 (sample SAMN09708234, study PRJNA481090) | Marine sediment metagenome, whole genome shotgun sequencing project.
CTCGACGGCGAGCTGGTCACGTGCCAGTGGCACAACTGGAAGTTCAGCGTGACCGATGGATCATGCACCCAGGGCGAGGAAGCGGTGCGCACCCACGGTGTGACGATCAGCGATGACGGGGCCGTGAGTGTGACGGTCCGCCGCCCCGACCCCGCAGCGTTGGTTCCCCAGCTGAAGGCGAGCCTGCTGCACGGTATCGAGCGGAACTACGTCGGCCAGATCTCGCGCGACGTGATCCGGCTCCTCAAGGCCGGCGCAGACCCGGTCGATCTCGTGTGGATCGCTGTCGAGTACGGAGCACCACGAGCAGAGGACGGCTGGGGCCACACGATCGCGTCGGCGACGGACTGCCTGTCGATGATCGATCTCCACGAGGGTGACCAGCGAGCTCTGCCGGTCGTCCAGGCGATTGCGGGAATCGCGGAGGTGGAGCGCTGGCGACCGGTCAACGAACTGCCGCCGCCCGCCGACGGTGGGCCGTTCCGCTGCGCCGACTTCCGTCTGGCCGTGGAGGACGAAGACCTCGTCAGCGCGCAGGCGATGCTCGGCGCGGCGCTCGCCGCCGGCGCTGGTCGCGCCGAAATCGCCGCATGGTTCGGTGCCGTGGTCAGTGATCATCTGCTGTCCTACGGGCACGGTGCGATCTATGCCCAGAAGGCGTTCGAACTGCTCGACGTCGTCGGCTGGGACCGGGCGCCGCTCGTGCTCGGTCACCTGGTGCCGACGCTGGTCTACGGCACGCGCGAGGACCTCCTGCCCTACGCCCGCCCGTTCATGAAGGTCGTGCAGAGGGTGGAACTCGAAGAACTTGCGAGCGTCGCCATCGACCCGGCGTGGATCGGTCGCGACGCACTGGTCGAGGTGCTGTTGGCGGGCGACCGCGCTGCCGCCGCTGCCGGCGCGATCGCCGCACTGGAAGTCGGCGCCGGTGTCGACGGCGTACTCGATGCCTGCGTGCTGGCCGCCAGCGAACGGATGCTCCGATACGACACCGACGGCGAGTTCGACTTCTCCGACGATTTCGGGTGGCTCGACATCACCCACGGCCTGACCTACGCCCACGCCGGCCGCTGGCATCATCGTGAGGCGGTCGCACGGCACGGGTCGACGACGACCGACACGGTGCGACTTGCTCTGCACTGTGCGTTCTTGGCGAACTGGACGGGGCGGCACGAGTGGCACACCTCAGTCGGCGAGACGGAGCGCATCGAGCTGTCAGAGTCGATCGCAGAGGCCGGAGCGGACCTCCAGCGACGTGCTCTGCTGGACGGCACGAGTGCCTTCATCGTTGCCGCCCATGCGGTGAAGACGAGCAGCGCAGCGACTCGCGAAGCTCTGCGCCTCGAGATCGATGTGCCGTTGCAGGCTGCCGCCCGGTTCATCGACGCCCCGAAGCTCGAGCGGTTCGTCGCCCGCACCGTGCAGGTGTCGCTGGACTTCTTGAACGGTCGGACTCAGCGTGACTGAGCCTCGGCGATTCAGCGTTGGAGCATGCCGTACGCATACGTGGGTGTGAGCTTCAGGAGGAGGCGCCGATCGTCGACCATCGCCTGTCGATACTCTGCCCAATCGCTGTGCTCGCCTGCCACCGACCGGTAGTAGGCGACCAGCTGTTCCGTGGTCTCGTCATCGGGCGCAGCGGCCACCGGCGTCAGCTCGACATCGGCCTCGATGACGACGTAGGCCCAGAAGTCGTCACGGTTCACGTGCAGACTGGCCCGCGGATCACGCCGAAGGTTGGTGGTCTTGGCACGGCCGTCGGTGACCGAGATCAGGATCTTGCCGACGTCGGCACCCGTTCCGACGGTGTAGGCGATGTTCGACGACTGCGGCCGCCCGTCGGACTTGAGGGCGATGAGCATGCCGTTGCGCTTGTCGGCGACGAACTCGAGGGCGTCGGAGATCTGCATGTCGATGACAACCGGCCGGCCCGTCGTTCTGTTCCGGCCGTGAGCACGGGCAGTGCCTTCGGCAACCATGCGTCAAGCGTGCTGAGTCAAGAGACCTTCGAGGTCGGCTTGCAGCGAAGGGTGAACGTCGGACATCTGGACACCCGTTTCCGAGAGGATGTTCATTGCTCCGAGCCGACCGCGATCACCGTCGAGGTGCCACGTGGCAGCGAGTTCGGCCACCAACTCGCCGTACGCCGCTGACTCCAACTGTGTGAACGCTTCGAGGTGGACGACGTCGTTTCCGAAACGCTTCTTCGCGCGGGTGTACCGAGCGACGTGAGTTTTCGCGCCGACAGTTCCGGCTGCGGCGTCGACGATGACCAGTTCCAGGCAGAGCAGCGCATCGCTCGGCGCGTCTTCGACGGTGATCGTGGTGTCGGCGACATACCCAAACGAGCAACAACCCGTGAGTGGCACCAGCGCGCCCAGAGCCGCCCGGCGACCGGCGTCGTCCCAACGTCTACTGACGACCATTTCGGCGACAGCGAGCACCTCGCCGTCACGGCATGCGATCACGAACTCGGACCGAGGGCCGCCCTGGCCAGCCCAGTGGGATGCGACATCGGCTGCGACGGCAAGAAGGATCGGATCGCTCATGCATGTGCTATCGGCAAGAGTCGGAATGAGGTTGAATCCGCTTCGCAGGATCGGCGACGACGTCGGTTGTCGTTCAGTCGATGTCTTGGCGCGCGAGACGCCAGGACGCCACGGTGAGCGCAGCGACGGCTGCGACGAGCGGGACGATGATGCCGGTCGTCTGGGAGAAGTCGGCGAGATCGAGGTCGATGCCCGTGCGGTCGACGATGATCGAGCGGGTGTACTTGCGGATCGCGAAACGAGCCACGCCGGCGCCTCCGAGAGCGATGAATCCCTCCCAGATCAAGATGTACGCGAGGCCCCACACGATGACGCGGCGGAGTGCGACACCGAGCATCGTGAAGATCGCGCAGTATGCGACGACGGCGACGACACCGGCGATGATCGTCGCGGCGACGAGGCCGCCACCGGCGCCGGTCAGGGCAGCGGCGGCAACGACAGGCACGAGTGTGATCGGCGCCGTCAGCGTGACTGCGGCAGCGAACGCACCGACGACGATGGGCCAGCGATCCATCGGGCGAAGCCACAGGTAGATGAGCGTCTTGTCGTCGCGGAGGTCACCGATCGCTGCGCCGCCGAAGACGAGGGAGACCACGGGGATGATCACGGCGAAACCGAGCCCGGAGATCAACCGGACACCGGCCTCGAGGTCGGCGTCGGCCCTGCCCAGTGCGAAGCCTGCGACGGTCACGACGAGCGCCAGAGCAGTGAGTGCGATGATGCGGCCTCGGCTCGTCAACTGTCGCAGGACGACGCGATAGCTGAGTGTCAGTGCCGGCCATGGCGACACCGACCGGGATGGTGTTGCGGCCGATTCGGGTGTGACGGTGCGGTTCATCGGCCCTCCACGAGGTAGCGGAACACGGACTCGAGGTCATCGTCGAGCGGCGCGACCTCGGTGACGCGGACGCCGACATCTTGAGCCAGCGGCACGAGGCGGCGGCCGAATGCATCTGCGTCGATGGTGTCGATGGTGAGCTGGGTCGGCTCGATCGACACGGCGTTCACCAGGCCCTGATCGACCAGCGCGGTCGCCAAGCGGCGCGGGTCAGATGCGCCGATACGAATGCGCAGCGGACGATCGTCCATCAACCCGCGCAGGTCGCGGTAGTCGCCGCTCGCGATCAGTCGGCCCTGGGCGATCACGAGAACGCGTGACCCGAGACGGGCCACCTCGTCGAGGACGTGGCTGGAGACGAGGACGCAGCGACCCTCGTCACCGAGGCGATGGAACAGCGCGATCATGTGGCGTCGCTGGACGGGGTCGAGGCCGGTGAGGGGTTCGTCGAGGATCAGGACCTCCGGGTCGTTGACGAGCGCGCAGGCCACTTTGACCCGCTGACGCATGCCCTTGGAGAACGCGCCGACCGGCTTCGTTCCAGTGTCGGCCAACTCGACATGACGCAGGGCGTCCAACGCTGCAGCGACCGGGTCATCGACGCCGTGGCTCTGGGCCGAGACGGTCACCATCTGGGTGGCACTGAGGTGATCGAACAGCGCATCCTGCTGCGGGACGAGCGAGAGGCGGCCACGCACCGCGCGGTCGGTTCGGGGATCTGCACCCAGCACGCTCACCTGCCCGTTGGATGGGGGAGTGAGTCCACACATCATGCGGAACAGGGTCGACTTGCCCGCGCCGTTCGGGCCCAGCAGAGCAGTGACGCCCGGCCCGATCGAGAAGCTGACGTCGCTGACAGCGACGACGGCCCCGAAGAACTTCGACGCAGCACTCACCGCGATCATGCCAGCGACCTGAGGTGCAGCCGGGTCGGGTTGACTCCACGCCGCCGGAGATGGCGGTGGGGGGAGCATGCTCATCGTGCGACCACCAGTCGCGAGTAGCGCCACGCGACGATGCCGAAGCCGCCGAGGGTCCAGGCGACGTTCACCGCGATGACGGCGACCGTCGACACGGCGGGGAAGTTCCCGCTCTCGCCGAAGATCCGGAAGACGAGCTCGAACGGCATCGAGAACACATCGATCAGGCGCCAGTTCTCCGACAGTTCGGCACCGTCGACGAGTGCTCCAGAAAGGATCGGCGTGGCGAGCACGATGAGCACGACGCCGATCGCAGCGAACGCTCGGCGATCGGTCAAGGACGAGGCAGCCATCGAGATCGCAGTGAGTGCCGCCGACACCGCCGCGCCGGACAGAATGATTCGGAGCAGCACCACCAACCAGTTTCCGAAGCCGTCCGGGCCCGAGCCGTCGAAGGTGTAGCCGAGCAGCACCAGGATCGGCGGGCCGAGTGTGACGAGGCCGAGGGTGATGATGACCGCCAACATCTTGGCGGCGAGGTACGTGCCGCGGTGGAGCGGGGTCGACAGATACATCGCCAGCATCCCGTTGCGTCGATCGGCGACGAGGACCTCGGGTGCGACGAGTGCAGCGAACAGGACGATCGCCGACGTGATGAAGCCGTAGTACTCCGGGTAGCCCGGCCCGTCGACGATGCCCGATGGGATGAGGACGGCGAGACCGATGAAGACGATGGCGGGTACGTAGGCGATTGCGACCGAGATGACCGGGAAGACTTTGTTCTTGGCCGGCCGGCCGAGACCCAGCGTCGAGCGGATGGCCTGCCAGGTGACGCTGCGAATTGCGCCCGGGACACCGGAACGCTCACCGTCGTACCGCTGGAACCCGCGGGCAGCGATCTGTGCGTCATCTGGTGTGTCGACGGAACTCATCGGGCGAGGTCCGCGCTGGGCTGTTGTCCGTTGGGTCGCGGCTCGCCGGCTTCGGCGGTGAAGATGTCGTCGAGCGTGCGACGGCGCGGTGCGAGTCGCCGTAGGCGCGCCTCGGCCTGAGCGACGGCGAGGCCGACGAGGTCGAACAGGTCGTCGTCGTTGCGGCCGGTGACGACGAGCACCATTCCGACCCGGTCGACGATCGCTCCGGCCGCCTCGAGTTGGTCGACGACCTGGGTGACGGCGTTCGGTCGGTCGTCGACCTCGACGAGTTCCAGTTCGACCCCGCCCGATGCGCCGGCCAACTCATGCATCGAGCCCTGCGCAACGAGTCGTCCCTGGTCGAGTGCGACGACGTGATCGCAGACCCGCTCGACCTCTTCGAGCACGTGTGACGAGAGCATCACGTCGATCCCGAAGTCGCGATGGACCTGCACGATGATGTTGAGCATCTCGTCGCGCTGTACGGGGTCCAGCCCGTCGGTCGGCTCATCGAGCACGATGAAGCGGGGCGCAGCCGCGATGGCCTGGGCCAGCTTGACGCGCTGGCGTTGGCCGGTCGACATCGTCCCCAATGCGCGGAATCGCTCTTCGCCGAGACCCACCAGGTACAGCGAATCGCTCGCCCGAGTGCGGGCCTCGTCGCGCGGCAACCCCTTCACTTCAGTCAGGTGCCGAACGAAGTCGTAGGCGCGCATGTCGTCGGGCAGCACGTTGCGTTCGGGGCCATAGCCGATCTGGGCCCGAAGCTCGGGGCCATCGGATGACGGGTCGAGACCGAGGACGCGAATCGTGCCGGCCGACGGTGTCAGCAGGCCGAGCGTCAGTGAGATCAGCGTGGTCTTGCCCGCGCCGTTGGCTCCGACGAGGCCGGTGACTCCGGACGGGATCTGCAGGTCGAGCCGATCAAGGGCGAGCGTCGAGGGGAACTGCATGACCAACCCCTGCGTCTCGATGATCGATGTCATGGAACCAGTGTGGCGGAACGGCAGTTGCACGACGCCAGCCGAAAGGATGGTTTCCGTCAGCCCGAAGGGTGACGGGCCAGATGGGGCCGGGCCCCAGGCGGGCCTGGGGGACTCCCCGGATGGCGAGTGCGACACCCTTGCCTCAAGATGAGTGCATGGAGAACACCACGCCGGTCACCGCCTCGAAACGGATCTCGCCCCACGCCATCTGGTTCGCACTGCCGGTCACGGTGTTCATCGGCTTGGTCGTGGCGGCCGGCCGGACGAAGCCGACGCCTGGCGTCTGTAGCGGGATCGGGTGGGGATGCGAGCTCAGCGGGTCAGACGCTGCAGCGGTCGCTGCGATCCTGCTCGCCCTCCCCGCCGTGTGCGTCCTGCTCGCCGGCCATGTCGTGATCGCCCTCGTCCAGCGTGTGCGCCGCAACGCCGACTCCTCGACTCCGACTCAGTCGGACGAGCTGTGCTGAGCCAGGTCGGCAATGGCGTCGTCACGCATCTCGACCTTGCGGATCTTGCCGGTGACCGTCATCGGGAACTCCTCGACGATGCGGACGTGGGCGGGCACCTTGAAGTGGGCGATCCTGCCGGCGCAGAATTCCTTGACGCTCTCGAGGGTGGGGGTCGCGGCTCCCTCGGTGCTCGCCGGGATGATGCACGCCATCACCGCCTCGCCGTACTTGGCATCCGGCACACCGATCACCTGGACATCGCCGATGTCGGGGTGGCCGGACAGGAACTCCTCGACTTCACGCGGGTAGATGTTCTCGCCACCGCGGATGATCATGTCCTTGATGCGGCCCACGATGTTGACATAGCCGTCGTCGAACATGATCGCGATGTCGCCGGTGTGCATCCAGCCCTCAGCATCGATCGACCCTGCAGTCTTGTCCGGCTCGTTCCAGTAGCCCTGCATCACCGAGTAGCCGCGGGTGCAGAACTCGCCGCGCTCACCTCGGGGCAGCGTCTCGCCGGTGGCCGGGTCGGCGATACGCACCTCCACGTGTGGATGGGCGACGCCGACGGTCTGGGTCTGGTGAGCGAGGGTGTCGCCGACCGGGGTCTGGCACGACACCGGCGACGTCTCGGTCATCCCGTAGCAGTTGGTCACGTCGGCCATGTGCATCTTCTCGATGCAGGCAACCATCGTGTCCTCGGGACACAGCGACCCGGCCATGACGCCGGTGCGCAGACTCGACAGGTCGAAGTCGTCGAAGTCAGGCAGTGCGAGTTCGGCGATGAACATGGTCGGCACTCCGTAGAGCGCGGTACACCGTTCCTGTTCGACGGCGCGCAGCGTGGCGGCCGGGTCGAAGGCGTCGCCGGGGATGACCATGCATGCGCCGGTGGAGACACAGCCGAGATTTCCCATCACCATGCCGAAGCAGTGGTAGAAGGGTACGGGGATGCACAGCCGGTCTTCGTGGGTGAGCTGCTGGCCGCGAGCGACGTTGTGGCCGTTGTTCAAGATGTTGCGGTGCGTGAGCGTCGCCCCCTTGGGGAAACCCGTCGTGCCCGACGTGTACTGGATGTTGATCGCATCATCGGGACCGAGGTCTGCGGCGATGCGGGCGAGGTCGTCGTCGGTGACGGATTCGGCGCCGGCGCACAGTTCGTTCCAGTCGTCGTCCCAGAAGAAGACCGCCCGTTCGAGGTGCAGGCATTCATCGCGGGTCGCTTCGACCATCGACCGGTAGTCGGAGGTCTTGAACGCCGGCGCCGCGACGATCCATCGGCACTCGGACTGATTGAGGGCGTACGCGAGTTCGTGGGTGCGGTACGACGGGTTGATGTTGACGACAATGACACCGATCTGCGCTGTGGCGAACTGGACCAGGGTCCACTCGGCGTAGTTCGGACTCCACAGGCCGACGCGGTCACCGGCGCACAGACCGGCTGCCGACATCCCTCGCGCGAGCGCCGTCACTCGGTCGCCGAACTCTCGGTAGGTCCAGCGGATGTCCTGGTGGACTGACACGAGCGCCTCCCGTTCACCGTGGTCGCTGACTGTCCGGGCGAGGTTCGCGCCGATCGTCTCGTCGAGCAGCGGTGTGTCCGTCGGCCCTGCGGCGTAGGCGAGTTCGGTCATGGCTGGAGACCCCCAAGTGATCAGCGTCGGTCGAGACGACAGTCTCGCGCAGCGCCGATCCTTCCGTGTCAGGCGGGGTGCCAGGCGTGTGTCATGCGAGGCCTGAGCCGTGTGGTCATCGTGGGAGCGTCGAGTCGCCCCGAAAACCTACGACGCCCGATCACCTGGGGGGAGGTGTGATCGGGCGTCGGTTGGATTACTACGTGAACATCAGGTCTTCGACGCTCGGGGGGAATTGGATGAAGGAATCGCCAAGAAATCTGCGGTCAAACGTCGAGAGGAAGAATTTCTTTTCCGGTCTCCTCGTGCGACGGTGACGACGGTACGGCGTCGGAGCTCATGCTCGACGAGCCTTGGACACGCAGCCGACGTCCGACCGCCAGGGGGAGGGTGCGGTCGGACGTCGCTGTGCGTGAACACCATCAGTTCGGTGCCGGAGCGGAACTGGATCACATCGATGTCGGAAAAGATCGCAGCGCTGCGATTCGATGCCGCTCGGTGTGACGCCGCTCGGAGTACCGCCGGTCGACCGATTGTCAGGGGGTTGCTGCTCGTCAGTCCGCTGATGCTGCGGCTCGGGCCCCGTCGATCTTGGCGCTCGTGAGGCGAGGTGCGGCGAAGAAGAAGAGTGCGACGTTGAGGGCGCCGGCGATGAAGAACGGCATACGCAGTGCCAGGTCGCGCGAGCCGTAGATGTCGGTCACGAAGACGGTCAGACCTCCGAGGGCGGCACCGATCGGCATCATGCCCCAGGCAAAGAAGCGGTAGACGCTGTTGACCCGACCGAGCAGTTCGTCCGGGATGATGGTCTGGCGCAGGCTCACCGTGATCACGTTCCAGAGCACCGCGAGCAGCATGAAGATCGCGAACATCGCCCACACGAACAACCAGCTGTTCGCGAATCCGATGGCGAACGTCGTGGCGCCGCCGACGAGCAGGGTGAGCCAGAGCGATGGGCCCGATCCGATCTTCTTGGCGATCCGCGAAGCCGTCCACCCGCCGATGGCGCCGCCGATGGCGCCACCGGTCTCGAGCAGCGCGAACTCGGTCGGTGAGGTGTCGAGGACCTCCTGTGCGAACAGCACCATGGTGGCGGTCGACATCGTGCCGAGCATGTTCAGCAGGCCGAGGATGATCGCCATCGGTCGGAGCAGGTCGTGGCTCCACAGCCAACGGAATCCGACTCGCAGTTCCGTCGTCCACGACGCCTGATCCTCGGTCGAGCTCTTGGGCAGCTTCTTCGTCGCCGGGATCAATGCGATGAGCGCTGCTGAGACGAAGAACGTGCCGGCGTCGACGAAGAACGGCACCGAGAACGCCGCGACCAGGAGAAGGGCTCCGAGGGGTGGGCCGGCGAAGGTGTTGCTCACGAGTTCGGCACTCCAAAGGCGACCGTTCGCCTTCTCGAGTTGGTCGGCGTGGACGATGGCCGGCATGAAGGTCTGCGCCGAGTTGTCGTAGATCACCTCGGCGAAACCGAGCAGCAGTGTGGCGATCAAGACCATCGAGTACAGGAAGGCGTCGGTGCCGAGCACTGCACCGGCGTCGACCTCGTCGGGGCCGGGGAGCACGCCCTGTTGGCTGAGTACGACGAACGCGACACCGAGCGTGAGTGCGGCGCGCAGCACGTTGGCCGTCATCATCAGGGTTCGGCGGTCGTAGCGGTCGGTGATGACGCCGGCCGGCAGGCTGAACAGCAGCCACGGGAGGCGCTGGACCACACCGACGAAGGCGATCAGTAGCGGGTTGCGGGTGACTGCCGACGCCAGCCACGGGTAGGCGATGATGCCGATGCCATCGCCGAGGTTGGAGATCGTGCTCGCACCGAACAGCTTGAAGTAGTTGCTTCCCAGGCGGTCCTTCGGCAGGGCGGCGCGACGCCGCGCTTCTTCGCTCTGCGGTGCCTTCGACGATCCGTCGGCAGGGCCAGCCTCAGCCCTGTTGTTGTCAGCAGCACTGGTGTCGTCAGCCCTGGTGTCGCCGCTCACGATGGGTCTCCTTCGGGTGTGCCGTCGGCATCGGCCGGTACCGGTGGGAGCGTCGGATGGTCGGTCGGGTACACGGCGGCGACGAATCCGTAGACGGTGTCGCCGTCGCGTTCCAGTGTGGAGAACTCGTCGGCGAGATCTGCGACGCGTTTCCAGAACTGCTCGCGGCTGGCCTTCGGAATGCGGGCGTGGCGGATCGTCGACTGCATCTTGTCGTCGACGGTCTCGACGGCTTCGTTGTGCGCTTCGACGAGGAAGCTGCGTGTGCGGGCGCCCGCGGGCAAGGCGCCCTCACCGATGATGATCACGCGCCCGACCCGGCCGTAGAAGCGTTCGTCGATCGCGCGCACTCTGCGAGTGCGGACGACCCGCAGGAAGCCGACCTCGACGAGTTGGTCGACGTGATACGCCATGGACGACTTGGGTCGATCGAGCGCCGCCGCGAGCTCGGTCACCGTGGCGGCGCGGTCCATCACCAACGACAGGATCTGGTTGCGGAGCGGGTCGGCGATCGCCCTCAGTTGTGCCGGGGTGTCGGCGTGGACCTCGGGAGCGAGGTCGTAGTCAGGGGCCATTGCGGCAGATTATCCGAGATGTTTCGAATGATCCAGAATAGTCGGACGTTCGGCACAGTGGTTGGCACAGTGGACTGAATGGTGGTCGGTGAGCGGAGCCGTCGGAGTGTGTCAGTTCTGGGAGACGCGTCCCCGCATGGCAAGGCTGGCGAGGCTGAAGCTGATCGTCGCGAGGATCGCAATCGCGCCGAGTCCCTTGGCGAGGGTGTCCCACTCCCAGCCTTCGGTGATGAGGCTGCGCAGGCCGTCGAGTACGTAGGTCACCGGGTTGTAGGTGGCAATGGTGGAGAGCCAACCGGTGAGTGCTTCCTTCGGGAGGAACGACGTGGTCAGGAATGCGAAGGGGAAGAACAGGATGAAGCTCGAGTTCACCGCCGCCGGGTTGCCGGTCTTCAAGGCAATTGCGTAGGGGAAGCCGGCGAAGGCGAGACCCCAGAGTGCGCCGTAGAAGAGGAAGACGATCATGCCCAAGATGCCGGTCGTGAAGCTGACGCCGAGGACCAGGCCGAGGAGCAACACGGGTACGGCGAGCATCATCACGGCCATGAGATCAGCAGCCATGAGGCCCAGCAGGAGCGCAGGACGTCGGATCGGCGTCAGCAGCAATCGGTCGAAGTAACCGCCCTGGATGTCGGTGACCAGCGCGCTGGCGCGGGACACGCCGGTGACGGCGAAGATGATCGACACCGGGAGCTGGAACGCCTTGAAGTCGACCACGACGCCGGACTGCTCGGCGAAGTCCTGCAGGGCGCCGATGTTCACGACGAAGAAGAACACCGGGACGATGAGTGCCGGAATGAAGAACTCGGGTTCGCGGAACACGCCGCGGCACGCACGCTTGGCCACGGTCTTGAGGTCGTGGAGAACCGACGACTTCCGAGCGAGTGGCTGGTGCTGCCCGGGCGATGTCGGCGTGGTTGCGGTGGTGGTGGCGGTCATGACGAGGCACCTTCCTGGTCGTCGTACGTACTCGCGTGGCTTTCGGCGAGGTGTGAGCCGGTGACCTGGAGGAACACGTCGTCCAGCGTCGGCGTCCTCAGCGTGAGCGATTGCACCGTCACGCCGCTGCCCTTGAGTGCGACAGCCACGTCAGCGATCACCGAGGCGCCGTTCGCTGCCGACACCGTCAGGGAGTCACCACGCTTCTCGACACTCGTGACGCCGTTGAGCGCTCGCAGCTCGGGCTCGATCGAGGCTGTATCGCCTTCGACTTCGGCAACGATCACGTCGTTGCCGATGCCCTGCTTGAGCGCCGTCGGTGTGCCTTCGACCTCGAGTTTGCCGCCAGCGATGATGCCGACACGGTCGGCCAACTCGTCGGCCTCTTCGAGGTACTGGGTGGTGAGGAAGATCGTCATGCCCTCCTCCCGGTTGAGCTTGCGCACTTCGGTCCACACGGCAGTACGGCTTGCAGGGTCGAGGCCGGTCGTCGGCTCGTCGAGGAACAGGATCTGCGGCTTGTGGATCAGCGACATCGCGAGGTCGAGGCGACGCTTCATGCCGCCCGAATAGGACTCGACACGATCGTCGATCGCGTTGCCGATGTCGACGAGGCCGATCACGTCGCCCATCCGCTGCCCGATGTCGGCCTTGTTGAGTCCGTACAGCTCGCCCTGGAGGTGCAACATCTCTCGACCGGTCTGCTTGCCGTCGATTGAGGAATCCTGCAGGGCGACGCCGATCCGCAGCCGGATGTCGCCGGACTGCGTCGCCACGTCGAAGCCGGCAACGGTGGCCTTGCCCGAAGTCGGAGCGAGCAGTGTGCAGAGCATCTTCACCATGGTCGACTTGCCGGCACCGTTGGGCCCGAGGAACCCGTAGATCTCGCCGGGCTCCACCGCCAGGTCGACGCCGGCAACGGCCTCGTTGTTCCCGAAGACTCGACGGAGTCCGTGGGCTTCGATTGCTGCGCTCATCTCGTGCCTCTCATTGCTGCTCGTTCACCCATCGCTCGAGTTCGTCGATCTCCGACACCCCGTCGTGAGCGTCGAGGACGATCCTAGAGATACGCGCTCACAGAGTTGTGTGGTGTTTGCTGCGTCGCCAGGTCGGCGGTCAGGGGACATGGCGAGGCGGTGAGGCGTTCCCCCGCATTCGGTCGTTGCCGCTCACCGGCTGGCGTCAGCGGACATCGGCGGGTCGAGTTTCACTCGCGTCCGAGTTCGGTGGCGCCTGCGGCCTCGTGGTCGATGTCCTGGTCGGTGTCGAGGTCGACGGTGACGCGGACCAGTTCGCCCTGGTACGGGTTCGGCCCGAGGTGGCGGCCGGTGCCGTCGTAGTCGGCAACGGTGGTGCCACGGTCGAGTCCGATGTCGAGACCGGACCAGGAGATCATCAGCCAGAAGATCTGGTCGGTCTCCATCCGGCCCGCGGGTTCACCATCGATCAGCAACGTGCCGACACCGTGGGGGAACGGTCCGTCGCCGGTGCGTTCCATCCGGAAGCCGAGTGTGGTCGCCTCGGCGGGTACGGGGCGGTCGGAGGTGACCAGCTGATGGGTGCCGCCGATGTTGAGGTCGTGGACGAGCAGGCCGTCGCGCACGAACAGTGAGTAGCCGCACGTTGCGTCGCCGTGGGCGAGGAGGACGCCGTCGGCGTTGCCGGCTCCTCCGGACGGGTTGACGTAGGCGGTGATCTCGTAGCTCCGGCTGCGGAGGTCCGGCGCCACGTCGGAGGGTACGTGGCCCATCCCGGACCAGAACGTGAAGTTGGTCCGGCCGCCGGCATGACGTTCGGCGTTCTCCGCGAACCGTTCGCCGAAGCGGTCGTCGAGCGGCAGGACCTGGTTGGCTCGCGCCTGCTCCCACCACGCAGCTTGGAGGGCGGCGAGCCGCTCGGGCTCGGTGTCGGCGAGGTCGTGGTGCTCGTTGAAGTCGGTGCTGAGGTCGTACAACTCCCACGAGTCGTCATCGAAGGACGTGCCGGGCCAGTGGTAGGCGACGGCTTTCCAACCGTCCTGCCAGATGCCGCGATGGCCGAACATCTCGAAGTACTGCTCGGCCTTGCCGGTCTCGGCATCGGGTTGTTCGAGGGTCGAGGCGAAGCTGACGCCGTCGACGATCGGCCGGTCGGCCTGATCGACACCGAGCAGATCGAGCACCGTGGGAACCACGTCGTTGACGTGGCAGAACTGGTGGCGCAGGCCACCGCCATGTGTCGCGCCGAGCAGTCGCTGTGGTGCGGCGATGACGAGTGGGTCGCGGACGCCGCCGCCGTGGGTGTTCTGCTTGTAGCGCTTCAACGGGGTGTTGGCGGCCATCGCCCAGCCGTGCGGGAAGTTCGAGTGCGTGTCCGGTCCGCCGATGTCGTCGATGCGAGCGAGCTTGTCGTCCATGGTCTCCTTGACCATGTTGAACGGCGCCATCGCGTTGACGAAGCCGAGTGGGCCACCCTCCTGGCTGGCGCCGTTGTCGGACATGACCATGACGATGGTGTCGTCGAGCAGGCCGGTCTGTTCGAGTGTGTCGAGGAGGCGACCGAGGTGCTGGTCGAAGTGGTCGAGCATCGCCGCGTACGCGCCGGCGAGGCGGGCGAAGAGGCGGTGCTCGTCGGCGGAGTGCTCGTCCCACGGCTTCACGCCCAGGTTGCGGTCGGGGAGCTCGGTATTGGCGGGAACGATGCCGAGCCGTTGCTGCTCGGCGAGTCGGTCGGCGCGAGCCTCGTCCCAGCCCTTGGCGAAGACCTCGGCGTAGTGGTCGATCAATTCGACGGGGGCCTGGTGGGGCGCGTGGCAAGCGCCGGGTGCGAGCAGCACGAACCAGGGGATGGTCGGAGTCGTGGCCTCGTGGCTGGTGACGTAGCCGATGGCCTGGTCGACCAGATCTTCGGTGAGGTGGTAGCCGGATGCGTGGTCGCCGCCGGCAGCGATGTGGGTGTTGTCGCGGACGAGTTCGGGGGAGTACTGGTCGGTCTCGGCATCGAGGAATCCGTAGAAGCGGTCGAAGCCTCGCCCGAGTGGCCAGCCGTCGAACGGGCCGGTCGGCCCGGTCTCGGTGAGGGGCGTGCAGTGCCATTTGCCGACCATGTAGTTGCGGTAGCCGAGCGGACGGAGCATCTCGGAGAGCAGTGTCGCGTCGGTGGCGATCTTGCCGCGGTAGCCGGGGTAGCCGCTGTCGAAGTTGGCGAGGCAGCCCATGCCGACGGCGTGATGGTTGCGTCCGGTGTGCAGTGCAGCCCGGGTCGTCGAGCACATCGCCGTCGTGTGGAAGCCGGTGTAGCGCAGGCCGGCATCGGCGAGGCGGTCGATGTTCGGCGTGTTGATCTCGGAGCCGTAGCAACCGAAGTCAGCGAACCCGACATCGTCGAGCAGCACCATCAAGACGTTGGTCCGGCCGGCCGGGGGAGTGGGTGCCGCCGGCCAGTGCGGCGAGGAATCCGCCACCGTCGTCCCGATCGTCCCCCCGAAGTCGCCCATCGCCCGACCGTAGTGACCCCACAAAGTTACGCCGGGGTCAGACCCCACCGTAACTTTGTCAGCTGGTGCCGTTGGCCAGGCGCTCGGCGTACTCGTGGCCGGTGATGGTGCCGCCGGCTGCCTCGGCGTCGCCTTGCTGGGCGCTCGGCAGGAACGGTTGGATCATGTCGATCCGCTTCCATGCTGCAGTGGGCTGGTTGCCGTCGGCGTCCGGCACGTAGTCCGAGGCGGCGATGCGCTCGTGCTGGTGGATGTAGCGGGCGCAGTTCGGGAAGGTGTGCGCGACGGTGGCCCGCACGACGAGTTGTGCGCCGGGCCACTGGGCGAGCGTGGCCTCGTCGTCGACGAGGGTCGCGGTGGCCTGGAGCCGGAGGCGACGAGGGGTCTCCATGTCGATGAAGAGCATCCCGATCTTCGCGCTCGCCTCGATGTTGCCCATCGAGAGGAACATGCCGTTGCCGTCGTAGCTCGGGAACTCGACGGTGTGTTCGTCGACGACGCGGACCATGCCGACGGGGCCGCCCTTGTACGACACGGTCGGCCAGCCGTCGGCATCGACGGACGAGAGGAAGAAGAAGTCGCGTGACTCGATGAACTCGCGGGCATCGTCGTCGATCGACTCGTTGAAGATCGTTGCTTCGAATGCTGCCGCGAGATTCGTCGTGTCGAATTGCTCCTGCAGTGCCTGCTGTTCATTGCCGTAGATCGCCATGCCCGCATGTTGTCATGGGCGGCGCGATCAGGTTCAGCTGCAGCAGACTCCTGTGCCGGTTCCGGCGGTGGCGTGTTGCAACTGTTCGTTGTCGCCGGTCTTGACGTACCACTCCCAGCGAGCGTCGTCAGGCGACGCCACCCACGTCTCGGTCTTGTCAGCGAAACAGCAGACGGTGTCGTCGACGCCGGTGGTCTCGATGCCCGTCGCCGAGATGCGTGACTCGGCAGCGGTGACCTGGTCGGCCGACTCGACTTCGACGCCGAGGTGGTTGAGGTGATGGAACTCTCCGGCCGATGCGCCATCCGGGGCTTCGAAGAGGACCAGCTTGAGCGGCGGGTTCTCGATCGCGAAGTTGGCGTAGCCGGGCTTGAGCTTGGCCGGGGTGGTGTCGAACATCTTGGAGTAGAAGTCGATCGCGGCGTCGAGGTCGGTGACGTTGAGGGCGAGTTGGAGACGCATGGTTGCATTCCCTTTCATATTGATGTTGATCAATATGATATCGTCATATCGATCGGTGTCAATACCTCATCTGGTGCTCGTCTGAAACGTGCAGCAGAATGCACGCCAGACAACGATGGTGCTGCATGTTTCGGCGTCGGCCGATGCGACAGCCGATACGTGTAGCAAAATGCCCAGTGGCCGGCGATCAACCGTCATCTTTCGGGGACGGCTGGTTCTCGGACGAGACGGTCAGCGATCGACGCGAGGCCCGCCTCGGCGCAGTTGGTGGACGTCCGAGGAACTCAGCGGGCGCGGAGTTCGAGGCGGTCGCGCTGGGTGATCTTGTAGGTGCGATCCTGCTGCTCGAGCCACCCGAGACGGATGAAGCTCGCAATGGCCTTGTTCACACGCTCACGTGACGCGCCGACGATGCCCGCCAACTCTTCCTGGGTGACCGGCAGTGTGAACTGGTCGGCGCCGTCGGCGAGTTCGAGCAGGCGCTTCGCGGTCCGGCCGGTGACGTCGAGGAAGACCGAGTCGGCGAGCGCTTCGTCGGTGACGCGGATGCGCTGAGCGAGCAGGCGTGTGACGTTCCAGAGCAACTTCGGGTGCTTGTCGAACATCGCCAGGATCGGCTCGAACGGGATCGAGAGCACGGTGGTCGGCTCCAAGGCGCGTGCCATGGCCGAACGTGGGCCGTTGTCGAGCATGCTCATCTCGCCGAACAGGTCGTCAGGCTCCATGAGTGCCACGACGCTCTCGCGGCGATCGATCGGATTCGCGATGGCAATGGCCATGCGTCCGCGCAGGACCAGGAAGAGGGCGTCCGGTGGGTCGCCCTCGTTGAACAGGACATCGCCTCGAATGAGGTGTCGCTCCTGCCCTGTTGCAGCAACGGTGGCCAACGCCTCCGGAGGTGCGTCGGCGAAGAAGTCGGTTCGGGAGAGGATGTCTTCGTGAGCCATGACGCAGGTCACGGTACTACCCTTCGACCATGTGACGCTTGCCGAGACGATCTGGACCGTCGTGGTCGGCGGTGGAAGCGGTCGGAGGTTCGGTCTCCTCAAGCAGTACGAGGCCCTCGGTGATGCTCGCGTGATCGACTGGGCGTGCCGTGTCGCGGACGCTGCGAGCGATGGTGTCGTGGTCGTCGTACCTGCCGACGATGTCGAGCGTGAGCGCGGCGTTGCGGGCGGTGACAGCCGATCGGCGTCGGTGCGCGCCGGCCTTGCCGCAGTGCCTTCCGCGGCGACGATCATCTGCGTGCACGACGCCGCCCGTCCGTTCGCGAGCGCTGAGATCTACGAGCGCGTCATCGCGGCGGTCGTCGACGGCGCCGATGCCGCGATTCCCGGTCTCGCGGTCACCGACACCATCAAGGTCGTGCAGCACGGCGCTGACGGCTCGTCCACGGTGATCGACACTCCCGACCGGTCGACTCTCGTGGCAGTCCAGACGCCGCAGGCCTTCCGTGCCGGGGCGCTGCGCGCTGCGCACGCTGCGGGTGGCGAGGCGACCGACGATGCGGCGATGATCGAGCGCAGTGGCGGTCGTGTGGTCGTGGTCGAAGGCGCAGTGACGAATCGGAAGATCACGGTGCCGGAGGATCTCGAGTGGGCCCGCAGCATCGTCGAAAACGGAGGTCTTGAATGGTGAGTCGAATCGCGAGCAACCGATGGGCCACGGCGAAGCGGTATCTCGGTCTCGGTGGGTCCGAGCAGGTCGACGTTGCGCGGCGCAGTGAGATGCGTGTCGGACAGGGTTTCGACGTGCACCGGTTCAGCGACGATCCCACTCGGGTCCTCGTTCTGGGCGGCGTCGTGTTCGAGGGCGAACGTGGGCTCGTCGGCCACAGCGACGCCGACGTGATCAGCCACGCCTGTGCCGACGCACTGCTCGGCGCAGCGGGCCTCGGCGACATCGGCATGCACTTTCCCGACACCGATCCGAGGTGGAAGGGCGCCGATTCGCTCGCACTGCTCCGGCACGTGCGCTCGCTGCTCGCTGCAGACGGATGGACCGTCAACAACATCGACAGTGCAGTGATCTGTGAGGCACCAAAACTCGCGCCGCGACGCGACGCGATCCAGCAGACGCTGAGCGATGTCGTCGGGGCACCGGTCACGATCAAAGGCAATCGAGCGGAACAACTGGGTGCAATCGGCCGAACCGAAGGCATCGTGTGTTTTGCGACGGCGTTGATTCAACGTGAATCAGGCACGACAGAATCGAGAACGACATGAGCAAGGCAGGGCGCGGAGCATCCGGACCCAAGCGCAGCAGCGGTGGGAGTAGCAGCGGCGGCAATCGCGCCGGCGGTCGTCCCGGCCAGCGTGGTGCCGCCGCCGGACGAGGCCAGCGCAGTTCGGCGCCCGGTCAAGGTGGAGGCCAACGTGGCGGTGGTCAACGCGGCGGCCCGCCGAGTGGCCGACGATCAGGTGGCCCGCAGGGCGGCGGCCGTGAGTCCGACCCGCGCACACCCGGCCGTGGTCTGGGTGGCAAGCAGGTCGAGGGTCGACAGGCGGTGCGCGAACTACTGATGGCCGAGAAGCGCAAGGTGTACGACATCTTCATCAGCGCCGAACTCGAAGGTGATGCCGGCGTGTCCGACATCGTCGAGATCGCTCGGGCGCAGCGGGTGCCACTCACCTACATCGCACGGGCCAAACTGGACCGGGAGGCGCGCAGTGAAGCGCCGCAGGGAGTCCTCGCGCTCGCCGCAGAACTGGAAGAAGTCGAGCTGGGCGACCTGGTCCGCACCCGGAACGGTGTGAAACCGTTCCTCGTCGCCGTGGACGGTGTGACCGACCCGGGCAACCTCGGTGCGATCATCCGCAACTGCGACGGCGCAGGCGTGACGGGCGTGCTGTTGCCCAAGCATCGTGCGGTGCACGTCACGCCGACGGTTGCGAAGGCGTCCGCCGGTGCCATCGAACACGTGCCGATGGCGCTCGTCCCGGGGTTGCCGGCCACGCTCGCGCTCCTCAAGGATCACGGCATCTGGATCGTTGGACTCGACGACGGCGCCGACCGTGAATTGTTCGAGTTGGAATCGCTTGCGAACGAGCCGATCTGCCTCGTTCTCGGTGCCGAGGGCGACGGTCTGTCTCGGCTGGTCCGCGAGCGATGTGACTCGATCGTGGCGATCCCGATGCTCGGACGTGTCAGTTCGCTGAATGTTTCTGCCGCGGCAGCACTTTCGACCTACGAAATCACGCGGGGGCGCGCCCGATTGTCATAGCATCGGCAACAATGTTCTCGCGCGTGCAGCATTCAGATGACCACGCTGTGAGCGGTCCTGGTCACGTGTTCGACCCCGGTGAAACTGCCCTGGCGGCCCCGTTCGGACGACGTGCCTTCATCGCCGCATCCGCCGGGGCGATTGCCGCCACCACGCTCGCGACCACACTCGCGACGACGGCCGATGCTGCAGCGGTGCCGGCGGGTGCCAGTTACTACCAGGCTGTCACGCCGGTGCGCCTGGCCGACACCCGCACGTACGGGCAGTTCGCCACTCGCTCCAAGGACTTCGAGCGCGTCAACGGGAGCCTGAGCCGGATCAAGATCATCGGCAGCCCGTATGCGTTGGATGTGCCGAGTGATGCCATTGCGGTGGTCGTGTCGATCGCGGTGATCCGCAACGGGACGCAGGGCTGGGTGGCGGCGCTGCCGACCGGCAGTTCGAAGGTCGTGTCGAACATCAACTTCGAAAATGGCGATGGTGACGTGGCCAACATCGCCACTGTCAAGATCGGCGTCGGCGGCAAGATCGACGTCAAGTCGCGGTACCCATGTGACGTCATCGTCGACATCCAGGGCGTGTATCGAGCAACTTCGGAAAAGAAGCGTGAGGGGCGGCTGCAGTTCCTGCCATCGACGACCCGGGCGCTGAAGAACGAACGCATGACGCCCGGGACATGGCGCACGGTTCTGCTGCCCTTCGTGAGTACGAATGCTGCTGCTGTCGTGGTCAACTTGACCGTGGCGGGGTGCCGCACCCAAGGGTGGTTGGCCGCAGCCGCTGTTCGGTCGGCGTCGAGACCTGGCGTGTCGAACCTCAATTACGCCGTGGGCGACGAGCGTGCGGTTGCAGCGATCGTCCAACTCGGTCAGCAGACCGACGGAACGCCGAGCATCGAGATCTACTCGAACGGTGACGCTCAGGTCTTCGTCGACGTCACTGCGTACTTCACCGGAGCGAACGCTGGTGTCGTGACCAGCGAAGAAGGCCTGTTCGTTCCGATCGATCCGAACCGAGTGATGGACACGCGTCGCACCTCGCCGGACTTCGCCCGCACGGGCAAGAAGCGGCTGTGGCCCGGGTGGACACGTGAATTCGAACTCCCGCAGGGCGTCGACGGGTTCGGTGCACGGAACCAGATGAAGGGGTTGGCGCTCAATGCGACCCTGGTCACGTCGATGCAGGGCGGGTTCGTGAGGGTCTGGCCTGCCCGGACCGACCGGGCAAAGGTCTCGAATCTGAATCCCACGCGCGTCGGGCACACCGTGGCGAATCACGTCATCACCGAGGTCAGCGACCGTGGTGTGGAGATGTATGCACGTTGTGGCGGAGATGTGATCGCCGACGTCGCTGGCTGGTACGTCGGCCCGCCGAAAGCCGCAACCTACAGCTCAGCTGCGTTCGACCCGCCGGCACCGACAGCGCCGTTCAACTGGACGTTGTCCGTTCCGCGGATGGGCCTGGTCAATCTCGTCGCGCCGAACCTCGTCAGCGGTGACTACGTCGTGGACACCGGCAACTCCTGGCATTGGACCAACACCGGATTGATCGGCGTCGACAATCAGTCGATCGTGGTCTTCGGCCATCGCACATCGAAGAACGGGCCGTACCGTCTTCAGCACAACCTCTTGGTGAATGATCGCTTGTACATCGACACGCGCGACAACCGGCGCTACGAGTACAAGTTCGTGCGCGAGCAGCTGACCGGTGACTCGCCGTCGTCCATTCTCAACGCCGCTCGGACGAACTCGGCAGGAACGACGTTCACGCTCGTGGCGTGCACCGGGTCCAGCACCATCTTCGATGATCAACCGCGGGGCGGCATTCGCTACCGCATCGTGTCGACGTTCGTGCTCGTCGGCTGGACCGACACGCAAGCGCTCAAGTGACCCGAACTCGACGAGTGCTCAGCGCTACGGCCCGCTCGAGATCGTGCGGGCGATGCGCTGATCTCGGTAGCCTCTTCGTCCCACGCCGGGTTAGCTCAGTTGGTAGAGCACTTGATTTGTAATCATGAGGTGGCGAGTTCGATCCTCGCACCCGGCACCGCGTGAACCGTCAGTAGGGTCCGCACGATCATGAGCGCCTCATCGACCGAACTCGACGCCGCTGTTGCCGCGGTCCGCCAAGCAAGCGCGTTGTGCGCCGCTGCACAGGGGCGTCTCGCGGCCGGCGACACGCTGACCAAATCGGATGAGAGTCCTGTCACCGTCGCCGACTTCGCAGCGCAGGCCGTGGTCTGCGCGGAACTCGCCGATGCACTTGGCTCGATCGTGATGATCGGCGAAGAAGATGCCGACGATCTGCGCGCCGACTCTGCAGGCGAACTGCTCTCCGGAGTCACCGACCTGGTGCGAGGCCAGCGCGACGACGCTTCGGCCGACGATGTGCTCGCGTGGATCGCCATGGGGACGAGTGCCGACCGCACCGGGTCAGGTGGTCGCTACTGGACGCTCGACCCGATCGATGGAACGAAAGGGTTCCTGCGCGGCGACCAGTACGCCGTCGCACTCGGGTTGATCGACGACGGACAGGTCGTCCTCGGCGTGCTCGGCTGCCCCAACCTGCCCAATCCCGACGGGACGACGGGTGCGGTCTTCGCCGCTGTCGACGGATCATGTCAGGCGTACTACGGCGACGCGTCCGAGCCGGTCGACGTGCGTGTCGATGCGCCGGCCTCGCTCGCCGATGCCCGCTTCTGCGAGTCCGTCGAGTCGGGGCACTCCGACCAGTCACAATCGCAGCAGATCGCCGACCTGCTCGGCATCACCGCCGAGCCGTTCCGTATCGACAGTCAGTGCAAGTACGGCGCCGTGGCCCGCGGTGATGCATCGATCTACCTCCGTCTGCCGACACGCGCCGACTACCGCGAGAAGATCTGGGATCACGCCGCCGGCAAGTTCGTCGTCGAGCAGGCCGGCGGACGGGTCACCGACGTGACCGGGGCACCACTCGACTTCTCACACGGCGCGAAGCTGGAGCACAACAGCGGCGTGGTCGCCACGTCGGGCGCCATCCACGACGACGTGATCGCCGCGGTGCGCTCCGTCCTCGGCGTCTGATCCCTCGGCGTCTGATCTCCCCAGCGCTTCGTTGCGTGGCGATTTCTGAGGACCGTTCCTCAGAAATCGTCACGCAAACAGGAACGAAATCGTCACGCAAACGGGAGCACCAGCGCCACGCAAGCGAGGGGTCAGCCGGGTTCGGACTCGTGGCCGGGATGGATGCGGAACAGCCCGCGATATGCCACGTCGCCGGTGATCTCGCCGGTGATGACCTGATGCACTTCGCGGCAGATCGGCAGATCGACGCCGTACTTCTCGCCGAGTTCCATCACGCTGCCGACGGTCTTGACGCCCTCGGCGACCATGTTCATCTCGTCGAGGATGTCCTGCAGTGGCCGGCCCTGACCGAGTTGCTCGCCGACGTAACGGTTCCGGCTCTGCTTCGACACGCAGGTGGCGACGAGGTCACCGAGTCCGGCGAGTCCGGCGAACGTCGCTGCTTCGCCACCCATGGCCTCGCCCAGCCGGGACAGTTCGGCCAGGCCGCGGGTGATCACCGCGGACCGCGTGTTGTCACCGACGCTCAGACCCTCGGCCATACCGGCAGCGATCGCGATCACGTTCTTCAAGGCGCCACCCATCTCGACACCGATGACGTCGTGATTGATGTAGACGCGGAACAGGCCGGTCTGGAAGACCCGCTGCAGGGCTTCGGCGACTTCGAGGTCGGGCGTGGCGATCACGCTGGCTGCGGCCTGGCCGGCCATGATCTCCTTGGCCAGGTTCGGTCCTGACAGTGCCGCGACGGGTCGGCCCGGCAGCACGTCCTTGATCACCTCGGTCATCCGCAACATCGAATCGGCCTCGAGTCCCTTGGTGAGCGTGACGATCGGGATCCACGGATGCACGAATGGTTTGGCCGCCTCGAGCGTGGAACGGAACGCATGCGACGGAACGCCGACGACGAGGACGTGTGCATCGCTCACCGCCGCTTCGAGGTCGGACGTGCCACGCAGGGTCTCCGGCAGGTCGTAGTCGGCGAGGTACTTCGAGTTCTTGTGCTCGTCGTTGATCTCGCGCATCTGCACTTCGTCGCGCCCCCAGACGGTCGCGTCGTTGTGGCGGGCTGC
>RCMY010001306.1_pt1 | contig 23783 bp, 21 predicted proteins | sample 2041341 | NCBI WGS metagenome assembly RCMY01 (sample SAMN09708234, study PRJNA481090) | Marine sediment metagenome, whole genome shotgun sequencing project.
TGAGAAGCGTTCCGGTCGGGGTCCTCTTCATCCATGGATGAAGAGGAACCGGTCTGACCGATGCGGCGGGGCCGAGGGAACCCCTGACGAGCGGGACCATGGAGAAGCGGTAGTCGAGTCGCTTTCGCTCGGCTGCCGCCTCCTGCATGCGAAACGACTGGGTTCGAACACCCTGGCGTTGGGAGGCCTCCACAACGAGCTCGAGCGCGTCGATGGTTGCGAGCTGCAGTCCCGCGTGTCGTGCCGACGCCAGAGCTTCCAGGGCCGTGCGCTCGGCATCCTCGCCGTCACCCGCAGCGAGCGCGATCTGTGCCCAAGCCAAGTGGAGGCTCGTCGTCGGAAGCGGGGGACTCGACATGCCGTCGAGCAAGGCAGCCGCTTGCTGGGAGCGCGCCGTAGCGATCTCGGAGCGACCGGATTCGATGAGAGCGATGTTCACCAACGGCAGGGCGAAGACCTGCCAGAGCGGAACCTGCGATGCCTGGTCCCAGAAGTCTTCGGCCAGATCGGCGGATTCCTCGACGCGGTTCTCGAGAAGTGCAGCGCAACAAGCGATGAACGGTGTGAGGAACCGGAGGATCGGGATCGATCCTTGTCCAGCCCATGCGAGGGCCCGCTCCATGGATGCCTGGTCGCGGGCGAGAAGGGCTGCGTGCGCCAGGGCTGCGGCGGCGGTGATCGAGAAGGCGGTATCAGTAGGCACCGGTCGTCGACCTCGATCAAGGGCGAGGTCGAGGTCCCCACGGAGCGTGTCGACGACGATTGCAGCGGCATAGCCATTGCCAATCGATTCGATGCAGAGGGTCGTGGCATGTCGACGCGTCAGGCGTCGCAATCGTTCGAGCAGCGGATCGCACTCGTCGAGCTGGCCTGTCAATGCATGCATGTAGCTCGCGAACCCGACGTAGATCGAGGCCTCGAGATCATCCTCTGGTTCGCTCAGCCCGTTGACGTAGCTCTGGATTCGCTCTGGGCGACCCCAGTACGCAGGCACCATCGCCCGGCCCCGCTCAAGCCACGACCGAGCCCGGCTCGGACCCGCCGGAAGCTCGGCCAGCGCCAGGCCCTCCGCCCGAACCGTGTCGAGCATGTAGCCCGTTGCCGTGGACAGCAGACCAGCAACGGCTTCCGCCCATGCCGGGTCTCGCTCCTCGACATCGATCTCCATCAGCCACTGCCAGGTCGCAACGAGTTCAGCGTTGTGCCCAAGCGTGCTGCGTACAGCAGCAAGCCCCACACAGATTCGGTAGGCCACCAGCCGGTCGTTCTGTCTCGCCCACGTCATGGCCGCCGCCACGTCAGGCATACGCGTAACGAATGGCCGTCGGTCAATGCCTGCCGACCCGGCACCGACCTGCTCGCACCAATCAGCGAAGTAGCGAGCTCGGGCCGACTCGAGGAGATCTCGTCCACCGTCGTCGCTGACTCGCTCGAGGCAGAACTGGCGAACGGTGTGGAGCATGCGGAACCACTGCCGGTCGTCATCGAACTGAAGCAATCCAACGTCAGCCAACGCGCCTACGACATCGTCCGCTCCGTCGCAGGCTTGGATCGAATCGGTGATGGCCTCAGCGGCCTCGACGTCGAACGGGCACTGGAAGACAGCGAGCGCGAGCAACATCTGTTGCTCAGCGGAGTTGATCAGTCCGAAGCTCCATTCGATCGACGCGCGGAGGGTGCGGTGACGACCCAATGCGAAACGACCATCGCTGCTCTTCCATCCGATGATCTCGCTGACCCCTTGAGCGACTGACTCCAACGGCAGCGTTCGCAGCCGAGCTGCCGCCAGTTCGAGGGCGAGCGGTATGCCGTCGAGCTCCTTGCAGATCTCGACGATGTGCGTGACGGCGCGTTGGTCGACAGCCATGCCTGGTCGTGCTTCTCGGGCGCGCGTGAGAAAGAGGCGGAGGGCATCGTGGCGTTCAAAGTCGTTGATCGTCACGTTTCCTTCGGGGAGCGCCATTGCGGGTACTCGCCAGACGACCTCGCCGGACACTCCCAAGGACTCCCGGCTCGTGACCAGTGCGGTCGCGTGCGGGCAGTGCGTCAAGACCGCACTCACGACCGCAGCCGTTGCATCGAGCACGTGCTCGGCGTTGTCGAACACGAGGAGCAGTTGGCGAGCATCGAGCCGACGCTGGATCTCGGTGATTGGATCATGGCCGGGAACGACACCGATCTCGGTCGCAACGTGCTCGGCGACTTCGTTGTCGGAGCCGAGAACGCCGAGGTCGATCCAGAACACTTCGGACAGACCGTCCCGAGAGATCGTGGAGGCCAGCCGCAATGCCAGGCGTGTCTTTCCACTGCCACCAGGGCCCGTGAGCGTGACCAACCGATGCGATGCCAGGAGCTCGGCGACGGTGCGCGCCTCATGATCGCGCCCGACAAAGGAACTCACCGGGGTGGGGAGGCGAGCCTCGCTGTAGACCTCAACCTTCGTCGGTCGGTGTCCGCGGTTCCATGCTGGATGCCCCTGCGTTGCCAACTCCCGGAGATCAAGGTTGGCGGCGATGGAGCGGTCGAGGGCCACGAGGTCGTCGGATGGATCGGTGCCGACCGCATCGCGCAGCATCGCCCGATACGCCTGAAACTGACGAAGTGCCTCGGTGGTGCGCCCTGCCTCGTGATAGGCCCGCATCATCAACGCTCGCGGAAGATCTCGATACGGGTGGTCGCTAATCAGCGGCGCGATGACATCGAGGGCCCCTGCTCTGTCGTTGGCCTCCAGGAGAAGGATGGCCAGCGCTTCCATATTCTTGGCGTGGAGTTCCTGGAGCCGCTGGCTCTCGACTCGAGCCCACTCCTCGTGCGCGAACTCCTCGTAGCCCGACCCTCTCCAGAGGGTCCGGGCTCGTTCGAGATCGCTTCGTGCTTCGTCAGCCGTCGATGCGTGGGCTCGCCTGACGAGGCGTTCAAACTCTGCAACGTCGGTCTTCGCCCGCATCGTGTACGCGCCATGGGCGGTGAGGATCGCGTCCGCCCCAACGGTTCGGCGAAGGCGGCTGATCGAGGTCCGAAGGGCACCAGAAGACACCCCGAGCCGTTCTTCCATGACCACCGAGCGGATGCTGCTGTTCGCGTGGAGGCACAACAGCGCGAGCAGCCGTCGCTGCGATTCACTGACGATCACAAGCTCGCGACCATCGTCGCCAAACGCAGCGATCGATCCGAGTACTCCGCAATAGAGCACGTATCCCCCTTCCTTGCGGCGACAGTAATCGCACCCGGACAATGCTGCCTGGTGTCATTCGGCACGGCACAGCGTCCGACCTCAGGCGGTTCGGCACCGGATGACGTGTCGGCCGAACTGCCGGAGGATCACGCCTCGCCGCCGATCACTTCGACATCGGAGCGGCCAGCCAGACGCCGTCGTGCCTGGTGTTTCGGACGTGCTAGTCGGTCAATGGCGCCTCGGCGAAGGGACCGCCACGCGATTCCGCTTGTCTGTGGCCGGCGTGGCCGTCAGCGCGCGTGGGTGGGTGCGCCGACAGCGACGGTGTCGGGAAACGGTGTCGGTATGCCTCGTCAGGCAACAGAACGAAGCGGTCGAACCCGTCAGGCTTCACGATGGAAAAGTGCCTCGCATCAAGCGTGGCAACTCGGGGGTCGTTTCTCGATTCGACCATCGCCATGACGATTGCATCAGTCGTTCCGAGCGGCAGATCCGCGTACTGAGTGACGAGAATTGCCGCCCGCCTCATTTCATCGCGGGACGGCGCAGCAATCTCATATCGACTGGCCGTCAACGACCGAAGAAGGGCGGCTTCTGCTGCTTGACCGGCGTGTTTTTCGCTATGAGAAACCCAGCTTCAGCGATCACCGGACCGGGAACGAGAGTCGGATGAGACCGACCCAACGAACTCGAACGCATCCTGAGCGAGGAACGCCGCGATCGCTTCCGCTGCAAGCTCGCTCGCAGTCACTCCACGCTCCGACGCGCACTTCGCAAGTTGGTCGGCCACCTCGTGGGGTATCTCAACGACATCAGAACTCATTCCCGGAGGATGCCTCACCTCCCACCCCGCTTCGAGAGCGGCCGAGCTCGTTGACAAGTGGCAACAATTCCCGCGGCTCCGATTCGTCGCTTCCGGTTACTCCCGCGGTTACTCCCTCAGCGCCCACCTCGAACTCGAGACTCACTCTGACCAGGGTTTATGTAAGAGGCTCGGACCCATGTGGAGATTCCCCCAAGCTCCACTCTGTGAACTCGTGGGCCCAAGGGCTTCCGGGGTTCGTCGGGTTTTTTGACCAGCGCCGAAACACCCGGAATGCTCGAGCATCTGACTGAGAAGTCGACCAACGCCGAGATGTGAGCTGATCGTGTCAGCGGAAGCCTTGCAAACGCCTTCGTTGTTCGCCGTCTGCTCCGAAATTGCTCGGCGCCAACCAGCCGCTGAACGCAGGACCGACCAAGGCGCTCCAGCGTTGGTCTGTCAACCCAAACCACGCGGTGTCCCGGTTGCGACCTCGCACCACTCGATGCTGAGCGAACGTCCCCTCGTAGACGAATCCCAGCCGCTCCGCCGCCGCCCGGCTGGGAGCATTCAGCGAATCGCACTTCCACTCGTACCGGCGGAAGCCAAGGTCATCAAAGGCGTGCGCCATCATCAAGTACATCGCCTCTGTCGCTTCGATCGTTCCTTGGAGCGCAGGAGCGAAGGTGATGCCACCGACTTCGATCGAGCCCATACCCGGGTCGATGTTCATGTAGCCAGCCACACCCAGCGGAACGCCTTCGACGTTGCAGATGGTCAGGTACTCGACGTTCTCCGCTCGCACGGATGACTCGACCCACTCGCCATACGCCTCGCTCGTGGCGAACGGCCCCCAGGGCATGTACGTCCAGTGCCCTGGTGGCGCCGATCGGAACGCGTCATGCAGAGCATCAACGTGACCGAGGGCCAGGGGCTCCAGCCGAACGGTTCGCCCGACCAAGGTCTCGCCTCGCGGGCTCTTGGCCCCAGCCCAGTCAGCCACCACCTCACCAACTGGTTGTTCGAACTCATTGACCTCGCTCACTCCAGTACCTCCATGAACCGTTCGAATGTCGCTTCGGTGTCGCCTCGGACCACATCGACCCGGGCTGTCTGCGGCCGTTGCTCGATGAGCCGAACGAACTCGCCATACATCTGGCCAACGGGATCTTTCCGCGGCGATCGAGCAACAAGCTCGGCGGCATCTCGATGCGCCTGCGTCGTTGGCGCAGCGCTGCGCTCGGCGAAGGCCCTGATTGCCTCGGCGCTGTCCAACCACAGCCCAACCTCGACGAATCTGCATCCGGTTCGGCCAGCGACCTCGGCCAGTTGGTCGATGAACTCTGGCCGGCCGAGAAATTGGGGAACGATCACGTTGTTGCCCTTCTCGAGATGTTGCTCTGCCATCGCCAGCGCAAGGGCCCGAGCGACGAGACCTGCAGCCTCCGGTTGCTCGACCCACCCACCGAGCAGCGACCGGATGACATCGATATCGAGGTTGAGCGCGAGGGGGTTCAGATCGACGTAACGCTGAGCGATCGTCGACTTGCCGCTGGCCGGCGGCCCGTTGAGCAGGATCAAGTCGGCCATTCCGAGAGCGTAGTTTCATGGGTGCGATCCATTGAACGCATTGATGGGATCCCGTGGCACCGAATACAGGCGACCAGACAACCGCAGCGGCCCGCAGAGCAGTCTGAGGCAACGGTCGCCGCAGTACTTTCGGACGATTGACGACCGACCGGCTGGCTGATGACCTGGGAACGCTGGCGACCTACGGTCGCACCATGGCAGCTGACAGCGACCTCGCACCGAAAGCCCCGTTCCTCCCACCCCGCTGGTTCATCCGGCTGGCATGGAGGATCCACCGAGCGCTCTACCGCTGGACGGGCGGCCGTTTTGGACTCCGCTCCCCCAAGGGTGACCGATACGGAATGGCACAGCTCACCACCACGGGACGTCGCACGGGATCCGACCGCTCTGTCCTCATCGCGTTCTACGAGGACGGCGATGACCTCGTCACGATGGCGATGAACGGCTGGGGAGCCGCAGAGCCTGCATGGTGGCTGAACCTGCAAGCAGAGCCGACGGCCAGGCTCATCACCACGCAGGGTCCCATGCAGATCACCGCTCGGGCGGCCACCGGACCAGAGCGGGCCCGGCTCTGGCAGCGCTGGGCCGACCTCGACAGAGGCCTCGACCAGCTCGCTGCGCGCCGGCCAAACGAGACCGCGGTCGTCGTCCTCAGCCCGTCGGCGGAGGTGGTTGTCGGTTCGCCCACGCCATGATCGAGCCAACGATCACCAGTCCAGTGCCGAACACAAACAGGACGCCGCCTCCGATGTTGGGATCATTCGGCACGTCGCTCGAGCCAGCGATGACAAACGAGCTACCCACCCCGGCGATCATCAAGAGCACCCCGAGCAGGATCATCCAGTACTTCTTGATTGTCTGAGTCATTTCGACATCATGCGCTCACCACAACCGCTTCGCCATGGCGGATTGCCCCCATTGGCCGCTGGGGTCGCAGCCGGCTTGGGCACCGAAATCAGTCGATGCGGCGTCCGGGGAGAACTGGATCGATCGCCGCGATCAGTTCCGCCACTTCCGCCTTCGACAGATGGGCGAACGTGAACTTCTGATTCTTCTCGTCACCCTTCATTTCGAAGTCGACCACACCGATGGTCATGCTCGAAGGCGCCGTGCCGTTATGTGTCGTGGTCGTCTGTCGCCTCACACTCCATTGATCGACCTGGTCGATCGACACACGCTTCTTGGCCCAAACCATCTCACGACCGTCCATGATGATGTCAGGATTTCGACGACGTCCCCATGCGAACACCGGGGGAATCAGCCAGGTCAGGACCGAGGCGGTGACACCAAACCCGATCATGGTCGGGATTTGTCCGTTGTCGGCCATGTAGGCAGCGAAGGCTCCAAATGCCGCCAGCGCCATGATGCCAGCGATCACCCACCACACCCAGCGACTCGGTTCCCTCTCGGTGTTGCGTCGCCACACATAGAGCGCCGGTTCCGCTTGTGCCGTCATCGTTTCCCTCCAACGTCGACCTCGGTCAGACAACCCTCATTGCCCAGACCTCCCGAACGCTAGCGCGTACCGTGGAGCCATGACCGGGGCAACTGACCTACAAAAGATGCTCTCCGAGATGCGAGTGACCATGCGAGATCCCACGTATTGCTTGGTGAGCCTGGCTTCGCCAAGCGCTGAGCTTCGCAATTCCGCTGCGGCCATGATCGTCGAAGAGGAAGCAGTCACCCTCGTGATCACCACCGACGAGGCCAAGGCGAATGAGCTTCCCTACGACTTCGCCGCTGCCTGGTTGACGCTCGAGGTTCATTCATCGCTGCACGCCATCGGCCTCACTGCAGCTGTGGCCCAGATGCTCACTGACGAAGGCATCGCGTGCAACGTCCTCGCCGGCTTCTACCACGACCACCTGCTCGTGCCCGCCGGCAAAGGCCACCAAGTGAAGGCGCTCCTCGAGTCCCAGGCGTGACTCGTGGGCAACACCCAGCGTTTCAATGACCTCGGGCCCGAGAATTGGCACGATCGGAATGCGCCCCTTGACTGACCTGTTCCAAAAGGCGAGTCGGTCGCTGACGTCGTAGGTTCTCCCTTCGCGCACGCCGCACAATCGGAGGAAACAAATGCCCTGGCACAAGGCCCTCGATCTGGACGAACTCCCCGAGGGACGAGTCACGACCGTCACCATCGGCACGACAAGCCTTGCTGTCTCGCATCACGAGGGCGACTTCGGAGCGATCGACAACGCCTGTCCTCACCAGGGCGGCCCGCTCGGTGAGGGCACCATCGAGCCGGGTGCCGAAGACTCGTGCTGGCTCCGGTGTCCATGGCACGGCTACGACTACCACCCGATCACGGGTCAGTCACCGGGATCACACGGCGACGGCGTGCCAAGCCACCCGGTCGAGGTACGCGGAGACGAGTTGTGGGTCGAGATTCCCGAGCCCGAACCCCACCAACGGTCAACCTCGGATGTGTTGGTCGAGACAATGGTCAACTGGGGTGTGAACTCGGTCTTCGGCATGGTCGGCCACTCCAACCTCGGGTTCGCTGACGCGATGCGCCGAGCCGAGGAACGAGGCGACCTTCGCTACTTCGGCATCCGCCACGAAGGCGCAGCCGCCTTCGCTGCAACGGCCTACGGCAAGCTCACCGGCGAGCTGGCGGCCTGCTTCGCGATTGCCGGGCCTGGCTCCACCAATCTCCTCACCGGTCTCTACGACGCCAAGGTCGACCGCTCGCCCGTTTTGGCAATCAGCGGCCAGGTCGCCACGGCGCAACAGGGCAGGGGTGCGTTCCAAGACGTCGACCTCGAGGCCGTCTTCAGCGACGTCGCTGGATTCACCGGCAGCGTCCACGCCACTGCCGACCCAGCCGAGTTGATGACACTCGCCTGCAAGACCGCCATTGTCGACCGTCGCGTCGGCCACCTCGTCCTCCCTGATGATGCGCAAACGCTGCCGTCGGACAAACCAGCCGGTGGCCCTGACGGCCGGTTCGGCGATCGAGCAATCGCTCCCCCAGCGGCGGCGCTTGCCGCTGCCGCAGAACGCCTGGCGGCAACCCAGCGGCCACTCATCGTCGTCGGCGCCGGTGTCCGCCACGAGATGGACTCGATCATCGAGTTGGCCGAACACCTCGGCGCCCCCGTCGTCACCACATTCAAGGCCAAGGGCCAAATTGGCGACGACCACGAGCTGGGTTGTGGTGTTCTCGGCCGCTCAGGCACACCCATTGCCAGTTGGTTCATGAACGAGAGCGACCTGATTCTCGTGTTCGGCGCCAGCTTCTCGAACCACACGGGCATCGCCGCATACAAGCCAATCATCCAAGTCGACGAAGACCCGATGGCGCTTGGCCGATTCCATGCAGTCGACATCGCTGTCCAAGGCAACGGAGCGGTCACCGCCGATGCACTGCGGGCCGCTATCGATGACCGACGCTGCATCGACCACCGAGCAGAGGTCGCCGAGCGATGGGCCATCTGGCGCGACGAGAAGGCCAGCCGTCGCGGCGACGATCACGGCGAGGGCATCAATGCTGCATCGCTGTTCGCCACGCTCGGTGATGCCGCACCGTCGGACGCTGTGATCTGCGTCGACGTTGGCAACAACACCTACAGTTTCGGCCGCTATTTCGAAGCACAGCAAGGGCAGAGCGTTCTGATGTCCGGCTATCTGGGCTCCATCGGATTCTCCTTCCCAGCCGCCATGGGCGCGTGGGCTGCCGTCGGCGATTCACGCAAGGTGATCTCAGTTTCCGGCGACGGCGGATTTGGCCAATATGCCATGGAGCTCACGACCGCAGCCAAGTACGGCATGAACATCACACACGTGCTCATGAACAACAGCGAGCTCGGGAAGATCTCCAAAGAGCAGCGAGCCGCCGAGCTCGACGTGTGGCAAACAAGTCTGCACAATCCTGACTTCGCTGCCATGGCCGAGCTCTGCGGCGTCCGAGGTCAACGCGTGACAGACCCGGCAGACCTCGCCGGGGCCATTGCCGATGCCATCGATCACCCGGGGCCCGCCCTCGTCGAGGTCATCACCGACGCAGCCCTGCTCTAGCACCCGTGGATGCGCTCCAGGTCTGCATCATCGCCGGTGTCATCGTTGCCTTCGGGCTCGCCAGTCGCCGGCTCGAAGGCTCGCCGATCACCATGCCCATGGTGTTCGTCGTCGCTGGCATCATCACCGAGGCAATCGACATCGTCGACGTCAACATCGAGTCAGAATCGGTCGCCCTGCTGGCCGAGGTCACGCTGGCATTGATCCTGTTCAGCGATGCATCAAGAATCGACACGATCTCCCTTCGACGCGAGCTCGGCCTGCCGATTCGACTACTCGGCATCGGCTTACCGCTGTCGATCCTTCTCGGCACCGGGCTCGTTTCCCTGGTCCTTCCGTCACTCGGCATCTGGCAGGCTGCGCTGGTCGCTGCGATTCTGGCCCCTACCGACGCAGCGCTTGGTCAAGCGGTGGTCGAGGAGAAGTCCGTTCCTCTGCGAGTCCGCCAGAGTTTGAACGTCGAGTCCGGGCTGAACGACGGCATTGCGCTACCAGCTGTGTTCTTGTTCGCAGCGCTTGCCGCCGGCGAAGAGGCAACCTCAGGGTTCTGGCTTCGGTTCGCGGCCCAGCAGGTCGGGGTCGGAGTGCTCATCGGGGTAGCCGTCGGCGTTTTCGGAGCCCTTGCCATAGAGACCGCTACGAAACAAGGGTGGATCGATGGCATCAATGCGCAACTCGTCACCCTGGCGTTCGCCGTCGTCGCCCTCGCCGGCGCCACCGCTGCTGATGGGAACGGATTCATTGCGGCATTCGTCGCCGGACTCGTGTTCGGAACCCGCTCCGATCGCTCCCAGACCAGCATCGAATACACCGAGGACACCAGCCGGCTGCTCACCGCGCTGAGCTTCTTCGTCTTCGGCAATGTCATCGTTCCAGAAGCGGCATCGAGCCTGTCGATCGGTGTTGCTGTCTGTGTCGTCACCAGCCTGACGATCGGCCGCATGCTGCCCGTCGCAATTGCCACGTGGACCGCTCGACCGGATTGGCGGACGGTCGCCTTCCTCGGATGGTTCGGCCCTCGTGGCATCGCCTCGATCGTGTTCGTGCTGATCGTCGTCGAAGAGTCAGCCGACGTCGGCGCCGAGATCGTCCTGTCCATCGTCACATGGACCGTTCTTGCCAGTGTCTTCCTCCACGGCGTCACTGCGGGGCCATTGGCCCGGCGATATGGCACCTGGTTCGAGGCGATGGAGGACGATCACCCCACGATGATCGAATCGGGCCCGACGACCGTGCACCGTTTGCGATTCGGATCCCCACCAGAAACATCGGAGAAGAAATGACCGACCTCACTTCCTCACGCAACGCCATCGATGAGGCCCAAGAGCGGGTCCCTTCCGGCTCGACCGCCCGGGTGCTCGAGCCCTCACCACCGGCGATCGACGATGGCAACTTCTTCGCCGACGACCCAGCGAGTCTCGGAGCTGTCGATTCGGCAACCGCTGTGCGTCCCTTGAGCGCGGGCGTCTCGACCTGGGAGCAGCTCGCAAGCGACAATCCCGAGCTCGCCGACTTTGCTCGAGCCCGTTGGCTTGGCCCTTGGGATCTGCTGGCACCGGTTCCAGACGGCTACGCCGCAAGCCGCGAGGACTTCCATCGACTGGCCTACGCAGTGGTCGCCGCCGCCCGCCACCAGGCAAACGGAAAGTTCGGGCTTCGCTTCACCGCAGGCGGCTTCGGGACTCCCTTCTTCGGCGACGACCGGCAGGTACGAGTCGTCGGCAATGTGCTGGTCGATCAGCATGGTGGGAAAGCACGGCAACACCAGCCGACGTCGATCAATGACGCCGCTGCCTTCCTCGGCATCGAGGTCAGCACGGTTGCCGCTGAAGGCGACAGCCCTCAGCTCGACGATGCAGACCGACCCCTTCAGCTGAATGCCGCCACTGGTGCCTTCCTCGGCAACTGGTACGGGTTCGTGACATCGGTGCTCGAAGAGCTCCGAGCCGAGGCCTCGAGCGCTGACAGCCCTTCACGTGTTCAGCTTTGGCCCGGCCACTTCGACCCTGCCTTCGAGCTCGGCGACGAAGCAGCCGGTCGCCGAGCCAGTATTGGTGGATCACCTGGCGACGGCGGCTCAGTCGAGCCCTACTTCTACGTGGGGCCATGGGGCGCCGTTGGCGACGACCCGTACTGGAATGCCGAGGGCTTCACCGGAGCAGTCCTCCCTTATGCCGAGCTGCTCGCGGCTGAGGATCAGCGAGCGGCTGCCCTCGACTTCCTTCGCACCGGAGCAGCGCTCCTCGCTCAGCTCTGAGACCGGAGCAAGGCGCGCCTCGCCGCTAAGAGAACCCTGCGACTAAGAAAACTCCGGGTCGACCCAGTCGACGAACACATCAGGAGTGTCCTCGCTCGGCTTCAGAGAGAACTGCGGGTCTCGCTTCTCGAGGAAACTCACGACGCCTTCCTTCGCATCGGCCATGCCGCCGAGGGCTTGAATTGCTCTCGAGTCGACCCGGTGTGACTGCATGGGATGATCGAAGGTCAGGCCCCGCCACAGCATCTGGCGGGTGAGGGCGGCGCTGACGGGCGCAGCGTGGACAGCAATCTCTCGTGCGAGTTCCATCGCCCGCTCGTAGGCCGTGCCATCCGGCACCAACTTGACCAGGCCGCCAGCTGCTGCCTCTGGCGCCAACATGACTCGCCCAGTGAAGCACCACTCGGTGGCCTGGCTGATGCCAACGATGCGAGGCAAGAACCACGACGACGCTGCTTCAGGGACGATGCCGCGGCGAGCAAACACGAAGCCGATCTTCGCACTCTCCTCGGCGAACCGAACGTCCATCGGCAACGTCATCGTGATGCCAACGCCGACGGCAGGGCCATTGATGGCCGCGATCACAGGCTTGGTGCACTCGAAGATACGAAGCGAGACTTGACCGCCGCCATCCCGGTTGACCGCCTCGGGATCACGGCCCCGGGCACCGGCGTCGAACGTGTCCCCTCCAGCGTCACCCAGTTCGGCACCAGCGCAGAACCCACGGCCTTCACCGGTGATCACAACAGCTCGGACCTCGTCGTCGGCATCGACCTGGTCGAATGCATCGATGAGTTCGACCATCATCTTTCTGGTGAACGCGTTCAACCGCTCAGGTCGGTTGAGGGTGATCGTCGCCACTCGCTCGCTGACGTCGTACCTGATCTCGTCGTAGGTCATGGCGGTCAGCGTGACCGACGCGTGCGCTACGGAGCAAGCTGGGACGTCCTCTCTTGCCGTTAGCGTCAGCTGCCGCGGTACGAGCAGCGGAGGAGGCCGACGTGCATGTCGAAGGGGTCGAACTCGTGATCGTCGCTCTTGCGCTCTTCCTTGGTGCCGTTGTTCAGGGCTCGCTGGGGTTCGGCATGGTCCTGGTCTCGTTCCCCGTTCTCGTCATCACTGAGCCGGAGCTGCTCCCGCAAACCACCATGATCGTGGCCTTGCCAATGATCCTCAGCCTGGCATGGCGCCACCGAGGTGGAGCGGTCTGGCGCGACGTCGGCATCGTGACCCTCGGCCGACTCCCTGGCATCGGTCTGGCGATCCTGATCCTGAGTGTGGCATCGGCGCGCGCCATCGGCCTGATGGCGGGTGCAACCGTCCTGGCCGCTGTGGCGTTGTCGTTCTGGGCCCCAGCGGTGCCAAAGACCACGCCAAATCTTCTGATGGCCGGCGTCGTCTCAGCCTTGTTCGGCACCTCGGTCTCGATCGGTGGTCCACCGTTGGCGTTGCTGTTCCAGCACGAGGCCGGGCCAAGGCTTCGGTCGACCATGACGTCCATCATGCTGTTCGGCGGCCCGCTGAGCCTGCTCTTCCTGGCCGTCAGCGGGAATGTCGACCGAACCGATGTGCGGACTGGCATCGCCCTCGCTCCATTCTCGATCCTCGGCAGCTATTGCTCCCGGTGGGTCATCCCATACATCGACGATCGCTTGCGGCCAACGATCTTGTCGATCTGCGCCTTCGGTGCCATCGTCGCCATGATCCGGCTGAGCATCGGCAGCTGAGCGTTTTTTCAGGGCAGCGATGCGAGCGCAGTTCGCAGGCCGCTGACCGTGTCCGGCTGACCTGACACGTGCCACTCCGGCAGATAGCCGTAGCGGCTCCACAGTGACTCGCCGCGATCGCCCTCGAGCAGCAACTCGATGGCCTCGCCGGTGACCAGCGAAGGGTGCTCCACGCCGCAGGCATAGGCGAGCCGCAACATGTCATGGCGAAGGCCGGTCAGATACTTGGCCAAACGCACGGACTTGTCAGTTGGATCGAGGCCACGCTCGAGTCGCTTCTGCTGCGTTGCGACCCCGGTCGGACAGTGTCCGGTGTGGCACCTTTGCGCCTGGATACAGCCGACGGCAAGCATGGCCTCGCGGCCGACGTTGATCATGTCGACGCCCAGGGCCATGGCAAGAAGCGCCTCGCCGGGGAACCCCAGCTTGCCTGCCCCGATCCACGCCACACGGTCGTGCATGCCACGCGTCGCAAAGCTGGTGTACGCCTCAGCAAACCCACTACGGAACGGCAGGCTGACATGATCGCTGAAGACGAGCGGGGCAGCGCCAGTTCCACCCTCGCCGCCGTCGATCGTGATGAAATCCGGTCCCCGTCCGCTCGACGACATGTGCTCGGCCAACTCGCCCCAGAACGCTCGCTCCCCGACCGCCGACTTGATGCCAACGGGCAACCCGGTGGCGTCGCCGATCCGTTCGATGAACTCGACCATCGACGGAATCGAGTCGAACTCGGCGTGGGACGACGGACTGGCCACGGTGATCCCGACTGGTACACCTCGCGCCTCGGCGATCTCGGCTGTGACCTTGGCTGCTGGCAGCACACCGCCAAGGCCCGGCTTTGCACCCTGGCTCAACTTGATCTCGATCGACCGCACCGGAGCTCGATCGATCGATTCGGTCAAGACGTCGAGCGAAAAGCGGCCATCGGCATCGCGGGCACCGAAGTAGCCGGTTCCGATCTGCAAGGTGAGTTCGCCACCGTGCTGGTGATGCTTACTGATCCCTCCTTCGCCAGTGTTGTGCAGTGCACCCGCCATCGCTGCGCCCTTGTTCAATGCTTCGATCGCCGCCCCAGACAACGAGCCGAAACTCATGGCCGAGATGCCGACAACCGAACCGGGACGAAACGCGTGCTCGCGTCCCCGCCACTCACCGAGCACCTTTGCGCATGGGATGGCCGAATCAGCGGGCTCCTCGCCCCGATAGGGGAACGCAGCGTGACGAATCAGCGGATACTGCGGGTCGCTGAACTTCGCATCAGTACCGAACCCGAAGTACGGATTCTCGCTCTTGGCAGTGGCGTACACCCAGCGTCGCTGGTCACGACTGAACGGTCGCTCCTCGTCATTGTCGGTGACGATGTACTGCCGCAACTCTGGCCCGAACCGCTCCAGCAGATAACGCAGCCGGCCGACGAGCGGAAAGTTGCGGCGAACCGCATGCTTGGTCTGGAAAAGATCGACCAACGCCAACCAGATCAGAACGGCGAGCAGGACACCAACGGCAATCATCCACCAGAGCACGGCGACAACCTAGATGACAACGCCGATCCGACAGGTGACGTTCAGAATTTGACGAGGGCCCATGAGGAGATTCCTCGGACCCAGTCGATGGGTCAGTCCTCGACGATGGTGATAGCGAACTCGGGGCAGTTGTCGACTGCGAGCCGAGCCTTCTCAGCCAGTTCCGGAGGAACGTTGCCGTCGCCAATGGCCGAGGCGTAGCCGTAGTCGTCGACGTCCACCAGCTCGGGGGCCAGGGAGTAGCAACGGTTGTGGCCTTCACACTTTTCACTGTCTACAACGATGCGCATCTGGACATCCTTACACAGCAAGGCTGCAGACTCCACGCTCGTCGGCGATGACAACAACCGGACCTACCCTGCCGTGGTGGTCATCCACTCCGACAAGCCCTATGTACGTGACGGGGTCATCGTTGGGTTCGCCACGGGCATCTTCGGGATCGCCTTCGGCGTCCTGGCGATCAGCGCCGATTTGTCGGTTGCCCAGACGATGGTGATGTCGCTGTTCGTGTTCACCGGAGCATCGCAGTTCGCCGCCGTCGGCGTCATCGCCGCAGGCGGGTCACCAGCGACGGCCATTGGTTCAGCCCTCCTGCTCGCCGCTCGCAACGGCTTGTACTCGATGACCATGAGCCCACACATCAGCGGCTCGCTCGGGAAACGCGCGCTCGCCGCCCACATCACAATCGACGAATCGACGGCCCTTGGCACCGCTCAGGACGAGCCCGCCGATGTCGCCGGAGCTTTCTGGGTCGGTGGTGTGTCAGTGTTCGTGTTCTGGAACCTCGGCACGCTCATCGGCGCCCTGGGCGGGCAAGCGATCGGCGATCCAAATGCGCTCGGGCTCGACGCTGCTTTCCCCGCTGGTTTCATCTCCCTGGCAGCTGGCTCGCTTCGTCATCAGGCAGGCCGAATAGCAGCGGTCACTGGCTTCACCATCGCCATCATCGCGGTGCCCTTCACCCAGGCAGGCGTACCGATTCTGTTGGCCGCTGGTGGCGCCGTGATCGCCCTTGCCATTGCTGGCCCATCCTTCCTCGCCACAAGTGATCTGCCAGCGACAAATGCTGAGACGAACACATGAGCTGGACCACCGTGCTCGCTATCGCCGCCGGTTCGTTCTTCTTCAAAGCAGCTGGCATGTTCGGCCTCGGCCGCTACATGACCAGGCCAGGCATTCGCGCACTCGGCGTCTTGCTGCCTCCGGCACTCCTCGCGGCACTGGTCGGTGTCCAGACTTTCACGACGGGCACGTCCTTGATTCTCGATGCCAGAGCCGCTGGCGTGATCGTCGGCGGTCTCGCCGTCTGGCGAAAGGCGCCGTTCTGGTTGGTCGTCGTGCTGGCAGCCGGCGTGACAGCGGCAGTCCGAGCGGCCACCTGACCGTCCCAGGTTCCCAGGGCTGAGGGGGTCCGACCCCTCCCAGCTTTGATGTCGGTCCGGGCTACGGTCGCCCCATGGCGGTTGCGCGCGAACTCTGGAAACGAATCGAGTCGATCCACGCCGTCACCTACTTCGCCCCAGAGTCCGTCGCCGCAGCCAAAGCGGTCGGCCTCAAAGGGTTCTGGATGGGATACTTCGGCTTCCGGGCAGCCCCAATGGGCCAGGTCGAGGCAGGCTCAGTGCACGCAGCGTTCGCGAACTTCGCGCTCCCAATGGTCGAGCGCTCACTGCCGGACGCGTGGACTCACGCAACACCGGCGCAGCTGCTCGAGGCACGAGCAGTCGCTGCGGCCGAGGCGCTCCTGAGCCTCTCCCCCACGCTGGCCTCCATCAGCGACTCAGGGCGCGTCGACGCAGACCTCAACGGCTCTTTGGCCACCATCGTCGATCATGCCGATCCGCTTGGACGCGTACTGTTCGCAGCCAACGCTGGCCTCGACAATCGAGCGGACGCCGTCGAGCAACTGTGGCAACTCTGCACGACACTGCGCGAGCACCGGGGCGATGGGCATGTCATCGCCCTGGCATCGCACCGAGTCGACGGCTGCCAGGCCCATCGACTGCACGCTGCCGCTCACAGCACCCCACACGAGATCCTGCGCAGCAACAGGGGTTTCAACGAAGACGACTGGCAGGCAGCGGCAGCCCGCCTCCAAGCGAGAGGACTCCTCGTTGACGATGAACTGACGGCGGCAGGGCATGATCTCGTCGAGTCGGTCGAGGCGCTCACCGACGAACTGGCCGGCGCCCCGATCGAAGCGTCCGGCATCGACATCGAGGCGCTGCTCGATCGGCTGACCCCGATCGCCAGCGAGATCGCGAGATCTGGCGTGTTGCCGTTCCCCAACCCGATGGGGCTGCCCCGGCTCTGACACTCATGGGAAGACTGGAGTCAGGCGTCCAGATACCGGTTGACAGCGAAGCCCGAACCGAGGGCACCAATGATTGCACCTGCGGCCAACAACCACATGGCGATCGGCACCAGCTCTGACTGTTCGAGTGCGAAGTTGTTCAACAACTGCAGCTCGATGTCCTCGACGCTGTTCTGAATCACTCGATTCAGTCCAAAGACGCCGAGCACGCTGAACAGCGCACCGATCACGCCGAGGATAAGGCCCTCGAAGATGAACGGGATGCGGATGAAGGCGTTCGAAGCACCGACCAAACGCATCACTTCGACCTCACGACGGCGGGCGAAGAGGGCGGTGCGAATCGAGTTGTACATCAGCAGCGAACTCGCCACGAGGGCGCCGGCCGCAGCGACCAACATGATCGTGGAAGCCGCGCTGGTGAAGCTGTTCAGCTGCTTGATGAACTCGCCTGCGAAGGCGACGTCGCGAACACCGGGCAGCAGCTGATATTCGTCAGCCAAACCCTGGACGACTTCGAGTTCTGGATTGGTCGGTACGACCCGGAACGATGTCGGGAGCTGTTCTGGTTCGACCGCAGCGAGGATCTCAGGGGTGTCTTGCCAGTACTGCTCGAACTCAGCGAAGGTCTCCTGGCGAGTGATGTAGCGAGCGCTCTCGATGAGGGGCGAATCGTCGAGCGCTCCACCGACGGTGTCGATCTGAGCCTGCGTGGCATCTGGCTGGAGCCACACGATGAACTCGACGTCGTCTTCGAAGCCGGTGTTGAGCCCGTCGACACCGCTTCGGAGCAGTAGCGACGCACCGAGGAGGCACAACGACACCGCCACGGTGAGAATGGTGGCAATCGTCAGCGACGGATTGCGGATGAGGTTGTTCCCGGTCTCTTTGGCCAGGTAGTCGACTCGCAGGGCCATCAGGCGCTCCTACTCGTACTCGCCGCGAGCCTGATCGCGCACGATGAGGCCCTCGGACAATTCGATGACTCGACGCTTCATCGTGTCGACGATGCCTCGGTCGTGGGTGGCCATGACGACCGTCGTGCCGGTCTTGTTGATGCGGTCGAGCAGCCGCATGATGCCGATCGCGGTCTGGGGGTCGAGGTTTCCCGTCGGCTCATCGGCCAGAAGGATCAGCGGTCGGTTCACGAACGCCCGGGCGATCGAGACTCGTTGTTGTTCACCGCCGGAGAGCTGATGCGGGTACTTGTCCATCTTGTCACCCAGGCCAACCAGCTCGCAGATGGCAGGCACCTGCGTCTTGATCACGTGGCGGGGGCGCCCGATCACCTCGAGGGCGAAGCTGACATTCTCAGCAGCCGTGCGAGTCGGCAGCAGCTTGAAGTCCTGGAAGACCGCGCCGATGTTGCGTCGCAGCATCGGAACCTTCCAACTGGAGAGCTTGCCGATGTCCTTGCCTGCCACGAAGATCCGGCCAGAGTCTGGAACTTCCGACTTGTTCATGAGCCGGATCATCGTCGACTTGCCCGAGCCTGAGGGCCCAACGAGGAACACGAATTCGCCCTTGGCGATGTCCGCGTCGGCGTCGATGAGCGCTGCTTCGGTCTGTTGCGGGTACTTCTTGGTGACGTTCTCGAGCTTGATCATGGTGAGGTTCTCCGGCCCACGCCCGACGCGGCGTCAACCATCGTCAGAGCCAGTCTCCATCGGCCAGTGCGGTCGACAGTTGATTCGTAAGAGGACAGCATTCCAGCTCCGAGCGCTCAGTTGGCGGCAGCTTCGGCAGCTTGTATTCGACGCCAGCGAAGCCAGGCCTCCATGAAGGGGCCGACATCGCCGCCGAGCACGCCTTCGGGGTTCCCCGAAGTGAGTCCAGAACGCTCGTCCTTGACCTGCTGATAGGGCTGGAGGACGTACGATCGGATCTGGCTGCCCCACTCGACCGCCTTGGACTCACCGGCTTCCTCTGACAGCTTGTCCTCACGCTTCTGACGTTCGAGATCAACCAGCTTCATCGCGAGCATCTGCATGCAACGATCCTTGTTCTGGTGCTGGCTGCGCTCGTTCTGACACGAGACCACGGTGCCGGTCGGCAAGTGCGTGATCCGCACGGCCGAGTCGGTCACGTTGACGTGCTGGCCGCCGGCGCCCGAGCTTCGGAACGTGTCGATCCGAAGCTCCTTTTCGTCGATGTCGATCTGGTCGGTTGCATGTTCGATGTAAGGCACAACGCTGAAGGACGAGAACGCGGTGTGCCGTCTCGACTGGGAATCGAACGGCGAGATACGTACCAGGCGGTGAACGCCTCGTTCTGCCTGCAAAAGGCCGTAGGCGTGACGACCACGCATAATGAACGTGGCTGCCGTGATACCTGCCTCGGCGCCTTCCTGCGCTTCGGTCACCTCGATGCTGAAACCGTTCAACTGTGCCCACTTGCGGTACATGTTGAAGAGCATCTCGGCCCAGTCCTGCGAGTCGGTTCCACCGGCTCCGGAGTGAATTTCACAGACGGCGTCGCCCTCGTCGTACTGGCCCGTGTAGAGGGCCCGCAGCTCGAGTCGGTTGAACTCATCGGACAACTTCGTGGACAGTGCAGCCGCTTCGGTGGCAAAGGATGCGTCCTCGGATGCCATCTCGAGCATCACTTCGAGGTCGTCGACTTCGGCCGAGAGCCGGTCGTAGAGATCGAGGTCTTCCTTGACCGAGCTGAACTCGGTCTGGACGAGGCGGGCCCGGTCAGCATCGTCCCAGAGATCGGGACGTCCCATCTCGGTCTCGAGTTGGGGCAGCCGGGAGCGGAGCTCACCAATCCGGAGGTAGTCGTCGGCCTCACCGAGCTCGGTTCGCAGGCGGGCGAATTCGTCATCGAGTTCAGCCATCTACTTGCCGTGACACTGCTTGAACTTGCGGCCGCTGTTGCAAGGACACGGCTCGTTGCGGCCGGTCTTGTCCCACTCGTCTTTGACAACCGTGGTTGGAGCGCTTGGCTCTGGGGCCGGGAGATCGCTGACCCCCGGAGCATCAGCGTTCGGCACATCGGCGCCAGCCCCACTGATGAAATCGCGAGCCTCGGCCTTTGCCGCCTTCACGTCGGTGGCCTGCATACGAGGAGCGGTGACCTTGGGCCTTGCCTTCGGGTCGAGCGACGGCTTGGGCCCCACTGGGGCGATGACCGACGCTCGCTCGCTGGAAGCAGATCCGTCGCCGTTTTCGGCCCCACCCTCCGCTGCTGCGGAGTCGGCTGCCTGATCACGAACCTCGACATGCATCACATAGCGGATGAAATCGACGTTGAGGGCACGGATCATGTTCGAGAACAGCTCGAACCCTTCGCGCTGCCACTCGATCAGCGGATCACGCTGACCCATCGCTCGCAGGTTGATTCCGTCGCGCAGATCATCCATCTCGGTGAGATGCTCACGCCAACGCTGGTCGACCAACTGCAGCATGATCTGGCGCTCGACCTGACGCATGAGGTCGGGACCGACATCCTTCTCACGCATTTCGTAGAAGGCCACACCTTCTTCAGTGATCAGTTCGCCGAGTGCCGAGGTGCCACGGGCGTCCGACATGTCGTCATCGGTGAGCTTGGAGGGCCAGAAACCCTTGAGCTCGGTCTGGAGCCCCTCGAGATCCCATGTGTCGTCGAGTTCGTCAACGCAGTGCGTGTCAACCATGGCATCGGCGACGCTGCTGACAGCGCTGAGGGCGTCTTCGCGAAGATCTCGCTCTTCGAGAACCGAGAGACGTCGGGTGTAGATCACCTTGCGCTGCTCGTTGAAGACCTCATCATACTTCAGCACGTTCTTGCGGGTCTCGGCGTTCTTCTGCTCGACGGTGTTCTGCGCCCGCTCTACGGACTTCGTGACCATCTTGGACTCGATCGGCACGTCCTCGGGAAGCGCCTTGTCCATGACCCAGTTCATGGCGCCCGTAGCGAAGATCCGCATGAGGTCGTCTTCCAGCGACAGATAGAACCGGCTCTCGCCCGCCTCACCCTGACGACCGGAGCGACCACGGAGCTGGTCGTCGATGCGGCGGCTGTCGTGACGTTCAGTGGCGAGCACGTAGAGGCCGCCGGAGTCTCTGACCTTGGAACCATCGGCTTCGCAGATCGGCTCCCAGTACTCGAGCCGCTTTTCGTAATACGCCTGGCCCTCTTCTGACTCGAGGTCGAGGCCCTCGGCAACGGTGTCGCGTTCGGACAGCTTGTCGGCATTGCCCCCGAGCACGATGTCGACGCCACGACCAGCCATGTTGGTCGCCACGGTGACGGCGCCGGGAGAACCGGCCTGGGCGACGATGTCGGCTTCACGGAAGAGTTGCTTGGCATTCAGCACCTCGTGCTTGATGCCCCGCTTGACCATGAGCTCGGAGAGCACCTCGGACTTGGCGACTGAGGCGGTGCCGACGAGCACCGGCTGGCCTTTCTCGACCCGCCCTTCGAGATCGTCGATGACCGCATTGAACTTGCCCATCTCGGTCTTGTAGATGAGGTCGGCCTGGTCCATGCGAATCAGAGGCATGTTGGTCGGGATCTGCACCACCGGCAGGCCGTAGGTGGCCTCGAGTTCGGCCGCATCGTTCAAGGCCGTTCCGGTCATGCCGGCGAGCTTGCCGTACATGCGGAAATAGTTCTGCAGCGTGATCGTGGCGAGCGTCTGCTGCTCTTCTTTGATCTGCACGCGCTCCTTGGCCTCGACCGCCTGGTGAAGGCCATCGGACCAGCGACGACCGTCAAGCACACGTCCGGTGAACTCGTCGACGATCTTCACCTCACCATTGGCGACGAGATAGTCCTTGTCCTTGTGGAAGAGTTCCTTGGCCCGCAGCGCGGCGTTGAGCTGGTGGATGAGATCGCTCTGCACGCCGTTGTAGAGATTCTCGATGTCGAGCAGCTCTTCGACATGCGAGATGCCCTCGTCAGTGACAGCCACGATGCGCTTCTCTTCGTCGACGTCGTAGTCGACGTCGCGCTCGAGCTTCTGGACAGTCTCGGCAAACTGGTAGTACAGGTCGGCGGCACCGCGAATCTTGCCGCTGATGATGAGCGGCGTGCGGGCTTCGTCGATGAGGATCGAGTCGATCTCGTCGACGATTGCGTAGGCGTGGCCACGCTGGACCATGGCGTCTTTCGACCTGGCCATGTTGTCGCGCAGATAATCGAAACCGAATTCGTTGTTGGTGCCGTACGTGATGTCCGCTGCGTACTGCTGGCGCTTGAAGACACTGTCGCTGTTGCCCGGAATGATCAACCCGGTGGTCAGACCGAGGAAGTTGTGGACCTGCGACATCCACTCGGCGTCTCGGGACGCCAGGTAGTCGTTGACTGTGATCTGGTGCACACCCTTGCCTGCCAAGGCATTGAGATAGACCGGAAGCGTCGAGACAAGCGTCTTGCCCTCGCCAGTCTTCATCTCGGCTACCCAGCCCCAGTGCAGGGCGGCGCCACCCATCATCTGCACGTCGTAGTGGCGCTGACCGATCTGTCGGACGGCTGCCTCACGCACGACAGCAAAGGCCTCTGGCATGACTTCATCGAGCGACGAACCGTTGTCGATCCGTTGCTTGAATTCGCCGGTCTTTGCAGCAAGTGCATCGTCGCTGAGAGCCTGCATGTCGGACTCGAAGGACGCGACGGGATTGACCACCGATTGGATGGCCTTCAGGCGCTTGCCATCGCCTGCTTTGAGAATCTTGTCGAGGAGTTTCATCTGACCGACGAGCCTACTGGCCCTGCACGCACCACACTGAGCACTCCCAGACCTGACTGGTCTCTGACCAGTCAGATCTGGCCGGCTCGAGACAAGATCAGGCGGCGCCCGCTGCTGGCGGCGTGATGTCGATCAAGCCGACATCGCCATCTTCACGGCGGTAGACCACGGCGTTGCGACCGGTCAGCTTGTTGGCGAACAGATAGAAGTCGTGGTCGAGAAGATCCATCTGCAGCGCAGCTGCGTCCGGTTCGACAACATCGAGATCGAAGGTCTTCGTCTTCCCAAACCTGTAGACCGGATCTGGGTCGTCCGACGGAATCAGTGAGTCGGGAACCAGTGTCGGTTCGATATCCGGCCTGGTCCGATCTCGACGCTGATTCTGAACCTTCGTCTTCAGCTTGCGGAGCTGGCGCTCGAGCTTGTCGACAGCAAGGTCGATTGCGGTGAACCCATCAGGAGCCGACACCTTGCAGCGAACATGGTGACCGTGACCCTCCAGGGTCACTTCGCAGAAGTCACTGTCACCCTTTTTTCGGTTGTGTTCCTGCCAGAAATGGACTTCCGCCCTTTCCATTCCCAAATATCGATCGAGCCGTCCGATTTTCTCGGTTGCCTGTTGGCGTAGCGTTTCTGGAACCGCTGTATGACGACCACTGACCGATACCTCCATGGAGGCTCCTCTCAGGTTGCTTCCGGGC